>Ga0207772_100355_pt1 | contig 23146 bp, 26 predicted proteins | sample A23M3SouthBayCA_2_FD_187750 | JGI IMG/M metagenome (GOLD analysis project Ga0207772, IMG submission 187750) | Aerobic enrichment media microbial communities from Eden Landing Ponds, California, USA - A23 M3 (2) (SPAdes) | ecosystem: Environmental > Aquatic > Marine > Unclassified | place...
CGTTCCGAGCTCATCACCGCGATGGAGGAGTGGTTCGACGACGAGGGGTACGTCGACATCAAGACGCCGCTCATCTCGAAGGGCGGCGCCGAGGGCGGCGCGGAGCTGTTCCCGATCCTCTACTACAACCAGGACGCGTTCCTCTCGCAGAGCCCCCAGCTGTACAAGCAGATGTTGATGGCCTCGGGCTACGAGGCCGTCTACGAGACGGGGACCGCGTTCCGCGCCGAGGACTTCGCGACCTCCCGGCACGTCTCCGAGATCGCGATGTTCGACGTCGAGCTGGCGTACATCGACGACCACGACGACGTGATGGACGTCCAGGAGCAGTCGCTTCGCCACGCGCTCCGCGCGGTCGCCGAGAACGCCGAGCGCGAACTGGACCTGCTCGACGTCGACCTCGACGTGCCCGAAGAGGACTTCCCGCGGATCACCTTCGACGAGGCGCTCGACATCTTGGAGACCGAGTTCGGTCACTTCCCGGACGACCCGACCGACCTCGACACGAAGGGGGAGAAGCTGCTCGGCCAGCACTTCGAGGAGCAGGGCCACCCCGCGTTCTTCGTCGTCGGCTATCCCGACGAGAAGTTCTACTACATGCAGGACGTCGAGGGCGACGACATCGCCTCGCGGAAGTTTGACCTCATTTATAAGGGCCAGGAGCTCTCCTCGGGCGGCCAGCGCGAGCACGACGTCGAGCGCATGGTCGAAGTCATGGAAGAGGAGGGCGTCGAGACGGCGAACTTCGAGTTCTACATCGAGGCGCTCAGCTTCGGCACCCCGCCCCACGGCGGCTACGGGCTCGGCATCGACCGCCTCGTCCAGAAGGTCGCCGACCTCGACAACATCAAGGAGGCGATCATGTTCCCGCGCGACCCGAACCGGCTGGAGCCCTGACCCGGTCGAGGTCAGCTGACGCGGTTCGCGCCCGCGGTGTCGATCAGATTGACTGGCCGACTGTGCGACTGACAGTCCGACCGACTGGGTGGGTGACTTCCCGACTCTTTTATAAGCGATCGTCGATCGCTCCGGATTCGCGTCGTCAGACCGCCTTCCGCCGGTTAAACCGAATTAAATCGGGCGCAACTCGGCTGAACGGCGTGGAGTATTAAAGGAGATAGGGCCCCGAGAGGGAATCGTCATGAACGCGATCCGAACGACACTGATCGTGGCGCTCGCCACGGTGGTACTGATCGGGACCGGCGCGGCCGCCGGCGCCGTCGCGGCGACTCCCGGACCGGACGACGCGGGACCGCCGAGCGACCTGCCGGATCAGGTGCCGGACTTCGTCGGCGACATCCTGGGTAGCGTCAACGACTTCGTCGGCGGCGGCGTCAACGACCTCGGAGAGTCCGTGAGCGACATCGCCGGTAACGGCGCCGTCGAGGGCGACAACTCCGACGCGGACGACGGGGAGGTGGCGTAACGTGACGGACCGCACGCCCGACCTCGACGCGCTCGACCGGCGGACCTACCTGCAGGCGACCGGTGCCGCCGCGCTCGGCGTGTCCGGGCTCGCCGGCTGCGTCGGTCGCGCGACCGGGACGCTCGCGACCGCCGTCACCGACCAGCCCGCCGACATCGCCGACTTCGAGTCGCTCGTGGTCACCGTCGAGGGGATCTGGCTCGGCCCCGAGGGCGCCCAGAGCGGCGCGACCGGGAACCAGACGGACGACGGGAACACGACCGACGACGGCGGCGATGCGACCGACGGGAACGAAACCGTCGACGGAAACGTGACTGACGACGGGGGCGACGATAGCGACGACGAGGACGGCGGACCCTCCGGCCGCGAGTACCACGAGTTCGACGAACCACAGGAAGCCGACCTCGTCCAGCTACAGAACGGGGAGACCCAGCTGATCGACGAGCGGGAGCTTTCGGTCGGCACGTACCGGTTCCTCCAGTTGGACATCTCGAACGTCGAGGGCACGCTTGCGGGCGGCGACGAGGCCGAGGTCGACCGCCCGGGCAACGCGCCGCTGACGTTCAACGCGGAGTTCGACGTTCGCGAGAACACGCGAACGGTGTTCACCGCCGACTTCGCTCCGGTTCGCCGCGGGAACGGGCGATACCTCCTGCGCCCGGTCCCGAGGGGGATCGAGGTCGACTACGAGGAGACCGGTGGCGACGACGGCGACAGCGACGAGAGCGACGAGAGCGGCAACGAGACGGCGTAGCCGGCACACGTCGCGTTCCCCTCGGTCCCCCGTTGGAGCCGCGGTCCGGTCGACCGCGCGCTTCGGGGTCAGGGCTGGGTTCGGTTCCGGGATTCGGGGACCAGGGGAATGCACGCTCGCAGCGGTCCCTCGTCGGAGGCACACGACCCGTTCGATCGTCCCGCCGCGGCTCGACGCGCCGGGGCGGTCGGGTTTCGTTCGACGCGCCGACCAGCGCGGCGCTCGCCGCGTCGGCGGGAGTCACGCGGTCGGCGACGCGCGATCACTTATAAACGTTCGATACAGCGGCCCGGCAAGCAGCAGCGCTCCGAGACTCGCCATCGCGACCACCACGGTCGGATCGATTCCGGCGGCGCCGCCCTCCGCGAGCCGATCGGCGGAGACGCCGATCGCGACGCCGAGAACCGCCCACGGAAGCTCCCCGAGCGCCGTCCCGACGAGCAGCGACCGAGGCCGGATCCCGGAGCCGCCGGCGGCGACGGAGACGGCGTCCGAGGGGACCGGCAGCAGTCGAGTCGCAGTGACGGCTCGAACGCCCCCGGTGGCGTCGGCCAGCCGCTCGCCCGCGCCGCAGAGTCGGTCGGCGACCCCCGAGCCCTCGCGCGCTCTGACGCGACCGACGCGCGCGAGCCAGTACGGCGGGAGCGCGGTCGCGACCATCGCGGCGACGCCGATCGGGAGCCCGATCCATCCGTAGCCGAAGCCGGCGACGACGGCGAGCAGCGTCGTCGGCCACGCGAGAACCGGCCTGATCGCCGTCAGCGCGACCAGCGCGGTGCCGAACCGGACCGGGTCGTCGGCGAGCCACGTCAGCGGCCCGAGCACGGCGTCGGGAGAGACGACCCACGCGGCCACGGCGATCGCGGCCAGCGCGACTCCCGCGAGCGCGTATCCCAAAATCCCGGTTCGGCGATGCACGGGCCCTCGTGCTCTCTCGGGGGGTAAACGCTTTGTGGAGCGCTCCGGACGTCGCACTGTTCCGTCGCCGGGGGCTTAGGACAGCTTCCCGAGCGCCTCGAAGAAGTCGGAGGGAGGCCCCGCGATCCGCATCGGCGGGGTCGTTCGCTCGACGGTTATCTCGGCCGGGGCGGGGAGGGTCGTCGTGTTTCGACCGTCGCTGGCGACGACCGCCTCGTCGGTGCCCTCAACCGCCACCGTCACGGTCGCGTCCGCGTCGACGACGAGCGGTGGCATCCCCTCGTCGGCGGCCATCTCGTTGACGACGAGCCCGCTCACCGCCGGATGGACGAGTGGGCCGCCCTCCGAGAGGTTGTACGCGGTCGAGCCGGTCGGCGTCGCGACGAGGACCCCGTCGCCGTGGCCGCCGGCGTACCGGCTCCCGTCCACGCGGACCTCGTACTCGATCCCGGCGCCCGGGCCGCGCCGGGGGCCCTGGATCACGATCTCGTTGGCCGCGGGGACGGACGTCCACTCGTCGGTCCGGGCGGCGAGCCGCGGCGCCTCCCGCACGTCCATCTCGCCGCGGTCGAACGCCTCGACCTCCGACACGACGGCCCCCTCGGCGTCCTCCGGGGAGACGGCGTTGAGGAAACCGACCTCCCCGAGGTTGACGCCGACGATCGGGGTGTCGCCGGCGTTGCGCGCGACGAAGAGGAACGTCCCGTCGCCGCCGACCGCGACCGCGAGGTCGCAGTCCGCGAGCGCCGTGACCGCGCGGCCCGCGTCCGGCTCGCCGAGCGCGTCGGCGGTCTCCGCGTCGAGCCAGACTGCCGCTCCGGCCCCGACGACCGCGTCGCGCAGCTCGTCGGCGACGGCGACCGCGCGCTCGCTCCCCTTCCGGGCCACGATTCCGACCTCCATGCGCCACCGATTCTCGCCGCCGGACAAAAGGATGCGGACATCGGGCCGCGATTCCGGAAAGCTTCAAGCCGCCCGCCCGCCTTGCCAGAACCATGTCGAGCCCCCACGGCCGACTGGAACCATGAGCGAGGAGGACGACTGGTTCGAACGCGCGTTGCGGGACATCGACGCGGACAGCGGTGCGACCGCCGACGAGGGAGACGGCGACACGGACGACGGGGTCGGCGGCGCAGACGACGAGGTCGGCGGCGCAGACGACGAGGTCGGCGACACGGACGACGGGGTCGGCGGCGCAGACGACGAGGTCGGCGGCGCAGACGACGAGGTCGGCGACGCGGACGACGGCGCGACCGGAGAACCCGACCCCGAGACCGGAGCAGACGGCAGCGACGACCGCGAGGACGGGCGCGAGAGCGACCCGTTCGGCGGGATCCGGGACGGCGACCGAGACCCGGCGCGAGACGTCGGTGATGACTTCGACGGCGACGACTTCGACGATGACGAGTTCGGCACCAGCGAATCCGAAACGAGCGAATCGGCGGGCGACAGCGCCGATGAGGGGGGATCGTTCGGCGGTGACACGGGTGGACCAGATCCGTTCGGGGGAGAGGCGTCTCCCTCTGATGCCGAGGGGGAAGACGAGCCGGTTGACGATCCGTTCGGCGGTGGGTCGTCCGGCGAAGAGGACCCGTTCGGCGGTGGGTCGTCCGGCGAAGAGGACCCGTTCGGCGGTGGGTCGTTCGGCGAAGAGGATCCGTTCGGCGGCGGTGGCGGCGGTAGCGGTGGTGGGTCGTTCGGTGACAGCGACCCCTTCGGCGGCGGTAGTGGCGGTGGGGGCGGTGGCGGCGGTAGCGGCGGCGCTTCGGCGGGCAGCGAACCGACGGGCGGCGCCCCGGCCAGCGGCGGCGCGGCGGATCCCTTCGGGGGGTACCGAGGGAACGCCGCGGGCGGCTCCGGCGGCCCGGGAGACATGGGATTCGGCGAGTTCGAGGGCGGAGAGGGCGGCGACGCGTCGCCGGAGTTTGACGTCGACCCGGACGAGTTCGAGTCGTCGATCGAGCGCACCGACGTCGGGATCGAAGGGCTCGACGAGATGATCCTCGGCGGGGTCCCGCGTCGCTCGCTGTTGTCGGTCATCGGCGGCGCCGGAACCGGGAAGACGACGTTCGCGCTCCAGTTCCTCAACGAGGCGCTCAAATCCGACCGGAAGGGGATCTACATCACCCTCGAACAGACCCGTGAGTCGATCCTCTCGACGGCCGAGGAGAAGGGGTGGTCGTTCCGCGAGCACGCCGACGAGGACCGGCTCGCGGTGGTCGCCATCGACCCGATCGAGATGGCGAACTCGCTGGCGTCGATCCGGAACGACCTCACGCGACTTATCGCCGAGTTCGACGCCGACCGGCTGGTGCTCGACTCCGTCTCGCTTCTCGAGATGATGTACGACCACCCGGCGAAGCGCCGCTCGGAGGTGTTCGGGTTCACGCGCTCGCTGAAGAACGCCGGCGTCACGACCCTGCTCACCTCGGAGGCGAGCGAGAAGAACCCCTACGCCTCCCGCCACGGGATCGTCGAGTACCTCACCGACGCGGTGTTCGTGCTCCAGTACATCCGCGGTACCGACTTCCGCGAGACGCGTCTCGCCGTCGAGATCCAGAAGATCCGAGACGCGAACCACTCCCGGCAGTCGAAGCCGTACGACATCACCGACAGCGGTATCTCGGTGTACGGGCAGGCGAACATCTTCTAGCCCGCTCACGCCGTACTCGCTTCACACGATACTCACGTCGTACCCGCCCCACACGAGAAGGTTCATTCCGTGCCCCGACGGTGTGTTAACCATGGCCGTGTCACTGGTCGTCACGGAACTGGTTCCGAAGTACGTCGGGATCCTCGCGCAGATCGGTGAGTTCCTCGTCGTGTCCGGCGCGATATTCCTTCTCGAGAAGTACGTCATCGGGCCGGTCCTCGGATGGACCCTCGACCGTCGAACGCTCGAACCGACTCTCGAACGGACCGTCGAGAAGTTGATCGGCGTCGGCACCATCGTCGTCGCGCTGGTCGGCGGCGCTTGGGCCGCGGGGTTCGGCGGGTTCCTCGGCGGGTCGGCGCTCATCGTCGCCGCGCTCACGCTGGCGGTCGGGTTCGCGGCCCAGGACGTGCTGTCGAACTTCGTCGCCGGCGTGTTCATCGTCCAGGACCGGAACTTCAACATCGACGACTGGATCGAGTGGGACGGCAACGTGGGGTTCATCGACGACATCGGGTTCCGGGTGACGCGAGTTCGCACGTTCGACAACGAGACGGTCACGGTGCCGAACACCGATCTCGCGACGAACGCCGTGACGAATCGGATGAGCAACGACACGCTCCGCATCTCGACGACTTTCGGCATCGGCTACGGCGACGACATCGACGAGACGACCCGGATCCTGTTGGACGCAGCCGCCGAGCACGAGGATATCGTCGCCGACCCGGCCCCCTCCGTCCGCGTCGCCGGCCTCGCGGACACAGCGATCGACCTGCAGGCCCGGTTCTGGATCGCCGACCCCGACCGCGAGGAGTTCTCGGTGACGCGCTCGGAGTACATTCGGACCGTGACGGAGCGGTGTCGGGCGGTCGGGATCGACCTCAGCACGACCTGCCAGCACGCGATCACGGGCGATCTCACGGTCGAGGACGGCGAGAGGACGTAGCTCCGGGGCGCAGTCGCTTCTCGGTAGACCCGTGGCACGCGGTGGTGCTCGCTACAGAGGTGCACCGTCCGGGAGTCACGCGAGCGAAGCGAGCGTGACAACGGTCGGTGTACGACCGAAGGGAGTGCACCGTCCGGGAATTGAACCAGAATCAGACCTGCTCGCCCACTACGTTCGCTGCGCGCGACTGATAGGGTTCAATTCCGTCCGGTGATTCCTCTCACTACGTTCGAGAGTTCGTTGAACAGAGTGAAGCGAACGCTACCTGACGAGTCAGGTAGAAAATGCACCGTCCGGGAATTGAACCCGGGCTATTAGCTTGGGAAGCTAATGTCCTACCACTGGACCAACGGTGCTCACTCGGGGGTATCCGACCTTCCCACTTCAACGTAGCGTTTCCGGTGCCGGGAATCACCCCCGTACCCCGCCGCCGGACTCGTCCCCGCGCGCTCGGCGCCGACCCGGACGGCCGTGTCGGTCGACCCGTCGGTCGTCGAGCGCGTCCGTCCCGCTCACTCCCCGCGACCGGCCGGCATCGGTGGCATCGTACGTTTGTGGGCCGAGACGCGGTGGCGCGCGAGCAGGTCCGCGACCGTCTCCTCGTCGACGTCGCCCGCCAACCGGTCGGCGATCGTCTCGGCGTCGAGCCCGCGGTCGACACCGAGTTGTAACACGGCGTCGATCACGTCGTAGGGGGCGCCGAGTTCGTCGGCGTCGCGCTGGCCGGGGAGGAAGCCGGCGGTCGGGGGCTTCTCGACGACGAATTCGGGCACGTCGAGTTCGTCTGCGAGCGCGCGAACGTCGGTCTTGTACAGGTGGCCGAGCGGGAGCAGGTCGGCGGCGCCGTCGCCGTGTTTCGTGACGTAGCCGAGCAGGTGTTCGCTCCGGTTGGTCGTCCCGCAGACGAGCCGGCCCGTCGCGTTGGCGGCGAGGTACGCCATCGCCATCCGGAGTCTCGCGATCGCGTTTCCGGACCGGGTCGGCTCGTCGTGGAGGTCGAACCGATCGGGTGCGACCGCGCCGAACTGGGCGAACAGCGGCTGGAGGTGGACCGTGTCGTGTTCGATCCCGAGCGCGTCCGCGAGCGCCTCGGCGTCGCGGGCGTGGGGTGCGCCGATCTTGTTACAGGGGAGTATCAGCCCGTACACGCGGTCGGCGCCGAGCGCTTCGACCGCCAGCGCCGCCGTGACAGTGGAGTCGAGGCCGCCGCTCATGTTGACGACCACTCCGTCCGCGTTCGCCGCCGCGACCGCGTCGTCGAGAAACGTCCGGATCCGGTCGCGCTCCGCCGACGGATCGGGGGTGTCGAGCGGGTCGACGGCGTTGCCCGGGGCGTCGTCGGAGGCGTCACGAGCCGCCGACTCCCCCTCGTTCGCCGCCGCCGCGGAACGTCCGGGGGCCGCTCCCGACTCGAACGCGGTCGACCGCGGGTCACCCATCAGTGCGCCCCCGAACGAGGGTTTCGAGACCGGTCGATCCGGACGCGGCACGCTCCGAGCGTCCGCCCCGGTGACGGTTCGAGCGATTCCTCGTCTCCCGTGCGCGCCGCGAAAGCGCGCGGGCGTCAGTTCGAAAGCTCATGTTCGCCCGTCGCTTCCGAACGAACGGGTAAATACTCATGGTGGGTGGTGTTTAAGGACTTACCCACATAACACAAAATACGTCTGTTCTACGTGGATTCCACGACTACATAGTCAAATAATCTGTGAGAAAAGTGGAGCATAACCAAATAGAACCCATCCAAGAGTAGATAAAGCAACATATGATTCTTAAATAGCGTTTTTGATCCTTACTTCAGAATTTCTGAAACACTCTTTACAAGGAACAACAATATAAGGTCCAAATAACCGGACATTTATTAGTGTCTGTCGGTTCGATACGTCCATGTCGACGATACAGCTCACGACGAGCCAGAGACGAGTGCTCACGGCGCTCGTAAATCTCGCAGAGAACGTGGATCGGCCGGTGTCCGGCGGAGAGATCGCCGAGTCGATCGGGCGCAACGCCGGCACGGTTCGAAACCAGATGCAGAGCCTGCGCGACCTCGGCCTCGTCGAGGGCGTCGCCGGGCCGCAGGGCGGCTACGTTCCGACCGACGCCGCCTACGAGACGCTCGGCGTCGAGCGGATGGACGACGCCGAGCGCACGCCGGTCGAGCGCGAAGGGAACCCGGTCGAGGGCGTGAACGTCGAGGAGATCGACCTCTCTAGCGTCGCCAACCCCGAACTGTGTCGGGCGGAACTCGTTATCCGCGGCCCGGTCGGCGCCTTCGACACGGGCGATCAGGTGACCGTCGGGCCCACGCCGGGCGGAGGGCTCCGGCTGTCCGGGGTGGTCGACGCGACCCACATCGACGGCAACAGCCTGTTGGTCCGCGTCGAAGGGATGGAGACCGCCGGCGGGGAGTCCGCGGCGTAGTCCGCGACCAGGCTCTTCTCGCGGTCGATCTCGCCCCGTCGTCAGTCCGACTCCGCGATCCGGTCTCGGATCGCGCCCGTCGCCGCGGCGGCGTGCCGGGCGTCGCGGTATCGCTCCCCGAAGGCGACGCGCGCGCTCTCGGCCGCCTCGGGGTCGACCTCGAACGCGACGCCGTCGTACGACACGTCCCAGAGCACCAACGGCTCGGGCGGTGCGGGACCGACACCGACCTCGCCGGGGACCGGCTCGGCGTCGAGCAGGCGGTCGATCAGGGACCGGTCGGCCGTGCCGCGACCGACGGCGCGGACGGCGGCGACGAGCCGACGCACCAGCGCTCGCGGGAACCCTCCGGCGCTCACCTCGAAGACGAGGATATCGCCCGTTCGGGTCGCACTCGCACGCAGGTCCCGAACGGTTCCGGTCTCGTCGCTCGTCAGGTTGTGGAAGTCGTGTTCGCCCGAAAGCCGGGCGAGCGCGTCGCGGACGCGGTCGTCGTCGACGCCGTGGTCGCGATCCGTATCGTCGTCCCGGCCCGCACCGTCGTCGCGAGCGGGCGCGAACAGGTGGTATCGATAGGTCCGCCGGGTCGCGTCGTGGGTCGCGTGGAGCCCGTCGGGCACGTCGGCGGCCGCCCACACCCGCACCGAACCGGGGAGATGCCCGTTGAACGCCCGCGGCGTGAGCCAGTCGGGCGCCGCGAACGCGACCGTCTGCGCGACCGCGGAGACCCCCGCGTCCGTCCGTCCCGCGGCGGCGTATCCCGGGGGCGTCGCGTGCGTCGGCCCGTCGCCTCGGTCGAGGATCCCGTGTTCGGCGAGCGCCCGGAGGAGGGTTCCCTCGACGGTCGTCGCGTGGGGCTGGCGCTGGAAGCCGGCGTACTCGCGGCCGTCGTACGCGACCCTGAACGCGCGGGTCGTTCCCTCCGAGGCGTCGGTCACTCCGCGTCGGGAGCACCGTCGTCGCCGGCGGCCGCCGACTCCTCTTCGTCCGCCTCGCGATCGGCCATCGGCACCGTGACGACCGGGACGGAGGAGACGCGCACGACCTTTTCGGTGACGCTCCCGAGGAGGACGCGCTGGATCCCGGAACGGGTGTGACTCGGCATCACGACGATGTCGGCGCCGACGCCGTCGATCGCGTTCTCGATGACGTCCACCGGTTCGCCCTGAACGATGCTCCCGACCACGTCGACGCCGGCGGCGGCTAACTCCGCCGTCACCGTCTCGACCCGTTCCTCGGCGGCGTCCTCGACGCGCTCCGCGAACGCGCCGGCCTGGGGACCGCGCAGCGTCTGCGCGACCGTGTCGATCGCGGAGACGACGTGGACAGTCGCGTCGTATCGCTCTGCGAGGCTTTTCGCGTGCGGGATCGCGTCGTTCCCCTCGCCACCCGGCGCCACGGGGAGGAGGATATCGTCGTACATATGCGACAGTCCGCCCGCCGGGTGCAAAATGGTACCGACCGTCGCGGTGGCAGCGCCGATCTCTGCCGGCCGGGCAACCGCGACCGGTCGTCGAGACGACGCGTTACAACCCGAGCGCGTCGAGCAGGTCGAAGCCGACGCCGGCGTAGCCGACGAGTTTGAATCCGAGGTAGATCCCGACGATGGCGACCACGCCCGGCAGTTCGGGCGGGGCGGGGATCGGAACGCGGAGGAAGCCGAACAGCGCGCCGACGGTGAGGCCGACGACGAGGGCCGCAATCGTCAGCGACGGCGTGGAACTCATGTCGGTAGTTCGACGGTGTCAATTCTTAAGGCCGACGTTCCGGGTCGGTTCGATGCGGTCGTGAGGGCTCCCGACCCCGAGCCGACGACGCGGATGGGCAGGGTTTTCAGACGGGCGCCCCTCCTTGGGGATATGGCACGAGCGGTTTCCAATCCCGACAACCCGCAGGTGACGCTTCAGACGAATCACGGCGACGTCGTCATCGAGCTGTTCGCCGACCGCGCGCCGAAGACGGTCGAGAATTTCCTCGGATTGGCGCGTCACGACCCCGCCGCCGACGCGGACCCCGCCCGCGACACGAACACGTGGGAGGACCCCGACAGCGGCGAGGTCCGAGGCGACTCGCTGTACGAGGGGAACGTCTTCCACCGCGTCATCGAGGGCTTCATGATCCAGGGCGGCGACCCGCAGGAGAGCGGCCGCGGCGGCCCCGGCTACCAGTTCGACGACGAGTTCCACGACGACCTCACCCACGACGGCCCCGGCATCCTCTCGATGGCGAACTCCGGCCCGAACACGAACGGCTCGCAGTTCTTCATCACGCTGGACGCGACCCCGCACCTCGACGGCAAGCACGCCGTCTTCGGGCAGGTCATCGACGGGATGGACGTCGTCGAGGAGATCGGTTCCGTCCCGACCGACCGCCAGGACGAGCCCCGCGATACGGTGTCGATCGAAGGCGTCACCGTCGACGAGTAGCGCACCTCGCGGAGTCGTTCACCTCTCACCGGGGTTCACCTCCCGCCGGTTTCCTCTCGAGACAGGTAGAACCCGTAGCCGCCGAGAATCGCCGAGGCCCACATGAGGGCCGTGTACGGCCAGACGATACCGAACCCCCGCCCGTACACGCGGATCGCTCCGAAGCAAGCGATTACACCTACCAGGATCGCGAGTCGCTGGACAGCAGCGCTTCTCATCGGATCGGGGTTGGACGCCGCGAACAAATAAGGCTTCCCGGCTCACAGGACCCGATTCTCCAGCTTTTCGCCCTCGTCGAGTCGGCCCACGTTCTCCGCGAGGATGTCGGCGACGCGGTCGTAGTACTGGGGCGTGTTCCCGGCGTTGTGAGGCGTGATCGTGACGCTGCCGAGCCCCCACAGCGGGTGGTCCTCGGGGAGCGGCTCTGGGTCGGTCACGTCGAGGGCGGCGCCGCGGATCCGGCTGTTGCGGAGCGCCGAGACGAGCGCGTCGGTGTCGACGACCGGTCCGCGTGCGATATTTATAAGCACCGCGTCGGCCCGCATCGTGCGGAGCGCGTCGTCGTCGACGAGCCCGCGGGTCGTCTCCGTGAGCGGACACGCGAGGACGACGTACTCCGCGTCGGCGATCGCGTCGTGGAACTCGTCGAAGCCGTACACCTCGTCGGTCGGACCCCCCTTTTCGGGCGAGTAGCGGACGCCGGTCGTGTCGACGTCGAACGGCTCCAGTCGGTCGACGATCGCCGCGCCGATCGCGCCGAGGCCGACGACGGCGACGGTCGAGCCGTGCACCTCGGTCGTCTCGTAGCTGCGCCACTCCCGGCGCTCCTGCTGGCGGTGCGCGCGCGGCCACTGGCGGGCGTGGGTGATCATCGACCCGAGGACGTGCTCGGCGATGTTCGGTCCGTGGACGCCCGAGGCGTTCGTCAGGGCGACGCCGCGGTCCGCGAGCGCGTCTCGGGGGAGGTGCCCGGTGCCGGCGAACACGCACGCGAACAGCTCCAGGTTCTCGGCGGCGGCCAACAGCTCCTCGTCGATGTGGAGTCCGACGGCGATCCGCGCCGTTTCGAGGAGTTCGCGCTCCTCCGCCGGCGTCCGTGCCAGCGCGACGGACCGATCGGGGAGTCGCTCTCGGATCGCCGCGGCCAGCGCCGCGCCGTCCGAGCCGTGAATCGTCTGTCGCAACACGACGATATCTGGGTCGCTCATAGCGGGGGGACTCGGCGCAACGGGTAAAAAGGATGGCCGTCCGGCGACCGGTGCCGGTTGGCCTGGAAGTCGGCGGGGACCTACTCCAGCGCCGCGTCGAACGCCCGCTGCAGATCGGCCTTCATGTCGTCGACGTGCTCGATCCCCACCGAGACCCGGATGAGGCCGTCGGTGAGTCCGGCGGCGAGCCGTTCCTCGCGGGGGATCGCGGCGTGGGTCATCGCGGCCGGCTGCTCGATCAGGCTCTCGACGCCGCCGAGCGACTCCGCGAGCGTGAACACCTCGGTCTCGGTGACGACCGTCGACGCCTGGTCGAGGGTGCCGTCGAACTCGAAGGAGAGCATCCCCCCGAACGCGTCCATCTGCTCGGTCGCGAGCTCGTGGTCCGGGTGGCTCTCTAAGCCGGGGTAGTAGACGCGGCTCACGTCGTCGTGGGCCTCCAGCCACTCGGCCAGTTTCATCGCGTTCTCGCAGTGGCGGTCCATCCGGACGGAGAGCGTCTTGGTCCCGCGTAACACGAGGAAGGAGTCGAACGGCCCGGGCGTCGCGCCCACCGAGTTCTGGTAGAATCCGAGCCGCTCGTCGAGGTCGTCGTCGTCGACGATCAGCGCGCCGCCGATGGTGTCGGAGTGCCCGCCGAGGTACTTCGTCAACGAGTGGGAGACGATGTCGGCGCCGTGTTCGAGCGGGCGCTGGAGGTACGGCGTCGCGAACGTGTTGTCGACCGCGCAGAGCGCGTCGTTCGCGTGGGCGATGTCGGCGAGTGCGCCGATGTCGTTGACGTTCATAAGGGGATTCGTCGGCGTCTCGGCCCACACCAACTCCGTCTCCTCGCGCATGGCGTCACGGACCGCGTCGTGATCGGTCGTGTCGACGAAGGAGGTCTCGATATCGTACTGCTCGTACACCTGCGTGAGAATACGGTGAGTACCTCCGTAGACGTCGTCGCCGGCGACGACGTGGTCACCCGATTCGAGCAGGTTCAACACGGTGTTTATGCCGGCCATTCCGGAGGCGAAACAGCGCGCGTGGCTCCCCGATTCCAGCGAGGCGAGGTTGGCCTCTAAGTCGGTCCGGGTCGGGTTCGCCGTCCGGCTGTACTCGTAGCCGCGGTGCTCGCCCGGCCCGTCTTGTTTATAGGTGGAGTTCGCGTGGATCGGCGTCATCAGCGCGCCGGTCTCCGGGTCCGGATCCTGTCCGTCGTGGATCGCGCGGGTCTCGAAGCGGTGCCCCTCGTCGTCGCCGTCACGGGAGTCGTCGCCCTCGGTGGGATCGTCGCTCCCGGCGGCGTCGGATCGGTCGCTCATACCGAACGGTCGTCGCCGAGGAGAGTGATTCTTTCCCTTCCGAGGCGGTTCGGAGCCAACAGCGAGTGCGGCGGCTAGCGGCGTGGGACTGTGAGAAGTGCTCGGTCAGGGATTTGAACCCTGGTCGTCGGCTGTCTTCCAAACCGGCGCGCCGGTGCGCCGCGTCTGCCGAAAGGCCAACATGATTGGCCGGACTACACCAACCGAGCGCGATTTTCGCTTGTGTCCCATCCAATTTAACTCTTCTCAAGTCGCGGCACCGTGGGAGCCGTCGCCAGGGTCGCGTCGCCCGGTTTCGATCCGCGTTTCGCGCCGCCGAGACCGGACACGCGGGGGGAGGACGGGGCTCCGGTGATCCGACGGCTGTTTTGAAATACATAGAAATATATAGGAATATATATCTTATGTAATTTTGAGAGAACTGGCGTGATTTTTGACAGAATAGAGATCGTGAATTTATTTTAACGGTAGTATATGGGCAGATAGAGCCGTTCGTATCTAGGTATATAGTTCGGACAAGTTTAAGGGAGATGGGGTGCGATACCGAGACATGGAGACGAGGAAGGTGCAAGTCACCGGCGGTTCGACGTATACGGTCTCGATTCCGAAGACGTGGGCGACCGACAACGACGTCGAGGCGGGAACGGAGATCGAGTTCCACCCCGACGGTGACTCGCTGTTTCTCACGCCGCGTTCCGAGGAGGAGCGGACGCGCGGGACGCTCGACGTCACCGACCTGACCGGGCAGACACTCACCCGCGCGGTGATGACGATGTACGTCAGCGGGTTCGACGTGATCGAACTCGAGGGCGCCGAGATCACCACGGAGCAGCGGTCCATGGTCCGCGAGGCGGTTCAGGGGCTCGTCGGCCTGGAGGTGTTAGAGGAGACCCGCGACCGGGTCGTCGTACAGGACCTGTTGGACTCCTCGGAGCTGTCGATCCACAACGCCGTCACCCGGATGCGGCTGATCTCGCTGTCGATGCTCGAAGACGCGATCGCGGCGCTCTCCGAGCACGACCACGACCTCGCGCGCGACGTGATCGGCCGGGACGACGACCTCGACCGGCTCTGGCTCGTCGTTTCGCGGATATTTCGGGCGACGCTCCGGACGCCGAAGGCGGCCGAGGAGCTCGGACTTCCCCGCGAGGAGTGTTTCGACTACCACTCCAGCGCCCGTCAGCTCGAACGGATCGGCGACCACGCGACGAAGATCGCACACTTGACGCTGAGCATCGACGAGCCGCTACCAGACGACGTGGTTGAGGCGGTCAACGATCTCTACACCGACGCGGTCGAAGTGATCGACACCGCGATGGACGCGCTGTTCGCGGACGACAGCGACGAGGCCACCCGTCTCGCGAACGAGGCGCGAACCGGCGTCAGAGCGATCGACGAGCGGGTGCGCGCCATCGACGAGCGGCTCCGCGATCTGGACCCGACCCGCGCGCAACTGCTCGGGTTGGTCGTCGACTCGGTCCTCCGATCGGCAGACTACGGCGGTAACATCGCGGAGACGGCGCTACAGAAGGCCGCCCCGACGCCGTAAGCAGACGCGCCCCGGAGCGACGGCGATCAGCAGTCGGATCGCGGGGGATCAGCAGTCGGATCGCGGGAGATCAGCGCCAGGGATCTGCGGTCGGAGCGCCGAGGAAGCGGGTTTTTTGAGCGTCGCCGTCGGATCGATCGGTATGCCAGAGATCGAACTCGGCGTGCCGAAGGGGGTCGTCGAGTCGTTACCCGAGGAGGACGGCACCGCCGAACAGGACATGCGGCGGGCGATTGCCGGGATCCAGTCGCGGCTGAACGAGGAGATCGCGGACGCGGAGCCCGCGGAGGCCGCCGAGGTCGTCGCCGACGCCGTCGAGCGCATGGAGGCGCAGGCGAGCACGTACCACGAGTTCGTCCCGGAACTGCGCGCGTGGGGGCAGTCGCCGATATACGCCATCGCGTGGCGGAACCTCTACGTGGAACTCATCGGTCAGCTGTACGAACACGAGTGGCTCGGGGACGACCTCGGCCGCGAGCGCAACTTCCGGCTCGTCGAAGACGGGATCCGGCTGTCGGATTTATAAGCGGCGCCGACGGATCCCCGACGCCGCCCGTTTTTAAGCCGCCGCGGTACGATCGGTACGTATGGAACTCGAACTGCGGTTCTTCGCGACGTTCCGCGAGGCCGCCGGCGGAAAGACCGTCACCGCGGAGTACGCCGACGGATCGAGCGTCGGCGACGTGCTGCGGGAACTGGAGGCGGAGTACGAGGGGATGAACGGTCGGCTGATCGTCGACGGCGGCCTCGCTCCGCAGATCAACGTCCTGAAGAACGGGCGCGAGGTGCTCCACCTTGACGGACTCGACACGCCCCTCGACGACGGCGACCGGCTCTCCGTGTTCCCGCCGGTCGCGGGCGGGAGAGGGAGATGAGCGACGCCCCCGAACCACGACCGCCCGCGGAAGACGGCTGGGAGCGCGAGGAGGTCGCGTATCGGGGAATCTCGCGGCGCCTCGCGGCCCACTACCTCGTCAACCTCGGCGGCGAACTCGTCGGGACCGACGACCCCGCGGAGGCGACCCGCGTGGAGGGCGAGGGGTGGCGAGTCGCGCTCAGCGCCGAGAAGGTGACGGCCGCCGGCGCCATCTCGCTCACGGAGGTGACCGCGTCGTTCGCGGGCGAACCGGAGGCGCTCTCGGCGCTGCTCCCGAAGTACCGACAGAAGGCGATGCGCGCGGGCGGGTGATGGCCGACGGCGACGCTCCCGGCGACAGATCCCCTGACGGCAACTCCGACGGGGCCCCCGACGACGACTCCCGATCGCCCGGACCGTATCCGATCGAGGGGACCGCCCTCGTGAAGACCGCGGCGCTCGCCAGCGTCCCCGCCGAGCGTCTCCCCGAACTGCTCGCGCGGGTGCAGGCCGACCTCGGCCCGCGGCTCGACGAGTATCGCCGACGGTACGAGCGGATATCGGCGGAGTCGGACCGGGAGGCGTTCCTCGTCGAACTCGACCACTGGGAGGGGGTCGCCGACCGGCTCGACCTCTCCGACCGCGAGCGCGACGCGGTCGTCCGCGCCCACGAGACCGCCGTCGAGCGCGCCGGAAACGGCGATCGGCGGGCGGAGTTCGAGACCGCCCTGGAGATCCGGACCGGCGTGGTGATCGGCCTCCCCGACGTCCCCGACGTCCCGGGGAGCCGCGACGAGGAGTGACGCGCCGTTGCGGCCACCGGAGTGACGAGCCGTTGCGGCCACCGACGCCTTTTCGGCGCGCCACGCAGACGTGACTGCATGCGACTCGCTCGCCTGCTCACGCCGGACGGACCGGTTTCCGGACGCTACGAAGACGGGGTCATCGTCGCCGACGACGGCCGGTACGAGGTCGGCCGCGACGGCCGACTCCTCCCGCCCTGCGACCCGAGCGCGCTCTACTGCGTCGGTCGGAACTACGCGGAGACGCTCGACCAGATGGAGTACGAACGCCCCGAGGAGCCGGACTTCTTCATCAAGCCGCCCGCGAGCCTGCTCGCGCACGGCGAGCCGATCGCGTACCCGGAGTGGACCGACGAGCTGACGTACGCGGGCGAGTTGGTCGCCGTCATCGACGAGCGGTGTCGCGACGTCGAGCCCGAGGACGTGCCCGATGTCGTTCGGGGGTACACGATGCTCAACGACGTGGACGCGTTAGACCAGCAGGGCCGGACCGCGCGCAAGGCGTTCGACGGCTCCGCGCCGCTCGGGCCGTGGATCGAGACCGACGTGGACCCGACGAGCCTCGACATCTCGACGACCGTCGGCGGGGAACAGCGGCAAGATGCAAACACCGAGCTGATGCTGTTCGGCCCGCGCGAGATCGTCTCGTACCTCTCCGAGCGGTTCACGTTCGAGCCCGGCGACTGCATCGCCTTCGGGAGCCCGGCAAATCCGGGACTCGTCGAGCCCGGCGAGCGCGTCGAGATCACCTACGAGGGTGTCGGGACGCTGTCGAACCCGGTCGTCCGCGGGGAGTAGCGAGCGCGAGGCGCGCCGTCGACGGCCCGATCAGTTGACGATGTCGAGGTACTTCTCTTCGACTATCGTCAGGATGATCGCTATCGTGACGGCGATAGCGGGCTCTGCGATACGGGCCGGGATCGTCCGAGTGACCCACCCGTACACCCCGACGGCGAAGACGGCGACGGCGACGCCGAGGCCGATCGCCCCGCTGTTCGCCTTGACGGTCCCCCGCCAGCCGGGCGGTCTGCCCGCCTCCCACGCCCGATCGAAGTAGTCGTCCAGCGTGCGGTAGATCGTCGTCTTATCGCGGCCGCGAAGGACCACCGAGTTGACCCCCCGCTCGCGGCGGTCGTCGAGCACGAAGAACCGGTAGGTGCAGTCGTCTTCGTTCTTCGAGCGGACGAGGAGTCCGCGGAAGTGCGTGTGTTCGACGCCGGAGGCCTTCCGGTACTTCAGTTCGCCCGGCGCGGACGCGGTCCGGTCCTGAAGCGATCGCAGCTTCTCCTCGCCCTTCCGGATCTCGTCTTTCACCCGACCGTACTCGAGGCTCGCGCCGGTCTCTTCGCCGAACAGCAGCACCTTCACCGTGAGCCCGTTCTCGATCCACTGCTCGATGTTCTCCACGACGAAGCCGGGCATCGTCTCGAAGGAGAAGGTGGGGATACAGAGTTCGTCCGGTTGGTCGTAGCTGCTGAGGTCGAGGTCGCGCTTGAAGCTCTCCGTCGACCGGTGATGGCTCGCGATCGGAATCGTCTCGGCCCGGCGATCGACCCGGCGTTCGAGGTACCTGTCGTGGTACCGGCGGAGGTCGTCGAACACGGTGGCCGCGTCCGTACGCGCTTCGCCGGCGGTCGCTTCGCCGGCGGTCGCTTCGCCGTCAGTTCCGTCGGGGTCGTCGCCGCGGACCTGTCGTTCGAGCCGGTCGACGAACGCTTCGTCGTCTCCGATCTCCGTCATGTTGCCGAGCCCGTTGCCTCCGTCCTCGTCGCGGGGCGAGAACAGGTCGGTCTCGGCGGCGAGGGTCGTGAGCACGTCGCGGATCTCGTCGACGGTGTACTCGTCTTTGAGCTGCGCGAAATCGTGTTCGAGGGTCTCGGGGAGGCTATCGACCCGACAGTACGGGTAGTCGACGGCGGCGTGCGCGATCACCTCGGTCTCGTCATCGGTGAACCGGTCGTCGAGAACCGCTTTCAGCCGGGACCGGAGCCGCGAGCGGTCGACTCGGCTCATTGGGCCCCCTCCTCCTCGTTGGCCTCCAGCGCGGTGCGTATCAGACGGCGCTCCTCGTCGTCGAACGCCTCGCGGTTCCGCTCGAACACCGACCGAACGCCGTCGTCCATCAGCGCGTCGATCCGCCGAAGCTTCGCGAGTTGATCACCCCACGTGAACGTCGTCTCCGCCTGCGCCTCCTCGGTGACGGCGACGTCGATCGTCTCGTACTCGTCCGACCGGAGGGCGGCGACCGTGATCTCCCAGTCGGCCAGCCAGTCCGATTCCGGGAGGATCGCCGGCAGGGCGTCGCTGTCGAAGCCGAACCCCCCGGGCTGACAGTCGAACGAAGGGTCGAGATCGACGCCCGCGGCCCGCCCGGCACACAGCGTTTCGAGTCGCTCGAACCCCGTCCGTGACACCCACTCGCCGTCGACCTCCATGCGGATGACCCGCGTCTCGCGCTGCGGGATGATCACGTCGGCGCTGCCCTCGCGGAGTCGGTCTTGGATCCTCGCTATCTCCGAGGCGACGTACTGCCCGTCCCCGTCGGCCACCACGCACTCGTCGCCGAACTCCGCCGCGACGATCATCGAGAGCCGGCGCGAGCGACCGAATCCAAGCCGGTCCGCGGTTCGCAGCACCGTGTCCGCGTACGGCGCGGTGAGGCCGTCCGGCGGGTCGCTGACGACGAGCACGAGGTCTCCGTCAGCGGTCGACGCGACGGTTTCGGCCCACGCTTCGTTGGGCTCCGGATAGGCGATGAGTCCGATTGCGGGCCCGGTAGACATACGCGTACCTGTCACGGGTCGCCTATTTATAAACGACGGGACGATACGGACCGGTTACGTCGCGGCTCACCCGGCCCGCATCGGCTGTTTCTCCCCGTAGGTGAGCGTCCGCCACACCCACTCGACGGGACCGAATCGGAAGCGTCGCAGCCACAGCACCGAGAGGGCGATCTGCACCGCCCAGACGGCGACGACGAACCCGAGCTGTTCGACCCGGCTGACGGAGCCGAACAGCCCGAGCCCGTGGCCGTAGAAGACGCTCGTCGCGATCACCGTCTGGAGGAGGTAGTTCGTGAACGCGGTCCGGCCGACCGCCGCGAGTCCGCGAGTCAGGGGGCCGTCCGGGCGTCGACGTGCGTACAGCATCACGAGCCCGAGGTAGCCACCGGCGAGGGGGAAGCTGCCGATATAAATGAACTGCCGCCAGTACAGCGCGGCGCCGGCGCTCCAGTCGTTGGCCTCGATGTAGACGAGGCCGGCAACGGTGATCGCGAGGCCGACGACGCCGAGCGCGACGAGCCGCCGATACAGGGCCGCCGACCGCTCGCCGGTCAACACGCCCCAGCGGTACAGCGCCATCCCGAGGAGCATGGTGCCGCCGATCTGCCAGAAGCTTCCGCCGATGTACCCGGTCGTCTGCCGACTGATCGACGAAGGGACTCGATGGTTCATCTGTTCGAGCCAGCCGCCGCGGTACGTCGCGACCTGCTGTTGGATGGCGGCCTCCGCCGGCGCCCACTGCGATGCGATGGCGTCGCCGCCGAGGGTGACCGCGGCGAGCAGTTCCGTCATGGGGACGAACAGCAGGAAGACCACGGCGACCCCGGCGAGCTTCCGGGCTTCGAAGTCCCGGAACGCGACGACGACCAGCGCGGTCACCCCGTACGCGACGAGGATATCGCCGTACCACAACAGGTACGCGTGCATGAGCCCGATCGCGATGAGGATCGCGGTCCGCCGGTAGTGGAGCCGCACCGCGTCCTGACCCGACTCCTCCTTGCTGTCGACGAACAGCAGGATCCCCGCGCCGAACAGCGCCGAGAACAGCGTGATGAACTTGTTCTGTGCGAACACGTGGCCGAACGCCCACGCCCAGTAGTTCGCTCCGGTGAAGTCGCCGTACACCGTCGGATTCAGGAGCGTCTGCTCGGGCATCGCGAACACCCAGACGTTGATCAGGAGGATGCCGAGGAGGGCGAGCCCCCTGAGCGCGTCGAGGCCGACGATGCGTTCGGAGGGCGGTGTCGGGCCGGCGTCGCTGGTCACGAGTTGGCTCGCAAGAGGGAACGCAGAACCGAATAGGTTCGGATCGCGGGTGGGGGCGTGTCGATCCCGCGACCGGCGGATCGGTCAGCCCGACCGGCGGATCGGTCAGTCTAGTCGAATCGCCTCGCCGCGCTCCGAGGACCGATAGATCGCGTCGATCACGCGCTGGACGGACAGCGCCTCCTCGACCGTGTTGATGTCGGGGGCCTCGCCCGCGGCGACCGCGTTGAGGAACACCGCTTGCTCGGCGCCGTGACCGTCGCTCTCGCGCGTCTCGATCTCGGCGTCGGAGAAGTGGTGGTGCTCGCCGTCGAAGGCGGTCGCCTCGTGGAACGTGAGGTCGTCGTTCCCGCGGTCGAACGTGGCGCCCGCCTCCGTGCCGCGGATCACGAACTCGTCGTTCGTCGGCCGGTTCGTCGCCCAGGCGACCTCCAGCGAGACGGTGTTGCCGTCGACGTCGCGGATGAACGCCGACGCGGAGTCCTCCACGTCGAACTCCTCGGGACCGGCGTCGTCGCCCCACATGTGGACGAACGCGTAGTCGTCGCGGCCGCCGAACTCCGAGCGCGTCTCGCCGGACACCTCGACGACCTCGGGGTGATCGAGGAAGTACAGCGCCAGGTCGATCGCGTGGACGCCGATGTCGATCAGCGCGCCGCCCCCGGCGACACCCTCCGACGTGAACCACGACCCGCGACCGGGGACGCCGCGTCGACGGACGTAGTTGGCCTCGACGTGGGTGACGTCGCCGAACCGCCCGTCCGCCTGATACCCTTTGAGCACCTGCACCGGCTCCGCGAAGCGGTTGTTGAATCCGACCATACAGAACCCCTCCGCGGTACGGGCGGCCTCGGTGATGCGCTCCGCGCTCTCGACGGTGTGCGCCAGCGGCTTCTCCAAGAGCACGTCGAGTCCGGCCTCCAACGCCGAGACGGCGTACTGCTCGTGGAACCGGTTCGGCGTCGTGACGAGGACGGCGTCGCAGGCCTCGTAGAGGTCCGCCTCGTCCTCGTAGGCGTGCACGTCGAACTCCTCGTGGAACCGCCGGCGCGCGTCCGCGTCGACGTCCATTCCGCCGACGAGGTTCGCGCCGCGGTCGACGAGCTTCGTCGCGTGGTGGTTCCCGATCCCGCCGAGACCGACGATGCCGACGGCCACGTCGTTCGGGTGTGGCATGGGACCAATTCACAACGAGTGCTGTTAAGGTTCACGCACCGACAGACGGGTGAACGGGTCGACGGCGCAACCGACCCGGGGGTTCACGGAATTGCCGCGAACGCGGCGAAGAACACGTCGACGAGTTCGATCAGCTGGTCGATCGACTCCGCGCCGACACCGAGGCGCTCGCCGTCGGTCAGGAACCGTTCGATCCGCTCCGACTCCCTGGTCCACACGAACCGGCCGAGGGTCCAGCCGCCCCCGAGAAACGCGATCGTGGCCAAGAGCCGAGAGATGAGGAGGAGTCGCAGAAGAAGCGGGAGCAGCAGCGCCGCGGCCAGCGCGGCGACCACGTACGTGACGATCGACGCCGCCGACTCGCCGAGTCCCGGATCGACGATCCCGGTTCCCGTGAGGAGGACGAACCCGCCGACGACGACCGCGAGCGTCCCCCAGACGAGCGTGGTAAGGAGTCGCACATGACCGCTGTACCCGGCACCGGCCGCCTCCGGGACGTCGTCGTGGACCCAGGGGTTTCGCATGGTCGCTTTCCCGTCCCTACAGACATATACCTCGCTTCAGATACCCGAAACGCGATCCGTGAAGAAAACTGAAACGGGCGGCTCGGGACCGACGTCAGCGCTCCCGCATCATCCACTCGCTCGCCTGCGGCTC
>Ga0207772_100361_pt1 | contig 22609 bp, 24 predicted proteins | sample A23M3SouthBayCA_2_FD_187750 | JGI IMG/M metagenome (GOLD analysis project Ga0207772, IMG submission 187750) | Aerobic enrichment media microbial communities from Eden Landing Ponds, California, USA - A23 M3 (2) (SPAdes) | ecosystem: Environmental > Aquatic > Marine > Unclassified | place...
CGTCAACGCCGAGGAGATCGGCGGGGCGGCGTCGCTCGTGGCCATGCACGCGCCCGAGGACCGGTACGACGAGACCGCTGAGACAGTCAACGAGTTCACCGCGGTCGCGCACAACTACGAGCGCGAGCATCCGCACCTCAACATGTGGTTCGTGGTGAGCGTGGCGGACCACCCGGATCCGGACAAGGACGGGAGCGACCGCGTCGACGAGGTTCTCGCAGAGATCGAGGCCGCGACGGGCCAGGAGACGTACAACCTCCCGAAGCTCCGGGAGTTCCACGTCGGCGCGAAGTTCCTCGTCGACGGCCCGGTCCCAGACGGCGACGTCGACCTGTCGGTCCTCGGTCCCGCCGTCTCGCCGAGCGACCGGTCGACGCTCACGCCCGAGGAGCGAGACCTCGTCGTCGAGATTCAGGGCGGGCTCCCGATCACGGAGACGCCGTACGCCGACGTGGCCGCCGCGCTCGACGCCGACGTCGGCTGGGTGATCGAGACGATCAAGCGGTTCGAGGCGGAGGGGAAGGTGCGCCGCGTCGGCGTCATCCCGAACCACTACGCGCTCGGGTACACGGAGAACGGGATGACGGTCTGGGACGTGCCCGAGGACGCCCTCGACGAGGTCGGGCCCGCGGTCGCCGCGCTCGACTTCGTCACCCACTGCTACGAGCGCCCGCGCCACGCGGGCGTCTGGGAGTACAACTTCTTCGCGATGACGCACGGACGGACCGAGGCCGAGAGCGAGCGCCGGATCGCGGAGGTGAAGGAGCTGATGGACGAACACTGGGCGGTCGGGAACGACGACTGGGACACGCTGTTCTCGACCCGGATCCTGAAGAAGACGGGGATCCGCATCGCCGACCGCGCCGACAGCAACACGGCGTGATACCCCTCTACCACGACTTCGACGGGGAGTCGGTGCTCGTGTTCGGCGGCGGTGCCGTGGGCGCGCGGAAGGCGTCGCGGTTCGCCGGCGAGGCCCGCGTCGTCGTCGTGAGCCCGGCGTTCGACGAGCGGCTCGTCGATCTCGCTGGAGCGGGCTCCCGGGGCAAAGCGGGCGACCGATCGGTCGAACTCGTGCGCGCCGCCCCGGACGCCGACGCGGTCGGTGAGTGGGTCGACCGCGTCGACCCCGCGCTCGTCGTCGCCGCCACGAACGACGCCGCCGTCAACGCCGCGGCCGAGGCAGCCGCGCTCGACGCGGGCCTGCTCGTCAATCGGACGGACGTGTCGACCGCGGACCGCTCGAACGGCCGCGACGCCCGGAGCGTCGTCGTGCCGGCGACCGTCGAGGACGACCCGGTCCGAGTCGCGCTCTCGACCGGGGGCACGAGCCCGGCGCTCGCGAAGGCGCTCCGCGAGCGGATCGAGGCCGAGATCGACGGGGCGGGCGCGATGGCGGAGCTGTCCGGAGCGCTCCGAGCGGAGCTCAAAGACCGTGGCGTCACCCCCGAAAAACGCCGGAAAGCGATCCGGCGCGTCGTGCGCTCCGAGGGGGTTTGGAAGGGTTTACAAAAGGGGGATTCTTACGGTCGACAAGAGGCAGATTCCGTGATCGAGGAGGTACTCACCAGATGAAGGAGACGGGCGCTATCGCCGGCGTGAGCGTCGCCCACTCCCGCGCGACGGTCGACGAGATCGAGGCCGCGGGCGGCGACGGCGTCCGCGCCACCGTCTCGGACCTGCTCGCGCGCGACGGCGTCGAGGAGGCGTTCGCGCTCCAGACCTGCAACCGCTCGGAGGCGTACGTCGTCACCGACCGGACCGTCGACGGCGCGGTCGCGCTGGAGTCGTTCGCCCCCGAGGTCCGCGGCGGCGCGGTCCGTCGACTCGACCACGAAGAGAGCTTGGAACACCTGATGCGAGTCGCCTCCGGGCTCGAATCGCTCGTGCTCGGCGAGGACCAGATCATCGGGCAGCTCCGCGAGGCGTACGAGGAGTCGAAGTCCGCGGGGGGTATCGGTCCCGTCTTAAAAGACGGAGTGACGAAGGCGCTCCACGTCGGCGAGCGCGCGCGCAACGAGACGTCGATCAACGAGGGCGTCGTCTCGCTCGGGTCGGCCGCGGTGCGGCTGGCAGCCACCGAGATCGATCTCACCGACGGCTCCGCGGTCGTGGTCGGCGCCGGGGAGATGGGGACGCTCGCGGCCCGATCGCTCGACGCCACGCCGGTCTCGGAGCTCGTCGTGGCGAATCGGACGGTACCGAACGCGGCGTTCGTCGCCGAGGAGGTCGACACGCCCGCGGAGGCAGTGCCGCTCGCCGACCTCGCGAGCGTGGTCCCAGACGCCGACCTCGTGATCGCCGCGACCGGCAGCCCGGACCCGGTGATCCGGTCGGAGCACGTGACTGGCGCCGACCGGCTCGTCTGTATCGACATCGCCCAGCCGCGGGACGTGGACCCCGCGCTCGCCGATCACGACGGCGTCACACTGTACGACATCGACGCCTTAGAGGACGTGACCCGACGGACCCGCGAGAGCCGCGAGGCGGAGGCGCGGGATGTCGAGGCGATCATCGACGAGGAGCTCGACCGCGTCCTGGAGGCGTACAAGCGCAAGCGCGCCGACGACGCCATCTCGGCGATGTACGCCGGCGCCGACCGCGTGAAGGCCCGCGAGGTCGACCGCGCGGTCTCGAAGCTCGAAGCGCAGGGGGAGCTGACCGACGAGCAGCGCGAGACGGTCGAGGACTTGGCGGACGCGTTGGTCGGCCAGCTGCTCGCTGCCCCCACCCGATCGCTGCGCGACGCGGCCGGCGAGGACGACTGGGAGACGATCCGGACCGCGCTCCAGCTGTTCGACCCCGAGTTCGACACGCTTCCGGGAGGGCCGGGCGGAAGCGAGTCCGGGCGGGACGCGGCCCCAAGCGACATGGAGTCCCCACCCGACTCCGTCACCGAGGAACTCGACGACTGACCGCGTCGACGACTCAATTTTTAAACAGTTTTTAAATAACCCGCGAGCGACGGCGACACCGGCCCGCCTCAGTCGCCGGCGACCGCGAACCGCGAGGCGTCGCTGTCGGCGGTCGGCGCGGTGACGAGCGAGACGCCGACCGTGAGCAGCGCGGAGAGGACCATCAGTCCGAGCGCCACGTCCCAGCCGCCGGCGACGGTGCGGGGCAGCGTCGGCACGGCGCCGACGACCGCCGAGAGCACCACGGATAGGTACGCGACCTGCGGGACGAGGACGCCGGCGATCATGCCGGTACGCGTCGTTCGGTCCCAGTAGAGCGCGCAGATCACCGGGAGCGCGAGCAGCGCGAATCCGGAGAACGCGGTGTCGCCGACCTCGATCAGCGTCCCGGGCCGGAAGAGGCTCGCGACGAACGCACCCAGGGCGAAGACGGCGACGCCGATCCGGGCGATCCACGCCTCGCGGCGCTCGGAGGCGTCGGCGTTGATCACGGGGCGGTACACGTCGCGGGTGAAGTACGACGAGCCGGAGAGCAGCATCGAGTCCGAGGAGGACATCATCGCGGCCATCGCGCCCGCGACAACGAGTGCCGCGAACCACGCCGGGGTGTACTCGTTCAACACGACGGGGAGCACGTTGGCGCCCTCGGGCACCTCGACCGGCATCCCGGCCGCCCACGCGCCCAGCATGAACGCGGGGAGGAAGAGGAGGAGGACGAGGACCGGCCACAGCACGAACGACCGCTTCAGCGTCTCGCCCGACTTCGCGACGAAGAAGCGCTGGTTGATCTGCGGGAACATCGTCACGCCGAACGCGATGGTGATCGCCGTTGAGATGATGAATCCGGGCGTGTAGGTCCCGCCGCCGAAGCTCCCGAAGTCGGGCCGGGCGTCGAGCATCGCACCGGTGGCGGCGCCGACGCCGCCGACCGCCGACACCACCCACGCGGCGGCGATCCAGACGATTGAGAGCATGAACAGCCCCTGTACGGTGTCGGTCCAGGCGACGCCGCGCATCCCGGCGAGGACGACGTAGAGGATCATGAAGGCGGTGACCAGCGCCGCGCCGCCCCAGTAGGGGACGACGCCGTCGGTGAGCCCCACGAGCGCCTCGCCCGCGCCCATCTGCTGGAGCATGACGTACGGGAACAGCCAGAGGAGGCTCACGCCGGCGACGAGGGCGCGCAGGCCCACGGAGCCGAACCGGTCGCCGAGCATCTCCCCGAGCGTCATGTATCCGTTACGGTTCCCGATCAGCCACTGCTTGTAGCCGATCGCGTACCACAGCACCGCGAACAACACGCCGTCGAGCGTTCCCATCACGATCAACCACTCCGGCCCCGCGGCGAACGCGAGGTTCGGTCCGCCGAAGAAGGTGAACGCCGAGAGCAGGGTGGCGAACGTGGTGAAAAGCAGCACGACCGTCCCGATCGAGCGGTTCGCGAGGTAGTAGTCCTCGGCGGTCGCCTCGGAGACGCGGTAGGCGACGAGGCCGACCGCGAGCGCGAACAGGAGGTAGCCGACGACCACCCCGAGCGACAGGCCGAGCGTCACGGCCGGTCACCCCCGAGCGTCGATTCGGGTTCAGGCTCCGCCGCCGGTTCCGGGCGTCGCCCCATCCCGCGCTCCCACGCGCCGCTCCGGACGAACCGCGAGAACAGGATGGTACACAGCCCGAGCCACGCCACGTGCCACCAGATCCACACCGGTAGCCCGGCGACGACTCGATCGACTCCCCACAGCGGCCACGGCACCGCGAAGGCGACGAGGGCCGCGAACGTCGGTATCCACACGAGATCTCTCCGCGATCGACTCATGTGGACCAACGTTAGAATTCTGCGACTAAATAGTGTCGGTTGAGTTCGATAGAATGTATCGAAGAGGATTTCTCTTCAATAGACGTCGACGCAGGTGCGTGCGATAACTATTTTCGCCGAGGGACACAACCACGCACGGGCGGCCAGCGCCGCCGATTATCACCATCACCCATCATGAAAGACACCGAAAAATACCTCATCCACGCCACCATCGCGGCCGACGGCGTCGTCGAGCGGAGCGACGTCGTCGGCGCGGTGTTCGGGCAAACCGAGGGGCTCCTCGGCGACGAGTTGGACCTGCGGGACCTCCAGGAGTCCTCCCGGGTCGGACGGATCGACGTCGCCGTCGAGTCCGAGAACGGCCAGTCGTTCGGCGAGGTCACCGTCGCGTCGAGCCTCGACAAGGTCGAGACCGCGATCCTCGCCGCCGCGTTGGAGACGATCGACCGCATCGGCCCCTGTCAGGCCTCCGTGGAGGTGACAGGCATCGAGGACGTGCGGGCGGCGAAGCGCCGCGAGGTCGTCGAGCGCGCGAAGGAACTCGTCGCCGGCGGCTTCGAGGAGACCAGCCTCAGGAGCGACGACATCTTGGCGGAGGTCCGCGAGGCCGCCCGCGTCGAGGGAATTGTCGACTACGAGGGGCTCCCCGCCGGTCCCCGCGTCGGCGACTCCGACGCCGTCATCGTCGTCGAGGGGCGCGCGGACGTGCTCACGCTGCTGGAGTGCGGGATCAAGAACGCGGTCGCCGTCGAGGGGACGAACGTCCCCGACGCGGTCGCGGACCTCACCGCCGACCGCACCGTCACCGCGTTCCTCGACGGCGACCGCGGCGGCGAACTCATCCTCCGGGAACTCGCGCAGGTGGGCGACGTGGACTACGTCGCCTTCGCTCCGCCCGGCGAGTCGGTCGAGGACCTCGACCGAAACACCGTCTTCGAGGCGCTCCGGGGCAAGGTGCCGTACAGCAGCCTCGCCGACGAGCCGAACCTCCGCGAGGCGGCGGCGGGCGACTCGGGAGGCGCTCCCGACGACGACGGCGACTCGGGCGTCGTCGCCGACGAGGCACGCGGTGCGGCGGCGGACGGACTCGTCGAGGCGGTCGAAGACGCGCCGGCGCCCGGGGCGATCGATGCGGAGGCGGCCGACCGGGAGGAAGTCGGCGAGGAGCGCGAGCGCGACAGCGCCGACACCGCCGGGGGCGATACCGATGGCGACGACACCGCCGACGACGACGCGGGGAGAGACGAAGGGACTGCCGCCGCCGACGACGACGCGAACGCGAGCGACGATACCGCCGACGGCGACGATACCGCCGACGGCGACGACGCCGGTTCCGATTCCGACGACGCGGACACGGCGGATGCAGCGTCCGACCGCGAGGCGAGCGACGGGAGCGCGGCGGACGCCCCGCTCGACGACGAGCCGCGTTCGATCGAGGAGCACGTCCAGGAAGTGGTCGACGCCGGCAGCGACCGCGCCCGGCTGCTCGGCGACGACCGCGGCGTCCTCGCCGAGGTCGACGCGACCGACGCCTTCGACGCGGTCGAGAGCGCCGAGACGGCCCCGCACACGGTTGTCGTCGACGGACTGATCGACCAGCGCCTGCTCGACGTCGCCGCCCAGCGCGGGGTCAGCGAACTGCTCGGTCGCGAGGTCGGGCAGTTCGTGAAACGGCCCGTGGGAACGCGAGTGCTCACGGTCGGCGACCTCCGCGCCGGGAGCTGACGGCGGCGCGGAGCGTCTCGGGCGGCGCGAATTCCGTCTCACATTGCGTTGGTGAGACTCTGTTACTCACACGGTACGGGGCATGAAACAGCCGTTCGCTGAAGAGTGCGAATCTACTGTGTGATTACTACGTGCTCGTGTTGATCTCTTGGAGCGATGCGGAAATACAGAGCGGGGGTCTGTCACTCCATCTGTGAGTGCCGCCGTCGTTCGTTTAGCAGCGTTGGAAGCACAATACCAATGCCGAATAACGCCGCAAGCTCTAACACATCGCTATTAGCGTACTCTGTTGCCAAGTACCACGCTGTGAGGCCAAAAAACATGAATATCAGCGTTATTTTTGTCTCATCACTGAGGAGGGAATCGGGGGCCATATTCATAAGGTTCCCCTAGATTACATAAATAGATTGATTACTTCTCCAACAGGAACAGCCGTTAGATACACGATTTGTACTGACCGGAACCGTGTCGATATCTGTCGCCCGTCGGTAATTCCGACGGTGGTTTTTAAACGAGCCCGACCGCGCCCAACACCGCGAACAGCGCGTCGCCGAAGGTCAGCGAGACGACTAGTCCGACCGCCATCGGGACGACGAACGGCATCCCCGGAGACACCAACACGCGGTCCGCCCGGGCGACGACCGCCAGTCCGCCGCGGAGCGTCTCGGCGTCGGTGCCGTACGCGCCGTGATCGATCTCTTCGAGGAAGCGCTCGGCGGCCCAGGGATCGGCTACGGCGGATCCGTCCTCGGCTCCGGCCGCTGTCGCAGTCCCCCCGTCCGTCCGCGGGCCGACGTGCGTCCCGCCGTCGGTCGGGTCGTGCGTCTCGCCGACGCTGTCGGGGTCTCGGAGGCGGTCCGGATCCGCGCGCAGGTCCGCGAGCGTCGCCCCGCGCCAGCGCAGGTACATCCGGAGTGCATCCAGATCGAGGCCGTTCCGGGTCGTCTCCTCGTCGTCCTCGAACAGGCGCCCGTGGCGGTCCGGCAGCGAGTCGGTCGCCACCGGCCGCGCGAAGAACATCGTCGCCGAGCGCTCCCCGCGAAGGAGGTTGAGCGCGGCGAGTCCGATCGGGTACGCGAGCGCGAGCAGGACCGTGTTCGTGAGTACCGTCAGCGAGAACACGCCGAGTTGGGTGTCGACGAGCGGGAGCGTCACCCCGGCGACGGCGTACTCGGGGAACGTGGGAAAGAGGATTGCGATCGCGATCAGCGCCTTCGCGTCGGCCCCGCCGAACGCGCCGAGGTACCAGAACGCGTAGCCCAGCGGCGCGACGAACAGCAGGCTGATCGCGGCTCGCACCGCGAACCGCGTCCCTTCGAGCCCCGCGAGGGGCCATATCGCCGCGATCTCCCAGACCAACAACAGCGCCCCGAACGCGTACAGCGGCGGCCACAGCCGGTTCGGGAGGCGTCGAGTCCGGACGTCTCGCAGGGCCGCCCACGCGAAGACGGGGACGACGAACAGGCGGAGGGCGTCCGGCAGCGTCGCGAACATGTCACCACGGGCGGCGCGGGCGTAATTAGGCGTTCGGGTTCGCGTATCGCGATCGATAGCGCGGTGGCGGTCGCGACGGACGAAGGCGAACCGCCGGCGCTTTGAGTGCTCACCGTCGACGGGGGATCGATGCGACGCCGCGTCGGAACCAGCCTGTACGCCGGCCTCCTCTTCACCGTCCTCGGCGCGATCGCGTGGGCCACCGGCCAGCCGTTCGTCTTCCCGAGCCTCGGCCCGTCGGCGTTCCTGCTCGCCTTCGACCGGCGGAGCGGTCGCGGGCGGGCCGCCCGGATCGTCGGGAGTCACCTCATCGGCGGGGTCGCCGGGCTCGCGGCGTGGTGGCTGATCGCGCCCGGCGCCAGCCTCACCGCGACGCCGCCGGCGTTCTCCCCGGATGGATTCCGGCTCGCGGCGAGCGCGACCGTCTCGCTCGTGGCGACGAGCTGGGCGATGATCGCGACCGACGCGGTCCACGCGCCCGCCTGCGCGACGACGCTCATCGTGTCGCTCGGCCTCCTCTCGACCCCGACAGAGGTGGCGATCATCGTCGGGAGCGTGACAGTGCTCGTGGGAGTTCACGCCGGCGTCATCCGCGTGTTCGAGGGAATCGTCGGCGACGCGCACCCACTCTATCGGGCCGAGAGTCGCTGATCGTCGCGATCAGTCGGTCGATCGCTCGGACACTCCGGTCGCTCGGCCATTCCGCTCGCTCGGACACTCTGGTCGCTCAGTCGCCCGGTCGCTCCGCCCGCCTGCCGAAGACCGAAAGCACCGGCTCCGGGTCCGCGATCCCCGGGATCCGGTACTCGTCGTCGCGGAGTTCGATCACGACGGTCTCGGTCCCGAGCCACCGGTCGAGCCGCCCGCGCGTCACCCGCAGGTCGGTCTCGTCCCACGGCTCGACGCGCCACAGGGCCACGCCGAACAGGCGGTCGCGGGCGACGAGCGCGTCGGCGCCGGCGCGGTACGACACGAGGCCGTACCGGAGTTCGTGGTCGAGCGCGCCGAGAGTGAGCGGCACCGCGAACGTGACTGCGACGAGAGCGGCGGCCGTCGCCCAGTCGCCGCCGACCGCGAACAACGCGCCGCCGAGCGCGGGGACCGCGGCGAGGTACCACAGGCCCGGATGCCCCATCGGCGTGACCGCCGCCCCCGCGAGCCGCGCGCCGACGGATTGCCGGACCGTCTGCGCCGGCTCCGCGACGGAGCCGTCGACCGACTCGGTCGCGGGGGGTTCGTACGAGAGCCCCAGATCGAGCGCCGACGACTCGTCGAACGCCGCGAGCCGATCGCCGTACAGCCCCGCGAGGTCGAAGGCGGCCTTCACCGCGACGATCCCGAGCAGGAGCGGGAGGCCGACCGCGTCGGGGTCGAGCGCGGCGATCGGCGCGTCGCCCTCCAGCGTCGCCGCGCCGACGACCGTGACCGTGAACAGCGCGCCGAGAAAGATCGCCGCGCCGCGGGCGAACACGCCCCGTACCGCCGTCTGCGCGCTGTGGTCGCGGTACTCGCCGCGCCCGAAGTACTCGACGAGCGTCGTCGCCGCCTCGCCGGCGAAGACGGCGAGGATCGCGAGCGCCACGGTGTCGAGCGCGGCCGGCGCCAGCCCGCCGTCCGCGACGACGCCGACGGTGAGCGTGCCGACGATCAGCCAGACGACCGCGAGGATCGGCACGACGATCGGGAGCACGAGCAGCGAGGAGAGCCGAATCTGGAGGTCGGTTCGCGGGAGCGACAGCCCCACCCGACGCTGCGCGAGCGGGCCGGAGATCAGCACGTCGCGCTCGATCTCGGAGGGACGCCCGGCGAACACCCCGCGGACGACGGCCCAGAAGGAAGCGATCCCGAGTTCGAACCAGTAGAGCGTCATCAGCGCGGCGGCGTTCCAGCCGAGCACGACGACGCCGACGAGCGGGAGGACGTTGGAGGCGACGAACGCAAGGGCTCGTGGGCGGCGACCACGAACGAGGGCTCCCAGACGCGGAGCGTGGCGGGTGGAGGGCATTCGTTCGAGCGATCCGGGTTCGTGGTTTATAAGCGGCCGGTGCGCGTCACCGCGCCGGTCCCGCGTCGCGGTGGAGGTACATGTAGACGAGCACCGGGACGATCGTGAACGCGAGCGTCGCGAGGGCCCAGAGGACCGCGTAGCGGCTCCCGCGCGCCCTCGCGTCGCGGTAGATCCACGCCGCGGCGGCGACGACGACGCCGTAGACCACGAGCGTGAGCGGGAGCGACCACGGGAGGGGGACACCGAAGAGGCTCATGGATCCCCCGTGAGGTCCGCGCTCATCACGAAGTCCGGTTCGGCCGCGACCGGAACGCGGTTCGCGCCCGTGTCGCTCACGTGGTCGACCGTCTCGGGGATCAGCACCCGGGTGGCGTCGGCGTCGACCGCGGCGGCGTCCGCGGCGATCGCGTCGTACAGCGCGCCGGCCGCGTCGGCGTCGCGCCACGCGGCGAGGCCGTAGGTCGCGACCCGCCCGGCGTTTGCCTCGCGCTCCGTCACGCGCGTCCGGACCGCGAAGCCGGCGAGGGCGTCTTCGCCGGCGACCGCGAGCAGTCGGTCCTCGTCCGCGGCGTCGCGGAGTCGTTCGCGGGTGAGTTCGGCGCACGCCCACGACTCGTCGGCGTCGAGCGCGAGCCCGCGCAGGTGGTCGCGGGCGTCGCTGTCGCCCCAAAACGCCCACGCCGCGTTCGGATCGGGGTCGACGAGGGGATCGAAATCGGTCGCAGTGACTCCGGCCGCGTCCGGCTCCGGCTCCGCGAACCGGAACTCCGTCGCGGGCTCGAAGCCGACCGCGCGCGACTGCCCGAGTCCCATGACGTTCCACGAGAACACCATGTTCGAGTAGTGGTTACAGCAATACATTGCAAAACATCTTGTTGAAGGCACCCTCCTACCTCCCGCCGTTAAGGTTAGATACGTATAAAGGGTGGTTTCTGCGCTATAAGGGGTCGATTTGCGAGGGAGAAGCGTCTAAACAATTTCCAGCCTAGTATATGGAAACGTCGCACTACCCGCTTTTAAATAGTATAATTTTTCTGAGAAATAGTCTACTTCTTTGGCGGCGACAGCTACCGCAGTGTCGTCCGCGCACTTTCCAGCCAACTACCGCGACACTACCGTAACGGTATCCGACTCAGAAACGGCCTTATGATTGACGCTTGCTCCACTACTAGGGCGGTTGATTTCACCATACTGACGGCGGAATGAATCAGTCTGTTCGTCCGTTGTCGCCCCCGCCAGCAACCCCACGGATTTGAGCGTATCAGAGACGCTAGTTTCGTCCGTTCCCAACACGTCGCTAATCTCGCTAATACTCAGACCTTCGACATAAAGAGCCGACAGTACCAATACCCTACTACTGTCTACCATACTGCCATCCACGTCATAGCCCAGAATCTCGCTAATTAGTTCGCTGGTTTCGGGAGGCTTACGGGCGTTAGCAAGCAATTCCTGTACATCATGCCCGTGTAACTCACTAGCACGTTCCAAGTCTGACAGCCACTTACGCATCATACCCTCCGTTCTGGCACCTGTCATTTCCTTTACAGCATCCGACCATGACCCTACTAATTCGTGACTCAGTAATTCGCGTATAAACTCCCCATGTTGAGGATTCGCAAGGTCTTCACGGTCGGGATAGTCTGAATACGAATCTCCAATTAGACAGCTACCCTCCTGATAACCGACAGAATCCTCCACGAGGGTTTCCCCGACAGTGCTATCACGGTCTTCGAGGGAGGCTCCCCCACGGTCACGACACTGCGCCACAGTCTCACAGTCAATATTCATTTTTCACCGTAGCAAGAGACGGGTGTAAGCACGATAAGCTCCCCTCCACCGATTTCCAAGACCACAGAATTCTTGGACAAATCAGCGGAAGGTTTTTCTCGTTCTGAATCATATTGGTATTTTGATAAGACGTATTGGGTTGCTTTTGCGTCAACAGGATACAAAGCGGTTAGTGTTCCGTCATCGTACTTGATACGGCCTTCAGCGTTAATGGTAACCGTGTCAAGAAGGGACACATTCTCCTCAAAAATCCGCATGGTAGTTGTCTCAGTCATCGATGTGCTCCGCTTCAAACACATCGATAAGTGTCGTAAGCACCAATTCGGCGTTATCTCGTCTACAGTGGGGTTTAATATCGTAGTGACCTATCTCAATACCCAGATTCGCTAGACGGGCGTACTGTTCTGAGTCGATTGGCACCGTAGTTGTCCGACGTGAAGGGGATATATCCGTCATTAGAGAACTACACCTCCATCAGAGCCGCCACTGTCGTCTGCCATGAGATTTCGACAAGCCCGTTCAATGACGACGCCTCTCGGTACATCCTCATCGTACATCGTTTTTTGTGTCATATCAACAATATTCTTTTCTTGGTCGCTCAATCGAACGCGATTCTGTCGTACCATTGTTATGAGTATAAAGTGAGAGAAAAGACAGTGACCCTTAGAGGCGAACATTAAGAGATGAGAGCGCCGTTTCAGATACAGACAGACGACAAAACCCGACCTGAGTAGTATCTGACTGTACGCCTTCTAGGGTCACTGACCCCTCATGTAAGTAGCAGTTGTAGTAAATTTCAGTCGGTCTAGTCGGTCATCACGTCCGTATCGATTTCAGTCAATGGTGTTACTAGCAAGTGCGAAATTATTAATAATCTCCCGAGGCACATTAATAACTTTGTATAGCCGTCGCTTGTGCACGCGTGATGCACAACCACCCCCTCAAAACGCCACAATTATCATTAGGAAGGGTTAAGAACGGCAAATAAACCCCGACAGTATTGGGTAAACTACCCACGACTGCCTATTTTAGCGGGTGAATACGGTGCATGTTTCTGGCACCCATTCGCATTTTTTCCGTGGATATGTGAACAAAGAGAATGAGCTACTTCAAACTGTGAATCACACGACTCGACGGGACATTTCCACGGGAAATCAGGTTCCACGTCGGGGACAGTAAATTCTGGCACAATTATTATTAGGAACTACTCGAACTTAAACCTGTCGGGTAAATGATACGTGGATGGTGACGGGTATCTGACACAACCCACGTGAATTACTCATGGGTATATTCTCCCCTCACGGTCTTCCCTCTCGACAAAAGCCCGAATGGCGTTTGAATGGAAGGAAAATACTATACGACCCTCACAAAAGGCAGAACTTGTTTCTGCCTTGCAGTGTGGGTCGTTGTATTTTCCGCATTTCCACCTACCTGCTGTATTAACTTAGTTGTAAACAGCATTAAATTACGCACGCGTAAGGAGCCGCCGATATGGGTCGATACGCTCAGACCGCCACAATCGGCTCACAATCGGTTTTCAAGGAGAGATGATGCGAACCACTTGGAGACAAATCAAATCGATTCTAAGCCGACTGTGCGGCTCTCAGAGGATTCTGGTTGCGACGATGTTCGGTAGTTATCAGACCTGCCGTTCTTATCTGAGCCGATAGTTCCGAGATTATTACCCTCAATAATCTTCTCAGCGGCTCGTCAGTAGATTTCTTGAGTCTGTAAGGGGTTTTGTACCTTTCAGATTTAAATCGAATCTGAGGCAATCTGAGGCGATTTGAGACGGGTGGGTGTTACCACGTATTGCGGGCTTTCTGAGCTAAGTCGTCGTCTCCTACGTCCAAATACCGTTCTGTGGTGGAGAGAGAGGCGTGTCCTAACAGTTTCTGTAAGGTGCGAAGGTCGGCCCCACCGTTCCCATTTTCGTCTTCGCTCCACCGTCTCACGGCTCCACTGTGTCGCAACGTATGAGCCGTGATCGTGTTCTTTTCTGTGCCATCTGCCGCGGTGTATAGCACGCTTTGAAGGTCGGCTCCCTCTGCCGCCCGAACGACAATATTCCCAACATGGAAGCGGCTCAGATGCACCCGTTCATTGCTCAAGAAGACATACTCAGACTCATCTGCAAGGGCGTAACTCTCACGGTCAATATCTATCCAGAGGCGCATAAGGCGGTCTAACGTCGGCATATAGTACACTGTTCGACTCTCCCCGTTCTTTGCCACGTCCGACCGAATCGTAATGCTACGGTTCTCACGGTCTATATCAGACAACTTGAGACGGGCTATCTCTTTCCGCCGTAACATTCCCTGATACATGAGACGGACTAGCAATTCGTTTCTGACAGTGGGAGACGGAACAGCAGAGGCCAACTTTTCGACTTTTTCGGGCGGAAGGCCGTGGCGGTCTTCGCTCCCCTCAAGTGCCTGTTCCTTCTTGGTTTTCGTTGTCGTTGTAACGTCCGTTAGGCTAACGTCGTCTACTGGATTATCGGCGGGAACAGTAGCGTCTAACCGCCCGCCGTCTGCTAGTTTCTGAGCCGTCTCAAAAAACTTGGAAAGGGCGGATTGATGCACGGAAACCGTCTGATACGCATAGTCTTTGTCACTGCTAAGGTGGAGTAGATAATCCTCCACGTCTAGCGGTGTTACGTCAAATGCATCATGTGGTCTATCATGGCACCACTTGGCATACACCCGAATGGAACCTGCATATCTACTGGCAGACTTTGGAAGCGTCCGATTGATACGGTCGATTACCACGTTCACACGGTCTTCAACCACGGGTGTTTCGGTTCCAGACATGGTTACACCGCCTTGAACCAGAGGGGGTTGCGTCTTTTCACTGCGTCTCTCGCGCCTTCAATCGGGATCTCTCTGCCGTTCCATGTGGCGGTAACAGTACCGCCCTCTCCCGCCTCTCCCAAGTCCTTGAACGGTATTCGTTTCACGGCGGCAGTCTCTCCTAGCTGTTCAAGTGCTACCCTTGCCGTCTCTGGCTCAATGTCTGTTCCCGCGGCTATCCCTTCCGCCGTAGTAGCACGTTCCGCACCCTCTGGTAGTGCCTTCCATATTGCCGTAGTGGTTTCCTCAGAAACGACTGAGCTACCAGTATGCATTGCGTCCGTTGCACGGTCGACAGTCGACTCTACCTCTCCAAGCCGCCCTTCAATACCCTCCACGGCAGTCAGTAGCTCCCCGATACGTTCGTCCGTGTGTTGGGTTGTCGTAGTATCACCACTGTCGTAGGCACCCGCTAGCTCCCTCTCCACGGACTTACGGATAAGGTGTGAAAGACTGTCGTATTCCTCAGATTCCTCTACTGCCGTTTTCCAATTCTCTTTCTGTTCACTACTGTTCGCACGTATCGCAACGGTGGGCTTGTCTCCCATACACCACTATCTAGACGCTAGCTACTTAGTTGTTATACATTGTTTTGCTAGCTACTACACTTGAACACCATGTTGCGGCACACCCACGCGCCGCGGTCGCGCGCCCAGTCGAGCGCGGCCGTCGAGAGGGCGGTCCCGACGCCGAATCCGCGGGCCGCGGGGTCGACGCGGATCCCCTGCGCCCACGCCTCCCACTCGGAGAGCAGGACGGCTTGGACGCAGCCGACGACCGCCTCCGGATCGCCCGTGTCCGCGACACCCGCGCCGTCGCCCTCGACGAGGGTGTCGCCGGGGTCGCGGTCGTCGTTATTTCCACTTGCGTCGCGCTCGGCGACCGCGTCCGGCGGCAGCGTCGCGACGAAGGTGCCGCGGTCGGGGTCGTCGGACGCGGCCCACTCGGGGAACACGCGCGGGATGTAGTCCTCCTCGCGCCCGTCCCACGTATCGCGCGTGAAGGCGGCGACCGCGTCGGCGTCGGCGGGGCGGGCCTCGCGGACGACGGGGGAAGGCGCCGAGCCGGAGGTGCGCGTCGACTCCCCCTCCGAGCCCGTCATCGCCAGGGCTGCGACTCCTCCGTCAGTTCGCCGGCGAGGTTCCGGCCCATCGCCTCGGCGGGGTCGGACTGGTTCGAGAGCGCCCACAGCAGTTTCACCTTCGCGGTGCCGGGGAGGGTGTCACCCGCCTCGACGACGCCGGCGTCGAGGAGGTCGCGGCCGGTGTCGTACACCCGGTCGCAGACGCGCCCCGCGAGGCACTGACTCGTCATCGCGACGACGGTCCCGCTCTCGACCAGCTCCTCGATCCGCGGGATGAGGTCGGTGTGGACGTGGCCGAGCCCGGTCCCCTCGATCACCACGCCGTCCTTGCCGTCGAGGTAGTCCCACGCCGCCGGATCCATGCCGGGCGTGAACTTCACCAGCTCCACGTCGGCGTCGAGGTCGGTTGCGGTCGCGAGGTCGACGTCGGCGCCGTCCTCGCCCGCGCCGTCCCCTCGCGGGAGCGGCTCGCGAGCCCACTCGATCGCCGCGTCGGCCGCGTCGCCGTCGGCGCCCGCCTCGGCGGCGGCCTCGTAGTCGATGCGGCCGAGGGGTTCGGCGCCGACCGTCTCGAAGGCGTCGCGGCGGGAGGTGTGGTTCTTCCGGACGCGGGTGCCGCGGTGGAGCGCGCAGGCGTCGTCCGACTGCGTCGCGTGCATGCAGACGAGCGTCTCGGCGTGGTCGGCCTTCGCGGCCTCGACCGCGCACACCGCGTTCATCACGTTGTCGGAGGAGGGGCGGTCCGCGGAGCGCTGGCTCCCGGTGAACACGATCGGGACCGGCGAGTCGAGCATGAAGGAGAGCGCGGACGCGGAGTACTGCATCGTGTCGGTGCCGTGCATCACGACGACGCCGTCGGCGCCGGCCTCGACCTCCTCGCGGACGGCCTCGGCGAGCTCCCGCCAGATGCCCGGGTCCATGTTCTCGGAGAGAATGTTGGCGACGACGCGCCCGCGGTAGTTCGCGCGCCCGGCCAGATCGGGGACGGCCCGGAGCACGTCCTCGGCGTCGAACTGCGCGGTGACCGCGCCGGTCCGGTAGTCGACGGTGGAGGCGATCGTCCCGCCGGTCGAGATGAGCGAAATCGTCGGGAGGTCGCCGTCGAAGGTGATCTCGGAGGCCTCGCCGCCGCCCGCGTCGGTGCCCTCGTCGACATCGCGTGCGCCGGATTCGAGCACTTCGGCGTCGGCCTCGTCGCGGTCGATACCGACGTTGTACCCCCCGTCGAGCTTGACGACGAGGTGGTCGCGAGTCGTCGAGGGGAGCAGTACGCCCTCGTTCGTGACGTCCCCGCGGTCGACGCGGACGCGATCTCCCGGTTGCATACCCCCCGGTTCCCCTCCGGCGGACTTGAATCCAACCGTTCGGCGGTCCGCGGTCGGATCGGACTCAGTGCCGGATCTGACTCAGAGCCAGACCGGACTCAGTACCGGATCGGAGCCAGTACCGGATCGGACCTAGTACCGGATCGGACCCAGTACGTCTTTTACCCGCGCAGCCGACCGTGAGCGCATGGACCTTGACTCGTTCGCCGCCAGCATCGACCACACCGTGCTCGGCCCGGAGACGACGTGGGGCGACGTCGAGACCGTTCTCGACGAGGCCGCCGATCACGGAATGAACGCCTGTATCCCGCCCTGTTACGTCACCGAGGCGGTCGACTACGGGAACGCACCGGCGACGATCGCGACCGTGGTCGGGTTCCCGCACGGCCAGCACGCGCCCGGGACGAAACGCGACGAGGCGGTCGCCGCGTGGGACGCCGGCGCCGACGAAATCGACCTCGTGATCAACGTCGGGCGACTCAAGGCCGGCGAGGACGACGCCGTCGCCGCCGAGATATCGGGCGTGGTCGCCGCGGTGCCGGTCCCGGTGAAAGTCATCATCGAGACCGCGCTCCTGAGCGACGACGAGAAGCGTCGCGCCTGCGAGGCCGCCGTCGACGCCGACGCCGACATGGTGAAGACCTCCACCGGCTTCGCCGACGGCGGCGCGACGGTTTCGGACGTGGAACTGATGAGCGAGTACCTCCCGGTGAAGGCCTCCGGCGGCGTCGGCTCCTACGAGGAGGCGTCAGCCATGCTCGACGCCGGCGCGGTCCGGATCGGCGCCTCCTCCGGCGTCGCCATCGTCGAGGGCCACCCCGAGAGCGCGGAGTAGCGTCCCCTCGCCCGGGCGGGGGGAAGGCCGCTCCGGGCGAGCGGAGCGAGTCCCCGCGGACCGCGTTCTCTCGCCGTGAGAACGCCGTCCCATCCATTTATAAGTGGAACGCCTACAGCAGTGTATGAGCCATTCGACCCGGCGCGGATCGCGGGGAATAGGCCTCGATGCGGCGTTCAAGGCGTTCGGCGCGGTGGGAATCCTCATCGCCGTCGCGCTCATCGTCGGGATACTCGTCCTGACCGACCCGTTCGGCGGGTTCGTCAAGACCTCACCGGCGGTGTTCGGGAGCCTGCTGTCTGCGGGCCTGCTCGTCGCCGTCGGCTACGCGACCTACGCGCTGCGTCGGCGCTGAGTCGGCGTTGAGTCCGGAGTCGGTCATTTGCCTCCTCGGTCGTCGCCGGCTCCGAGGGGTTAACAGACCGGCGACCGAACCGCGCCCCATGAGCGACGATTCGATCGAAGACGCGGTCGAACAGTTTCTCGACGAGACCGAGTCCAGGCTGGACAGCTACGATCAGGGATACGCGGACGCCGACGCGACGATTTCTGTGCTCCGGACGCACATCGACGAACTGGCCGCAGCCGTCGACGACGCCGACGAGGCGGAGTAAGCGGACGGGGCGTGCCGACTCGCATCAGGGTCCCGCGCCGATCAGATCTCGCACGCGGGCGACGCGCTCGCCGAAGGCGGGGTCGCCGCGCTCTCGCGGACGCGACACGTCGACGTCGACGATTTCGGCGATGCGACCCGGCTCGGCCGCCATCACGACGATCCGGTCGGCGAGCGTCACCGCCTCGGCCACGTCGTGCGTGACGAACAGGACGGTCTTGCCGGTCGACGCCCACACGTCAAGCAGTTCGCGCTGTAACATCTCCCGGGTCTGCGCGTCGACCGCGCCGAACGGCTCGTCCATCAAGAGGAGCTCTGGATCGACCGCGAGCGACCGCGCGATGGCGACGCGCTGTTTCATCCCGCCCGAGAGCGACTTCGGGTACGAGTCGCGGAACTCGGCGAGCCCGACGAGGTCGAGCATCTCGTCGACCCGGCGCTCGCGCTCGGCCGCGGTCCGGTCGGTCCGTTCGAGCCCGAACCCGACGTTCTCCTCCACGGTGAGCCACGGGAACAGGTGGTACTCCTGAAAGACCACGCCCATGTCGGTCGTGGGGCCGGTGACGGGCGCGCCGGCGACCCTGATCTCCCCGTCCGTGGCCTCGGTGAGCCCGGCGATGATCCGGAACAGCGTCGTCTTCCCGCAGCCGGACGGGCCGACGACGCAGACGAACTCGCCCGGATCGACCGCGAAGGAGACGTCGTCGAGCGCCCGGACCGGGCTCCCGCCGTCGTCGTACGTCTTTCCGATCGCGTCGACGGCGACGCCGGCGGGATCGCCTCCCGGTTCGTCCCCCGACGCGGGTCCGGGGTTCACGCCTGCCATGCTAACACCCGCCCTTGGACCGCGCGGAACGCCACGTCGACGATGAGGTACATGAGGCTCAACACGAGGATGTACGCGATCGCCCGGTCGACGCGGAGGTTGTTACTCGCGCGCAGGATCTCGCGACCGATGCCCGGCACGGAGAATATCTCGGCGGCTATCACGAGCATCCAACACCGACCGAGTCCGGTGCGGATCCCGGTTAGGATCCCCGGTAACGACGCCGGGAGCACGACCGACCGCACCATGTCGAGGTCGCCGCGCACGCCCAGCGTGCGCCCCACGTCGATCAGGTCGCCGGAGACCTCCTCGACGGCGCCGTAGCTCGCGTAGAAGTTGATCCAGAACCCGCCGACGGCGATGATGAACGCCGCTCCGGCGTGGTTGAGGCCGAACCACGCGATCGCGAACCCGATCAGCGCCAGCGGCGGCACGGGACGGAGCACCCGAACCAGCGGGGCCGTCACGTCGTCGAGCAGGTCGCTCCACGCGAACGCGACGCCGGCGCCCACGCCGAGTCCCGTCCCGGCGATCGTCCCGGGAACCCAGTGCCGAACGCTCGACGCCAGCGCGTCGGTCATCGTCCCCGAGGCGAACTGACCGCGGAACTCCGCCGCGACCGCGAACGGCGACGGCAACACGATCGCCGGCTGCGTGAGCGAGACGAGGTACCAGAGCGCGACGAACCCGACCAGCCCCGCGAAGCCCCGGATCAGCCGCCGCGAGTCGTCGAGGCCGAGGCCCGCCTGCAGTCCGCTTCCGTCGAACTCCCGTCCGGTGTCGGTGGCCATCAGAGCGAGTCGTAGACGTCGAAGTCGAAGATCTGATCGTTCGTGAGCTGTTCGCTGATCTGACCGTTACTCGCCGCGAACTCCGAGAAGACCGGCGTCGCCTCGCTGATGGACGCGGGGTCGGTGACGAAGTTCGACAGCGGCGAGTCGAGTGCCGTCCGCGCCCGGTCGGCGGCCATCCCGATGCCCGACTCGACGTGCCGAGCCGTCGCGTCCGGGCTCTCTCGGATGAACTCGGTCGCGCGAACGTGCTGTTCGAGGAACTGCGCCGCGAGCGGCGAGTCTCGGACCGCGTCGCTCATCAGCGTCACCGCGGCCGGCTGACCGGGGAGGATATCGGCGGCCGTCCGGAGCATCGTGACGGACGACCCCTCCTCCTGTGCGATCGTCGGCACCGGCTCCATGATGGAGGTCCCGTCGATGTCGCCGCCGTTGATCGCCTGCCAGACCGAGTTGGCGCCGTTTATCTCCCGGATCACGATGCTGTCGTTCGTTTCGGGGTCGACGCCGGTCTCCCGGAGCCAATAGCGGAGCAGCACGTCTGGGACGCTCCCCTGCGGGAAGGTGCCGAACCGGAAGGGACGCCCCTGCTCCTCTTCCCACATCGCGAACGCGTCCGCGCCGTGTTCCTCGAAGGTGTCGTGGAACGAAGACTCGGCCATGATCCCCATCGGCTCGCGGATGTTCGCCGCGGTCACCCGCGCGGAGATGCCGCTGTCGATCACGATCATCGCCGGCACGATCCCGAACATGGCGACGTCGATGTCGCCACCGGCGAACGCCTGGACGATCGACGGACCGTCGGTGAATTCTCGACCGTTGATCTCGGCGTCGATCTCCGAAAAGTACCCCTCGCTCTCCATCACGTACCACTGGAGGTCCGGGTAGATCGGCATGTGCGCGACCGTCAGCTCGTCGAGCCCGGCGCCGCCGTCACCGCCGCCGCCGAGACAGCCGGCGAGACCGGTGGTGACAGCACCGCCTGCGGCCGCGAGAAATGACCGCCGAGAGGCTCCGGCGTTTCGCTCGTACATATCCGGTACAGGCGTCGTACGCGGAATACACCCGCGCCACCAGCAACTGGAGCATATACCGGTGACGACTGATACCGGCCCGAGGCCACGATATGTGCGGTTTTAACGGTTCCCTGTGCCGATACCTGCGTAAAGACGCGTCCCCGATCGGCGCAATAATTGCTGGCGCGATCGGTGCAGCCGCCGGGGGCTCGATTACCCGCCAGCCCGCCGCCGACCCGCCGTCGTTTATGAGGGCGCCCGCCAACACGCGCGTATGGTCTCGGAGATATTCGACCCCGACGCGTGGGAGCAGGTGACCGACGAGTTCGACGACATCACCTATCACCGCGGCGTCGACGTGCCCGTCGTCCGGATCGCGTTCGACCGCTCCGAGGTCCGGAACGCGTTCCGGCCGGGCACCGTCGACGAGCTGTACGCCGCGCTCGACCACGCGCGCAAGCAGGCGGACGTGGGCTGCGTGCTGCTCACGGGCAACGGCCCCTCCCAAAAGGACGGCGGCTGGGCGTTCTGCTCGGGCGGCGATCAGTCCGTGCGCGGCGGCTCCGGCTACGAGTACCGCGACGACGACGAGGCCGGCGACGAGGACGACCCGCTCGTCAAGGAGGCGCGCGCGGGCCGGCTCCACATCCTCGAAGTGCAGCGGCTGATCCGGTTCATGCCCAAGCCCGTCGTCGCGGTCGTGCCGGGCTGGGCGGTCGGCGGCGGCCACTCGCTGCACGTGGTCTGTGACCTCACGCTCGCGAGCGAGGAGCACGCGAAGTTCCTCCAGACCGACCCCGACGTGGCCTCCTTCGACGGCGGGTTCGGCTCCGCCTACCTCGCGAAGCAGATCGGCCAGAAGAAGGCCCGCGAGGTGTTCTTCCGCGGGAAGACCTATTCGGCCGAGGAGGCCGAAGACATGGGGATGGTCAACGAGGCGATTCCCCACGAGGAGCTGGAAGAGGTCGCGCTCGAGTGGGCCGACGAGATGACGAAGAAGTCGCCGACTGCGATGCGCATGCTGAAGTACGCGTTCAACATGACCGACGACGGGATGGTCGGCCAGCAGGTGTTCGCGGGCGAGGCGACCCGCCTGGCGTACATGACCGACGAGGCCCAGGAGGGCCGCGACGCGTTCTTAGAGAAGCGGGAGCCGGGGTTCCGCGACTACCCCTGGCACTACTGAGCCGGCCTCACCGCAACGAGCTACTGAGTCGACCTCACCGCAGCGAGGTCGATCGCGCTCCTACCCGTGCGTGTACCCGCGGTCGGGGAGCGGGTCGCCGTCGGCGGTCACGCCGTTCGCGGCGTCGACGACGCTTCCCACGCGGGTCAGCCCGCCCGGACACGCCTCGCGGGCGGGCTCGACCGCGTCCTCGGGAAGCGCGCAGACGAGTTCGAAGTCCTCGCCGAAGTGCGCGGCCAACTCGAAGCGCTCGGTATCGTCGCCCTCGACGATATCGTCGACGGCGGGGTGGACGGGGATCCGATCGCGGTCGAGATTGAACCCGACCTCGCTCG
>Ga0207772_100367_pt1 | contig 21895 bp, 21 predicted proteins | sample A23M3SouthBayCA_2_FD_187750 | JGI IMG/M metagenome (GOLD analysis project Ga0207772, IMG submission 187750) | Aerobic enrichment media microbial communities from Eden Landing Ponds, California, USA - A23 M3 (2) (SPAdes) | ecosystem: Environmental > Aquatic > Marine > Unclassified | place...
GGTCGGCGGATTGATGCCCGCCCGTGACGAGACCGAAACGATGGGCACGTACGACCTGTTGAAGCCAGCGCTGTTCGGCCTCCCGCCCGAGACGATTCATGGGCTGACACACCGGCTGTTACGGGCGGTACAGGGAACGCCGGTGACGGACCGCCTTCGCGACCGGTTCGCCGTAAACGACTCTCGACTGGGCGTCGAGGCGTTCGGGAACGAATTCCCGAACCCCGTGGGCGTCGCGGCCGGGTTCGACAAAAACGCGGAAGTTCCGTGCGGTCTCGCCGCGCTGGGGTTCGGTCACGTCGAGGTCGGCGGTGTCACCGCCGAGCGACAGTCGGGAAACCCGCGACCGCGGCTGTTCCGGCTGCGCGAGGACGAAGCCCTGATAAACCGAATGGGATTCAACAACGAGGGCGCCGACGTCGTCGGCGACCGACTCGATCGAGAGCCGCTTCCGGAGGTACCGATCGGGATCAACATCGGGAAATCGAAGTCGACGCCGCTCGACGAGGCTCCCGACGACTACTTGTACACGTACGAGCGCGTGGCAGACGCGGGCGACTACTTCGTTGTCAACGTCTCAAGCCCGAACACACCGGGACTTCGCGAACTACAGAACCGCGCGGCGTTAGAGGAGATACTCGGTACGCTCGCGGATGCGGGCGCCGACCCACTCCTTGTGAAGCTCTCCCCAGATCTTCCGGAGCCGGCCGTCGAGGACGCGCTCGGTGTCGTCGACGATCTGGGTCTCGACGGCGTCATCGCAACGAACACCACGACATCCCGTCCGAATTCGATAAAAAGTCCGCAGCAGGCTGAGCGGGGTGGACTCTCGGGAAAGCCGATAGAGCCGATCGCCACGGAACGAGTTCGGTTTGTCGCCGAACGTACCGACGTTCCGGTGATCGGGGTCGGCGGAATTTCGGATGCGAAAGGAGCATACGACAAGATACGAGCGGGAGCGTCTGTCGTGCAGTTATACACGGGGCTCGTCTACGAAGGCCCCGGCCTCGCGCGCGACATCAACGAGGGTGTCCTCGACCTCCTCGACCGAGACGGCTTCGACTCGGTCGAGGATGCCGTCGGCGCAGATCTGTAGCTGGGCCGTATCGAAAACGACAGTCTACTGCTCGTTGCGGACGATGACGACCACGTCGTCGGCCTCCAGCAGCTCACCGTCGCCCTGATACTGCCGCTCTTCCTCGATCTCGAACTCCTCGTCGACGAGTGTGACGTCTGCGACGTGAAGCTCGTCACCGTCGATCTCGTACTCGCCCTGCGCGAGCGCCGCCTCGATGTCTCCGACCTGGTCGCCGTATTTCGGTCCGACCGTCGCGTAGTCGAGGTCGATTCCGGTGACGACCGTCTCGACCGGAGCGGCCTCGTCAGGGTGGACAGTGAGGTCGGTGACGTGCATCACGCCCGTAATGTCCTCCTCGAACCCGCGAACGTCGGCGTACACCTCGACGGCGTCAAGCTGAGCGTTGAGCGGGAGCTGACTCTCGCTTTTGTACTTCCGGAGGACGCCGACCACGGCGGTCGCGGCCGCGCCCGCGTCCCGGTCGGCGTCGATCCCGAGCGGTTCGGGCCAGTCGACGAGGTGGATGGAGTCGCGGGCGCCGTCGGCGACGTCGACCGCGTCCGCCTCGCTCGCGGCGTCCGCGTACATATCGTGCCACAGCTCCTCGGTGACGTGCGCGAGCAGCGGGGCGAACAGCTTCAGGAACCGTCGGTGGGCGGTCCGAAGCGTGTACGCCGCGGCATGGTCCTCGCGCTGCTTGGCGATCTCGAGGTAGTCGTCACAGAACGTGTTCCAGAAGAAGCCCCGGAGCTCGTCGCGAGCCTTCGAGAACGCGCGGTCCTCGAACAACTCGGTGAGCCGTTCGACCTCACCGTCGAGTTCGGCGAGCAGCCACCGGTCGAGTTCCCGGAGGTCCTCGTCGGCCGGCTCGTTCGGGTACGGCTCCGGCGCGAGCGACTCGACGAGCTTGGAGGCGTTCCACAGCTTGCGGATCAGCTTTTCGCCCGCGCGGAGGTCCTTCTCTTTGAACGGGAAGTCGTCGCCGACGGCGGTGCCGGCGGCCCAGTAGCGCGTGGCGTCGACCGGGAACTCCTCGAGCACGGTCTCAGGCTCGACGACGTTGCCGACGGACTTCGACATCTTCTCGCGGTTCTCGTCGAGGACGTGCCCGTTGATCATCGTCTCCTCGAAGGGGACCTCGCCGGTGTGCTCGTAGCACTTGACGAGCGTGTGGAACAGCCAGAAGCTGATGATGTCGTGGCCCTGCGGACGGAGGTCGAACCGGTACAGCTCCGGGTGTTCCATCGTGAACTCCTCGGCCTTCTCGTCCCAGTCCCAGCCGGCGTTAATCAGGGGGGTGAGACTGGAGGTGGCCCACGTGTCGAGCACGTCGTTTTCAGGCTCGAACTCGTCGTGTCCGCACGCGGGACACGCGTCGACCGGCGGGTCGTCGGAGAGCGGGTCGACGGGCAGGTCTGCCTTCTCGGCGACGACGACCTCGTCGCAGTCCTCGCAGTACCACACCGGGAACGGGATACCGGAGGACCGCTGGCGGGAAATGAGCCAGTCCCACTGGAGCCCCTCGACCCAGTGCTCGTATCGGCTGAACATCTTCTCGGGGGACCACTCCATCTCCCGACCGATCTCGAGGTACTCGTCGGTCTTGTCGAGCATCTCGATGTACCACTGCTCGGTGACGAGGAACTCGACGCTCGTCCCGCAACGCTCGTGGACGTTGACCGTGTGAGTGATGTCGCGGCGGTCGAGCAGCGCTCCCGCCTCGTCGAGGTCCTCGACGATTGCCTCGGCGGCCTCCGAGGAGTGCAGCCCCTCGTACGCTTCGGCGACACCGGTCATGTGGCCGGACTCGTCGATGGCGACCCGGAGGTCTAGGTCGTGGACCTGGTACCACTCGATGTCGTTCTGGTCGCCGAACGTACAGCACATCACGATACCGGAGCCGGTCTCCATGTCGACGCGCTCGTCGGCGATGATCGGTACCTCGTGGCCGAACAGCGGGACCTCGGCGGACTCGCCGACCAAGTGTTGGTTCTCGTCGTCGTCGGGGTGGACGAAGACGGCGACGCAGGCGGGGAGGAGTTCGGGGCGAGTCGTCGAGATGACGAACTCGTCGGGGTCGTCGTCGTTCGCGTTGCGCCCGGCGACCGGGAATGCGATGTCGTTGAAGTGGCTGGCCTGCTCGTCGTCCTCGGTCTCGACCTGCGAGATGGCGGTCTCACACTCGGGACACCAGATCGCGGGCGCCTTCTCGCGGTACTCGCGGCCCTGGTCGTAGAGGTCGACGAACGACAGCTGGGAGACGCGCTGGACGCGCGGCTCGATCGTCTGATAAGTGTGGTCCCAGTCGACGGAGACGCCGAGCGACTGGACGTTCTCGGTGAACTGCTCCTCGTACTGCGCGCAGACCTCACGGCACTTCGCCTGGAACTCCCGGCGCTCGAAGTCCTGATGGCGGATGTCGAGTTCGTCCTCGGTGAGTCGCTCGGAGGCGATCCCGTTGTCGTCGTAGCCGAACGGGAAGAACGTCGCCCCGCCGTTCATGCGCTCGAAGCGCGCGACGAAGTCCTGGAGGGTGAACCCATACAGGTGGCCCATGTGGAGACTCCCCGATACCGTCGGCGGGGGCGTGTCGATTGAGAAGACGGTGTTCGGATCGACCGGGTCGTCGTCGGGGTAGGCGTACGTCTCCTCGTCGACCCATCGCCGCTGCCACCGCGGCTCGACGGCGTCGGGGTCGTACTCACCACTGGGCATTTCACGCTCACGTTCCGCCGGTTCCCCCTTAACGGACTCGGTTATGTGAGGCGGCGCGGACAGAGGGCGCGGTCAGCAGCCGTCAGACCGTGTCGTCGAGGTCGTGTTCGGCGGCCATCTTCGACGCCTCCGACGCGAACCGGTCGACCTCGTCGGCCGGACTCTCCCCGAGCGCGTTCTCCTCGACCTCGCGCCCGGCGGTGATCCCGTCGCCCGTGACGAGCCGCTGCTCGGCCAGCTCCTTCGTGTGCATCCGTTCGCCGTCCTCGGTGGCGTAGGTGAGCCGCACGAGCCCCTTCGAGTCGAACTGCCGATCGACGAGCCAGACCGTGGTCATACCCGGAGATGGGTGTCTGCGACGCTTAAAAAGGGCGGTCATGGCGCCGGTCGCGCCGAGCGACGGCACCCGATATCGGCGATTGCAGTTGGCGCGCGCCTCCGAGCGGTCGTCTCTGACGACCGCGAGGAGCGCGTGCGAGGGAGTCGGCCGACCGGAGCGAAGCGACGGGAGGCCGACGAGGCTGGGGAGGTGTGAGGTGTGGTCTCGCGAGCGGGGCGAGCGGGAGCACGGAAGTCGCAGCCCGCGCAGCGAAGCGAGCAGGAACGCCTTCCGGTGGTTGCGGTGCCGTGCGGGGTGGGACTCAAAGGGGCAGTCGTCGAGGCGGGCGCAGGCGTTCACGAGAGCTTTGCTCTCGTGAGCCAATCAGAACGCTTCGCGTTCTGATGACGACGCAAGCACTGGAGGGAGCGAGCAGCGCGAGCGACCGAAGCGCGTGGTTCGAGAGAGCAAAGCTCTCTCGTCATCGCCGGAAATCTCCGATTTCCGGCTAGCAGTCAGAATCTGTCGGATTCTGACGACATCACGAAAGGCGCTTCGCGCCTTTCGAACGACAGCGAGCGTGCGCCCGCCTCGACGACTGGGGCTTTGGAGGTCTTCACCGCCGATTCGGCGCTGACAGTTTATAAACGAGCCGCTGCAGTGTTGAAGACAACCGAGTTTGGAACGATTCCGTATTCGTGTCTGTTTCGACCCGTAACCGATCAGTCATCGGGTTCAGTCGATCCATCGTACGCCGTCGCCAGCGCTTTGTACCGCCTCGCCGAACCGGAAGACATGCGTGTGAAGTTCGACCGCGACACCTGCGTCGGGATGTTCCAGTGCGTCGCCGAGTGGGACGCCTTCGAGAAGGATCTGAACGACGGGAAAGCCGATCTGCGAGGAAGCGAGGAGGAAGACGAGGGCGTGTTCGTCGTCGACGTTCCCGACGGCGAGGAGTTCGACGCCAAGTTCGCGGCGCGGGTCTGTCCGGTCGACGCCATCGAGGTGTACGACGACGACGGCGAGCAGGTGGTCTGAGGTTACAGCCGACCGGCCAAGTCCTCGGCGAAGTACGTTAGTATCAGGTCCGCGCCCGCGCGCTTGAGCGAAAGCAGCGACTCGTGAGCCGTTTCTTCCAGGTCGAGCCAGTCCTTCTCCGCGGCCGCGTGTATCATCGCGTACTCGCCCGAGACGTTGTACGCGGCGATCGGGTGGTCGAACTCCCGCCGGAGATCGCCGACGATGTCGAGGTAGGGGAGACCGGGCTTCACCATCAGCACGTCCGCGCCCTCCTCGGCGTCGAGTCGGGCCTCGCGGAGGGCCTCGCGGCGATTCGCGGGGTCCATCTGGTAGTGCCGCCGGTCGCCGAACGCGGGCGCGCCGTCGGCGGCGTCGCGGAAGGGGCCGTAGAAGGCGGACTCGTACTTGACCGCGTAGCTCATGATCGCCACGTCCTCGTGGCCGGCCGCGTCGAGCGCCTCGCGGATCGCGTTCACCTGCCCGTCCGTCATCGCTGAGGGGGCGACCATGTCCGCGCCCGCGTCCGCCTGCGAGACGGCCGCCTCGGCGAGCAGGTCGAGCGTCTCGTCGTTTTTCACGGTGAGCGTCGGGTCCGTCTCGGCCGATTCCTCGATCACGCCGCAGTGGCCGTGGTCGGTGTACTCACAGAGGCAGACGTCGCCGATCACGTACGCGTCGGTCTCGGCGGTTATCTGTCGGACCGCGCGCTGAACGACTCCATCTTCCGCGTACGCGCGGGACCCCGAAGGGTCCTTGGACTCGGGGATACCGAAGAGGATGACCGCCTCGACGCCGGTCTCGCGGACCTCCTCGACGCGGGCGACCGCCTCGTCGACGGGCACGCGCTCGTGGCCGGGCATCGTCTCGATGGGCACGCGTTCGTCGGTCGTCGCGTCGACGAAGACGGGTGCGACGAGGTCCGACGCCGACAGCGACGTCTCGCTGACGAGCGGGCGGACGCCGTCGGTGCGGAGCCGCCGCGGTCGGTCCGTTGGGTGCATGGCGGAGCGTTGGCTCCGGGAGACCTTTTATGATTCGTCCGCGGCCAGCCGGCCGATGAAGGAGGGGAGAGCGATCGACGAATCGCCTCGATCGACGGTCACTCGGACGATTCGATATCGATCTTGTCGCGGAGCGAAGCGAGCTCGTCCGACTCGGCGAGCTCCTCGACGCGCGCCTTGAAGTGCTCCTCGCAGAGCCCGACGACCACGCCGCTCTGCTCGGCCTCGTAGGTGGCCTCCCGTTCGCAGTAGTGACACCGCATACCTAGCACTCTGTCGGCGCCGGGCTTAACCTTGTTCGTCGATCGGGAAGGTCGGGCGCCCAGACGGCTAGGTCGCGTCGAGACGGGGGTCGGGATCGGGGTCCGGCAGTCGCTCGCGGACCGGCGCGAACGCCGCCGCCGTCAGCCCCGCTTCGGCGAGGGTGCGCTCGTGGGCGTCGGTGCCGCCCGTCAGCAGGAGGTCGCTCTCGGCGGCGACCCGTTCGACGTTGGCGTCGTCGACCGCGTGTCCGTAAGGATAGAACCGCTCGACAGCGTCCAGCTCGCGAGCCACGTCGAGCGCCGCGTCGACGTGGTCGTACCGGAAGGGGTGCGCGAGTCCGACGAACGCGCACGCGTCTCGGAGAATCTCGACGCCGCGCTCCAGTCCCGTCACGTCCCGCGCGACGTAGCAGGGGCCGTCGTGCCCGATCAGCTCGTCGAACGCGCCCGCGTAGTCGTACGGCGCCGGCGACTCGTCGATCGCGCGGGCGATGTGCGGACGCCCGAGTCCGGGGCGGGGCTCGACGCCGAGGTCGACGCCGAGGCGATCCTCGACTGTGTCGAGGATCGCCGCTCCGCGTTGCTCGCGGTCGGTCTGGAGCCGCTCGATCTCGGCGTCGAGCGCGTCGGTGTGTTCGACCCCGTAACCGAGGAGGTCGAGCCGCTCGAAGCCGGCGTCGACGCGGAGTTCGATCCCGCGGACGACCCGGACCCCGTCGCGCTCGACGACCGGCGCGCCCACGTCCGGGTGCACGCGGTCGTGGTCGGTGATCGCGACCCAATCGAGGCCGGTCTCGCGGGCGACATCGACGAGCTCGTCGGCAGTCATGGTACCGTCGGATATCGTCGTGTGCGCGTGGAGATCGGCGACGATCCGGTCCGTGTCCATGCGTCGCCGTTCGACGACCGCGCACTAAGCGGCGACGGTCTGACTCGGCGGAGAACGAGACGTGCGAACAAGAACCAATATAAGGAAATATAATTAGATATCTCGGACTAAGGTTGTACATGGACAATCATTAAGAACCATCGGGGACTCACAGTAGTTGATGCGCTTGAACGGCGTCGACGACCGACTCGAACGGCACCAATATCCGACGACCTCGGAAGAACTGATCGCGGCCCACGGGAACGCGACCGTAGAGCTCGCAGACGGCTCCGAGCGTCTCGGAGACGTGCTGGAGCGGTTCGGTGACCAGACGTTCGACAATGCGGACGACGTGTTCACCACCCTCCGCGCGGGCGTCTGCCACCGCGGAGTCGGTCGGCGGTTCTACTCGGACCGCGACCCGACGACCGACTCGGACGACGGACCGTCACCGGTCTCCTTCTGAGCGAGCAGCGGAATCCGACGTTCGTTTTTTCTGAGAGTCAGACCCAATCGATCGCGGCCGACAGATCGATCGGCACCGACCCCTTTCGGTACCCCTCGACGTATCCATCCGGGCGCGCGCGGAGGACGACGGCCGGCCGGTGTCGAACCTCCGGTTGCGCCTCGCGTACGGCCGCCCAGTCGCCTTCGGGGAACGAGGTGCAGTCGACGAAGAGGGTGACGCCGCCGCCGTGCGCTTCCAGTTGCCCGCTCGTCTTCGTCTCCGCGGTGTCTTGGACTGCCGCAACGGGGTCGCTCGCGGAACGCCCGGAAACCGGCTGCGGGCGCGTCACCTCCACCAGCGAAGCGGTCCCGGTGTCCGGATCCGTCGCGCGGTAATCGAGCGAGTGGCCGGTCGTGACCTCGATCTCCGGAGTCACGTCGTAGCCGGCCTCCGCCAGAATGCGGGCGGCGGTGAACTCAGCGATCGCCGCGCTCATTCGGACCAGATCGAGCGACGCCGACGTCCCGAGCTTCCCCGCCATCATTTCGCGGTAGTTGTCAAGGATTCCCAGAGTGAGCGTCTCCTCGACGAATCCGGTTCCCTCTTCTCGGGTCGCGTCGGGGAACCCGGCAGCGTGGTCGCGGAAGAACGCCCGCGTCGTCTCCGCGCCGTCCTTCGAGCAGAACACCGGGAGGAAGAACCACGAGACGTGCGGGAACGCCGCGAGCCACGGCTCGTCGTCGTGGAGCCCGGCGAGCAGCTCCCGCTGGACCCATCGTGCGACCGGGTAGGGGACCTCGTCGAATCCGTACTTGTCCGTTCGCCAGAGCTCGCTCGGCGTCTCCGTGTTACCGATCCAGTACCCGACCGGCCCGCCGTCAGCCCCGTCCGGAGGGTCGTCGTCGCCGTCCGTCCAGCAGAACAGCGCGAACGAGCCGTCGTCCATGTCGAACCGTCGGGCCTCGTAGCCGGGCGGCGAAGCGAACCACGGGTCGCTCGCGGTCGCTCCGAGGTTGTCGTCGAGTGGGCGTTCGAGCTGCGAGCGGACGCGGTCGGCACTCCAGCCGCCGGGAGCGCGTCTGAATCGGAGCGGTTGTGCCACGTCGATGGCTACCGCACGGCGGGGTTAATCGGTTCCGGTGGTCGATCTATCGGTTTCGATAGTCGATCAGACGTTCCCGTCAGTCGAACTCCCCTATCGATCGAACTGACCCACCGATCGCGTCACTGAAGTTTCGAATATCAAACACATCACCGATACATATAAATCAGGGAGTTTCCAAGTGAGGATGTACCATGTCAATGGGTGCCTATGACGAAGCCGAACACGAGCGTCGCGAGAAGAAGACCAGCGAAGTCGACGCCGACTTCGACGCCGAGCGGCCGGAGTACTCCGGATCGCTCACGTACGATTCCGGCGACTCCACGGAGGCACTCCTCGACAAGTTCCAAGAGTTACAGGGTAAGTGAACCGGCGGATCGTCCCCGTCTTCTCCGATTCGGTTGGTCCCACGAGTCAGATCGACAGCTGCTTTTAAACTGCGAATACGCTGGACTCAAGACAACGCGATCGCCGCGGAACAGACGATCGCGACCGCGAGGACGTGACCCACGACCGCCCCGAGCAGGACGGGTTCTTCGAGCAGGAAGGGGACGAGCGCCAGTTGGATCGCCGAGAACGCGATGTTTTCCGCGTCGAGCCGCCGGATTCGAGACGTCGTCTCCGGGGAGAGGTCGACGTGGACGGCGCGCCACAGGGCGACGACCGCGCTCCACCACGAGGTGCCGATCCGGTAGGTGAGGTCCCAGAGGATCAACAGCGTGAGATAGACCACCGGAATCGGCGGGTTCGAGCCGAACAACCGGTCGATCAACGCGCCGTCCCACGCGATCATATATGTGACGAGAGCGATGAACGCCAGCACGCCGAGGACGATCTCGATGCTCGACCCGAACAGCAACCGCTTGTGGGCCGCCGGCGTCGGGAGTCGGCGGTTGATCGCGCCGAGCCGGTGCATCTCGACGCTGCCGACGGCCGCCACCGCGACGGCGACGCTCCCGGCGAGGACCGCGTCCCACAGCCCGTAGTACCAGCCGAGCGCCACCACGCCGACCTCGAACAGGACGAACTGGATCGCGACCGCGAGCCTCCGAGAGATATCCAGTCCGGGAATCCCGCCGACGAGGCTCTCGTACACCCACGTCTCGCCGTAGTTGCGGCTCACGATCCCGTCCCCTCCGACGGGGTCGCGTCAGACTGGGTCGCGTCAGACCGGGTCGCGTCCGATCGGTCCATCTCGTCGATCGCCCGCGCGACCGCGACCTCGAACGGCGTCTGGTCGATCGGCACGAGATCGCGGATCCGGTCGTCCTCGACGATCACGGTGTTGCGGAGCCCCTCGACCAGCGACCGGGCGAGATAGGGGTTCACGTCGGTGACCAGCCGAAGCCACTTCGCCGACAGCTCGGGACTCAAGACCGGGACTCGAATTATCCACAGCTTGTGACCGAGCTGTCGACGGGTCTGGCGGAGGATCTCCGCGTACGTCAACACGTTCGGACCGCCGATCTCGAAGGTGTCGCCGGCGGTCGCCGGCGCTTCGAGCGCGCCGAGGAGATAGCCGACGACGTCGTCGATCGCGATCGGCTGACAGAGGGTGTCGACCCACTTCGGCGTGGTCATCACCGGGAGCCGGCTCGCGAGCCCGTGGATCACCTCGAAGCTCGCGCTGCCCGCGCCAACGATGATCGCCGCCCGGAGCGTCGTGAGCGCCGGGTCGCCCGTTCCGAGGATCCGCTCGACCTCGCGGCGGGACTGGAGGTGCTCGGAGAGCGCCTCGCGGTCCTCGCCGAGCCCCCCGAGATAGACGATCCGGTCGACGCCCGCGGCCGACGCCGCGTCGACGAAGTTGCGGGCGCAGTTGCGGTCCCGCTCCTCGTAGCCCGGGCCACCGTCCATCGAGTGGACGAGGTAGTAGGCGGCGTCGACGGGGTCGCCGTCGACCTCGAACGCGGGCGGGAGGGTGTCGGGTTCGAGGAGGTCGCCCTCGACGACGTGAACGCTCGGGGGCGGGGTGTAGGCGTCGGCGTCGCGAACGAGCGCGACCACCTCGTGGCCCCGATCGAGGAGCGCCGGGATGAGCCGGCTCCCGACGAATCCGGTGGCACCGGTGACGAGTACGCGCATACCGATCTCTCGGGCGGGGCGACCATAAGAGTCCGCCACGAGCTCGTGACCGGGCTCCGACCACCACCGCTCGACCGATCGTTAAAAGGCATCTCGGGGAGGTGGTGACGACATGCACGCTGGCGAGTTCGAGCCGGTCCGGGGAGTCACGGACCTGTACGTCCACGATTCCGGCATGTTCGACACCGACGAGTACGGCGCCGTGTACGTGTACGACGCCGAGCGACCGGTCGTGATCGACACCGGCACGGGAGCGAACCGCGAGTCGCTGTTCGAGACCATAGACGAGATCGGGATCGAACGCGAGGAACTCGCGTGGATCCTCCCCACGCACGCCCACCTCGACCACGCGGGCGGCGCGGGACACCTCGCCGAGCGCTACCCGAACGCCGAGGTCCGCGTTCCCGAGAAGGGGGTCAGACACCTCGTCGACCCGGGCGCGCTCGTCGCGGGCACGAAGTCCGCCGTGCGGGACCAGTGGCAGTACTACGACGAGCCCGCCCCCGTCCCCGAGGACCGCATCGCGGGGCTCGCTGGGGGCGACCGGATCGATCTGGGCGACCGCGAGCTCGTCGTCCACGAGGCGCCGGGGCACGCCCCGCACCACGCGTTCTATCACGAGCCCGACGCCGACGTCGTCTTCACCGCCGACGCCGCCGGGATCTACGTCCCCGAGGTGGATACGGTTCGCCCCACGTCCCCGCCGCCGCAGTTCGACCTCGACCAGTGTCTCAGGGACCTCTCGGCCATCGAGGAGCTCGATCCCGAATACCTCTGTTTCGGCCACTTCGGCCCGCGCGAGTACGACGCGTCGCTGATCGGCGAGGCGAAGCGGGCGTACGTCGAGTGGGTCGAGGCCGTCCGGGAGAAGCGCGAGGCGCTCGGCGACGACGAGGCCGTGGTCGAGCACTTCGTGGAGGCGAGCCGGGACGTGGAGTTCTGGAACCCGGAGCGCGCGCGGGCCGACGCGAGCCTGAACTCGCGCGGCGTGTTGACGTACCTCGATCGCGTCGAGAGGGAGTCGGAGGAGTAGCGTCGGCGGCGTGGGTTCCCGCGGGATCCGCGCCCCCGACGGAAACCTCCTAAACCCCGCGTCGCCTAGCCGTCCCCATAGATGGGCATCTTCGACACGATCCGCGCCGTGCTCGGGACGAGCGCCGAGACGGACGCGACCCGCGAGGCCGACCCCGAGGACCTCTTCGGGATGTCGACCGCGTACATGACGATGGAGGCCGACCTCGGCTACGACCACTGCGGGGAGGCCGCGCTGTGCTTCTCCGGCGTCGACAGCACCCGGTTCGACGACGCGGTCGAGACGGTCGAGGCAATCCTGGAGGCCGGAGAGATCGACACCGGGACCGGCTTTCACCGCCACGAGGACGACCACGGCTACCAGTGGTTCGTGCTGGAGGACGACGACCCGGAGGACCTGGTGACGAGCGTCCACTTCGCGGCCGACCAGTTCATCGAGGAGGGGTTCGGATCCCGCCTGCTCGCGGCCGTCTTCGGCTTCGAGCGCGGCGGTACCGACGCCTACTGGATCTACTCGTTCCGCCGCGGCGCGTACTACCCCTTCTCCCCGAAGGGGACGAGCGACCGGAACCAACAGGTCGAGTTCAAACTCCAGTCCGTCCTCGACGGGGAACTGGGGCTCGAAGACGACGAGTCCTACTGGTACCCGCTGTGGCCCGACGAGCCGGGGAACCGCCCGTGGGAGTGACTCGATGAGCCGTGAGAGTGACCCGACGAGCGCGGCTGAGAGCGGTTCGGACCGAGGGTACACCGGGCGCGACGCGCCGCGGAAGCGAGTCCTCCGAGCGGTAGCCGTACAGGCGGCGGCGCTTAGCGCAACGGTCCACTTCCTGTGGGCGTGGCCGCGGCTCGGTGAACCCGCGGACGCGCGCCCCTACGTGTTCCTCCTGGGTGGCGTCTTCACCGTCGCGATAGCGGTGGGGACGCTGCGCGCGGAGGAGTTCCGGCGGCTGTACGCGCTGGGTGCAGGGACCCTCGCCGCGTTCCTCGTCGGTTACGCGGGGTGGCACGGGAGCGGGGCGGCTGCGGCGCTCGCGAGCGACCCGCTGGCGATCGTCGGGAAGGGGGCGGAGGTCGTCGGCGTCGTCGCGTTCCTCGCGCTGTACCGGCTCGCGCCGCCGACGAGCGTCGTGGTCGAGCGATGGAAGGAGGCCGCGGGCGACACGGGCCAGACCGGAGATGACGACGAAGACGGAACCGCGGACGGCGACGAAGCCGCGGACGCGAACGGCGCTGAAGCCACGGACGCGGAGAGTGACGAAGCCACCGGCGCCGACACCGCGATCGACGAGGACACGCGCGCATGACCGGCGAAGACGCGTACCTGACTGTCGAGGAGTCCGCGACGGCGACGTTCGAGGTGCAGGGGTCGGAGTTCCTCGGGCACGTCGCGCCGGTCGACGCGGTGGCGGCGGCCGAGGCGTTCGTCGATCGCGTCCGGGAGGAGTACGACGACGCGAGCCATAACGTGCCGGCGTACCGGGTTCCCGCCGGGGAAGCCTCCAGCCGGACGCCCGGAGGCGAAGTCATGCTCCGGGAGTACTCCTCGGACGACGGGGAGCCGACAGGGTCGGCGGGGAAGCCGGCGCTCAACGTGCTCCAGCAGCGCGAGATACGGAACGTCGTCGCGGTGGTGACACGCTACTACGGCGGGACGAACCTCGGCGTCGGGGGGCTCGCGCGCGCCTACTCGCGAGCGGTGAAAGACGGGATCGACGAGGCCGGCGTGATCGAGGAGCGACCGCACCGGCGGCTGGTCGTGGAGACCGCGTACGACGACTCGGGGACCGTCCGAGGCGTGATCGAGTCGTCCGGTGTGGAGTTCGACGCCGACTACGACGAGCGCGTGCGGTTCGCGCTTCGGGTGCCCGTGGCCGAGGTGGAATCACTCGTGGAGCGGCTCAACAGCTCGACGAGCGGGCGGGTCGAGATCGACCGATAGCGCGACGCGATCGACCGGTAGCGCGGACTGTCCTCGATCACGAGATCACGAGAACTTCCGCACGGTCATATCGAGGGTGTCCAGATCGAGAATGGGCGCGTACCCGGAGTCGGGATCGATGTTGACGGACTTCTGGAAGTCGGTCTGCGCCTGCCAGCAGCCGGAGTTGACCGCGAGCACGTTGTGGTACTTCCCCCAACCGAGCTTGTGGACGTGGCCGGTGTGGAACACGTCGGGCACGTCCTCGATGACGAGGTAGTCGCGCTCCTCCGGCGCGACGCGGGTGTGGCCGCCGAACTGGGGCGCGACGTGACGCTTTTTTAAGAGCTGGTACATCGCCTTGTGGGGCTCGTCGTAGCTCGCCTTCTCCTCGGGCAACTCCGCGATCACCTCGTCGAGCGAGACGCCGTGATACATCAGCACGTCGACGCCCTCGACGGTGACGGTCGCGGGGTTCGAGACGATCTGCGCGTCGTGGACGTCCATGATGGCTCGGATCTCGTCGTTGAACCCGGGCTGGGGCTCCGCGAGTCGGACCGCGTCGTGGTTGCCCGGGATCATCACGACCTCGGTGTCGGCCGGCACCTCCTTGAGGTACTCAGCGAACGCCTCGTACTGCTCGTAGATGTCGACGATCTCCAGTTCCTCGTCCTGGTCGGGGTAGACGCCGACGCCCTCGACCATGTCGCCGGCGAGCAGCAGGTACTCGACCGGTTCGGCCTCGGGCGTGTGGAGCCAGTCGGTGAAGCTGCTCCACGCGTCGGCCATGAACTCGTCGCTGCCGACGTGGACGTCCGAGATCAGCGCGGCCTGCACGTGGCGGTCGGCCCCTCCGGTCCGGTGGGTGCGGGGAACGTCGGGAAAGTGGAGGGAGTCGGCGAAGAGGATACCGGAGTCGTCGGCGAGCGTCCCCTCGACCGCGAGGCACTCGTCCATCAGGATCTCGTCGACGAGGTCGGCGAGCCCCTTGTCCTTCATGATCAGCGCGGGGAACGTCCCGGTCGTGTCCTCCAGTTCGACGAGCCAGTGACCGGACTTGGTGGACCGGACGTCGTTGACGAGCCCGATCATCGCGGCGTCGCTCCCGCCGGGCATCTCCGCGATCGCCTCGGCGGGGCGGTGGTTGACGCGGCCGCGGAGCACCTTCGAGAGACGCTCGTAGCGGTCGCGAAACGTTCGGACGAAGTCGCCGTACTCCCCGGTCCCGGTGCTCCGACCGGTCATGTCGTTACCGATCTCCAAATCGCGCAGGTCGGGATCGTGGTGGGGAGCGGTGTCAGGGGAGTCGTCCGCGATGCGGTCGCCGTTGTGGTCGGCGTTGCTGGCGGCAGCGTTGTTGGCGGCAGCGTCGTTGGTGGAGTTGCTGCCGGAGTTGCTGCCAGAGTTGCTGCCGGAGTTGCTGTCGGCGACGGATTCGCTGTCTGGAAAAGACCCTTCCGTTTCGACTGGAGATAGCGTTTTCGACGTCTCAGTGGGGGATTCGTCGCCGTTTCGAGTTGGAGTGGATCCTTGGGTCAGATCGTCGTCGGATGGGGTTCGGTCGTCGTCGGAGGCGGAGCGGTCGTCCGTGACGGCGCGGACGTGGTCAGCGGTGATACGGAGGGCGTCGTCCGGGGCGCGGTCGACGACCGATCCGACGGCGGCGGCGGAGTCGGGCGCACTCGCCAAGAGGGTGATCGCTTCTCGTTCGGCGTTGTATCCGCGTCTGGCGAGCTCTTTAACGATCCGGGCGTTAGACTCCAGCGGCACGAGATTCGAAACGGGAGCGGCGCTCAAAACGGTTCCGGAGCCGGTCGGTCTGCGACAGCGACGGGAGATGAGACCCGGAAGCTTATGACCGAAACCCGCCAACCCGGACGTAATGGACGAAGGGGATCGGTCGGGCGGTGACGACAAACCCGATCGAGATATCGGGTCGGCGGACAGCGAGGCTGGAGACAGGGATCCCATCGGCGGTGACCGCTCCGCGGGCGACGACTCGACGTCCGGCGGCTATCGCGGGAGCGACGGGTTCGCTGACGACAATCCAGCCGATGGGACCCCAGGCGACGGGCACGACGGAACCGGCGACGAGACAACGTCCGAAGAGGGTGTCGAGTCGAGCGACGAGCGAGGGCCAGACGACACGAGTGGGAGCGAAACGCGTCGGTTTGGAGCCGAAACGGACCGAGACGGGACCGAAGCGGAGCGCCCAAGAGCTGAAACGAACCAGACAGACGCTTCCGACGGGGGGATTCTGTACCGGTTCCGTCACGACAGAGCGGGGCCGCTGATGTGGATCCGGGAGATGATCTCCAGCGTCGCCATCGTGCTCGTGATCGGGTTGCTCCTGTTCGGCGTCAGCGGCGTCTGGCCGCCGATGGTCGCGGTCGAGTCCGGGAGCATGGAGCCGAATATGGAGGTCGGTGACCTCGTTTTCGTCACTGAGCCGGGACGGCTCGCACCCGATACCGCCGACAACGACGTCGGGGTGGTGACTCACGAGGTTGGTGAGGCGACCGACTACCGGACGTTCGGATCGCACGGGTCGGTGGTGATCTACCGCCCGCCCGGGCGGACGGCATCGCCGATCATCCACCGGGCGATGTTTCACGTGGAAGCGGGCGAGAACTGGTACGACCGGGCCGACGAACAGTACCACAGCGCCGCCGACTGCGGTGAACTCAACTACTGTCCCGCACCCCACGACGGATTCATCACGCTCGGCGACGACAACAGCGCGTACGATCAGGCGAACGGTCTCGCCGCCCCGGTCAAGGCCGAGTGGGTGACCGGAGTCGCGCGGGTCCGCGTGCCGTACCTCGGCTACGTGCGGCTGATCGCGACCGGCCAGGCGGAGCCGAGCGACGTATTGGCGACGAGCGTCGCGATTCAGACGACAGGAACCGGCGACGGTGGGGTCGTGGGCAGAGGTAATTCTGACGCTGAGTCCACCGTTCCCGACCCGAAGTCCACCGTTCCCGACGCGAGGCCCACCGTTTCGGGTGGAGACGTGATCGCGAGTGCGGCTGGGTGAGAAAACGGGGAGTTAGAAGGGAACTGAAGGGTGAGAAATCGGAAAGTCCGCCGAAAGAGTGGCGTCAGTTGTCGAACCGCGCCTGAACGAACGGCTGCGCGTTCTCGATGTCGCCGAGGCGAGAGTCCGATAGCAGGACGGCCTCGGTCTCCTCGACGGGGACCGACAGCCCCATCTCCTTCGTGCGGCCGTAGCGTCCCTTCGAGACGACGACTGCGTTGACGATTCCGAGCATGTCGAGCTCGCTGATGAGATCGGTGACGCGGCGCTGGGTGAGCACGTCGGCGTCAATCTCCTCGCAGAGCCGCTTGTAGATGTTGAACACCTCTCCGGTGTTGATGTTGTGGACGCCGTTTTTCTCCAAGAGGATGACCGCGAACAAGACGATCTTGCTCTGAGTCGGGAGGGTGCGGACGACCTCGACGACGCGGTCGAGTTCGATCTTGTCCTGCGCCTGCCGGACGTGTTTCTCGGCGACGATTTCGGCCTGCGAGCGCTCGGCGAGCTCGCCCGCAGTTCGGAGGAGATCGAGTGCGCGTCGGGCGTCGCCGTGTTCCTGCGCGGCGAACGCCGCACAGAGGGGAATCACGTCGTCCGTGAGCGCGTCCTGCTTGAAGGCGATGTCGGCGCGATGCTGGAGGATGTCGCGGAGCTGGTTCGCGTCGTACGGCGGGAAGACGATCTCTTCCTCGCCGAGGCTGGACTTGACGCGGGGATCGAGGAAGTCGGTGAACTTCAGGTCGTTCGAGATCCCCATGATCGAGATCCGAGATCTGTTGAGCTCCGAGTTCATCCGGGAGAGGTTATAGAGGGTGTCGTCCCCGCTCTTCTCGACGAGCTTGTCGATCTCGTCGAGCATGATTACGACCACGCGCTCGTGGTAGTCGACCGCCTCGAAGAACGTCGAGTAGACGCGGTCGGTCGGCCAGCCGGTCATCGGGACCTCCTCCATCTCGTCGGCGTCGGCTTCGAGCTCGTCAATCCGCGCATCGAGCTCGTCGACGGTCGCGAACTCGGTGTCGGCGAGGGCAGTCGGATCGTCGACGGCGGCGGAGCGGAGCTCGCGATACCGGTCAAGTCGGTCGGCAATAACCGTCTGATTCTCCTCGATAAAGGTGTTCGCGAGCTGTGCGAGGACGCGGTACTGCGTGTCCGTCACCTCGCAGTTGATGTACTCGACTTCACAGGGGACGTCGTACTTCTGTGAGGTGGACTCGAGCTCCTGCGAGACGAACTTCGCGGAAGCCGTCTTTCCCGTCCCCGTCTTGCCGTAGATGAGAATGTTGGAGGGCGTTTCCCCGCGCAGCGCGGAAACGAGGATCGTTGCCATCCGATTTATCTGATCGTTGCGGTGGGGAAGCTCGCGGGGCGTGTAGGACGGACGGAGGACCTCCTTGTTCTCGAATATGGGTTCCCCAGAGAGAAGGTCGTCGAACAGACCCTGATTGTCGTCTTCGTCGTCGTCAAGGACGACGCCGTCAAAATCGACATCCGTGGAGGAGCGATCTCGTCCCCCGCTTCCGACATCGATATCCGTCGAAACCCCGTCGATGTCCGTCGAAACCCCGTCGATGTCCGTCGAAACGTCAGTCACGGGATCGGATTGCGATCCAATGTCCGGATCTGACTCAACCGGTTCTGATTCAACCGGATCCGACTCTACTGGCTTTGACTCTGCTGGCTCTGTCTGGGACGTCGAGTGATCGGACGGTGGCGACGAGTCGGTCGATGGTGGATCGTCGGGGTCAGCGTCAGTTTCGTTAGCGGCGTCAGTTCCGTCAACGTCGTCAGTTTCGGATCGATCACTGGCGATCCCGCTAACGTCTTCCGATTCACCGGTCTGCGGTGTGTTCTCTTCTTTGTCCATTGAGACCCCCCTGTTTCAGGTGGAGAGTGCACGCGAAACAACGACAGATGTCGTATTTCGGCCTGAAACATCGATATTCGGCTGAGATCGGATTCGAATACGTCCAGTTGATGCAGTCGAACCAGATGAAGAGGGGGAACAAAAGTGTTACTCTCCGGACCCGAAACGAACCGATCCCCAAAGATCGGCGATGGAATCCGCGACGAGATCGGGGGTACTAATCAGGAGGGTACCAGGTGTAACCGGTCAGAGCGGTGATGAGAACCGTTGGACAAGAAACAGTGGTCGTTTCTCGGGTCGTGTTGATCGACGGACTTGATGCAATCTCGTCGCTGTTCGAAGAGACTCAGAAAGAAACCTCTGTAAAGAACCGGAATGGACCTCAAACATAGGTCGGTTCAGTTTGAGAACCGTCTGGTCGATGTCGATCGGTCGGGTAGATCATCTATTTGTCGTTCCATAGACGGGTTATTCCCTTTGACCCCCCCCACCCCTTCGTTTCGGGTGGAACGGCGATTGGGTGGGGAGGGGGGAGGGGGTGTATGATATACCGGTGCTTTTATATCTATATCTCCATAACAGTACCCTCGACAAAGGTAACCACTTTATTTGTTATCTAATTCTCCTATAACAACTCAATAGTAGATGAAATGATGTTGAGTACAACGTCGTCCACCTCCAGTTTACTCCCGACCCCCCACACCAACATCGGTCTCCACTCGAAACGAAGGGGTGGGGGGCGAGAGGATAGGACATTGCACGAGTAGTAGTAACATGACGTATGTGGGGATGCGACACGGGTGGGGCAGTGAACGAGTAGAGATAGTGACGGAGTAGAAATGGCGGGCGTACAGAACGGTCTGACCTCAGGTCCCAGGTCCGAACACCCAACGTTCCCTGTCAAGCAGGCCTTTGCGGGTCCGCTTTCCCGAGCTCCGCTATCGGTTCGCTTATATTCATAAATACTTATAAGTAAATACTTAAATACATCTCTGATATCGCGGGTGTCAACAACTGCACGACCCGAATATTGCCAAATCGGCTGTGTCTGACGCAGTTCTTAAGTGAGAGGGGCGTGGATTCTATCGTAATTCCCCGAACACACGCTGGATACGCGGCATCGGGCGTTACCACACCGCACAGAGTGTCTGGGAGAGAACACAGGATTGGAGGTCAGGATGGGACTGCTCACGAATCTTAAAGACAGCATATCACGGGTCACCGACGGGCTGTTCGCGGCCGACGAACCCAAACGGATCGGGATCTACGGACCGCCGAACGCCGGAAAGACGACCCTCGCGAATCGGATCGCACGCGACTGGACGGGTGACGCCGTCGGGCCGGAGAGCCACATTCCACACGAAACCCGCCGGGCGCGCCGGAAGGAGAATGTGGAGATCGAACGTAACGGTCGGAAGGTCACGATCGACATCGTCGACACGCCGGGCGTGACGACGAAGGTCGACTACAAGGAGTTCCTCGACCACGACATGGACAAAGATGACGCCGTTCGTCGGTCCCGCGAGGCGACCGAGGGCGTCGCGGAGGCGATGCACTGGCTCCGCGAGGATGTCGACGGCGTCATCTACGTGCTCGACTCCACGACGGACCCGTTCACGCAGGTGAACACGATGCTCATCGGGATCATCGAATCACAGGACCTCCCCGCGCTCATCCTCGCGAACAAGACGGACCTCCCCGGATCCGACGTCCAGCAGATCGCGAACGCCTTCCCGCAACACGAGACGATCCCGCTGTCCGCGCTGGAGGGTGAGAACATGGACGAAGTGTACACGAAAATCGCGGAGTACTTCGGCTGATGCCGGGCCCAACCCCAAACGTCGACGGCGACGACGCCCCCTCCGACGACTCCGACGACGGGGTCCGGATCGACATGATAAGCGGGGCCCGGATGGACGGGCTCACCGGGATGGAGAAGATCCGGCTCATCCTCGACGGGGTTCGCGACGGCAACATCGTCATCCTCGAAGAGGGTCTTTCCCCGGACGAGGAGTCGAAGCTCATCGAGGTGACGATGACCGAGATCAGTCCCGACGACTTCACCGGGATCGAGATAGAGACCTACCCGAAGGCGGAGACGAGCGATCAGAGCTTCCTCGACAAGCTGATGGGCCGGGAGTCGACCCAGAAACTCACCGTCATCGGCCCGGCCAACCAGATCGAGACCCTGCACAAAGACGAGAACCTCATTAGCACGCTCGTCTCCCGCAAATAAATGCCACACCAGTGTACCACCTGTGGCCGGACGTTCCCCGACGGCTCCAAGGAGATGCTGTCCGGGTGTCCGGACTGCGGGGGGAACAAGTTCCAGTTCAAGCCGGCCGGTGAATCCATCGACAAGCAATCCTCACCCACTGGAGACAAACCATCACCCACCGGAGACGAACCCTCACCCACCGGAGACGAACCATCGGATACCGCCCGTCAGTCATCGGCGACTGACCGACAACCCGCCCCCACCGACGAGGGTGACGCTTCCCCCAACTCCCGAGAGCCCGACCCTCAGACGGCGGAGGCATCCGACTCAGGCTCCGATCAGACCGATTCAGAGCACGTTCGCGAACGGAGCCAAGAAGACGTGGCGCAAGCGAGCGCACGCTCGGACGTCGTCTCGCCAGACGAGCTCGATCGGGCGAGCCGAGACGTCGAGAGCGACTCACCGACTGGTTCCGATCCCGACGCATCTGGTGATCCCGAGGGTCCGCGCCCCGATATCGGCGATCTCAGAGACGAGCTCAACGACCAGTTCGAGAGTATCCGGATCGTGAGCCCCGGGAAGTACGAGCTCAACCTGATGGAGCTGTACGATCGGCAGGAGTACATCATCTCGCTCCAGGAAGACGGTCGGTACGTCATCGAGATGCCCGACGCGTGGGGTATCTCCGACGAGTAGTCTGCGCTTACGGAACGTTCGGGGCGACAGCTTCCTGCCCCGCCCGTCAGGTCGCAGAGGATGTCAACACTCCATCGCTCGTTCCGTACTTGTTGACGCCTCTGACAACTCCGACGACTCGACCGAATTCTCTCGCGGTTCTGTGATTAGTACCTCCTGTCAGTGGGCAAGCGATCGATATCAACCGGGAATTCCCTCGATTTACGATCGATCTGAACCGGTTGG
>Ga0207772_100370_pt1 | contig 21454 bp, 20 predicted proteins | sample A23M3SouthBayCA_2_FD_187750 | JGI IMG/M metagenome (GOLD analysis project Ga0207772, IMG submission 187750) | Aerobic enrichment media microbial communities from Eden Landing Ponds, California, USA - A23 M3 (2) (SPAdes) | ecosystem: Environmental > Aquatic > Marine > Unclassified | place...
TACCACTGCCACTACCAGACGCAGAACCACCTCGACATGGGGATGTACGGGATCCTCCGCGTCGACCCCGAGGGGTACGAGGCCCCCGACAAGGAGGCGTTCATGACGATCAAAGACTGGGACAGCCGACTCTCCGCCTCGATGGCCGGCGGCGACGTCGAGTTCGGCCACCGCGACCGCACCCCCGACGTGTTCACGGTCAACGGGCGGTGCGCCCCGTACACGTTCCACCCCGAGCAGGGGTCGCCACTGATCGTCGAGGAAGGCGATCGGGTGCGGATCCACTACGTCAACGCCGGCTACGAGTCGCACGCGATGCACACCCACAACCACGGCTTCACCGTCGTCGAGAAAGACGGCGGGGTCATCCCCGAGGCCGCTCGACACCGAGAGGACGTGATCCCCATCGCGCCCGCGGAGCGCAAGACGATCGAGTTCACCGCCAGCGCCGACCCCGGCGTGTACGCGCTCCACTGCCACAAGGTGAACCACGCGATGAACGGCGAGAGCTACCCCGGCGGCATGATCGGCGGGATGGTCTACGAGAGCGTGACGGACACCGAGCAATTCGCCTCGGTGATGGAGATGGCCGGCTACGAGGCCTAAGTCGGTCTCTTGCAGGTCGAGGCGATCGCCACCGGGGAGACGGTCCAGGACGGGAAGGCGGCGTTCCAGCAGTACGGACTGATGAACCACGGGTCGATACTCGGCAACGGCGCGTACTACGGCGAGGACTACACCGCCGAGACGCTCGAACTAAAAGTCGAGCACATGCGCGAGTACTACGCGCAGGAGGAGCACGGCGCCGGCTACGACTCGCTCGGCTTCCTCCAACTGGAGGTCGCGTTCACGGAGGGCTACGCCGCGGCGCGCGGCCTCGCGTTCTACGAGGGGTCGCTCGTCCAGACGCTGTTCTGGGCGCGGCTCCCCGGAGACACCCTGATCATCCTGGGAACCGCTATCTACGTCGCGGACCTGATCCGCAAGCGGTTTGTCCTGCGGAGCTCCGCCGACGACCCCAGCGTCGACGACATGGCCGTCGCGGAGGGGATCATCGACGACGACTGAGACGGGCAGTCCGCGTCTCGCCGCTCAGCCGTCGAACCGATCGCCGCGGCTCGACCAGTGTTCGGCGTCGCTCGCCAGATCTCGAACCTCGCGTTTGATCCCCGCGTAGTTGTCGACGATGTCGCCGGTCGTGACGATACCGACCGGCGTCACCCCGTCGACGACGACGAGCTTTTTGATCCCCTCCGTGCGCATGCGGTCGGTCGCGGTCCGGAGGGTCTTCTTCGGCTGGATCGTCGCGAGCGGGCTACTCATCGCCTTTCGAAGCGGTATCTCCGACAGTGGAGCGTCGGTGACGTACCCCGCGTGGAGCACGTCGGCCTCGGTGGCGATCCCGGTCGGCGTCCCCTCGTTCGTGACCACCACGCTGCCGACGCGGTTCCGGAGCATCCGTTCGGCCGCCGCCCTGACCGACGCGCCGGCGTCGCAGGTGACGAGGTCGGTCGTCATCACGTCTTCGACGAGCATGCGCCCCCGTACGCGGAGGGCCTACTTGACGACGGGGGCGAGAGGAGCGACGAGACGGGCGGACCCTGCGGGCTCGCGCCCGCCGGTCACTCCGCGCGCCACTCCTCGCCCAACTCGTCGCGTTCCATCGATTCCGCGTCGCCGTCGCGGAACACGCTCACCCGGCCGGTCTCCTCGCTCAGCGTCACGGTCGCCACGACCTCCGGGCGGACCGAGGTCTCGATCGCGCTCATGTGACGCGACCCCATCCACGGCTCGTAGCTCACGTCGTCGACCAGGTCGGTCTCCTCGCTGCGGGTGCCTAGGTCGCGGAACCGCACCATCTGCTCCTCGATTTCGCCGTCGACCGCGACGACGATGCCGCCGTCCTGTTCGCGGCTCACCGACTCGATCGCCTCGACGAAGCAGTCCTCCGCGAACGCCGTCGGGCAGCTCTCGCGGGGCCACCGGTTCTCGCCCATCGGGTCGGCGTAGTCGCCGTAGTCGCGGTCGGCGACGACCGCGAAGTAGAGCCCGGGCCCCTTGACGTGCGGCTCGTCCCAGCCGTCGAACGTGAGGCTGGCGTGCTCGGCGCAGTAGGTCAGCCGGTCGATGATCTCTCGGACCCGCTCGTGAGCGCCGTACTCGATCGCGAGCCCGCTCATTCGGTCTCCTCCACTCGATTCGCGGCGTCGGTGTCGGCGGTGTCGGCGGCGCGTCGGCTCATACGCACACGAACGAGCGGGGCGTATATAAGGTGTCCCGAGTCGGACCGGAGGGCGGTCATGTCGGGCCGGTCGAGTCGGCCCGGGCCGGTGGCCGGTCGAGTCGAGGGCCGGTCGAGGCGGGTCCGATCGCGTCGACTCATCGCCACTGCGTGAACAGGGTCGCGTCGAACCGGTCGGCGCGGACGAGTCCGACGCCGAACGCGACCGCGACGGCGGCGGGGAGCAGGTTCCCGTACCAGAGGTTGATCCCGCCCCAGAGGATCACGAAGCTCACCATGTCGTCGAGCATGAACTCGCAGTCGCGCAGCCGATCGCGGAGCGCCGTCCCCGCGAACGCGCGGTCGAGCGTGACCACCGCGACCGTCGCCGACAACACCCACCCGGCGTAGTTCGACAGGGGGACGCCGAAGAAGGCGCCGCCGCCGAAGCTCCAGAACCCGAGCGCGACCGCGCCGGGGTCGAGCACCACGTCCATCGCCACCACCGCGGCGATCACGCTCGCGAGCCGGAGCCACCCGTTCGACGCCCGCGAGCCGAGGAGCAGGAGACAGAGGAGGTAGGCGTTCACCACGAGCGGGATGAAGAAGACCGGGAGCGCCAGCGGCACCCCGCCGAGCATCGGCCCGAGGCTCACGATGTACTCGAACGAGCCGTACGGCCACCCGGTCGCGACGCCGAACAGTTCGATCGCGTAGGTGTACGCGACGAGGACGCCGATCCACCCGACCGCGCGGCGGTCGATCGCGGGCAACACCCCGACGACGAGCGGCGAGCGCATCACCAGCACGCCGAACAGCACGAACCACGGGTTGAAGGCGAGCGGCTCGGGCACCCACCCCTCCGCGCTGCCGACGAGCGCGATCGCCCCGACGAGGGGGAACAGCACGGCGATGGTAAAGCGGTTCTCGCGGACGGTCCGGTCGAGCAGGCGCTCCGCCTCGCGGCGCGTGTCGGGGAGCCGCGAGCGGAGCGCGGCGAGGCGTCCCGGCGTCGAGGCGGATTCGGCGGGGGAAGGGGAGTCGGTCACGCGAGCGCCTCCGTGATCGGGTAGACGCGCCAGAGGCCGCCCATCGCCAACAGGGTACCGACGGCGGTGTTCAACGCCGGGAACCACCAGTACGCGCGGTCGACCGCGACCGACGACCGGGCCACCCACGCGACGAAGACGGGGTAGACGGCGAGCAGCGCGCCGAGTCGGGGGTCGACCGCGGCGAACGCGACGGCGGCGGCGACCCAGCAGGCGGCGCAGTAGGCGTACGTCCGCCCCTCGCCGAGCAGCGTCGCCGTCGTCCGGATCCCCGCCTCGCGGTCCGGTTCGATGTCGGGGATCGCGGAGAACGTGTGCATCCCCATCGCCCAGAGCCACGCGCCCGCGAGCGCCGCGAGCGGCGGATGCACTCCGGCAACGGCGGCGTACGCGGCGGCGCCCGGCAGCACGTACAGCCCGTTCGAGGCGGAGTCGAGGAACGGCGTCGTCTTGAACCGCACCGGCGGCGCGCTGTAGCCCGCCCCGAGCAGCAGGAAGCCGGCGAGGTACGGCCACGCGACCCGCGGCGTGACCGCGAACGCGGCGAGCCCGAGCGCGCCGGCGGCGACCACCGCGAGCGAGACGAGTCGGTCGCCGCGCCAGCGCGCCTCGCGACCCTCTTTCTTCGGATTCACTTCGTCGACGTCGACGTCGAAGGCGTCGTTGACGCCGTAGAGGAAGACGTTCGCCGGCACGAGGAAGTACGCCGCGAGCCCGACCGTGACCGGCGTGAACAGCCCGCTCACGTCGGTGATTCCGTAGGTGACTCCGACGGCGACGGGGCCGGCGAGGTACAACCAGAACCGCGGCCGCGACAGCACCAGCAGGTACCGGAGTAGGTCGGGAATCGAGCGTCGGTCGGAGGGTCCGGCTCGGTCGGTGTCGCTCACGGCTCCGATCACGCCGTCTTCGACAGCTCCTCGGCGGTCAGCTGCCCGCTGATGAGACACATCGGGACGCCGATACCGGGGGTCGTCGTCGACCCCGTGAAGTAGAGCCCGTCGAGCGCCTCCGAGCGATGCGGCGGCCGGAGTAGCGAGGTCTGTCGGAGGGTGTGTGCCAACCCGAGCGCACTCCCCTGATAGCTGTTGTAGCGGTCGGCGAAGTCGTCGACGCAGAACGTCTCCTCGAAGATGATCCGGTCGCGAAGCTCCGTGCCGGTGTTCTCCGCGATGTCGTCCAACACGAGGTCGCGGTACTCCTCGCGGAGCTCCGGCGTGTCTTCTAGCCCGGGCGCGATGGGGACCAAGGCGAACAGGTTGCTGTGGCCCTCGGGCGCGACCGTGTCGTCGGTCTCGGAGGGGACACAGAGGTAGTAGGCGGGGTCGTCGGGCCACGACGGGTCATCGAATATCTGTTCGAAGTGGCGGTCCCACCCCGTCGGCAGCACCAGCGTGTGGTGTTCGAGGTTCGGCACGTCGCCCTCGACGCCGAGGTACAGCAGGAACGCGGAGGGCGCGTACGTCCGCGACTCCCAGTACTCGTCGCTGTACTGCCGCTTGTGTTTCGGGAGCAGCTCCCGCTCCGTGTGCGCGTAGTCGGCGTCGGAGACGATCAGGTCCGAGAGGTAGCGCTCGCCGTCGGCGGTGTCGAGCGCGAACCCCCCGCGGCGCCCCTCGATGGCCGTCACTTCGGCGTCGGTGACGTACTCCACGCCGAGCTCGCCCCCCAACTCGACGATTCCGTCGACGACGGCGCCGATCCCGCCCTCGGGGTAGTAGACGCCCATGTTGTAGTCGACGTGGCTCATCAGGTTGTACAGCGCCGGGGTGTTCGTCGGCGAGCCGCCCAGAAAGACGAGGGTGTACTGCATCAGCTGCTGGAGCTTCGGGTGATCGAAGTACTCCTCCACGTGTCCCTGCATCTTGCCGAGCAGCGAGAGCCCCCACGAGTACCGGAGCACGTCCTTGTCGACGTAGTCGCGGAGGCGCGGGCGGTCCTCGTACACGAAGTGCTCCATCCCGATCTCGTAGGTGCGTTCGGACTCCTCTAAGTAGGCCTCGAACGCCTCGCCCGCGCCGGGCTCGTACTCCTCGAAGAGCGCCTTGTTCGCCTCGCGGTCGGGGAGCACGTCGACCGTGTCGCCGTCCTTCCAGAACACGCGGTAGTGGGGGTCGAGCCGCTCCAGTTCGTAGAAGTCGGACGGCTCGCGCCCGAAGTGGCCGAAGAACCGCTCGAACACGTCCGGCATGAGGTACCACGACGGTCCCATGTCGAACCGGAAGCCGTCGGCCTCCAGCCGGCTCGCGCGCCCGCCGAGCTGTTCGTTCTTCTCCAAGAGGGTCACGTCCGCGCCGGCGTCCGCGAGGTAACACGCGGTCGAGAGCCCGCCGAATCCCCCGCCGATCACGGCGACGGATTCGCCGGCCACGGCGTCGATGTCCGGGGCCACGTCCATACCCGATCGTAGGGTCGGCGGCGGTATAAATACCGGCCAGACGCGGCGGGCGAGGCGTCGGATCGACGGCGAGTGAGCTATCGGTTCGGCGGCGGTCGGACGCGCCGCGAGTGGGTACGCCTAAGTCGGCGACGGCTCTACTGATCGCCACATGGAGCCCACGGTCGCGATCACCGGCGCAACGAGCGGGATCGGACGGGCGGTCGCCGAGGCGTTCGTCGACGAGGGGGCGTTCGTCGCCGTTTCCGGACGCGACGGCGACGCGGTCGACCGGACGGTCGCGGCGCTGAACGAGCGCGATGGCGGCGAGAGCGGTGACGGGGGAGAGGGCGGTGACGGGGGCGAGAGCGGTGATTCTGGCGCGGGCGGTGAGGAGGGCGCCCGCACCGACGCCGGCACCGCGTGGGGCGCCCGCGTCGACGTGCGCGACGAGTTCGACCTGGAGCGGTTCTTCGAGCGCGTCGCCCGGGAGGCCGGTCCGATCGACGCGGTGCTCGCGAACGCGGCCGTCTTCCACGGCGGGCCGGGAGCGAGCCCGACCGACGAGACGAGCTACGCCGACTACGACGACACGATGCGGACCAACGCCCGCGGCGTCTTCGCGACGATTTCGGAGGCGGTTCCGCACCTCGCCGAGGACGCGCGAATCGTCGTTCCATCGGGAGGCGTCGCTCACGAATCCCGCTCGGGGATGGGCGCGTACGCCGTCTCGAAGGCGGCGGCCGAGGCGGTCGCGCGCGGGTTCGCCGCCGACCTCGACGCGACCGTCGGCGTCATCGACCCGGGGCTCGTCGCCACCGACCTCACCGGGAAGGAGCGCGCCCGCGAGCCCGAGAGCGTCGCGCCGCTGTTCGTCTGGGCCGTCACCGAGGCGCCCGCCGAAGAGCTGAACGGCCAGCGGCTCGGCCTCCGCGAGTGGAAGGCGGCGACGCGGTAAGCGACTTCAAAACCCCGTGGTGCGGTCTCAGACTTCCTCGACCCGGGACGCGGCGTCGACCCCGGGCCGCTCCGCCGCCAGCCCGGCGACCGCGTCCATGAACGCCGTCCGGTAGCTCGCCGGTCCCGCCGGGTCGTCCTCCGCGGCGCGCTCCCCGGCCAGCCCGTACGCCGCGCACCCGGCGAGCGCGGCCTCGGTCGTCGACCCCGGCGCCCCGTCCGCCTCGCCGACGACCGCCGCGAGGGTTCCGAGCGTGCTCGCGAGCATACAGCCGGACCCGACGAACGAGCCCATGCGCTCGTGACCGACCGCCAGTTCGTGCGCTCGCTCGTCGTCGGCGACGACGTCGGTCGGGCCGGACGCGACGACGACCGCTCCCGTCTCCGCCGCGAGCGCCCGCGCCGCGTCCGGGAGGCCGGCGTCGTTCTCGCCGACGGACTCGACCCCCCTCACCGTCGCCTCCTCGCCGGCGAGCCCGCGGATCTCCCCGGCGTTGCCCTTGATGACGTCGAACGCAACCGCGTCTAACAGCCGCCCGACCGACTCGACGCGGTGCGGCGTGGCCCCGTACCCGACCGGGTCGAGCACGACCGGGACGCCCGCCTCGTTGGCTCGCCGGCCCGCGTCGACCATGGCGTCGATATCGGTGGTAGAGGCCGTCCCCGTGTTGATGACGACCGCGTCCGCGCCGGCGGCCATGTCGCCCGCCTCCGCCGGGGCGTCGGCCATCACCGGGAGCCCGCCCCAGTGGAGCGTGACGTTCGCGGTCTCGCTCGTCGTCACGTCGTTGGTCAGGTGATGCACCAGCGGCGCGGTCGCCTCGACCGCGGACAGGACCTCCGCGAGCGGCAGGGGTTCGACTGGGTCGGTGAACCCGTCGTCGGTCGGCTCGCCGACCCCGTCGTCGGTCGACTCACCGCGCATCGTCGACCACCTCCCGAAGCTCCGCGGCGGCGGCGCGGGGATCCTCGGCGGCCGTGATCGCCGAGACGACCGCGACGCCGGCCGCGCCCGCCGCGGCGACCGCGTCCGCGTTGTCGGCGTCGATCCCCCCGATCCCGACCACCGGGAGGTCGACGGCGTCGGCGATCGACGCGACGCGCTCGGGGCCGACCCCGTTCGTCTCCGCCGGCACGTCCTTCGTGTCGGTCGCGTACACCGCGCCGACGCCGAGGTAGTCCGCGCCCGAGTCGGCGGCGGCACGCGCCTCGGGGACCGTCGACGCCGAGACGCCCACGATCGCCTCGTCACCGAGCCGCTCCCGGGCGACCGCGGCCGGCAGGTCGGACTGGCCGAGGTGGACGCCGTCGGCGTCGATCCCGGCGGCCAGGTCCACCCGGTCGTTGACGATCAGGGGGACGCCGGCGTCGGCGGTGAGTTCGCGGAGTCGACGCCCGAGGTCGTACCGCTCGCGCGTCGACCGCCCCTTCTCGCGCAACTGCACGGCGTCGACGCCGCCGTCGAGCGCCGCTTCGACGATCTCCGCCGTCGATCGTCCCGCAGACCGGCTCTCCTGTGTCACGAGATACGACCGCCATTCGGGGTGATTCATTAGTGGTACTTTCGAGTAGTAACTGAAAAGTGGTTCCGTCTGTCTCGGTGGTCGCTTATAAGTGAACTTGCGGTCGTCGGCGACGTGAACTCGACTCCGTCGAAATCTCCCGCTTCGAATCGATGCTCTCCCGCAACGACTGATCGGTGACGGGCACCGCTTGATCGACAGCGGCAGTTTGTGTGTCACTTCGGTTTCGGTTATGTATACGTGATCGAGTGGTGTCGCTGTCGGTTGTTTATAAGCGATCGATGGTGGATCGACGGTGAATACCGCCAAAGCCCCAGCCGTTCTCGGCTCCCACAACTCGCTGCGGTCCTCGGTCGCTACGCTCCCTGCGGTCCTTGCGTCGCTGGGGTTCGCCGAGAACGGCTGCCCCTTTGAGTCCCACCCAACCGCCACCGCACAGCACCTCACACCTCCCCAGCCTCGTCGCCGGCGGCTCCGCCGCCGGCTGCCCATGGCGCGACGCGCCACGCTGTCACCGGACTACGTCCGGTTGCAAGCGAGAGCTTCGCTCTCGCCCTATCGCTGCGGCGACAGCCGCCAGCGACTCCCTCGCGGGCTCTCGCCGGCGGCTTCGCCGCCGGCTGTCAGAGAGACCGTCGGTCTCTCCCTACTCACGGTCGCCCATGGCGACCGTTCGGAGGCGCGCCACCGCACCGTTTATTTATAAGTGATCGTCACTCTCATTCATATCCTTTTAAATACGCTCCTGCCACCACCGATCTGCAGTACTCACTCTCACACTCACGCATCGCTGCGGCTTTGTTCCGCGCGGTATCGCGCGCGTTGATCGCGTTCACCACCTGGGACCGAAACGGTCGTGAGGCGCCGGGCGGAACCGGACGTATGACGAAGTGGCTCCACAGCGGCCGCCGCCGCGACCTGTGCGCGCTGCTGTACGACGCCGGCGAGCTGCGGGCGCAGCCGCTGAAGAGCCGGCTCGAATCGCACTACGACGAGCGGATCGATCCGCAGTCCTTCTACGCCACGCTCACGTCGCTCGTGGAGTCGGGGTTCCTCGACCGGCGGACCGAGGGGATCGCCGACGTGTACGCGCTCACCGAAGCGGGCGAGCGCGCCCTCCTCGATCACTACGAGTGGCTCTCTGCGACGATCGGTGGCCGGCCGTCGGACTACGCGGGCGACCACGACCGCAGCGACGACGATTGACTTACGCCGATCGGGACTCGTCGCCGCCACCGTTCCGTTTCAGCCGTCTCCGCGATCCGCCCCGCCGTCCGCGAGCACGCCGACGAACGGCACCGCGAAGCCGACGACGTAGCCGGCGAGGTGCGCGAACACGTTGCTCCCGAACGGGACGAGCACCAGCGATCCGATCACTCCGGCGGCGGCGACGCTCGCACCGGTGACGTACAGGAGTTCGCGTTCCGGAGACAGATCGAGCCCCGCCACCCGCGGGCGACCGACCGCGGCGTACAGCCCGACGGCGGCGATGGCCGCCCCGACCGCGAACAGCGACCCCACGGCCGGTAGCGGCGGGAAGTACCCCGCGCCGCTCGGCGCGACGTACGCGAGCGCGAGCGACGCGAAGGCGGCGACGACCGCCCAGCGCGGGTCGACGCCGGCGGGCGTCGCGCTTCCGGCCCGATCGCTTTCGGCCGCGAGCGCGGCGAACCAGACGACGACGAGGTAGCCGAGGAGCGCGCTGTTCACGTCCGAGAAGCCGGCGGTCGGCGCGTCGGTCACGCCGCCGAGCGCGACGACGGTCGCCCACGCGGAGACGAGCGGGACGACCGCGAGGTAGGCCGCGACCGACCCGAGGAGCCGCCGGCGCCAGCCGGCGACGACCGAGAGGGGGTACGCGACCGCGACGAGCAGCCAGTAGTTGACGACGTTGTCGGCGAGGTGGACCGCGTCGGCGTGGACGAAACTCGACGCGAACGCGGTCCACAGCGCCCACCGATTCGCGAACACGCCCTCGGTCGCCAGCGAGAACCGCCAGGCCTCGACCCCGGGAAGCAGGCTCACGCCGACGAGCAGCGCCGGCAAGGGGAGGGCGACGAGCCCCAACTCCGCCGGCGGCCGGGACCGGACGGTCGCGAGGGACGACGCGAGCAGGCCGCGGAGGGTGGGCGGATCCGAATCGGAGCGATCCCCGTCGTCAGCCGACATCTGGCACCTCTACGGCGTCGCCGGGCGAACGCTCTCCAACGCCGCCGCGAAGTCGTCCGCGGTGATTCCGACTTCATCGGCGTGGTCGTTGGCCGCCTCGCCGTGCTCGTCGGCGACGCGCTCGATGGCGATCAGCGCGGCCTCACGGCAGAGCGACGCGATCTCGGCGCCGGAGTATCCCTCGGTCTCGTCGGCGAGGCGCTCTAAGTCGACGCCGTCGACGAGCGGCTTCGTTCGAGTGTGCACGTCGAGGATCTTCCGGCGCGCGTCGCGGTCGGGATCGGGGACCTCGACGTGCGTCTCCAGTCGTCCGGGCCGGAGCAGGGCGGGATCGAGCGCGTTCCGCCGGTTCGTCGCCGCGAGCACGACGAGGTTCGGGTTGTCGCTCGCGCGGTCCAGTTCCGTCAAGAGCTGGGAGACGACGCGCTCCCCGACCCCGGAACCGTCGCCGCCGGCGCCGTCGCGGTCGGCCGCGATCGCGTCGATCTCGTCGAAGAAGACGATCGCGGGCGCCGCCTGCCGGGCGCGATCGAAGAGCTCCCGGACCGCCTTCTCGGACTCGCCGACGTAGCGGTCGAGCAGTTCCGGGCCGGCCACCTGGATGAAGTTCACGCCGCTCTCGCCAGCGATCGCCCGGGCGAGCAGGGTCTTCCCGGTTCCGGGCGGCCCGTGGAGCAGGACCCCGGTCGGCGGGTCGGCGTCGGCGGCCTCGAAGAGCGGCCCGTACGTCAGCGGCCACGTGACGGCCCGTTCGAGCTTCTCCTTGGCCTCCGAGAGCCCGCCCACGTCGGCGAAGTCGGTCGTCGGCTGCTCGGCGACGTACTCGCGCATCGCGCTCGGCTCGACGCTCGCGTGAGCCGTCTCGAAATCGGCCTTCCCCACGCTCACGTCGTCGAGCGCCCGGGCGTCCGACTCGCGGGCGCGTCGCAGCGCGGTCATCGCCGCCTCCTGCGTGAGCCCCTCGATGTCGGCCCCGACGAACCCGTGCGTCCGGGACGCGATGCGGTCCAAGTCCACGTCGTCCGCGAGGGGCATCCGGCGCGTGTGGACGTCGAGGATCTGCCGGCGACCGGCCTCGCCGGGGACGCCGATCTCGATCTCGCGGTCGAACCGGCCGCCCCGCCTGAGCGCGGGGTCGAGGGTGTCGACGCGGTTTGTCGCGCCGATAACGATCACGTCGCCGCGGGCGTCGAGCCCGTCCATCAGCGAGAGCAACTGCCCCACGACGCGGTTCTCCACGTCGCCGCCGTCGTCGCGTTTGCCCGCGATCGAGTCGATCTCGTCGAAGAAGATGATCGCCGGGGCCTCCTCGCCGGCGCGCTCGAACACGTCGCGCAGGCGCTCCTCCGACTCCCCTTTGTACTTCGACATGATCTCCGGGCCGTCGACGGTGATGAACGTCGCGTCGACCTCGTTGGCGACGGCGCGGGCGATCAGCGTCTTCCCGGTTCCCGGCGGGCCGTGGAGCAGGACGCCCTTCGGGGGATCGATCCCCAGCCGGGTGAACACGCCGGGCTCCGAGAGGGGGAGTTCGATGGTCTCGCGGACAAGCTCCAGCTCCTCGTCGAGTCCGCCGATGTCCTCGTAGGTCGCGCCCGCGGTGTGCTCTTTCGGGGGAACGGTTCCGTCGCCGGTCGAGCGGGCGTCGGTTCGGGGGGGATCGCTCTCCCCGCCGCCGCTCTCGGCGGATCGGTCCGCCGTCGCGCCGCCTTCCGCCCGCGATCCGGGAGCGCTCCGGCGGTCGCGCCCGGCGCCCGCGGCCGACTGCGAACCGTCCTCGTCACCGTAGGTCACCGACACGTCGGTCCGGGTGGTGACGCGCACCGTTCCCGACGGGTCCGTCTCGGCGACGACGAACCGGATCCCGCCGAGCCGCTCGACGTGGACCGCCTCGCCCTCGGTGACGGGGCGGTCGCGGAGGTCGCGAGCGAGCGCGCGCTCGACCACCTCGCGTCCCACGTCGGCGTCGGCGAGTTCCGCGGGCGCGGCGAGCACGAGGCGGTCGGCGTCCTCGACGTCGACCGGGCCGACGGTGACGGTGTCGCCGACCTTCACGCCGGCGTTCGCGCGGGTGTCGGCGTCGATGAGGACCGATCCCTCTTGCGCGTCCGCACCCCCGGGCCACACCTTCGCGACGGCGGTGCGCTCGCCGCGGATCTCGACGGTGTCGCCGCTGAGGAGGCCGAGTCGCTTCCGAGAGGGCTCGGGGAGCCGGGCGATGCCCCGACCCGCGTCCCGCTTCTCGGCGGCACGCACCGTGAGCCGGAGTCCGGCGGTGTCGTTCATACGCACCGTTCCGGCCACTGTCCCTTTACCCTTACCCGTCGACGCGGGCGCTCGGGCCGCCGCGGACCCCGACAGCCCGCCCGCCACCGACCCCGACAACCCACTTGCCGCCGACCGCAACGGCCCACCCACCGCCGACCGTAACGGCCCACCCACCGCCGACCGTAACGGCCCACCCGCCGCCGACCGCAATCCCCTTACCCCGGCCGGACACGTCGTTCGGTATGCAACCGACAGGGCACCTTCGCGGCGACGCGGTTCGCGTCGCCGGCGACGCCCGCCAGCGGTTCCACGACTCCGGCGGCTACGGCCGCCCGCTCGGCGGCGACGAGATCGCGCTCTCGCGGGTCGAGGCCGCACACCTGCTGTTCCGCGGCGACCTCTCGGGAGTCGCTCTCACTGACGGCGCCGATCCCGTGGGCTTCGAGCGCTTCTTCGTCGAGAGCGCGGCCGCCGCCGACCGGTTCGCGGTGCGCTACCTCGTCTACGCCGACCTGCGCGACCGCGGCTTCTACCTCTCGCCCGCCCGCGAGCCGTGGCCCGGCGGCGACGCCGACGCGCCCGACGCGGTCGACTTCGTCGCCTACGAGCGCGGCTCGACCCCCGACACGGGGAACGTCAAGTACCCCGTGCAGGTCGTCGGCGAGCGCGAGTCGCTCCCGGCGGCCGGGCTCGCCGGGCGAACCCTCGCCGTCGTCGACGAGGAGTCCGACATCACGTACTTCGCGGCGGCCGAGGGTGCCATCTCGGGCGCAACCGACTACGAGCCCCCCGCCCGGCTCGACGGCGTCCTCCTCGCCGACCGCGTCGTCGTCTGGGACGCTCCCGAGGGGCTCTACGAGCGCGGCTTCTACGGCCAGCCGCTCACCGGTCGCGCCGCGGCGGTCGAGGGCGCGGTCCAGCTCTCCCTCGTCGAGGCCGCGTCGCTCGCGGCGGACGGCGTGCTGTCGCTGTCGGCGTCGGTGGAGACGGCGGGCGAGGCGAACGAGTCTCCCGGCGGGGCGAGCGAGTCCCCCGGCAGGTCCCACGGCGAGGGCGCCGCAGAGACGGACGACCCCGCCGCCGCGGTCGTCGCCCGCGGCCGCGAGGTGGAGGGCGAGCGGTTCGACCGCCGGCTCGCCGTTTATAAGCGCCTCCGCGAGGCCGACGCCGTGCCGAAGACCGGCTTCAAGTTCGGGGCCGACTTCCGGACCTACCTCGACGTGGAGACGGTCGAGGACCTGCCGCACTCCGAACACCTCGTGCGCGTGGTGGAACCGGACCACGAGTTCTCGCCGCGAGAGCTCTCGCTCGACGTGCGCCTCGCGGGCGGCGTCCGCAAGGAGATGGTGTTCGCGCTGACGGCGGTCGGGTGTGAACCTCCCGGCGACGGCGACGCGGTCCTCGACGCCGACGTGGAGTGGCTCTCGGTCGACCGGTTGACGCCCTGAGTCACGGCACAAAGGCGAACAGAAGCCTTTTTTGACCGCTCGCCGTCGTCGCGTCCATGCCGTTTCCCTCCACGTCCGACGCCGAGTCGAGCGCTTACGACATCTCCACGGTCGACCTCGACGACGACCGCTACGAAGTGAAACAGCCGGCGATACGAAACAAGTACACCGTCCGCGACAGCACCGGCGAGGTCGTCTTGCGCGGGAAACAGAAGATGTTCAAGCTGAAAGAGGAGTTCCCGTTCGTCACCGGCGACGGCGAGGACGCCTTCTCGGTGAAGGCGGGCGGGATCATGGATATCGGGGGCAACTACGCCATCACCGACGCGGGCACCGGCGAGGAGGTCGTCGTCCTTGACGAGGACTACTCGCTGTTCGTCGAAAACTGGACGATTCGCGACCCCGAGACGGGCGAGGCGCTGGCGACCATCCGATCGAAGAACAAGCTGCTGTCGGCGCTCCGCCACCTCGTCGGTGCCGCGAATCTCATTCCGAACAAGTACGAAATCTTCGACGCCGACGGCGGTCACGTCGGCGACATCGAGGGGAAGTTCTCGCTGCGCGACGCCTACACGGTCACCATCGACGACGCGAGCGACGTGCCGAAAGAGGCCGTGATCGCCGCCGCGTGTATCCTCGACGCCTTGGAAAACAAGTAGGGAACTCGTGGCGTCTCGCCGGGACTGGCGGTTCGCGAGTCGCGGGAGCACGAGTTCGCGCCACGGGCGGAACTCGTCGGCGTAGTCCTCGACGAACTCGCGGAGCGTTCGCGGCGGTCGTCCCAGCAGCGTCCCGACGTCGTCGGTCGTCTGCCCCGAGAACCCCGGCAGAACGACCGAGTACTCGGCGGTCATGAACGCGACGAACCCCGGAGAGAAGCCGCGCCGGTACATCTGCCGCGCGACCGTCAGCCGCGAGGGATCGGCGTAGCTGATCGGGCTGTCAAGCACGTCCGAGAACACCGCGGCGACCTCGCGGAAGTCGAGCGCGGCCGGGCCGGTGAGGTCGTACGCGCGGTTCTCGTGTCCCGGTTCGGTGAGCACCGTCGCGGCGGACCCCGCCACGTCCCGCGCGTCGGTGAAACTCAACACGCCGTCGCCCGCCGGGACGAAGATCTCGTCGCGGTCGACGCGGTTGGGGGAGCTGACCGACGCGGGACTTCTGGACCGCGAGGCGTGCGACGAGGTCCCGCCGCGGGTTGGAGTACACGCCGACTGAGAAGGCCGAGTCGCTGTTCCCCGCCTTCGCGCACCTCTACCACTGGGCGATCGAACACGAGCTTTGACTTCGAATTCCGTAGCAACACCCGGAGTTCGAAGTCGGGAGTATATGCCGCCGGCTCCGATACTACGCGTATGCCAACACCGGACCAAGCGGGACCGACCGACCGGTCTCGAGAGGGCGGCTCCGGCGAATCGGGGGGTACCGACGCGGCGGCGTCCGCGTCCGCCATCGACGTCGACGGGCTCGAACTCACCTATGCGGACGGGACCGTCGCCGTCCACGGAATCGACATGACAGTCCCAGAAGGGGAGTTCTTCGGCTTCCTCGGGCCGAACGGGGCAGGGAAGACGACGACGATCAAGGTGTTCGCGACGCTGCTGTCGCCGACCGACGGCACGGTGCGGATCAACGGCTTCGACGTGCAGTCGGACTCTCGGAAGGTCCGCGAGTCGATCGGGTACATGGCACAGGAGACGAGCATCGACCCCGAGCTCACCGCCACGGAGAACATCCGGTTCGCCTGCGAGGCGTACGGAGTGCCGCGGGACGCGCGGTCCGAGCGGGTCGACGAACTGCTCGACCTCGTCGATCTGGCCGACGTGGCCGACAAGCGGGCCGAGGAGTTCTCGGGCGGGATGAAAAAGCGGCTCGACGCCGCGACCGCACTGGTTCACCGACCGCCGCTGGTCTTCTTGGACGAGCCGACGACGGGGCTCGATCCCAAGGCCCGCAACCGGCTGTGGGAGTATTTCCGGCGTATCAACGACCTCGGGACGACGATATTCCTGACGACGCAGTACTTGGAGGAGGCCGACCAGCTCTGTGACCGCCTGGCGGTCATCCTCGACGGCGACATCGTCGCAGACGGGAGTCCAAGCGAGCTCAAACGCGAAGTGGGCGGTGAGGTCCTCGACGTGGAACTGGAGGGCGGCTCGGCAGTCAGCGAGCGGGCCGCGACGATCGCGAGGGAGTTCGACGCCTTCGCCGACGCCTCGGTCGCCGAGACCGACGAGGGGATCAGCGTCACCGCGGAGACGGCCCGCGAGCACGGCACCGACCTCCTCGTCGCGCTCCGGGACGCGGAGATAACGGTGACCGGGTTCAACATCCGCGCGCCGACGCTCGACGACGTCTTCCTGGCGATCACCGGGGAGGAACTCGACGTCGACGACGCGGAGGGGGCACAATGAGCGCGCCCGAGGCCGACGACCCGTCGAGGTCGACGCGACCGAACGCGCGTTCCGGAAACACGTTCGCCGGAGACGCGTGGGTGAACTTCAAGCGGTGGAACCTTAAGGCCGTCCGGAACCCGTTCGTCTTGGTCGTCTCGCTCGTGCAGCCGATCATCTTCCTCGTGTTGTTCACGGAGGTGTTCGGGAACGTCGCCGGCAGCGCGGTCAATCAGGGGCTGCCGGGGATCAGCTACGAGACGTATCTGGTGCCGGCGATCGCGATTCAGGTGGCGCTCGCGGCGGCGATCACCTCCGGCGTCGGACTGGTGAACGACATCGAGAACGGGATGTTCGAGAAGGTGCTCGTCACGCCGATGAGCCGCACGGCCGTCTTCGTCGGGAAGACCGCCGCCGAGGTGTTCCGCATCGCAGTCCAGATCGCGATCATCCTCGGGCTCGGCGTCCTCCTCGGCGCCGACATCGTCACGGGCGTCGCCGGGGCGGCGGGGATCGTCGCGGTCGGAATCCTCTTTTCGCTCTGGTTCGTCGCGTTCTCGAACGCCGTCGCGATCATCACTCGGGACCAAGAGTCGACGATCATCAGCGCGAACCTGCTCCAGTTCCCGCTGTTGTTCTTGTCGAGCGCGTTCCTCCCGCTCGAAGCGCTCCCGGGCTGGATCCAGGCGTTCGCTCGAGTCAACCCCGTCACCTACGGCGTCGACGCCGCGCGCTCGCTCATGGTCGACCAGGACGTGATGACGGTCATCGAGGTGTCATGGTTCGGCGGGACCCTCGACGGCGTCGCGCCCGGCGTCGCCGTGCTGATCGGGATCGACCTCGCGTTGGGCGCCGTCGCCGTCACGCTGCTGTCGCGCGCGTCGAGTTCGGACGTGAAGTAGGTCGGACGTGAAGTAGGAATAGCAGGACTGGAGACGCTTCGGAGGGAGGACGCGAGCGGTCAGGGAGGCGCGCCGCCTACTCCCCGCCCAGTTTCGACTCGCCGACCGCGTCGTGACCCTCGATGACCTCGGTGCCGCCCATGTACGGGCGCAGCGCCTCGGGGACGGTGACGGTACCGTCGTCGTTCTGGTAGTACTCCAGGATCGCGACGACGATCCGCGGGACCGCGAGCCCGGAGCCGTTCAGGGTGTGGAGGAACTCCGCGGACTCGTGGTGCTCCTCGCGGTACCGAATCTGCGCGCGGCGCGCCTGGAAGTCCTCGAAGTTCGAGACGGAGGAGACCTCCAGCCAGCGACCTCCCTCGGCGGGCCCCTCGTCCATGTCGTCGCCGGGCGCCCACACCTCGATGTCGTACTTCTTCGCCTGCGTGAACCCCAGATCGCCGGTACACATCTCCAGGATGCGGTACGGGAGTTCGAGGCGCCGCAGCACCTCCTCGGCCTCGTCGACGAGCCCCTCGAAGCGCTCGTCGCTCTCCTCCGGACGCACGAAGTTCACCATCTCCACCTTGTTGAACTGGTGGACCCGGACGATGCCGCGCGTCTCGGTGCCGTGCTCGCCCGCCTCCTGCCGGAAGTTCGGCGTGTACGCCTGGTACTTCAGCGGGAGGTCCTCGCCGAGGAGGATCTCGTCGCGGTGGAGGTTGGTGACGGGCACCTCCGCGGTCGGGAGCAGCCAGAGGTCGTCGTCGTCGTACTCGTCCTCGTTCGACCCCTCGACGCGGTAGGCGTCCTCGGTGAACTTCGGGAGCTGGCCGGTGCCCCGCATCGACGCGGAGTTGACCGGGATCGGCGGGAACACGTCCTCGTACCCCTGTTCGCGGTGAACGTCGAGCATGAACTGGATCAGCGCGTGCTCCAGCCTGGCGCCGTCGCCCTTCGCGACGTAGAAGCCGCCGCCGGCGACCTTCGCGCCGCGCTCGAAGTCGAGGATCTCGAGGTCTTCGCCCAGGTCGTAGTGCGGCTCCACGTCGTCGGGGAGCTCCCGAAGGTCGTCGAACCCCTCGCGGCGACGCTCGACGTTCTCCGACTCGTCTTCGCCGACCGGCACCGATTCGTGGGGGATCTGGGGGAGTTCGAGCAGGGACTCCTCCAGTTCGGCCTCTAGCTCGTCGGCGCGCTCCTCGATCTCCTGGAGTTCCGACTTGAGCTCTTGGGAGCGCTCGATCGCCTCCTGGGCCGCCTCCTCTTTTCCGTCGGCCTTCAGTTCGCCGATCGTCGAGGAGACCTCGTTGCGCTCGTGTCTGAGGTCGTCGCCGCGGCTCTTCAGATCGCGCCACTCCTCGTCGACGTCGAGTATCCGGTCGAGGTCGACGTCGACGCCCTTGTTGGCGAGCGCCTCACGGACGACCTCGGGGTTCTCCCGGACGAACTGTCGAGACAGCATTTACCGGTGGTTCCGCCGGCCGCCCCAAAACCGTATCGGAGCGTCGGTATCGGTCAGGGCGAAGCCGACCGGCGATCGGTCCGGCTCGGGGATCAGGGGATGAACGCGAAGTTCGCGACCACCATGAGGAGCGCGAGGCCGGCGACGACGACGCCCATGACGCGCATCATCAGGATCCGGGTCTCGCTCGGTTCGATCCGCTGTGTCGTCCCCCCGGGACCGCGCATCTGCCAACTCATCATCCGTCGGGGGAACGCGGCCATCGCGAGCGCGCCGGCGGCGACGAGGAGGGGGACGGCGACGAAGAACAGCCGGAAGGGTGCGGGGAGCATGTCCGGGCGTAGGCCACGCCAATCAACAAAATCTTACGGTACCACGCGCCTCCACCGAATCCCGAAGCGGTCCCGGGCGAGCGTCGCCGTCAGTACCCGCCCGGCAGTCCGAAGACCACGGCGAGCGCGAACAGCGGCACCGCGGCGATGATCGCGTACCAGATCCCCGCGGCCACCAGAAGCGCCCACGTCCCCGGACCGTACCCGGTCGGGTCCCAGTCGACGCCGAGCCGGGGGAGCGCGAGGACCGCGACCGTCGGGGCGGCGACCGCCGTGAGGACCCCGCCGGCCAGCGCCGTCTCCACGAGCGCGTCGCTCCATGCCGCCCCGACCGAGTCGACGAATCCGACCGTGAGCAGGAGACCGGCGAGATACGGGACCGAGAGCCCCAGCGCGACGCCGACGTACGAGGGCGCGAGCCGACCCGCGGGTGGCAGCGCGACGAACAGCGCTCGGAACCGCGTCGCGATCAGGAACGGGGCCCAGAGGGCAGCGGCGACGAGGCCGGGAAAGAGGGACAGCGCGAGCGTGAAGAGCCAGCCGGCCACCTCGCCGGCGACGCTGGCGAGACCGAGGACCATACGCCGTCTCTCACCGGGCGCGACAAACGCTTTGCGGTGGCTCGAACCGCCACGATTTAAACGGCGCGCCGCGAGCGCGTACCCATGCTCATCACGGGCGCGGAGCTGGCCGACGGGCGAGTCCGCGACGTTCGGGTCCGAGACGGGACCGTCGACGCGGTCGAACCGACGAACGCGGGACTCGACGCCGACCCCGGCGAGCGCGTCGTCGACGCGCGGGGCCGCCACCTCCTCCCTGGCGCCGTCGCCGTCCACGTCCACTTCCGGGAGCCGGGCGCGAGCCACAAGGAGACGTGGACCTCGGGGTCGCGGGGCGCGGCCGCGGGCGGCGTCACGACCGTCGTCGACCAGCCGAACACCTCGCCGCCGACCGTCGACGGCGGCGCCTTCGACGAGAAGGCCGCCCTCGCCGCGCCGTCGCTCGTCGACTACGGGATCAACGGCGGGGTCACCGGCGACTGGGATCCCGAGAGCCTCTTCGAGCGTCCCCTGTTCGCGCTCGGCGAGGTGTTCCTCGCGGACTCGACCGGCGACATGGGGATCGCCGTGGACCTGTTCGAGGAGGCGCTCGCCGAGGCCGCCGCCCGCGACGTCCCCGTCACGGTCCACGCCGAGGACGAGACGCTGTTCGACGAGGGCGCGCTCGGCGGTGACCTCGGCGGCGTCGGCACCGCCGCGAACGCCGACGCGTGGTCGGCCTACCGGACCGCCGAGGCCGAGGCCGCGGCGATCGAACGCGCCCTCGACGCCGGCGCGGAGAGCGACGCGCAGGTCCACATCGCGCACACGTCGACGCCGGAAGGGATCGACGCGGTGCGCGAGGCTCGAGACGACGCGACCGGGGACACCCCGCCCACCTGCGAGGTGACGCCCCACCACCTCTTCCTGTCGCGCGAGGACGCGCGGCGCCTCGGGACGTTCGGGCGCATGAACCCGCCGCTCCGCTCCGAGGAGCGTCGCGCGGGCGTCTTCGAGCGGCTCCGCGACGGCGACGTCGACGTGGTCGCCACCGACCACGCGCCGCACACGGTCGCGGAGAAGCGACAGGGGCTCGTCGACGCGCCGAGCGGGGTTCCCGGCGTCGAGACCCTCTATCCGCTCCTCTTGGAGTCGGTCCGCAAGGGGAACCTCTCCTTGGAGCGCGTCCGCGACGTGGTCGCCGCCAACCCCGCGTCGATCTTCGGGATCGATCGAAAGGGCCGCATCGAGCCCGGCGCCGACGCCGACCTCGTCGTGGTCGATCTGACGAATCCCCGTGAGATCGAGGCCGGCGCGCTCCACGGCGCCGCCGGCTGGACGCCCTTCGAGGGATTGCGGGGCGTCTTCCCGGAGCTGACGACGGTCCGCGGCGAAGTCGTCTACGAGCGGGACCCGGTCACCGGCGCGGAGTCGTTCGGCGAGCCGGTGGGTCGGAACGTGCGAGAGGCGTAACGGACTCAGTCGCTGGCGGACCCACTCGCGGACTGACACTTATAAGCGATCGTCGCTGTCGCTCATCTCCTTTTAAATACGCACTCGCAACCGACGATCTGTAGCACCCACTCCCGCTATCGATCGGCGCGGGGACCGAGACGAGTCCCGGAAACACCGCTCAGTTCCCGGCGTCCGACGGCCGCCCGATCCGCTCCGGCAGCGCGGGCAGCGCGACGACGGCGACCACGGCGGCGGTCGTCGCGGCCAGCGTGACCCAGATCGAGTCCGAGAGCGAGTACGCTCCCACCCAGAGCGCGCCGGTGACGGCGAGCGCGGGGACCGCGATCCGGACCGGGACCGCCGGCTCGTCGCCG
>Ga0207772_100372_pt1 | contig 21081 bp, 18 predicted proteins | sample A23M3SouthBayCA_2_FD_187750 | JGI IMG/M metagenome (GOLD analysis project Ga0207772, IMG submission 187750) | Aerobic enrichment media microbial communities from Eden Landing Ponds, California, USA - A23 M3 (2) (SPAdes) | ecosystem: Environmental > Aquatic > Marine > Unclassified | place...
AGGAGGTCGACGAAGACGAGTACGCCTACCACGGCGAGGTGTACTGGAAAGACGAGACCGTCAAGTACTGTGACGAGCTGTTCGAGAGCCTCGGCGCGGACCTCGACGAGATCACCTACATCGAGGACCCGTGGGTCGGCGGCGGCAACGCCGGTCCCGCCATCGAGGTCATCTACAAGGGCGCCGAGCTGGCGACGCTCGTCTTCATGTGCATGGAGCGGGATCCCGACGGCGACTACGAGATGAAGGACGGGCACACGTACTCGTTCATGGACACGTACATCGTCGACACCGGGTACGGGCTCGAACGGTGGACGTGGATGAGCCAGGGGACGGCGACGGTGTACGAGGCCGTCTACCCCGACGCGATCGACTTCTTAAAGCAGAACGCGGGGATCGAACACACGGAGGAAGAGCAGGCGCTCGTCCACCGCGCGGCGAAGCTCTCCGGCCGGCTCGACATCGACGACGTCGACGACGTCGAGGCCGCTCGCGGCGAGATCGCCGACCGCCTTGACGTCGACGTCGACCGGCTCCGCGAACTGGTCGAGCCGCTCGAATCGATCTATGCGATCGCCGACCACTCGCGGACGCTCGCGTACATGTTCGGCGACGGGATCGTCCCCTCGAACGTCGGGACGGGCTACCTCGCACGGATGGTACTGCGACGCACGAAGCGGCTCGTCGACGAGGTCGGCGTCGACGCCCCGCTCGACGAGCTGGTCGACATGCAGGCCGAGCGGCTCGGCTACGAGAACCGCGACACGATCCGCGAGATCGTCCGCACCGAGGAGCGGAAGTACCGGAAGACGCTCGAACGCGGCTCCCGGAAGGTGGAGTCGCTCGCGGACGAGTACGCCGGCACGGACGAGCCGATCCCGACGGAGGCGCTCCTGGAACTGTACGACTCCCACGGGATCCAGCCGGACATGGTCGCCGATATCGCCGCCGATCGCGGCGCGACCGTCGACGTGCCGGACGACTTCTACGCGCTCGTCGCCGACCGCCACGAGGAGGAGGACGGCGACGAGGCGGGCGGCGAGCGCGACGACCGGTTCGAGGACCTCCCCGAGACGGAGAAGCTGTTCTACGACGATCAGGGGCGCACCGAGTTCGAGGCGGTCGTTCTCGACGTGTTCGAGCGCGAGGAGGGGTACGACGTCGTCCTGGACCAAACGATGTTCTACCCGGAGGGCGGCGGTCAGCCGGCCGACAGGGGACAGCTGACCGCCGGCGAGACGACCGCCGACGTGGTTGACGTGCAGGAGCGCGACGGCGTCGTGCTCCACCGCACCGACGCTGACCCCGGAAAGGGGGAGTTCGTCACGGGACAGGTCGACGGCGACCGCCGCGACCGGCTCCGCGCCCACCACACCGCGACCCACCTGATCGGCCACGCCGCCCGCGAGGTGCTCGGCGATCACGTCCGACAGGCGGGCGCCCAGAAGGGGATCGACTCCTCTCGGCTCGACGTCCGTCACTTCGAGCGGATCACCCGCGAACAGGTCAAAGCGATCGAGCGGGTCGCCAACGAGCTCGTCCGCGACGACGTGCCGGTGCGGCAGGAGTGGCCCGACCGCAACGAGGCGGAGGCCGAACACGGCTTCGACCTGTATCAGGGCGGCGTCCCGCCGGGAACGAACATCCGCCTTATCCACGTCGGCGACGCCGACGTGCAGGCCTGCGCCGGTACCCACGCCGATCGGACCGGCGAGATCGGCGCGGTGAAGGTGTTGAAGACGGAGCCCGTCCAGGACGGCGTCGAGCGCATCGTGTTCGCCGCCGGCGGCGCGGCGATCGAGGCGACCCAGCGCACGGAGGACGCGCTGTACGACGCCGCCGACGCGCTCGACGTCGACCCGCTCGACGTCCCCGAGACGGCCGAGCGGTTCTTCGAGGAGTGGAAGGGACGCGGCAAGGAGATCGAGTCGCTCAAAGAGGAGCTCGCGGCGGCGCGCGCCTCCGGCGGCGCCGACGCCGAGGAGGTCGACGTCGGCAGCGCGACCGCGGTGATCCAGCGGCTCGACGGGGACGCCGACGAGCTGCGCGCGACCGCGAACGCCCACGTCGACGACGGGAAGGTCGCGGTCGTCGGCAGCGGCGCGGGGAACTCCGCGAGCTTCGTCGTCGGCGTCCCCGACGACGTCGACGTGAACGCGGGACAGGTCGTCTCGGAACTCGCGGCGCGCGTCGGCGGTGGCGGGGGCGGCCCGCCGGACTTCGCACAGGGCGGCGGTCCGGACGCGGACGCGCTCGACGACGCGCTGGAGGCGGCGCCGGACGTCCTTCGCAGCCTCCAGGAGGCCTGACGACTCTCGCTTCCCATGCCCTACGCGAACAACGCCGGCGTCGAGATCCGGTACGAGGCCGACGCCCCGGGCGCGGGCGATCCCGACGAGGCGGTCGTGTTCTGCGGTGACGTGGGGCTCGGCGTGTGGCAGTTCGGTTGGCAACACGCCGCGCTCGCGGGCCCGCACACGGTGATCACGCCGGAGACGCGTGGCGTCGGTCGATCGGACGCACCGCCGGGTCCGTACACCGTCGAGGAGCTCGCGAGCGACGTGGACGCGGTGTGCGCCGCGGAGGGGATCCGGAACGCGCACCTCGTCGGATACGGCCTCGGCGGGATGGTCGCGCTCGCGTACGCGCTCGCCTCGTCGCGCCCGGCGAGCCTCTCGGTGATCGGGACGCCGCCCGCGGGCGACGCCTACAACCCCGACGGGGTGTGGGCCGATACGTCGACGCCGGCGGCGGTCGAGGGATCGCTGAACGGACTGCTCTCGGAGTCGTTTCGGGAGACGCATCCCGACGTGCTCTCGCGGATCGTCGAGTGGCGGCTCACCGAGGACGCCGGTCGCGAGACGTTCGAGGCCCACCGCGCGGCGGTCGAGGGGTTCGACGTCTCGGACCGGCTGTACGAGCTCACGACGCCGACGCTCGTCGTTCACGGAGCCGACGACGCCGTGTGCCCGAAGACGGCGGCGGAGGGCCTCGCCGAAGGACTCCCTCGCGGGGAGTTCCACCCGGTCGAGGGAGCGCGCCACTTCGCCGGCGTGGAGGCGTCCGCCGCGGTCAACGACGCCCTCGTCGGCTGGCTCGCCGAACACGCCGGCGACCCCTTCTCGGAGTGAGCGGGACCGCCGACCGACCCCCCGCTCGTCGACGTCGGTAGCGCTTCCCGCCGCCGCAACCGTTTTTGCCCCGTCGCGCTTCGGAGTCGCTAATGGCACGCCTCCGGTTCGCCCTGCTGAACGCTGCCCACGACGGCGCGAACACCCGGCGGAACTTCCGCCGGGAGCTCGACGCCGACCTCGTCGAGTTCTCGGCCAGCGACGGCCGCCTCCCCGACCACACCGAGTTCGACGGCGTCGTCGTCACCGGCTCGCGCTCGTCCGTCTACTGGGACGAGGAGTGGATCCCGCCGCTCATCGACTACGTCGCCGAAGCCGCGGCCGCCGGCCTCCCGGTTCTCGGCGTCTGTTACGGCCATCAGGTGGTCGCCGAGGCGCTCGGCGGACGCGTCGCCGGGATGGACGAGTTCGAGATCGGCTACAACGAGGTGCGTCACCGCGGCGACGACGAACTGTTCGCGGGGATCGACGAGACGTTCACCGTGTTCACGACCCACGGCGACGCGGTCGTCGAGCTCCCGCCGAGCGCGACCCTCCTCGCGGAGAACGACCACGGGATCCACGCGTTCCGCGACGGCCACTGCTGGGGCGTGCAGTTCCACCCGGAGTACGACATCGAGACGGCGCGAGACGTCACGGAGGGGAAACGCGAACGCCTCGGCGACGCCCGCGTCGACGCGGTGTTGTCGGAGATCACGCCCGAGGCGTACGACGCCGCCTGCGAGGCGAAACCGCTGTTCGACAACTTCGTCGCGTACGCCCGGCGGCTGAAGGCCGACCGAGGCGCGACCGCGGCGGCCGACGACTGAGACCGCGTCGCTGACCGCGGAGCCGGCGATCGTCGCCCGACTCGGCCGCCACCCGGTCGCCCGACTCGCGACCGCCACCCGGGTCGAACACGCTTATACGGTTCCCGCCCGGACTCACGATATGAACGTAGTACCGGACACCAGTGCGGTCGTGGACGGCCGCGTGTCCGAACGCGTCGGAGACGGGACCTACGCGGCGGCGACGGTGCTCGTCCCGGAGGCCGTCGTCGGCGAACTGGAATCGCAGGCCAACGACGGGCTCGAATCGGGTTGGGACGGACTGAGCGAGCTCAAGCGGCTCGCCGACTTCGCCGACGACGGGACGATCGAACTGGAGTACGTCGGCGAGCGCGCCGACGGCGACGCCCGCTCCAACGCCCACGAGGGCGACGTGGACGCGCTGATACGCGACATCGCCGCCGACTACGACGCAACGCTCCTCTCCAGCGACGTCGTGCAGGCGGAGGTCGCCCGCGCGAAGGGGATCGAGGTCGAGTACGTCGAGCCGGTCGCCCGCGGCGTCGTCGACGAGTTGCCGATCCAGCAGTTCTTCACCGACGAGACGATGTCGGTCCACCTCAAGACGGGGACGAAGCCGAAGGCGAAGCGCGGGGCCCTCAGCGAGATGCGGTACGAGGTAATCGACGACGAGGAGACCGACGAGGCGCAGATGGACGAGTGGGCCACCGCCATCGTCGACTTGGCGCGACAGTCCTCCGACGGGTTCATCGAGCTCTCCGACGACGGCATGGACATCGTCCAGTTCCGCAACTACCGGATCGCGGTCGCGCGACCCCCGTTCGCCGACGGGATCGAGATCACGGCGGTCAGACCGATCGCGAAGACGACGCTCGACGACTACGAGTTCGCCGACGAGCTCCGCGAGCGGTTCACGGAGCGGAAGCGCGGCGTGCTCATCTCCGGGTCGCCCGGCGCCGGGAAGTCGACGTTCGCGCAGGCGGTCGCGGAGTTCCTTTCGGACAGCGACTACGCGGTCAAGACGATGGAGAAGCCGCGAGACCTGCAGGTCGGTCCGGATATCACCCAGTACGGCGCGCTCGGCGGCGAGATGGAGAACACCGCCGACTCACTGCTCCTGGTCCGCCCCGACTACACCATCTACGACGAGGTGCGGAAGACGAACGACTTCGAGGTGTTCTCGGACATGCGGATGGCCGGCGTCGGGATGGTCGGCGTCGTCCACGCCTCCCGCGCCATCGACGCGCTCCAGCGCCTCGTCGGGCGGGTCGAGCTCGGGATGATCCCGCAGATCGTCGACACCGTCGTCTACATCGAGGCCGGCGAGGTCCACACCGTCTACGACGTGACCACGGAGGTGAAGGTGCCCGCGGGGCTCACCGCCGAGGACCTCGCGCGTCCCGTCATCCAGGTGTCGAACTTCGAGACCGGCCGGCCGGAGTACGAAATTTACACGTTCAACCGGCAGGTCGTCACGGTCCCGCTCGACGAGGACGGCGGCGAGGCCGAGAGCGAGACGGGGGTCGGCCGGATCGCCAAACAGGAGATCGAACGCGAGATCAAATCGGTCGCGCACGGCCACGTCGACGTCGAGCTCAAGGGGAACGACGAGGCGGTCGTCTACGTCTCCGAGGGCGACATCGGCACCGTCATCGGCAAGGGTGGCGGTCGCATCAGCGACATCGAGAACCGGCTCGGGATCGAGATCGACGTCCGCACCCACGACGAGAAGCCGGGCGGCCGCGGGGGCGGGTCCGGCGACGGTCGCGGCGCGAACGGTCAGGGTGGCGGTCGGGGCGGGCAGGTCGGCGAGGAGCGCGGCACCGTCGTGACTCCCGAGATCACCTCCCGGCACGTCGTCATCGACGTCGACGCCGGCGTCGGCGAGACGGTCGAGGTGCGCGCGGACGGCGAGTACCTCTTCACCGCCACCGTCGGTCGCGGCGGCGAGGTGCAGGTGTCCCGCGGCTCCGCCATCGCAGAGGAACTGGAGGACGCCATCGATCGGAAGCGCACCGTGACCGTCGTGCCCGCTCGCTGATTACCGGGGCGAACTGCCGATCGCCGGCACCGGCTCGCTTACCGTCGCGTTTTGTACCGATCTCGGGTGGAACCACCGTCGCTTCCCACCGGGTCTCTCGCAACCCCGAAGACCGCTCTGTCGCCGTCCGACGCGGATCGATTCGACGATCGTCGTGCGTATTCCTCCTGAAAGATAACGCTTTTTTGGTGGTGGTCGGAACGTCACTGCATGTCAGACGAGTTAAAGCGCGGGCTCGAAGGCGTCCTCGTCGCGGAGTCGGATCTGAGCTACGTCGACGGCGATGTCGGCAAGCTCGTGTACCGTGGATACGACATCGAGGACCTCGCTCGCGGCGCAAGCTACGAGGAGGTGCTGTACCTCCTGTGGCACGGCTCGTTGCCGACGCGCGACGAACTCGACGATTTCGCCGCTGACCTCGCCGCCGAGCGCGCTGTCGACGACGACGTGCTCGGTACCGTTCGAACGCTCGCCGACGCCGGCGAGCGGCCGATGGCTGCGCTGCGAACCGCGGTCTCCATGCTGTCGGCGTACGAGCCGGAGGAGGACGCGGACCCCGCGGACCTCGACGCGACCCTCCGGAAGGGCCGCCGGATCACGGCCAAGATTCCGACGGTTCTCGCGGCCTTCGAGCGCGCCCGACAGGGCGAGGACCCGGTCGCGCCCGACCCGGACCTGTCGCACGCCGCGAACTTCCTCTACATGCTCACCGGCACCCAGCCCGATGCCGTGAGCGCCGAGACGTTCGACATGGCGCTGACGCTCCACGCCGACCACGGGCTCAACGCCTCGACGTTCACCGCGATGGTGATCGGCTCGACGATGGCGGACGTCTACTCCGGCGTTACCGGCGGGATCGGCGCGCTCTCCGGTCCCCTCCACGGTGGTGCGAACCAGGACGTGATGGAGGTGCTTCAGGAGGTCGACGCCTCCGACAAGAACCCCGTGCAGTGGGTGAAAGACGCTCGCGAGGAGGGGCGGCGCATCCCCGGCTTCGGTCACCGCGTTTACAAGGTGAAAGACCCCCGCGCGAAGATCCTCGAGGAGAAGCTCCGCGACCTCTCCGAGTCGTCCGGCGACACGAAGTGGCTCGACTACACCTCCGCGATCGAGGAGTACCTCACCGACCAGGGGCTGCTCGACAAGGGGATCGCCCCGAACGTCGACTTCTACTCCGGTTCGGTCTACGACTCGCTGGGCATCCCGGTCGACATGTACACCCCCATCTTCGCGATGAGCCGCGCCGGCGGCTGGATCGCCCACGTCGTCGAGTACCAGGAGGAAAACCGCCTCATCCGCCCGCGGGCGCGGTACACCGGCCCCGAGGACTCGGCGTTCGTCCCCGTCGACGAGCGGTGAGGCGCCGACGGAGGTCCACACCCGCGGTCTGACTCCTCGGTCTATTTATAAGGTGTAGTCGTGGTCGCCGGTCTCTGATTCCAAGAACGCCGTCAGCAGGTCGATCGTCGCGGTCACGTCGTCACCGTCGGCGGTCTCGGTGACGGTGTGGAGGTACCGCGTCGGGATCGAGATGGCGCCGACGGGCTTCGCGCCCGCGGTGTTCTGGAACCCGGCGGTGTCGGTGCCGCCCGCCGGTAACACCTCGTGTTGGTGGTCGATCCCCTCCTCCTCGGCGACCGCGGTGAGCCGCTTGTGGACCTTCGGGCTGGTGATCACCGAGGAATCTTTCAGCTTGATCGCGGTCCCTTCCCCCAGTTCGGTCACCGCGTCCGCCGCGTCGCCGATCTGCGGCACGTCGTTCGCCACGGTCACGTCTAAGGCGACTGCGAGATCGGGATCGATGTCGACGCCGAGCGCGCGAGCGCCGCGGAGTCCGACCTCCTCTTGGACCGTCGCCGCGAAGTGAATCGTCACGTCGGGGTCGTCGATCCGCGCCGCGGCTTCGAGCGCCGCGAACAGACAGATCCGGTCGTCGAGCGCCTTCCCCGTGATCCGGTCGCCCATGCGGGTCGTCGTCTGATCGAGGGTGACGAGGTCGCCGACGCCGACTAGCTCCTCGACGTCCTCGGCGTCGCGCCCGAGGTCGATGAACACGTCCGAGACCTCGTCGTCTTTCTCCGTCTGCTCGTCCGTGAGCGTGTGCGGCGGAACGGAGCCGATGACGCCGGTGAGGTCCTCCTCGCCGTGGACGGTGACGCGCTGCGCGCGCAGGACGCGGGCGTCGAACCCGCCGAGCGGGTCCACCTGGACGAACCCCTCGTCGGTGACGTGGCGGACCATGAACCCGATCTCGTCCATGTGGGCCGCGACGGCGACCGAGTAGTCCGAGTCGCCCTCGACGGTGGCGACGACGTTGCCCATCGCGTCGGTGCGGACGCGGTCGGCGCGGTCGGCGAACTCGCGGCGGACGATCTCGCGGACCTCGTCCTCGTACCCCGGGACGCCTCGGGCCTCGGTCAACTCGCACAGCAGGTCGTAGTCGAACTCGAACGACATACCGACCCTCGCGACCCCAGCGACAAAGTTCCGCAGGGTCTCGAACCCCCGCTCGGTTTTCGGCTCGCCCGTTCACGCGAGTAATCTCTCACTCAGTTTATCGTTGTTCCGCAACGCTTTTGCGGGCCCTCTCGGGACGTGGATGTATGACAGACGTGAAAGCGGAACTCCGCGAACAGTTCTTGGAGGCCTTCGGCGGCGCCGACTTCCCCGTCGAGAACCAGATGGACCTCGTCCCCGCGCTCCCGGACGGACCGGGCACGAAGTTCGAGGCCGGCGACGTGAGCTTCACCGCGATGGAGATGGCCGCGAAGCTCGGCAGCGAGCAGGAGTTCCCCTACGACACGCCCGAGGAGCTCGTCGACGACATCATCGACGGGCTCGAAGCGAAGGGGATGATCTGACGCTCCGGGCCGTCCGAACCCGACGCGACGTCGATTTTTCGCCCCGTCCGCTGAACCCGCCGAGAGGTTGATACGCTCGGAGCCGTAACTGCGAGCGTGGTCGTCGAGCTTATCCGTCTCCTGCCGCCGTGGGTCGCGTTGGGCCTCGCGCTCGGTGTCGTCGCCTCCGCGCTCGTCGCGCTCGCCTTCTACCTGGGGGACCGATACGTGGGGCCCCCTCCGAGCGACCGCTCCGGCCGTGCCGGTTCCCGGACCACCGTCAGTGGAACCGGTGGGGCCGGCGGCGCGACTCCGGGCTCGGCCGGCGGCACTAGTTCGGGGTCGGTCGGCGACGAGCGACGGCACCGGGAGATCCGCGAGTACCTCCGAGCGATCGGCGAGCGGTTCCGCGAGGACCACGCGTTCGACGGGGTCGCGGTCCCCTTCTACCTCCCCGAGCGGGGGGTCGCGATCACCTTCGACGCGCACGACTACTTCAAACTGGAGGGGGAGGGCATCTACACGGTCCTCTGTGAACACGAGATGCCCGGTCGCGGGCTCGGTCGGCGACTCCCCTTCGACGTGACCGAACCCGAGTGGGCGACGGACGAACGGACAGGAGGGGCCGAGGGGGGAGGGCGGACCGGTCGGCGCGTCGGCGGAGCCGGCGGTCGGGCCGCCGGGAGGGCCGCCCGAACCGCCACCGCGGGCGGGCGCGATCCGGTGGCGGTCGCCTTCGCCGAACTGGACGTGGCGACCGGCGCCGACGCCGCCGAGGTCAAGCGCGCCTACCGCGAGCGCGTCAAGGAGACCCACCCGGATCAGGGCGGCGACGAGGAGGCGTTCCGGCGCGTCCGCGAGGCGTACGCGACCGCGCGCAACCACGTCGAGGAGGGAGATCGCGACGTTCGTGAGCCCGCTTCGCGGTGAATGCTCATCTCCCGCCCCCGTGACTGACGTGGACCTCCACACCAGCCGCTACGACCTCGGGGAGGTGAACGCGGTGGCCGAGAAGGTCGAACACGGCGAGATCGACGGGCGAGCCGTCATCACGCCCTGAGGCGCGGTGCGGCGCCTGACGGCCACGCGCTCGGCGAGGGCGACGGCGCCGGGGAAGCGCAAGGTGTCGTTTCACCCTCGGAAAGAGCTTTACATCGCCTCGGTGACATTCGGACATGTCCGATTCGCTCCGAGCCGAGTCCGAGTCCTCATCCGCCCTGCGGTGGTCGCTGTACGCCGGCGGGTACGCGTTCGGCTGCGCCGCCCTCACTGCGTTCCTGCTCTCTGACCTGCTCGGCTTGTTCGCCGAAGTGATCGGCCTCCCGCCCGTGGCCGGGATGCCGCTCCTCGCGACGCCGGCGCTCGTCGTCGGCGCGGTCGTCTGGTGGGCCCTCGTCGAGCGACGGGACGCGCCCACGTATCTCCGAGGGGCCGCGTTCGGGCTGCTCACCGCGCTCCTCACCGGCACGCTCTGGACGGTGCGATTCGTGTCGGTCTGGAGCGTCGAGATGCTGACGGCCGGCCCCGTGCCGCTGCTCGTCGGATTCGTGCTCGGCGCGGTCGCCGTCGCCGGCGTCCTCGTCGGTCTCCCGATCACGTACGCGCGTCGGCGGAGCCGGCGGGCGTCTGACGCCGCCGCGACCGCTAGCTCCTTGTGACCGCGGCGCACACTTGTTGCCAATGAACGAGCACGGTGCCGACGCCGCGGACCCCCTCGTCGACGCGGACGTCTCTCGGGTACTCGGTCCGGACGGTGTGCCCCTCCCGGACGCGACGGTCCCCGACCTCTCGGATGAGCGGTTCCGCGCGATCTACCGCGATCTGGTGACCACGCGCCGGTTCGACGAGCGCGCGGTGAGCCTCCAGCGACAGGGGCGAATAGGGACGTACGCGCCCTGCGCGGGCCAGGAGGGGTCCGCGGTCGGGTCGACCCACGCGCTCGCCGACCGCGACCTGATCAGCTACCAGTACCGCGAGCACGGCACGGTGGTCGCCCGCGACCTCCTCTCGGCGTACCTCCCCTACTGGACGGGCCACGAGTCGGGGACCGAAGCGATCGCGGACGGCAACGTCTTCCCGCTCAACATCGGGATCGCGGCGCACCTCCCGCACGCGGTCGGGGCGGCCTGGGCCTTCGACTACCGCGACGAGGACCGGATCGTCGCCTGTCACTTCGGCGACGGCGCGACCAGCGAGGGCGACTTCCACGAGGCGATGAACTTCGCGGGCGTCTTCGACACGCCGACGCTGTTCTGCTGTCACAACAACGGCTGGGCCATCTCGATCCCCGAGTCGCGGCAGACCGCGAGCGACACCTTCGCACAAAAGGCGTCGGCCTACGGCTTCGAGGGCGTCCGCGTCGACGGGATGGATCCGCTCGCGAGCTACGCGGTCACGCGGGAGGCGGCCGAGCGGGCGCGGGGCGGCGGGGACGAGTCCGGAGGCGACGCTGTCGACGGGGACGCCCCCCGTCCGACCCTCATCGAATTCGTCGAGTACCGGTTCGGCGCGCACACCACGGCGGACGACCCGACCGCCTACCGCGACCCCGACGACGTGGACCCGTGGCGCGCGCTCGACCCGATCGACCGGATGGAGACGTTTCTGCGGGAGACGGGACGGATCGACGACGAGGGCGTCGCCGCGATCCGCGAGGAGGCAGCCGAGGCCGTCGCCGACGCGGTCGACTTCGCGGAGTCCGTCGAGGCCGACCCGCGCGACATGTTCGACCACGCGTACGCCGACTTGCCGCCCGAGGTCCGGCGCCAGCGAGAGGAACTGCTCGCGGCGGTCGACGAGCACGGCGAGTCGGCGTTTCTACGGGAGGAGTAACGCCGACGCCGAGTCCGTCGCCGATCGTCTCCGTCTGTCGATCGCCACCGCTATCGGTCCCCTCACCGCGTGTCCCGCCATGGACGACGCAGCTCTCCGGCACCGCCTCGACGCCGTCCTCCTCCTGTTGACGGTGAACGCGCTGCTGTTGCTCGGAATCGGATTCCAGTTCGCCACCGAGTGGACGATCGGTATCGTTGTGCTCGCGGTGATCGTCGGCCTCGGACACGTGCGCAGCTGACGCCGACCGCGAGGCGGCTGTCGCGGTCGGCACGATCGCTTCGACCGGGGTGCCGGCTTACAGGTGCTCCGCCGCCGCGCTCGCCGCCGTCCGCCCGCTCTCCAACGCGCCCTGGATCGACGACCACTCGGTGTAGTCACCGGCGAGAACAACCGGTCCCTCGGGGTCGTCTGAGTCGGGGAGGTCGGCGTGGACGCCCGGCGGCTGCGCGAACTGCGCGAACCGGATCCGGTGGACGTCGAGCGTCTCCAGCCCCGAGAAGTCGCGCTCGGGGTACCACGCCTCGAGGGCGTCTCGGACGTCGTCGCGGAGCGCGGTCGCGGGGCGGTCGAGTGGCTCCTCGCCGAGGAACGTCGCGGCGAGCAGCGCGCGGTCGTCGGGGGCGTACTCGGGCGCAACCTCCGACATCGGCACCACCGCGTTCGGCGATTCCTCGGCCGCGTTCAGCAGGATCCGCTTCCCGGTCTCGAACGACTCGCCCGCGGGGAGCGCGTACCACCCGGTCACGTTCGGAACGCCCTCGGTGGGGATCGACTCGACGCCCGTGAGCCGGCGCGCCTCGGGCGGGGTGGCCGCGACGACGACCGCGTCGGTCTCGCGGGTCGAGCCGTCCGCCAGTTCGACGGTCGCGCCCTCGGCGTCGTCGCTTCCGGTCCGGAACGGAACCCGCCCCTGGCCGGCGGTTCGGACGGACTCGACATCTTCGCCGGTCTCGATCGTCACCCCGGCCTCGCGGGCGCGGGCCGCGAGCGACTCCGGGATCGCCCGCATTCCCTCGGCGGGAACGCCGATTGCACCGCGCCCCATCGCGCGGAAGGTGTACTCGAAGACGTGCTTCGAGGTCGAGAGGCTCCGGTCGAGGGTGATCCCGCCGTAGAACGGCTCGACGAAGTTGGTCACGTAGTCGTCGGCGAACCCCCACTTATAAAGATACTCGCGGATCGACGTGTCCGGCCCGGCGAAGAAGTCGTCCTCGTCGCGCTTCGAGAGGTCGTACCGGAGCGCGAGCGTCCGGAGCTTGTCGGAGACGGATACCTCGTCGTTTAACAGCGAGGGGATCGCCCCGCGAGGGTCTCGGAGGGGGTCCGACAGGACCGATCGCGACCCCGGTCGGCAGATCGTCGCACCGGGCGCGAACCGCCGGACGTCGAGGCCGTCGGCGTCGAGCTCCGCCGCGACCGCCGGGTAGCTCGTGAACAGCACCTGGAAGCCCCGGTCGAGGGTGAAGCCGTCGACGGTCTCGGTCCGCACCCGTCCCCCGACTTCGGGCCGTCGCTCGTACAGCGTCACGTTCGCGCCCGCCTCGGCGAGTCGGGCCGCCGCGACGAGCCCCGCGAGCCCGCCGCCGACGACGGTGGCGTCTCTGCTCATACGTGTTATATCGGGTTGGGAGTTTATAAGCGACCGCAGGACGTCCGCGGTCGGGCGCGGTCGGGCGCGGTCGGGCGCGGCGGTCGACGCCGCCGAGAGGGAAGCGATTAGTCGCCGCCGCCGAAAGGACGGGTATGGAGTCGACGGAGACGACGACGGCGTTCCGCGGGCTGGAGAGTCGCGCGTCGGGTCGCGTCCACGAGACGGCCGACCCGACGACCGTGTCGGCCGAGGAACAGGCGCGCGGGCTCGACCCCGCCTACGACTACGAGGCGGTCGATTCGGAGACGCTGCTCGGGTCCCCGCGAGACGGCCCCGCCGGGACGGGCCGCGGGCACTGGCGCTTCGACGCGCTGCTCCCGTTCCCGGCCGAGGACGCGCTCTCGGCGGGCGAGGGCGCCACGCCGCTCGTCCCGACGGAGCGGCTCGCGGACGAGCTCGACGTCGACGCGGTGTACGTCAAAGACGAGGGGCGGAACCCCACGGGAACCGTGCTCGACCGCGGGCTCTCGGTCGCGCTGACGGCGGTCGCGGCGCGGGCCGCCGAGGGGCGGGACGTGGAGCCCCTCGCGTGCGCGAGCCCCGGCAACGCCGGGCAGTCGATGGCCGCGTACGCGGGCCGGGCCGACCTGCGCTCGTACTCGTTCGTCCCCTCGCGGTGCGCGTTCTCGAACAAGGCGATGACGAACGTCCACGGCGGCGACATGCGCGTGGTCGGCGGTCGCTTCCCGGACGCGGTCGACGCGGTCGACGAACAGCTCGAGACGGAGTACACCGACCTCGCCGAGTTCGCGACGCCGTACCGCCACGACGGGGTCAAGACGCTCGCGTTCGAGCTGGTCGCCGACCTCGACGCGGCGCCCGACGTCGTCGTCGTCCCGACCGGTTCCGGCGAGGTCGTCGCCGGCATTTATAAGGGATTCTCGGAGCTGGAGCGCGTCGGCGCGATCGACGCGGTCCCGAAGGTCGTCGCCGCGCAGGCGGCGGGCTGTGCGCCGATCGCCGCCGCGATCGAGCGCGACCTCGACGAGCCGGAGCCGTGGTCGACGCCCGACACGATCTGCGGCGAACTGGAGATCGCCGACCCGGCGGGCGGCGCGGCGGCGGTCGAGGCGATCCGAGAGAGCGGTGGCACCGCGGTCGGCGTCGAGGACGAGGACATCCTCGCGAGCGCGGTCGCGGTCGCGCAGAACGAGGTGATGGAGATGGGCGCCACCGGCGGCGCCGCCCCCGCCGGCGCCTGGGCGCTCAGGGAGGACGGGTTCTTCGACGGCGACGAAACGGTGGTCCTCGTGAACAGCGACGCCGGGCTCAAGACGCCGGACGTGTTACGAAGCCACCTGATGGGTCAGGGCATTTAAACGGCGGTCGACGACGCCCCCGCGGGGAACCGTTTTTACGTCGCCCCGCCTAGGTCAACCCATGTACGTCCGCGACGCCAAGAACCGTGACGAGGCGTGGTTACTGGACGCGATCGAGCAACTGGGGCTCGACGACGTCGCCTTCCGGTCACGGGACTACGTGATCGCGGTCGACGAGGAGTCGGGAGACCGGGCGGGGTTCGGCCGGCTGCGCCTCCACCGCGGCGACGACGACGGCGACGGGGACAATCGGATCGAACTCACCGGGATCGGCGTGCTCCCCGAGTGGCGGGGACGCGGCGTCGGCGCCCACGTGGTCGAGCGCCTCGTCGACACCGCCGCCGCGGACCGGTTCGAGACGGTGTACGTGCTCACCGACCAGCCCGAATACCTGACCCAGTTCGGCTTCGAGGCGGTCGACACCGACGACCTCCCAGAGGCGCTCTCGGACCGGCTCGCGGAGAAGCGCGAGTTCCTCGGCGGTGACGTAGTCGGTCTGCAGTTGGCCGTCGACGACTTCGAGATGCCCGACCGGTTCCGCGAGGCGTTCAAGGCGGCCGAGTCGGCTGACGCCGCCGCCGACACGACCGAGTCGCCTGAGGACTTCGGGATCGACCCCGAGTCGGCCACGTACAAGTACGACACGGGTCGGTGACGGCGTGGCGCTTCACGCCACGGGCAGCCGGCACACCGAGGGGTACGCGCCGCGATCGATCGACGAACCGGGGGCGCGCCGCGATCGATCGGCGAATCGTGTGCGACGCGCCGAGGCCGACCGCGATCCGACCGCTTATCGGCCCGCCGGCTGACGCTCCCGTATGGACCTGAACCTTATCGAGGCCGCGCGCGACGCGCTCGACGACGCGTACGTCCCGTACTCCGAGTACCGCGTCGGCGCCGCGCTCCGGACCGCCGACGGCACCGTTTACACCGGCTGTAACATCGAGAACGCCAACTACTCCAACAGCCTGCACGCCGAGGAGGTCGCCCTCGCCGAGGCGGTGAAGAACGGCCACCGCGAGTTCGATCGGATCGCCGTCACGTCGGGCGTCCGCGACGGCGTCACCCCCTGCGGGATGTGCCGACAGACGCTCGCGGAGTTCGCCGCGGACGACCTGGTCGTCGTCTGCGACGAGGGCGACGGGGAGACCGGCGAGTACACGCTGGGTGAGTTGCTCCCGAACACCATCTCGGAGGGGACGCTCGACGACGCCAAAGGAACGTAACACCCGGAACGTGACAGGCTGACGTGATAGTGGGAGAGAGACGCAGAACAGGTTAGGAATGAGAGAACTGCGTCGACATGATGAAACCGGTGCCGCCAAAACAGGTGGTAGAAACCCGATCCTCCCCGTTTGTTTATCCGAGATGATGTGTCAGGGAAAATTCACTGACCGACAGTATCATTACGGAATATGTCAAATGTGTCGGCAGACACATGATTATCCCAGTGTCAAAGGATCTGGCCACGAGTCGCGGGCTGGTCGAGGTCTGGATCGAGGAAACCATGGCCCTCGATTTTGACCTCAGCGGGCAGGATCAGTACGTCGACACGGGTGCGGTCGAGGGGCAAATTCAGGTCGATTTCGAACTGAGCCGGTCGGAGCTCATGGACCGACTCGACAGGGCGGAGTCGCCGTCCGTGATGGACAAAGTAAACCAGTTTCTGGAGAACTGGTCCGCGGAGGAAATGAACACCGATGTCGTACAACTCGACTACGGTCGGGTCATGCTCCGCGGTGCAGAGCCGACGGAACTCTCGTCGGAACTCCAACTCGGTAGCTCGTTCCAGATGGACGAACTCCGCTCGACGTCGCCGGAAGCGCTTCAGCGGAAACTCCGTCGCGAGCGATCCTACGAGATGACGTACGACGACCTCGCGAACGACGTCGCCGCGTACCTCGAACGAGAGGGGATCGCGGGGGCCGACATCGATTTCAGTGCTCCCGTCCACATTCAGGCGACCGCGATGCCCGGCGAGGGGGGAACGGACTTCACGCTCACGCTCGAAAACAACGAGGTTAGCGGTATCCGCGAGGTCACGATCGAAGTCGATATGCCGCCGGAGGTGGGCCGCGAACTTGAGATCGGGCACAGCACCGACTACGATCACGCATCGAGTTGGGACAGTCAGCGAGCGGTCTCCGGCACGTACGACCCGGAGAAGGAGGCATACGTGTTCGACGTGAACTCGCTGTCGCCGGTCGGAGATGAGGGAAGCAAACGGGAGATCCGATTCCACGCGCCCGCTCGCGCTCAGGAGACGCTCGACACCGTCACGGGACTCGCGACGTTCACTCGAAACAAACCGTTCTCGAACATCAATCCGGATGCGGTGTTCGACGCGGGGGGCCACCGGCTTGACGAGGAACTCGGCAAAGTGAACGCCACCGGCCACGTCGAGGCGACGTTCGGCACACCGACGGAGGCGATCACGATCGGCGAGACCGCGAAGGTCGAGAAGCGCTTCCAGATAGAAGGCGTCACTCCCCAACGGGCGTTCGAAGAGATCGAAGCGACGTTCATGGACCGTGGCATCGACGGCGCCGTGTCTAACAGCCCCGAAGAGGTCCGAGATATCAGAGAGGGGAAGAAGAAGTACCAGGGTAACATCCGCGGCGGGTCGGTCATCGTCGGCGACACTCGGGTGTCCGTCGATCTCAAGGTCGAGGGCGAGATCCGGGCCTCCGACCGACAGACCTCCCGCGAAGACGAGGAGAATTTACCGGCCGAGCGTCGGTCGGTCACCACCGAGTACGGGAATACCGGCGTGGTTATTAACGGTCGAGGCGCGGACCAGCAAGTCGTCGACGACTACGTTACGGACCTTCGCAACGAGCTACAGGTGTCGCTGGAATCCATCTCGGAGGCGATGTAAATGCATATCGACACGAGCAAACTCAAGGGCGACTACCCACCGGAGCCGGAGTGTCAGGTGAACAGCAAAGAGTGTTCGTTCAAACCGATCCACGCGCTCTGCCACGAGTGTGGTCGGAAGCTGTGCGAAGACTGTGCGGTCGGCATCCGACATCAGCCGCGGATGTTCAAGTATTCACACCGTGACGGGGCGACGGAGGACCGCGTTGAGTTCCACTGCCCGGACTGCGCGGACTCGCACACCTACAACCTTCAAGCGGTCGGGGCCGGCGCTGGCGGCGTCGCGATCGGTCTCCTGCTGCTCCTCACCGTCGGCGCGTCACCGCTACCGGCACTGTTCATCGCGCTCGTCGCGCTCGCGGTCGGCGGGTATCTGCTGTACAACGAGTACCAGCTCAAGGAGAAACTCGACGTCAACGAGATCGGATCCGGATCGTGAATGGCGGGTAGGCGGAGCCCGCTCGATCAGGTCCACAGTTCAGCCGTGCGCGAGTAGGCGTCATAGGCGCCCCACAGCCAAACCCCGAGAACCGCCAGCGCTCCGATCCCGGCGGTCGCGGCCGTGAGGACCCACGCACCGAAGAACGCGAGGAACACTTGTGCCCCGCGTTCGATATCGAGTGCGTACACGTGACCGACACCGGGAATGACGAGCGACAGAACCACGGCAACCGCCGGGCTCTTCTTCGTGTCCGCGTCGCGACTGGTCCGATCCGTCCCGCAGTATGGACACGCGTCGGCGCCTTCCGCGATAACCTCACCGCAGGACGAACAGTACTCCTCGTCTGGCCCCGGTTCCGTTCGGCCTGGATCCGGGGTGGTCGTGGGCTGGCTGCTCGCGGCCGAGTCGTCCGTGTCCGCCGCCTCTGCCGTCACAGCGCTCTCGACCGCCTGCCCGTCCGAGCCGTCTCGGTCGGGGTCGAGCGTCCCGGCGCCGATGGACTGGTCCGATATCCCCGTCTCAGACCCGCCGGCTGCTCCCGCCGACTGGTCTGGCGACGTTTCTTCCGGTTCGGCCGTCGCGTCCGGTCCGTCGTCGCCCGGCGATTCGCCTTTCGCGAGGCCGCACACTGGACACTCGTCTCTGCTCGCGTCGTACGGCTCTCCGCACGCTGCACAGAACATCTCTCCGCCGTCGGCGACGCTCCGTCGTTGATTACCCTTATCCTGACGCTTCATCCACGCGGCACTGACACTCCAACACGTTGTAAACGTATCCCCACCGGTACGGTACTCTCGTCTTGGAACCGTTCCACGCGGCCGGGATCGGAGGCGGTTCGGTCGACGGGGTCCGCAACAGCGCTGCTGTCCTCCTCGTCGGGCCGGTGATCTCGATCGTGCGACCGTCATTTATCCGTCGAGCGGTCGCCGTCGAGGCGGTCGTCGTCAAGCCCGTCGTCGTCGAGGCGGTCGCCGTCGAGGCGGTCGCCGTCGAGTCCGTCGTCGAGGTGGGTGCCGCCGAGCCGGAACTACTTTTAAATCTCTCACCGAACGCCGAGACCATGACCGACGAACCCGACGGAGACGCTGCCGCCGCCCCTCCCGGTTCCCGCTCCGGGGACGCCGACACCCCGGCTTCGGACGCCGAAAGCGAGGACCCCAACGACGAGGCCGGCTACCACGTCGAGGTCGGGCCCGACGACGTCGCGGACGCCGTGCTCCTCCCCGGTAACCCCGAGCGCGTGGACAAGATCACGGCGCTGTGGGACGACTGGGAGGCGGTCGCACACCACCGCGAGTACCGTACCGCGACCGGGACCTACGAGGGCGCGCCGATATCGGTGACGTCGACGGGGATCGGCTCCCCCTCGGCCGCCATCGCGGTCGAGGAACTCGCTCGGGTCGGCGTCGACACGTTCATCCGGGTCGGCTCCTGCGGCGCGATCCAACCGGGGATGGACGTGGGCGACCTGGTGATCACGACCGGCGCGGTCCGGCAAGAGGGGACGAGCGACGAGTACGTCCGCGAGGATTACCCGGCGGCCGCCGACGGCGAGGTCGTCTCGGCGCTCGTCGCCGCCGCGGAGCGGCTCGGGTACGACTACCACACCGGCGTGACGATGAGCGCCGACTCCTTCTACGCCGGGCAGGGACGCCCCGGCTTCGAGGGGTTCGAGGCCGCCGGCTCCGACGAACTGGTGGCTGAGCTGCGGGACGCGAACGTGAAGAACATCGAGATGGAGGCGTCGGCGATCCTCACGATCGCGAACGTGTACGGGCTCCGCGCCGGCGCGGTCTGCTCCGTCTACGCGAATCGGGTCACCGGCGAGTTCCGCACCGAGGGCGAGTCACGGGCGGCCGAGACCGCGAGTCTCGCGGTGAAGCTCCTCGCACGAATGGACGAGGTCAAGCGGGAGGTCGGCGCCGATCGCTGGCACGCCGGCCTCTCGCTGTAGCGGCCCCGTTCCTCCGCCGAGTCGGCGAAACTCGCCTGCGACCGTTCCAAAGCGACTTTATCTGCGCACCGTGGAGTTACGGGCATGAGTACACAGGTCGTCGTCGTCGGCTCCGGGTACGCCGGCGCAGGGGCGGTGAAGGCGTTCGAAGACGAGGTCGGCGATGGCGAAGCCGAGCTCACGTGGATCTCGGAACACGACTATCACCTCGTTCTCCACGAGGTCCACCGCGCGATCCGCAACCCCGCGGTCGCCGAGAAGATCACCATCCCCGTCGACGAGATCAAATCGCCCGCGTCCGACTTCGTCCAGGGCCGCGTCGTCGACGTCGACACCGACGAGCGGGTCGTCGAGACCGACGACGGGACGACCGTCGACTACGACTACCTCCTCTTGGGGGTCGGCTCCACGACCGCCTTCTTCGGCATCGAGGGACTCGAGGAGAACGCCCACCAGCTCAAGAGCCTCGACGACGCCAAGGCGATCCACGAGGACGTGCGGTCGGCCGCCGCCGAGGCCACCCGCTCGGACCCCGTCGAGGTCATCGTCGGCGGCGCCGGTCTCTCCGGCATCCAGACCGCGGGCGAAATCGCGGAGTACCGCGACAAGCACCGCGCCCCCATCAACATCAAGCTCGTCGAGGGACTCGACGAGGTCTTCCCCGGGAACGACCCGCAGATCCAGGGCGCGCTCCGCCAGCGGCTCGAAGACGCCGACATCGACATTCTCACCGGCGACTTCATCTCGAAGGCCGACGAGGACGCGGTCTACCTCGGCGGCGGCGAAGACGAAGATCCCGAGGAGCTCACCTACGACGTGCTGATCTGGACCGGCGGTATCACGGGCCAGCCGGAGCTTGAGGACGTCGAAGTCGAGAAGGACGAGCGCTCGAACCGCGTTCACGCCGGCTCCGACTTCACCACCAGCGACGACCGCGTGTTCGCCATCGGCGACACCGCCCTGATCGAGCAGGGCGACGACGACGTGGCGCCGCCGACCGCGCAGGCCGCCTGGCAGGCTGCGGAGGTCGCCGGCGAGAACCTCGCGCGCGCCGCCCGCGGTGCGCCGCTCCAGTCGTGGCAGCACTCGGACAAGGGGACCGTCATCTCGGTCGGCGAGGACGCGGTCGCCCACGACGTGATGGGGATGCCGATCAAGACGTTCGGCGGCACCCCGGCGAAGCTCCTGAAGAAGTCCATCGCG
>Ga0207772_100375_pt1 | contig 20814 bp, 26 predicted proteins | sample A23M3SouthBayCA_2_FD_187750 | JGI IMG/M metagenome (GOLD analysis project Ga0207772, IMG submission 187750) | Aerobic enrichment media microbial communities from Eden Landing Ponds, California, USA - A23 M3 (2) (SPAdes) | ecosystem: Environmental > Aquatic > Marine > Unclassified | place...
CCCGTGAGCACGCGGAGGGCGGCAGCGGCGAGCGGGGCGGGCCGGTACGTACACACCTGTCCAGTCGGCCGCGACACTCGGCAATCCAGCTACCGTCCTGGTGGACTCAGAAAGGGCGAGGGCGCTTCGGTCGTCCCGACCCCGCAAGCACCGCGCAGGCACGAGGCGCGCAGCGTGGGTCGCGGGACGTCGAGCGGCCGAGGGCTTTCTATCCGTTCTTGGCCACTGCCTACCGTCTCGACAGAAGCATTATCCTGTACCGTCACGAACAAGGTAGTATACACCACACACCGCCGGTGCACCAGGTGAACGTGCGGACGATGAGCGCTTGCTCTGTTCTTTCGTAGTTGGTAGCGGCGCCGCCGGGTGTATCGCCTTCCCATCGAGCAGTGACGCCGCTTTCACCGAGACACATGCAGATCACCGAGTACGAACTCCGCAATCGAATCGACCAGCTCACAAATTACCGTGGCGAGGGCACCGAGCTCATCACCGTGGCCGTCCCGCCAGGCAAAGCACTCCATGCGGTCCGTGAGCGCGTCGACCGCGAATATGCACAGGCTTCGAACATCAAATCCGACCAGACACGAACTCACGTCCAGGACGCTCTCGGACGCATCCGACGCCACCTCCAAGCGTACGAAGAGACGCCACCAAGCGGCCTCGTCATCTACGCTGGGGTCGTCGACGGTGAGCTGCAGGACGCCGTCTTCGACGATCTCGACGTCCCCGTCGATGTCTCGCTGTACCGCTGTGCGGCTGAATTCGAGACCGCCCCCGTCGAGCAGGCGCTCACCCCGTCAGAGGTGTACGGTCTGGTTGTCCTCGAACGGGGCCGTGCCGCCCTCGGTCGTCTCGCCGGCGATCGGTTGACCCTCGCGGACGTCCGGATGTTCCCAACGCTCGTCCGCTTCGACCACTGCTACCACACTGCCTTCAAGTGCGACAGACAGTACCTCCACCAGTACAAGAATCTCTGGCCGTATCTCCGCGATCTCTATCAGACGACGGGCGTCGCGGAGACGGTACGGATGGAACACATCAAGGATCAGGGCTACTATCAGGGCGAGATCACACCCATCGGCCCGGATATCGACTTCGACGCACCGCACGACCGCGACCGGTTGTCAGCTGAGCCCTCGAATGTCCCCTCGACCGAGTAGCTTGCAAGCGTTCGTTCAGGGACGACCCCATCAAACGGATAGCGTTCGAGCGGGCCGAGCAATATATTGACTCGAAGTGACAACCTCCGTGTATGACGGGGCGTCGATCGGACTCCCAGTTCGGCAGGGCTATCGGATTGGTCGTCGCCGGGCTCGTGGTCGTTCTCCTCGATGAGTTCTTCGAGTCGGTCACGTACCTCACCTTCTAGCACCGACTTACGGTACTTCGGGCACCAAATGAAGTGGTACTGGTGTTTGTGGACGTTAGTACGTTCCCTGTCGAACCCACGAGGCATCGTCGGTATATAGAAACTTTTCACCTAAAGAGGTTACACAAGCATCTATCCCCAGCTGTGGCTACGTGCGTGGATAGATTCCCAGTTGTCGGCTTCATCCCACCGTGAACGGGTGGGCTTTCGCCTCGCTACCGCTGTAAAGAACAAATTCGATTGGCACTGCCTCGTTCTGAAGATCCTCATCTGGCGTTCGTCTATTGAGCGCTTGGTGCTGCAGAACGGCTGCCAGGTCTCAATATCTACGCGAGTTAGTTAAGCACAACTCACAGGGAGAGCGCGGCACGCTCTGGAGGTCTAGTGAAGCGACAAGAGGGGGGGTTCGGGGAATGGAGCGCGTGAGGAGGGGCATATCAGAGAGCATTCGGCGGGCTCCAGCCCCGGATGGGGAACGGATCATAGCATATCGACAACACGAATGCAACGATTCCACTGATCGAGAGTGGACGTCGGGCACACCGCCCAATTGCTTGGCTTAATTGGAGTGCTATACGGATCGCTTCGGATACAGGACGAATAAACACCATCTCGGCGTTTCTCGCTCAGAAACCTCCGACCCCCCATGGCCAAGTCTGAACGCACCGTTCGACACAGCGGGTATCGCAGTCGTCGGTGTCCCTTCCGGACGTTCTGTTGTTCGACGGCGCCACTTGTTGTCGTCAACGTTGCGTTCTGCAACAAAACAGCAGCGACTCCGGGCCTCAACACGTCCCTTGAGACACGCCCTTGGATATTATGCTGCTGACAGTGCTTGTTCGTCTGGTGAATCCCATGACCAGCCACCTCCGCCGATGGTACGTCCTCGTGACGCTCGCCATCCTCAGTCTCGCTGCCGTCTCGTCACTGGTCGGACTCTAGTAGACGGTACGTGCCCCTCGGCTACGTCCTCGACACCTCGCTCGGGCCGTCGTCTGAAAGACCTCGCCCGCGGCGATAGCTCCGCACGAACGCGTACGCTACACCGACCAGCGCACCGAGTCCCAGCACACCGGGGCCGACGCCGAAAGATATCTCCTCAGGCGTGTTGACGAACGAGAACAGGTACGTTGGGGTTCCGGGGGTCCCGATGGTGAGGGAATCGACGCCGAGGGCAGACAGGACGAGTGGCCCGGCGATGGCCAGCAACACCAGCACACCGAAGGCCGCGACTGCCGCCCCCGAGAGGGAGTCCCAGACGAGTGCTGTTACCGAGAGCCCACCCGGACCCCGGTCATCCTCGCGACCGACGATCCTGACGCCGGCCTCGTGGTCCTGTACCCTGACGTGTGACGGATAGCCCAGCATCGTCACCGCCATCCAGAGGTCGACGATGGCACCGGCGGCATTCGTTGCCAGCGGCACGATCAGCCACCCCCACTCTAAGACGAGCATCAGGGGCACCCCGAGAAGCGTCAATACGACCAGCGGTGTGAGGAGGACGACGATGAACTGGTTCCGACTGAACTCGTGGTCGGTCGTCGCGTAGGCGTACGGCAGGATGAAGTGGATAATGCCGACTCCGTACCTCGGTTCGCCACCGTAGTGGCGAATGGCGAGGCCGTGGAGCCACTCGTGGGGGACGACGAAGGCAGTACCCAGCACGAGGATGACAATCACGTTCAGTGCCGCGGTCCACCAGGTGACACCACCGGGGGCGAATCTGAACGTCGCCGGCTGTCCAGTCCCCAACTGGAAGATAGCACTGAAAACAGTCCACGAAATGACCAGTCCGAGTGTCCCGACGGCAGTCAGCTGAATGGCCAGCGCCCGGGTCACCTCGAGGTCTGCGAGAACCGTCCCCGACCCGGTATTGGTGTCACTCCCCATATCCTCACCCAGGACCTGCAAATCTCTGTACGGACTCAATTTTTGACAGCTTCTCGACCATACTGATTCACTCCTCTCTCGCGTTTGTGAACCTTTGGGTGCCACAGAGGAGCGAGACACCCGTCCGGTCGCCATGAGCACGAGCGCCGGCAGTTGGAAGGTATACATCTCGTTTGCCAGTCCAAGGAACTCACCGATCAGGTGCATCAGCAAGTGGATCAAGACAACTGCGAGGATACGCCGCTCCGTGTTGTTGTAGACCCAGACGAAATCGGTGTCTGCAGGACGATATTCGGCATCCACCACAACTGCGGGTCGTAGCTCGTGTTCGCGTAATAGCCCGGAAAGAAGACGAACGCTGCGTGCCAAATTGGCCACGTCCCGCCGTTGATGACACCTGCGACGACTCGGCTGAGCTGTTCTAGAAGCCTGTCGAGGTAGTACCCGCGGAGGCCGATTTCCTCGATGGTGGGGAAGAAGAGATTGAGTATAGCATGAATGCGAGCGTCGACGGTTCCGTTAGAATGGACCAGATGACGCTAATCGGACGGTCTGTCACACCCAGTGCAATGGCCGTGCCAGCCGTGAGGAAGTTGAAAGCCGGCCAGAACAATAGGACGACGAGTCACCACTTCTTCGATATTCGGCGAACGTCGACTAGTCGTCTGCCCAAGTCACGGACCCGCTGGCTGCCACCCGTAAGTCAGCCCATCGTGACGCCGGCCAGAAGCGGACTAGCGCCACCACTCAGGAACAGCACCAGATTGGTGCCTTCCCAGACGGGGGCGGTTGAGCCGAAGATTGGGAACCAGAACAGATACGCCCACCCGAGGTAGAACAGTGAGAAAGTAGTTCGCGGATGCGTCGGATCTCACCGAGCAACTCGGTGGACTCGCTGCTGGTGACCGGGCCGGCGGTCGATATCTCGGTTTCCTCACCCTCGGTCGCTTTCGCGGGCCGGTTCCTGACACTCGCGAAGATCTGTTCCTGGATGTCCTCGAAGTCACTGACGCCGCCGGTCTACCGTTGACCGCGTAATGGAGGGCTCTCTGTTCGTGAGAAGGAGAGGCGGCATTATGTGAGTTCGCCTCGAATCCTCACCCGTGATCCGGGTATGGTAATGGGACGCTCTTTCGTTCGCCACCACCGCTTTGCCGTGTTCGTCGTCCTCACCTTCCTCCTGACGTGGGTGCCATGGGGACTCGTCGCCGTCGAACTTCGCGCCGGACAGCAGGGGGTCGTGACGCGGCTTGTCCTGCTCGGTGGATTCGGGCCGATGATCGCGGCCATCGTCGTCGCTGCTGCTGGTGGGGACATCCGCTCGTGGCTTCGGAACCTCGTCGACGTTGGTGCACCACTTCACGTCTGGGCCGCTGCGGTACTGGTACCAGTGGTACTGTACGTCGGTGCGCTCGCCCTGTTCGTCGTCTTCGGTGGGGGATTTGACCGGGCGGGGGTCTTGCCGGCCGCGGCAATCCCGGCCGTCGCGTTCGCGACGCTCATCAGGGGTGGACTGGAAGAACCGGGCTGGCGTGGGCTCGCCCTGCCGGCCCTCCAACACCGGATCGGGGCGTTTCGAGCCAGCCTCGTCATCGGTGTGATCTGGGCACTCTGGCACGTTCCCCTGTTCCTGCTGCCCGGGAGTTCGCAGGCGGGAACGCCCTTCGTCCTGTACGCTGCCGCCGTCGTCGGGATCAGTGTCATCACGACGTGGCTCTACAACGCGGCCGGCGGTCGAACACTTGTTGCCATCGTCTTCCACACGCTCTCGAACGCGGTGTCCGTTACCACCGCTGGTGGTGTCATCGGCGACGAGGTTTCGTCACAAATAGCCCTGACCGCGGTCGTCTGGGCGGTCGTCGCCCTCATCGTCTGGCGGTACGATACCGACCGCCTCTCACCGAACGCACTCTCAGACGGTGGGCTTGATATCGCGACACCCGACACTGCGGACGCGCGAGATGAGGGGACTGCACCGACATGAGCGCCTCACTCTCCGAGCCGACTACGTTCTGTCACGGTTCCGGTGAGGGGTAATTTCCACGGCCGGTTTCAGTGGTCCCGTCGGCAGTAATCCAGCCGTCCTGTGGGCCAGTGACTGCGTAGTGAATGCGGTCCGTATATTCATTGCTCGTCCACCCGCCGGTGAACCACTCGTTGTAGCCGGCGAACGTCACGATGCCCTCGACACTGGCGTTCGCTGGCGCGTCGTAGGCGAGATACAAGGGCGCGTCGTACGCGTAACAGACCGACTCACCCCGATTCGGGAGTTCACACGCGGTTGCGTTTCGCGTCACCGCTCCCTCGGCGTAGAACGTCGGTTCGGTCCCGATCGGCTCTCTGGTTTCGAGCGGGTACTCGGTATCCACCATCACGTACGCACTGACAGTCCGGAACGCGACCCGCTGATGATTCGGATTCGATGGATCGTACTCGGATCGTGATATTTCTTCCCGTCGTCCCTGCCCTCCTTCCTCAACGATCCGATAGTACTGCGTTTCGACACGCAACTCGTTGGTCGTCAGTTCCAGCATCGGACCGTACTCGGTCTGGACGACGGTCGCGTCGAATGCGCCGTCAACCGTTCCGTCTGGAGCGACGACGCTGACGTTGACCGCTGTCTCGCCGTCGACCTGCGCGAGCGGCACGCGAATCGTCGCGTTCTGAAGCGTCGTGTTCGCGTCGATTCCCACCGTGTACTCGTACGTGCTCGTATAACTATCGGGGTTCGGCCCGAGAAACGAACAGCCAGCCGTCAGCGTCAGACACACGAGCAACAGAACCGGGAGGTAGTTCCGAGACATGATTTTCAATTGAATACTTCGAACGAGAGTCCACAAAACGGTTCGCATCGTCCAATTACGCTTTCGATGGCTGGTCCAGCACAGTGAGAACCGACGGCAGATATTAATCCGAGTCTTCAGAATCGCTCTCACAGGAGGCCCTCCATACGCGCTTGGATCGACCGCCACCGAATAGTGAGCTTTCTGGCAGTCACTTACGGGTCCACTTGGACGATATAGGGAATCGTCGCGCTCTCGGGAATGGAGGCGTCGTGGACGATGTCGATTCTGATCGGTTTCGGGGCGTTTGGTCCGCCAGTCGGTACTGCCGTGGTCGTCAGGGCGGCTGACGGCAGTCTGCGTTCGTGGGTCGAGCAGTTCTTCCGATGGCGCATCGGGGCGGCGTAGCGGGCTGGGGCAATCGTGATTCCCCTCGTCGTGCTCATCCTCGGGAGTGGTATCTACGTCTCCCTGGGCGGCCCCATCGACCTCGCGGCACTCCCGTTTGCATCGTTCGTCTCACAAGCCGTGTTTGGACTCATCCACGTCCCATCGCGGTTGTCACAAGGTGCCTCGCTCAAATCACTTCCTGACTCATTCTCGCACCGTTTCTCCTCGGGATGATAGGATGATATTTGCTGTTATCTACTTCCGAACGGGGAATCTGTTTGTGACAGTCGGGCTCCACGCACTCGTCAACAACCCGATGACCATCGTCGACGCCGAAGCAGTCGTGTTACTACCTCTTGTATTGGTTTTGCTGTTGCTCTTGGTCGCATGGCTATCGTTAATCAAGAGAGTTGGTAGTAGTGGACGGTGAATTCGGTCAGTTAGGTCGGCTAATGCAATTCGGGTTAGAGCAGATTCAAGAGGACGAGTCCTATCTGAACCGTGGCTAAGAACACGATGAGCAGGAGAATTCCGTAGTGATAGTACTGGCGGGCAGATCCCAGTTCTTCGCTCACGTTGCCGATTAACGGGAGCCCCCGAGTAACCCCAAACGTGACCGCGGTGATGACGGGGAGGGCGAATAGGCCGACCGGCTTCGGGAGTGTTTCGAGGCCGTAGTACACGCCGCCAGGTGGAGTATAGTGGATCACCAGTACAGCGGGCAGTAGGTCGTAGGTGAGTACGCCGAGGACGAAAACGCCCCCGATAAGACTGAGGCTAATCACATCGCTCACCCGAATCTGCGTAGGACGGCTCTCGGTGTTCATATCGACGCCTCCGATGCTCTCCCAGCCGGTGCTTGGGCAGTATGTGTGATAGCGGATCCTGCCGAGAGTGTTTCACGACCGTACTGACCTACTAACGCCAGCGCGACGATCCAGACTGCGGCAACGAGAAACACGTACAGTGACACACTCCCCGCTTGTGCTTCTCCGACAAACACGACTCCGAGGCTCGGTGCGGCGTTAACGCCCCCATGCAGGAGCATCGCCAAGAGAATACTCCCCTCAGTGTTGTTGTAAAGCCAGGTGAGGATAATGGAGATTCCGACGACGAGGAGAGCGTAGACTGCGAACGATCTGGTATATCCAGGTATCTCGAAGACGAACGCGGGCAGATGCCACGCTGCCCAGACGAGACCGATGATGACGCTCGCAGTCAACGCATCGAAGCGAGTTTGTAAGGCGGGAAGCGCAAATCCACGCCAGCCGACTTCCTCCTGCCCACTGCCCAAAAGATACTAAACGCTCTTTGGTTCCGACAGGCGACCCAGAAATCTATCGTTGGAATACCGTTTTCCTGACTAGCAAATCACGGCCAGTCGTCTGGCAACTCGTCTTGATGGTCATTCATCAACTTGATTAACGGTTCTATCTCCTCGAATCGAGGACCGCACATGATAGCGTCTGAGTCTCGGTCGTAGTCGATGAAACCGGCCTCCTCAAGCTTCGGCAGGTGCTGATGATACATCTCCAGTTGGAGCAGTTCAAGGTTATCACCGTCACCCGCTACTGAGTTAGCGACAAACTCGTTTTCGTCCCGTGGGTTGTGGTCGTCAAGAGCAACAAGCAATCGTCGGCGTTCTGGGTGACTTAAAACGTCGAACTTTTCGCTCAGTGAGCTTCCAGTCTTGTCGCTGTGTTCGTTGTGTCCGGGCATCTTGGGCGTCCCGCTGTTGCGGAGTGCATTACCTTGTGATGTGAACCGCGCTACGGTAGCGCGAAGAGAATGGTGATTGCACCAACGGGTTCACCCTGTCAAGCGCCCCTGTTACGAGACGGACACACAGTGTGTTTAGCTCCGTGTGTGCTATTACGTATCACAGTCCGATAAGGCTGGTGCCTAACTGTCTGAAACGCCGTTCTTCGGCCTGAAACATCTTATTTCCACTGCTTCGGGGGAAGCTAACTCCAGTTCAGTCAGACAACACTGTGTCCAGAGCGAAATCTTCGCCTCCCTCGGCCGTTCTTTGGTCTCGACGTAGCTCTCGGCCTCTTGAGAACGTCGTCGACGGCCGGCAAGGTGAGCTTCCGGAGTCGGTTGGCCGCGACGGAGCTTTACATAAGAGCCGGGACAGAATAGGGAACGCTCTTGCGAAGTAGATTGTTGACGGCGAGAGCTGCGGCTGAAAGTCGAAGAGGGCAAGGGCACCGCGCCAGCGGTGCCCGATATGTTCCCAATATGCCGGTTCGTGTCGGAATCGGCTGCATCGGACCTGCCTCCAACAGGTTCGCTGACGTGATGGCGTTGAGTGCCCCCGCTGCCGTTCTGACCTGACAGTCAGAAACGGCAGCGATTGAATCTATCAGCGGTATTTGTGTAAGAATTAGGTCGGACGTTCAACGACAAACCGGCACGATCTTCGCTCACTCGAAGCTCTCGCTGAAAGAGTGGTTCTTCACGATCTACGTCTTCTTACGGTTTAACACGAGTATTCGGCAGATTGAGGCGGAACTCGATCTTTCGTACAGAACGGTGAGACGGCGCGTCGAGCGCTTCGCCAGAGCGCTTGATCCGCCTTCGATCAAGCTATCTGGACCAGTCGAAATCGACGAAGTGTACGTCTCTGCTGGCCTCAAAGGCCGCAAGCGCGACCAGGAGTCGCGCTCGCGTGGCCAGTCCACGCGTGGACGAGGATCGTACGACGGCGACAAACCGTCGGTGTTCCGCTGGTCGATCGTGGCTCGGACGATTGGTACGTCGTGCCAGCGAAATCCGCCGACGAATCGACCATTCGACTCCTGCTTACTGATCACGACGAGGAGTCGCTGACCGTCTATACGGACGGATTTCGGGCTTACGATCCGCTTGAAGAAGACGACGCATTCACCCGCAAATACGTCGTCCATGGTGACGGAGAATACGCTGACGGCGAGGTACACGTCAACAGCTGCGAGAGCAACCGAGGAGTGACAAAAGATTAACCAACGCCGTATCTTAGAGCCTTTCAGCTCCGCTGCGAACTCTACAGAACACCAGGTGACGAAGCGCTCAAACATGCTCTCGACGCCGCCCTCTAAAAAATCAACAACGTACTTCACAAGAGCGTTTATGGAAATGTCAAGGATTAAACTCCGCCTTCAGGCCAGCGAGAATGAAAACCGCTGTTGTCGAGGTATCGCTACGGATGGGTTGATGGCGTAATCGCACATTTACCAAGTATCAGTACTTCACAAAGCCGGTTAGTTGAGAGGTCTGCTTGCTGAAGGTGTGTCTAATACCAAGCAAGCAGACGGTGAAATCCACGAGGACCAGCTCCTTAACTTCCTCGTCAACAAGCTTGACGAGGAAGTTGATCTCGGTCTCGGCGCTAATGCTGAAATCGATGCTGAGGACATTTACGAGGTCCTCGTCGGCGCTTGCGCCGACGGGACCTCGATATCCAAACTCTGCGAGACCAGTGAAGATTCTCCCCACGAAAACACGGTTCTGTACCACCTCCGCGAAAAATTCGACCTAGCGTCGGTTGAACGAGTCGGAAACGCACTTCTACAGAAGGACGTTCTAGAGGTGCTTCCCGAGCAGGTGGAGGTCGTCGCAGACCTCCACCTGCGGCCCTACTACGGTGACGAGGACGAGACAGATGGGCTCTATCACTCGGAAGCAAAGCGTGGAACCACCGCGTTCCACACGTATGCGACACTGTACGCGCGTGTGAAGAATAAGCGACACACGCTGGCGGTGCGCCGTCTCGCCGACGGCGACACCGCCAGCAGTGTCCTCGCTGAGTTTCTTGGTCTCCTCGACGGCCTTGACACGGGGGTCAAGGCCGTCTATCTTGACCGGGAATTCTACGATAGCAAGTGTCTCACGCTCCTTCAGGCACACAACTACGCGTATGTGATGCCAATCGTCCGGTGGGGAAAGACGATCAAGCAGGAACTCTCGGAAGGATGGAGCCGCATCATCCAACACAAGCTGACAGGGAAACTCGACGGTCCAGCTGTGACCGTCGAGTTTCCTGTCTACATCGACTGTACCTATCAAAACGGACGGTACGACGAACATGGGGTGGCGCGTCACGGCTACGCCGCTGACGCGCCGTTTATCCAGACACCACGAGATGCGCGATACCACTACGCGAAACGCTTCGGTATCGAGGCCAGCTACCGACTCTCCGAACAAAGCGTTGTAACGACCACAACGCAGAATCCGGTTGTACGGCTGCTATACGTCGTGGTGAGTCTACTCTTGCAGAATGTGTGGCGGTATCTCCATTGGGAGTATGTGGCGACGCCCCGCCGTGGCGGGCGAATTAGCCGAGCGGCGTGGAGCTGACACGGTTACCGAGACTGATGTCCGTGAAGCTCAGGAGAAATACACTGAAAACCGCAAACTGCGCCATATCAGCGGGATTTCAACTCAAAAGAAACTCTATATACGCTGTGGCGGCCACTGCCTACTACGCAAGAGAACATCCTGAGTGGATCCCTGCTGGACCTGCGTTCAAGACGTACCAATTCATTGCTGATACGATTGACGCGGACCAGTACAGTCGCGAGACCTTCGTAAATCACGTCACCGAGCAGAGTACGTACGGTGTGTTGGACTTCGAGCGTCGAGGTAAGGGACGGGGCAGAGGAGTGCATATGTATTTCTCCCTCTCCGAGGATCCGGAAACGATTATGGAGACGATCCGTGAGGATTCCCGGTTCGAAGATCTAGCTCACGAAGAGGCGACTATCAGCGCGGTTGTCCGCGAACGGCTGAAGCAGTTCCGGAGTAAGAACTAATCTCGCCCGTATTCTCCCCACACTTACTTCTCGAAAACGGGGGGTGTTCGTATCCCGCGTGATGCGTTACAACTCGAAAATGGGGGGTGTCAGTCGTCGGGATGTTTCGTTACTACTCGAAAACGGGGGGTGGGTGAGCCAAGAGATTTGACGTGCCGGTCGATGTACTGTGCTATCCCCTTTCCATCTCCCATTTACAACTCGAAAACGGGGGGTGTGTCCTCCGATTTTTGTCGTCGATACCATCGTGATGGGGAGATCGTGGGGAAACGACGGAAATGCGGGAGGTGTGGTCCCTTCAAAATCTGCTTCACCCCTCCACCCACATCCAGATACGACGGAAACGTGGGGTGGGTGTCCTCTCTCTTCGAGTTTTACTCGTCCGGGTTGACCGGACCCATTCACACTGAGGGGTGTTGGGCAAACCGATCCCATTCACACTCTGGGGGGTGCCGTCTGCTACGTCTCTAATGGTACTGAAAAGAACATCAGGCTACAGTTCAATCTCGTCTACTCGTCGGGATTCACCGGCCCCTTGTACTTCGACGTCACCGAATCTCCTTCCCGCCACTGCCAGTAGTAGTAACGGTTGTCGTTGATTTCCTTGATCGTGATCGTCGCCTTCGCCGGCACGTCGTCCGGGAGGTCATCGGGGCGCTCCTCGACGTCGCCGTCGTCCGCTTCCTCCTCGAGACGAGCTTCACGCTCCTTGTGTTCGGCCAACGCCTCGGCGTAGCTGGCAGCGTCCCGAAGATGCTCCGGTGTTGCTTCGTTGAGGTCGTCGACGATCTCCGTCGGGAGGTTTGCCGGTGGGGACGGTGGTTCGTAGGACATCGACTCTCTCCGTGTTAACCAACACAGTCTCTCTACTCATAGTTTTGTTGGTTAAGACGATGGGGCAAGCTCTTGTTCCTCTCTGTCTGTAACACTACTCGAAACTTCTTTATATACAAGTTTCGTACTATGTTACACCGTGCTCCGGCGCATCGAACTCGAGGTCCTCGGCATTATCGACCGCGGCGACACGATCTCCGAGCTCGCGACGAAGCTCGACCACAGCAAGAGCTACCTCTCTCGTGCCGTCGCCGACCTCGTCGAGAAGGGGCTCGTGTACACGGAACGCGATGGCCGGCGAAAACGAGTCGTCTCGTCGGATGCTCGTGCCGTCGAACTCTATCGGGACCTCGTCCGCCAGCACTCCCACATCGACTTCCCCGAGCTGTTGACGGGCAAGGCTCTCGAGGTACTGTACTACCTCGACCAGCCGCGAACCGTCGCCGAGATCGCCGACCGGAGTGACAACTACCGCAACACGGTTAACCGCGTCCTCAAGCGGTTTCGAGACCGTGGGCTCGTCGGGACAGTCGACGGCCGCTACGAGTTCAACGCCGACTTCGACCGCCTCCACGCGTTCGCCCGTGAACTCGCACACCATCTGCATCGCCAACGCCTCGAAGCCGTCGCCCCGAAGGGCACGATACTCTGGGAAGACTACGACGAATTCCTCGCCCAGACCGAGACGGAGATCGACGCGGAGGCGTTCCACGAAACCGGGCTCGCCCGATTTGCAGCCTTCGCTCTCCAATTCCTGCTAACTGGCCATCGCTACTACGTCTACTCCGAGGAACTCGACGCAGTCTCGCCGGCGGCGCTCTGCTGTCACACGTTGTTGATCGACGACGGCAGCCGTCACCGTTCGTACTGTCTCCTCCTGCTCAGCCATGTCGACGTCGACGAGGAGGGCCTCCGAGCGCAGGCGGTGAAGTATGGCCTCGAAGAGGTGATCGACGCGCTGCTCCAGTACCTCGAGACGCAGGGCGAGGTCGAGGACGACCGACTTCCCGCGTGGTCGGAGTTCCAGAAGCTGGCGGGTGAGTACGAAATCGAAGGTGATCGAGTACTGAGACGGAGCTAATTCTGTAAGGGTTACGCGTCGCCTGGACGGGGGGCGTTCTCGTACTTGACCATTTTCTCGGGCTTGTCAGAGATGGTCTCGTAGATCTGTTGGAGGGTTTCCTCCGCGGCGAGGAGATTGTGTTCGTCGAGGAAGGTCCGGCCCTCCTCTGTGAGGCCGTAGAACTTCCAGGGATATCCCTGCCGGCGCTGGTCATCGTCTAGGGCGACCTCCTTGACGATACCGGCGTCGATGAGCTTCTGAATGTGCTTGTAGACGGTGGCCTCGCTCACGCTGGGGTTGAGCTCCTCGAGCTCGTACATCGAGGGGAGCTGTTCGGGGTGCTGGAGGATGTTGTTGATCAGCGCGAATCGTGTCTGCTGAGTCACGAAGTGGACAAGTTCGCGGGATTCCATCTCCCCAGCAGTCCCCAGGTCGGTGCTCATACGACACAGTACACACCCTGGCGGCAAGTAGTTTATCCTTGAGTAAATCACTCTATAGTAACCCACACCGAATTAACCCGGTGATTTACTTCATAAATCATATCGCACGGGGCCGAGAGAGTCTGTATATGTCTGACGAAGAGCCGCCCGTCCCCGAGGAGGTCCTCACCAGTGCGAAGGACCAACTCAACGAGGAAGATATCTCGCTGGCGGACAACGAAGAGATCCTCCACGCCCTAAGCGAACTGACTCCCGTCTACGAGAACGACCGCTCGTACTTCGTGCTGGGGAACTACGACCGGGAGCCGATCCGCCGGTTGAACCTCGTGATCGATCGACTCAACCGCAGGCAGGACGCCTACGCCTTCCGGATGGTCGACATCCGCGGCGAGTGGGACAATAGCATCCAGAAGTTCTGCCTGATCGGTGATATCGTGACCTACCTCGTCGGTGTCGCCGAGAAGGAACCGAGCGACTTTCTCGTCGAACAAGGGTTGCTCGTCGGCACGACCGAGTTCTTCGCGAAGAGCCACGTCCTCAAACGGGAGTACGAGGACGAGGAGCATCCCTTCGGCTGGATGCAGGACGGTGTTTTTGAGCTGTTCGACCGGGAGGGACGGCTGTATCGCTGGCAGACCGAGGAGGACCTCGTCGACGTAACAGAAGACCTCCCGTGACAGCGGACAGGATAGCGGCTGTGTGCGTTAACCAACGCCAGCGATGGAACGGATGGTCTGTTGGTTAACCGAAATTAGTTCGCGTCAGCCGGGAGCCGGCCATCTGGTCGGGGTACACGGCCGCGCTTGATTTCGTGATCGACGCGGCGTAGATGCTTGCAGCCATCTTCGGGTGAGCGCTGTTGCCAGTCGGGACAGGTACACGACTCGTCGACGACGTCGACTTCGTACCGATTTCCGGACGCGGACTGGACCTCGTAGCGGCCACCTTTTGAGAGGAGTGAGACGTCCATCGCTTCGGCGACGGCACGCTTCGTGCGGGGCTCGAGATCGTCCTCTGACTCTGCGTTCTCGTTGACGACCATTCGGTCGCGAACGTCGCCCGTTCGGCCTCCGTCCGGCGCGACGGCTTCCGCAGGGCCACTGAGCCGCTCGTGGAGCACTTTCTCCACCGGGTGGCCTTCCGGCCACAGGTAATGAACCTCGCGGCGCTCGCGATGGTCGTAGGAGCCACACGCGGCTGCGCTCCCCATCCAGACGCGCCAGGCACCCAGCACAGCCATCACGTCGACGATGATCCGTGGGACGGTCTGGTGGTCGTCGGGGAAGAACACCCGGAAGCGGGTACACGCCTCCTGGGGCGGGACAGTTTCCCACCAGTCTTCGCTGGCGCTCCAGCTGTCGAACATCGCGTCGTCGCTGCCGTAGCCGACCGTGACGCCGTCGATCGGCGTCCAACCCGTCGGGAGGTGGTCTGCCTGCCCCTCGAGTATCCGGAGGACGGCGTATCGAAGGTACTCGTGGGCTTGGTTGTCCGTCGTTCGGGCGACCTGGTCGTGCTGCTCGGCGACGTGCTCGGCTTCCTCGAAGACCGTTGTGAGATAGTCGTCAGTCATGGTTCGCGGAGGTCAGAATGCGCCTCCGCCCCTCTGCGGGCGCAGAAAAACTTAACCAACGAAAGAGGGAAAACCCGGCACCTGTTGGTTAATCGATTTAGCGAGCAGCCGGCTCTTCGAGCACGTCGATGAGTTCCTCTGCCGTCCGGCTGATCCGTCCAAGCCGCTCGCGAACGACCTCGGGGTCGTCCGACTCCCAGGCTGCGAGGTAGAACGCTGAGCCGCTAGTGTCGAGCCCGCAGTACCGCCCGACGACGTATGCGACGGCTTCGGCCTCGACTTCGCGTTTCGACCGCTCAGTGTCGTCGTCGACGTCGAAGTGGAGCAGGGCGTGCGCGTACTCGTGAACCAGCGTCCGGGCGAGATCAGCGTCGTTCTCCCGATCCCGAACCTCGACGAGCGGTTGGACGTCGACGAGGCTCAGCTGCTCGCAGATACCCTTCGCCTCACCGTGTGTCCACTCCTCTTCGGGAACGATTCGCACCGTCACGCCGAGGTCGTCAGCGGCGGCAGTTAGCTGTTCGACGAGGTCGCCGGCTTCGCCGGTCGCTTCCGTGTCCAGGTCGGGAAGCGGCTCGCCCTCGGTCTGGGAGACATCGAACACCGGCGCGGGCTTGAACCCGACCAGGCCCTCGGACCACTCCTCGGGTGGCGTCTCGTCGTACTCACAGTCGCTGTCCTCGTGGTAGCTCGGCGAGTTCTCGCACTCCGGACACTGCTTGGCGATGATCGGCGCCCAGATCCAGATGGCCGACTCGCCCTCCTGGACGTGCCGGTCGAATTCCTCCTGCCACGTTCGGTAGCCCGCGACGCGCGTCGCCTCGGGGCACTGCTGCTTGATGAGGAGCGTGTTCCGGTAGGAGTAGTCGTGGAAGCGACTCTGGACGTCGAGCCACTCCTGGAACTCCGCGCTAGCCTGCGCGTCGTCGACGCCGGCGACGAGCTCATCGATCCACTGCTCGATCGTACTGTTCATCTCGTCGTCTCGCGTGTCGGTCTCCTCGAAGGAAACCGACGAGTTACTAGTCGTAGCCATTGTGTTCACCGAATCACGTTCACGGCGACTGCGTCTGTTCAGACCGCGCCGTACCCCTCAGGGGCACAAAAACAGAACTTCACCAACTACCTATCTAGCCGTCAGAAACGTGTTCAGTTTCACTCCACTTTCCAATATTTTACACTACACGTCTGAGTACCCTGTTGCATGAGCAAATGGGCAGATTACGTAATCACTGCAGTTAGATACAGCGGTGACTCTATCGACCAAGTTCGGGTATATGAGGACGATGGAGATCAACTGGTCAACCGAGATACTAAATCGCGAATGGCCGTCATCCTCAGCTTATCGGTTGGACAAGAGTACTGTACGGCGTATAAAAATGACAATGGGAAATGGACAAAGGGTGACGATGTTGGGACTGTAGAAGTTGACGGGACAACCTACCTCAGGACTGACGGGAACAACATCGCGAGCGACAATCTGGGCGAACTGCCCGAGTTCTAGGGGGTCTTGGGATCGCGTAGAGAGCGTTTTTCATCGGCCAATCCGACCGTGACGAGGTACTCAAGGAACTCGTCAAACCGCTCGACGTCGCTAGGCGTGTCGGTCGCAAGGTGACGCGCCCACTCGATGGCCCACTGAAACGCGGGATCCGTGCCGCCCTTGCCGTGAATGTACCACCACCGGGCCGCTTTCAGCACGACCAGCGGATTCGTCGGCGGGTGTTCGCTGGCGAGCCCGCGGGTGATGGACTCGATTTCCTCCGGCACGTTATCGGGTTCGACGGTGTCTGATTGCGTGGTGTCGATATCGACCGGGATCTCGTCGATCGAGACGTTGTCGGGACTCTGTTGTTGACTTACTGGAAGTCACCTCTGAGAGCTTTCGAAGGAGCCCTCGCCCTCTCTGGGGGCACGAAAAACAGGTCGCGAAATCACGCCGGCGGGAGGTAGACGCTCTGCTCGCCGGCGATCTCCTCTAGGTTGTTCCGGTGACGGTGGCTGAAGTAGCACTTGTAACTGCAGTACCCACAGATTGCGCCTGTATCGTACTCGGCGACGTACGGACCGCGGCGAGTTCGCCAGACGTTCGTCCCACACTCTGTACAGGCGGCGTGCTCGAGATCGGCAGGGGTCGGTCCCTCGTACTCGACGTTGAGCCCCTCGTCTCGCGGTGTCGTTTCGGGCCAGATTCCGTGGCCCCTCCAAAACTCACGGACGCGAGCAAGGCTGTGACGCACAGTCTTTCGGACGGTGACGTGATCGGCGTCACGACCGCTGTCGTCCCAGCCGTCGGCCGTCCAGAACTCACCGAACTGTGCGCCGCGATGGAGCCCATTCCAGTCAACGCCGACGATGTCGGCCGGTGGCTCATCGGTGAGTGTCGGTCTGGTCAGCTGTCGAATGGCATCGAGCTGCTTGGGCGGACTCCCGCCGAGAATGTGGACGCGCTGCCCTCTCCAATCGGCTGGGTCGGAGAATTCGTGGGCCAGGCGGTCGGCGTATCCCCGTGAATACCCGAGGATAAGGTCCTCGGGGATCGCGTCGATCACCGCTCGGGACTTTGGGACGATGATGAGATCGGCCTCTGGGTAGCTGGCCTGAATTTCACGAGCAGCGGCGACGTGGGCGTTGACGTCGTCGCGTTCGTAGACGTCGCCGATGACGCCGACCTGTGGTTCGTGCTCGAAAAAGCGATCGACGAATCGGTCCAGATCGGGATTCCGGAAGTCGTTGTCGAGCATCCCGACGGGCAGCTTGAGGTCCTTATACTGCGTTTCTTGATACCCACAGTCCTCCCGAAAGCCCGGAAGATAGCCGAGAGCCAAAGCATCGGCGGCAAACGGAAGTCGATGAAGAAAGGCAATATGGTCTGCTTGTCTTGCGGTAGCGATTTCGCTAGCAGCACTGGAGGTTGAACTGAGTTCGAGGGACATAACTGGGTTCGCGAGGCCGCTGCTGGCCGCCCCGCGCCCCTTCCGGGGCCCGAAAAACGGGATCTACTCGACGTTAACCAACACAGGATGATAGATTGCTCCGAACGTTGGTTAAGACAGGTCGCTACTCCTCACTCTCACGCAACTCTTCGGCTTTCCACTGGAGGCGACGCAGAATCTGGGTCCGGTTCTGGTGTGCGTTCTCGTAGGCAACGCACTCCCGGAGTGTCTCCATGTCGGGGATCGTCGCGATTCCGGCCTCGATTAGTCGATAATTCGGTGCTTCGAGGCGCTTCTCGGGTGGGAAGTTGTCGTCACTCCCATCGCTGTCCGCGGAGTTCTCCATCTTGATCGCCCTCCACCCCTTGAGGGAGAGAAAAACAGATCAGACGACTAGCTCATCGTCGCGGCTTCAGGCCATCGCCTCTTGGAACCGCTCGCGGAGTGCATCCTCGCGCTCCTCGAACTGATCGACCTTCTCCTGTAGGTCGTCGCTGACCCGCTCGATGCTCGCCAGCGCCCGTTCGCCGGCGAGAGACGCTTGCGCCCCGTCGTCGCCGTCCGCCTCCAGCTGCTCTTCGTAGGCCCGTTCGACGCGCTCGATGGTGCCCTCTGGATTGAACAGAATGTCGTTGGCCGTCCGGACGTAGCCATCGAGGGATGCACCCTCCTTACCCTGGAAGAAGTGGGTGAGTGCGTACGTCGCGCCGGAATGGAGCGTCCACATATCGATCTCGACAGGTGAGGCGGCGTTGGCCTCCGCATCGCTCGCAGCGCGTTCGGCCAGGTAGTCCGGGAAGCCCAGCAGGCTGTAGAACTCCGTGACGGTGAACGGAAGTTCGGAGAAGTCGAGGTCAATGTCCTGTGCGTCCCGGATGAACTCGAAGAGGTCGTCGGCGACGAGTTCGACCTGTGCGAGGAGCTCCTCCCACCAGGTCCGGAAGTTGCGCACATCGCCAACGTGCTTGATGACCTCCTTGTCGGTGAGCGAGCGCATCGTGTTCGAACAGTAGCCGTCCTGGGCGAACCCCTCCACGTAGACGGCGTGCTCGCCGAAGAAGTCGTAGCCCGACGTGACGCCCATCGTGATCGGGTCCGACCGGCCGGGGAGGAGCACCTCGAGGCCGTCGAACATGATGTCCATGTGGACCTCGCCGCCGCCCCGGTAGCGCCGAATCTCGCCGAACATCACGTCGCCCAGCGGCGTCTCGTCGATGGTCTCCTCGCGGAGGACCTCTTCCAGCGGCCCGTAGACGTCGACCGGGTTGATGATCGCGTAGCTGTCCGTGGGGATGTGAAATAGTGGATCCGTCTGAGCGTCCCCCTCACGGGCCTGCGAACGTGCGCGATTCGGCTCGACGAGTGCGTTGAATCGCTCCGTCTCGACCCACTCGTCGGTGTATGGATTCTGGTACGCCACAGTCGTCTCGACGGCCTGCGGGAGGTCACGAATTGCCTCGGCGAAGGTCACGGGGTTGTCGCCCCCGTGACGCTGTCGATACCACTCGGGTAGTTCGGTGTCGGTACGTCCATCGACGCCAGCGAAGATGGTTCTGGCCTCTGGGTCTTTCATCGTAGTCACCTCGACGCAGGAACGCTCATCGACGGCTGCCTGCATCGTCTCGCGCCCTGCGCCCCTCTGCCGGGCGCAAAAACAACACCACGTTAACCAACACCGAACCCGTGGATGTGGGAAATCGTTGGTTAACAAAACCTAACGAGCGAGGCCTGTTCCCGGTCGGACTCTGCTGGGACTTCGCAGAGAAACCGCCACTTTGGCTGCTCTCGGATCTGCTTATCGGGGCGATTTCCCGCTTGGCCGGGGTCCGTTTTACCGGCACAGTGCCAGCCCTTGTCTCTGAGCGCTTTGATCATTGAGCCGTCGAAGTCGACTCGCACGAACGTCAGCAGGAGCCGAACGCCTCGTCGCTGGCCGTGCCGACGCACGAACCGTTCCATCGACCGGGCGAGGGCGGCAGAGGCGAGATTGGGGAAATCGACGCCGATGCAAATCCGTGCTGCCTCGACGATTTCGTCACCCTCGAATCGCGTCCCGTCGTACTCCAGCGAGCGAATCAGCGGATAGCGCCACGTAATCGCACCTAGGAGCTGGTCCTGGTAACAGAGTCCGTGATGGACGAGATTCGTCCGGGGGATATCGTCCATATAGGAGTGATGCGCTTCGTAGATCGCGCCGGCGACGTGGCGCGGGATCGATTCGATATGGACGCGCTCTGCGAACCCCAAACCGAGCGGCGCCGTGACCGGCTGGCCTTCCCGATGGATGGGACACGAACACCCATCGGAGGTAGGCGTATACTGGAAGCCGGTACTCCGTATTTGGTCGAGAGAGTGAGTTTCGGTCACGAGTCGGTGTCGTCGGTGCGCTCTTGTCGGTCGTTGTATCGCTCCAGTTCGCGCCCGATTTTCTCGAGCGCCTTGACACCTCGTTCGAGGAGCTGGTGGGTGGCTCGCGCCAGTCGAAGCGTCTCCATCAGTGCTCCCCCTCCGGGGGTTCGATGAGGTCGTTGCTCTCTTCGGCGAGTTCCCGAATCACCCGTTCGACGTCAGCCTCCTCGGCAACAGTCCGATGTGCGAGCGGGGCAGGATATGCACGGTCGCCCTGGCTGCAGAGCATGACCAGCCACTCGTCGGTTCCATCCCCGAGTACGATGTAGTGGTCGCGATCAGCGCGCTGGAAGACCCGCCGGTCCGGGCGAGAGACGGCTCGCCAGTT
>Ga0207772_100377_pt1 | contig 20482 bp, 27 predicted proteins | sample A23M3SouthBayCA_2_FD_187750 | JGI IMG/M metagenome (GOLD analysis project Ga0207772, IMG submission 187750) | Aerobic enrichment media microbial communities from Eden Landing Ponds, California, USA - A23 M3 (2) (SPAdes) | ecosystem: Environmental > Aquatic > Marine > Unclassified | place...
GACCGAGTCTGAGCAGTTCGTCGACCGCTTCTCCGGCTACTACACACCCCTCGTCGTCGTGCTGGCAATCCTGACCGCCGCTATCCCGCCGCTGGTTATCGCCGACCCCATCTCGGTGGACGTGGCCGGGTACGGGTTCACTTTCGCCGGCGACTGGCAGACCTGGTTCATCCGCGGGCTCACCCTGCTGGTAATCGCCTGCCCCTGTGCGTTCGTCATCTCCACACCCGTCTCGGTGGTGTCGGGCATCACCAGCGCCGCGAAGAACGGCGTCCTGATCAAGGGCGGCAACTACCTCGAAGCGATGGGCGAAGTCGATGCCGTCGCGCTCGACAAGACGGGGACGCTCACGAAGGGCGAACTCGCCGTCACCGATGTCGTCCCGGTCGGCGACACTACTGAGGATGATCTGCTCCGTCGCGCCGCCGGGCTGGAGCGGCGCAGTGAGCACCCCATCGCTGCGGCGATTCTCGCCCGTGCTGAGGAGGCGGGCGTGGGCGACCTGCCCGACCCGAGTGGCTTCGAGAGCCTCACCGGAAAGGGCATCCGCGGGGAGATCGACGGCGAGACGTACTATGCGGGCAAGCCCGCGCTCTTCGAGGAGCTGGGCTTCGACCTCGCTCGGGCACGCCGCGAGACGGACGGCGGCGTCGCGGCGGAAGAGGCGGCCGAGTACGACGACGGGGCATTCGCCGAGGACGCGCTCACCTCACTGGAGCGGGAGGGCAAGACGGTCGTTATCGTCGGGACGGAGTCGGAACTGCTGGGTGCAATCGCCATCGCCGACGAGGTGCGCCCGGCCTCGAAGCGGGCTGTCGAACGCCTGCACGAGCTGGGCGTCGAGCGCGTGGTGATGCTGACCGGCGACAACGAGGGCACCGCCCGCGCCATCGCCGAGCAGGTCGGTGTCGATGAGTATCGCGCCGAACTCCTGCCCGACGAGAAGGTCGACGCAGTCGAAGAGTTACAGGCGGAGTACGGGGAGGTCGCGATGGTCGGCGACGGCATCAATGACGCCCCCGCGCTCGCCACTGCGGAGGTCGGCATCGCGATGGGCGCGGCGGGCACCGACACCGCCCTCGAAACGGCTGATATTGCGTTGATGGGCGACGACATCGGGAAACTCCCGTACCTGTACGATCTGTCGCATACGGCCAACGGTGTGATCCGGCAGAACATCTGGGCCAGCCTCGGCGTGAAGCTCCTACTCGCGCTAGGCGTGCCGCTGGGCCTGGTCAGCGTTGCGCTGGCAGTCGTTGTCGGAGATATGGGGATGAGCCTCGGCGTCACCGGGAACGCGATGCGGTTGTCCCGGATTGAGCCCGATCGAATCATCGACGCCTGATTCTGCGGCGGGAAGTGCGGGCAGGACGCTCTTTTTTCGGGACTTACCTCCGCTACATCGAGACAAGTTGTGGTTTGTCTGGGGCAGAAAGGACTGAGCCCCACCGTGGGCTCGTGATTTGATGCCCGAGAATACAGACGACGATCCATTCCACGATTGCGAGTTAGGTCCTGACGCAGTCCTCGGGACGCGCACCTTCCACGATGTCCTGTTCACCGACGACACGGAGACGCCGATGAACGTGCTAACCGGTGAGACGCCCGCCCATTCGCAGGCGACCGTCAAGGAGGCAAAGGAGTTCGCTGCGAGTATTGACACCGACACGCCACAGATCGCACTTCCGGCGTCAGTCGAAACGCAAATCGAGACGCAGAGTAAGCCCTACACGTCGGCTGCGTTCTTCCACTTCAAGGCGACAGGCTCGCTCGAACGCCACCGCGCCTACCACGCCGCCTACGAGGCGGACGCGTTCGCGGTCGACTTCGAGGCCGACTACGCGTCGGGCGATCTAACCATCACAGTCGACCGAGCGAACGAGTCCTAAAAATCGACCGCTAGATCAGGTTTTTCGAGCGCCGGCGATGGGTGCCGGCGCAGCTGGAGCGAGCGAGCAATCACTCCCGGTGCGTCGGCGTTTCGAGGTGTTCGAGATGCACATGGTAATTTACGCTCTGGTAGAAGAATCGACCCACGACGACGCACTGGCCACCGGAAAGACGGTGTTCGACCGCTTGGTCGGCGCGGACCCACACGCCGGCGCCGTCTTCGACTACCACGTGACGTTCGATGAGGAGGATACGTCCGTTGCGGGGAAGGCGCGATGGGGTGAGTTGCCGACTGCAGCCCCCGTCGACTCCGATGACGGCCAAGACCTGCTTGAGCGTGGCTGGGAGGCGACGAAAGAGGAGTTCGAGCGGAATCTCGAACGGGTGAGGGAGGCACTTGACGAACTTTCCGATGAGGAGATCATGCGCGACGAAGATCTCGCTCGGCACGCCTTCCACCAGGTCGGCGCCTACGACGGGCCAACGGTCTTCCTGTACAATGAATATGCGAACGGGATCCGTCACCGTGAGCAGCTGGATCGAGTGCTGGAGGAGAGCGAGGAGCTCTGGATCGTGCCCGCCGACGTCCACTTCTAACAGATGTCCCGGATCACAAATTGGAAGCGGAAGAGCCGCACGCCCACACTCGCATACCGGAACACCGAGACCGGAGCTCGGGCAGTCTTACACCGAGCACCGGACTCGTACCGCTACAAGTGGCGTGGCGTAATCCTCGTCGACGGCTACCCAGTGTGGGCGCGGGGGTACGAGACGAAAGACGCGAAATCGTTCCGTGACGAGCTTCGGAAATGGCCAGCGCCCGAACTGAGTTGTCCCGAGTGTCCGAACAGCGATGTGGCAATCGGCGGAAAAACGGCTGACGGCGCGAAGGTTCAGCGTTGGTTCGAGTGTCGGAGCTGTGGGTACGAAGCATCCTCGAGAATCGTGTACGGCGCCGAGCGCTGATTGATAAGGGCGCATCTGCGATGGCGTTTATTTCTGGGCCGGGATGGGTGGCCCGTCTCAATAGGGCCAGATCCACAGATGAGTCTGGAAATCATCGACCGTCACAGCGAAGCACTGTTCGAGTTCCTCTGGTGTCCCGTCTGCGGGCACGAGGTATTCAGTCACATTCCGTTCGAAGGTGTGTTCTGCAAGAACTGCAACACGCAGGTCGAACTCCAGGAATCCCGAGAGACGCGCGGCTACGAGGAGGCCGTCCTCGCCTGCTTCGACACCCACTCGACGTGGAACCTCCACGTCGACGAAAAGCTCCGTCGCGATCTGCCTGATGGGTCGGCGCGGGTGAAGATCCTCGGCGCACCGGGTGCCTACGAGGTCGACTGGTGGAGTCCAACACCCGGCGATGACTGGCAGCCGGTCGAACGAGGCGAGTTCGATGAGGTCGACGAACCAGCCGAGATCTCCCATCTTGCGTAGGGAAAGCAGTCCCTGTGGCTGTTTTTCACCCCCTGAGGGGTGCGGGGGTGCTCGAACGAGTAGCTCCCGAACAGACCGATGAGTAAACCTAGCGATACACACTCGATTGAACAGACACACCCAGCGAGCGGCTGCGACATCGCCTACGTCGGATATCGGCAGAGCGGGCAGGCTATCGTTGAGAAACGTCCCGGCCAAGAACGGCTCACGCCAGAGCGGAGTCTCGCACTGGTGAATCACAGTCCCTCGGGATTCGAATGGGGATATGGTGGTAGTGGTCCGGCGCAACTTGCGCTCGCACTCCTCCTCGACTACACGGGAGACGAGGCGTTCGCCCTCGACCACTACCAGGCATTCAAAACCGAGGTCGTGAGCCAGCTGGACTGTGCTGGGTCTGCTGGAAGCTGGCGACTCACCGGGCCCGAGATCGACGCAGTCCTTCACGAACCATCCAGAGAGCCGGTTGCACCGTCCATCTAAATACCAATCACCGAAAGAAATCCATGTCAGAACATACCCAACCATCTCGTGCGGATGGCGAATCGGCCGAAACCAGTGAACAGACGACACGAACGGAGTACGTCGAACGAAGTGACGTCGGCGTCTCCCTCACAGTGAAGCTCAAACGTGGAACCGGTACCAGAGATCAGGACGAGGTAATCGCGAAAGCGAAAGGCAAGACCCTCGAAGACGCTCGCGAGGACATGGAAACCCTCAGAGAATACATCCACGATCTCGCGGAGGACGCTCGCCAAATCCAACCCGAAGAAGACGGGTAACGACGAGGGCCGTTTTTGTCGCCTCAGCAGTGGCGGAGGCGATTATCAGTGAGCAACCCTGACGGTCAATCGACTGACGTGAGCGAGCTTTCACCAGAACAACGGCTCGAACCCCCGAATACGCGGCTCATCAACGCTGGTATCGTGACGATCAACAATATGGAGACGCTGCGAGCCTGCGTCGCCTACGAGAACGCGAATCAGCAACGAGTCCAGATCCTTCGCCGGCTTGAACAGCGGGCCAGCGAAATCCGCGCACAAGACGATTGACCCAACGCCCGAAGGTGTCTGTCGGAGCCTCGGTGGGTGGAGGCTCAATCCAGATGAGCGATCGACCAGAGATCGAGATTCAACGACAGACCGCATTCGGTGACGATGGCCAACTCGAAGTAACCGAAACAAGCGTCGAGACCTCGCTTGAGGACTTCGGCGCTGACGTGGATCATCGTGACCGGGATTCGCGTCTTGATCAGCCCGAGGCGTGTGAGTTCGGCGTCGACGACCGACCCGAAGTTGAGCAAACATCCGAGGGAGATCAGTCAACACTCTTCGCTGATACGGACGAGGATCAGCAGACCCTCACTGGCGACGATGCAGCCGCTCGCTGTCTCTTCGAAGAATAGACTTGCCTCTATCGATTGGTTGTCTGATGAATTGTTATAGTCTGAACTATAATAGTCTGAATTCTAACTTTGAAGCGAGGCTGAGGGGCTAATAGCCGGTGGTGGTTTTTCGACCCCCAGCAGGGGCGCGGGGAATCCGAACGCCCGCATGCAACCGATGGAGATGAATTCGACTACCGACCCACGAGCAGTCGTACAGGATGTGAGTGAGCGATGGCAGGCGAGTGCAGACTGCGTTGAGTACGTCGGAATGCGTGTCGAGGGAACGCCAGTGGTCCTGAACCTCACCGCACACGAACGCCTCTCCCCAAATCGAAGTCTCGATCTCGTGCGGCATAGCCCGGCGGGATTCGACTGGGGGTATACGGGAAGCGGACCGGCACAGCTCGCCTGTGCGCTCCTCCTCGATTACACCGACAACGAAACCGTCGCCCAGCAACACTACATCCAGTTCCGCAACGACGTGGTCAGTCAGCTGGTGTGTGATGGCCCGGCCGACTGCTGGCACCTCACCGGGGAGGATATCGAGGCGGCACTCGCCGAATTCGAAGAGTACCGAGCACTCACGCCAGATGGTGGGACGCCGTCATCGTCACTGCCGGCGAATTGGAGTGCGGTGAGCCGGACAGATCGGACAGTCTTCCAACGTCGGGATATCGACCACTACGTCGTCCTCGCCGAAGGGAGCGAAGAGTGGTTGATCATACTTTGTGCGCAGGGGGACCGGGCGTATCCCGCCCCGCTTGACCATCGAACACTTCCGGTTGAGAACGATCCTGCTTCAGCCGTTCAGGAACTAGTCGCTGAGAGTAACGACCTCGTCGAGCCAGAGGAGGACATCTGATGGAGAACATCCGACTCTCGCGGGCCACGTATCAGCTCATCGAACGCGCCGTCACGGCGCTGGAGTGCATCGGCCGAGAACTCGAGCGATACAACGACCGGCACGAGCGAACAGCTGGGAAAGACACAGACGAGACGAATCCCGGCGAATCATGACTGGCGAAGCGACGCTTGATGACTTCGAGACCGAGAATTCAGCCGGTGAGTCTCGCTCGCTCACACTGGAAGAGCGACTCCTCACCCCAATTTCCCCGTCCATCGGTCTGCGGGTGATTGCCGGGCGCGGCAATCCGCTCTATCTCCAAAACCGGGGAACAGACCGGTATCTCTTCCGCGACGATCACGACCGGTGGTTCATCCTTCAACCCTCGGCGAAGGATTCAGAAGAGGCGTTCATCCGCTGGGTGTATCTCCCAGCAGACCGGCCCGAACGGCTGGCGCAGTCGGCGCTTCGTCGACGGACAGTGATCGGCTATGATTACGTTCAGCGGTCGGCTGCACCAGATCCAGTCAGATCGACGGTGACGGCGATGTTCGTCGCGGAACCGTGGCCCGAGACGGCCTACGAATGTGGGTCGTGCGAGGCGCTGTTCGGTACAGCACGAGAGCACGCCCTTCACTGCTGGGACGCACATCCGTGGGTGCCGAATCCTGAACAGGTGCGCCGTCGACGCGAAGCCGACGAGTGAATTGAAGAGCCGAAGCCAGATGTCGGGACTGTCCAGATGATTAACCAACAGTACTGGATTCTTGGGTAGAATGTTGGTTAAGAGGTTGTTTTTGCGCCCGTGAGAGGGGGCGCAGGGCGCGTGATGAGATCGCCGTCGCGAGTGACGAATTCGAGTTCAAGGTGATGCAATGAAAGACCCAGAATCCAGAACCGTGTTCGCTGGCGTCGACGGACGAACCGATACAAAACTACCCGACTGGTACCGCCAGAAGAAAACGGTCGACAAACCGAAGTCCTTCGCCGAGACGATTCGTGACCTCCCGCAGGCCGTCGAGACGACAGTCGCATACCGGAATCCCTACTCCGACGAGTGGGTCGAAACGGAGCGCTTCAACGCCTTAGTCGAGCCGACGAGAGCGCGCGACCACGCGACAGACGATGAGCCCGACGCAGACCCACTATTTCACGTCCCTACGGACAGTTACGCGATCATCAATCCGGTGGACGTGTACGGACCACTAGAGGAGGTCCTTCGCGAGGAGACCATCGACGGGACGCCGCTCGGCGACGTGATGTTCGGCGAGATCCGGCGCTACCGGGGCGGCGGTGAGGTCCATATGGACATCATGTTCGACGGTCTCGAAGTCCGGCTTCCCGGCCGGGCGGACCCGATCACGATGGGTGTGACCTCCGGCTACGACTTCTTCGGCGAGCACGCCGTCTACGTGGAGGGGTTCGCCCAGGACGGCTACTGCTCGAATTCGATGCGCTCGCTCACCGATAAAGAGGTCATCAAGCACGTCGGGGACGTTCGGGACTTCCGAACCTGGTGGGAGGAAATTCTCACACAGGTCGAACTCGTCGCCGACGACCTCTTCGAATTCATCCGTGACGCCCAGGACATCGACCTCGACTTCTCCGAGCTCCCGTTCACCGTCACCGAGTTTTACAGCCTGCTAGGATTCCCGGACTATCTCGCAGAGCGTGCTGCCGAAGATGCCGAGGCGAACGCAGCGTCGCCGTTCGAGATCGATATGTGGACACTGCACTCCGGCGCGACATACGCGCTCACCCACTTCTTCCAAGGCAAGGAGGGTGCGTCGCTGGACGGCTACGTTCGCACGGCCAACGACATCCTGTTCAACCCGGAGGGCACCATCGAGCGCGTCGAGCGAGCCTACGAGGAGCAGCTGGAAGCAGACGGAGACGACGGGTCCCAGGCGTCGCTCGCCGGCGAGCGGGCACTCGCGAGCATCGAGCGCGTCAACGATGATCTGCAGGAGAAGGTCGACCAGTTCGAGGAACGTGAGGACGCGCTCCGTGAGAGATTCCAGGATGCGATGGGTTGATTGTCGGAGCGGCGTTCACTGAAACGATCCTCAAATAGTAGTTTACGTGAGCTGTTCCGGTTCCTCGTTATATTCGACTACTAATTCGACATCCTCAGGACCGAGTTCATCGCGTTCCGCTTCCAGCGTCTCAAGAGCGTCTTTGACAGGGAAGAAATCCGGCTTCTCGAGTGCATCTTCTGTCGCCCAGGCGTATCGAATCGTTCGCTCGGAATCGATAAGGAACACGGCACGCTGCGGGACGCGCTCGTGGTTCTCCCATTCGTCATAACAGACATCATACAACTCGGCAACCCGCCCGGAGCTATCACTAAGTAACGGGAAATTGAGGCCGTATTCCTCGGCGAATGCTCGGTGGGCGTAGACGCTGTCACCAGAAATTGCCCAGACATCGAGCGCCGGCGTCAACTGAAACCACTCTGCATCGCGAATCGCACACAGTTCGTTTGTACAAACAGGACTGAAATCAAACGGGTAAAAAACTAGCAACGCAGCCCGATTATTGGCAGTTGTCTCATCCAAGCTGTACTCGGTTTGTTCTCCGTCACGGAGACCTGGAAGAGTAAATGACGGTGCAGACGCTCCCTCGTTTATCATGCGCCACAGTAGCACACGAAGAAAGGATAGTCTTGGGGTTAACACCCCCACCTGAATGGAGGAGCTTCAGATGTGGGATGTAATTCACTGGAGTCCGTACGTCAGGAGTTCGCCGTCGCCCACTCAAGAAGCGGTTCTAATCTCGAACGAATCTCATCCCCCTCGTCAGTTAGCGCGTATTCGACGCGTGGCGGAATTTCGTTGTACTGCGTCCGTGAAACGAGGCCCGCCTCCTCAAATTCGTCGAGGCGTTTCGAGATCGTGGACGTACTCGCAGTCGGGAGGTGCTCCTCGATCTCCGCGAACCGCAGTGCATCGTGTGCGCCGATGATGCTGACGAGTTGCATCGCGTATTTCCGGCTCAACGTGTTGATCACTCCTGTGAGCGGGCAGTAGCACGTCCCGTCGACCTCGCACGCGGGCGCCGATGAAGTAGTATCTGCCATAGCTTCGTGGCCTCCAACCTACTCTATAGCTTTGGACTCTGGAGTATAATAACTTCCCGTCGTAAAGTATAGACACAAATGACCCACACGTCCGACTATGATCTCGTGATCCTCGGCGGCGGAGCCGCTGCCTTCGCCGCCATCACCGAAGCGAGCCGGAGAGATCTCTCGACGGCGATAGTGAACGCGGGACTACCAATCGGCGGGACCTGCGTGAACGTCGGCTGTGTCCCGAGCAAGCATCTGCTCGCCGTCGCCGAGAGCGGCGCTGCAGCGTCGGAGAATCCTTTCGATGCCGTCACATATCCCGAGGCACCGACCATCGACTGGGCCGATGCACTCGATGGGACCGACGAACTCGTCGAGCGGTTCCGGCAGCAGAACTACGTCGACGTCGCCGAGCACTTCGAGACCGACATCTACGAGGGCTACGGCCAGCTGGTCGACAGCGAGGGACGCAGTCCCTCGGGCAACCGGAACGCGACGCGTTCCGGTGACGACACGACCATCGAGGTCGTCGACGGTCCCGACAAAGGGACCCGAACCACCGGCGAGAAGGCTCTCGTCGCGACGGGGAGTTCGCCCTGGGCACCGCCCATCGACGGCCTCGACGACGTCGACTACTACACCAGTGAGACGATCCTCGAAGAACGCGACCTTCCCGAGAGTATCGTGATGCTCGGCGGTGGGTACATTGCCCTCGAATGGGGTCAGATTCTTCACCGCGTCGGCGTCGACGTGACGATCCTCCAGCGCTCCGAGCGCGTCCTCTCGGATATGGAAGGCCAACTCGCTCAGGAGCTCCAGCGGGCCCTCCACGAGGAGGGTATCGACATCGTGACCGGCAACGACTTCAAACGAGTTCGGACCGCAGCGACCGACGGCAGCTCCCAGCCGAGCCAGCAGGACGTCACGGTGGAGACCGTCGTCGATGGCGAGGAGCGAGCGGTCACCGCCGAGGCGCTGTTCGTCGCAACTGGAGTCCAGCCCAATAGCGAAAATATCGGTCTAGAGAGGGTGGGCGTCGAGACGGAGCCTGACGGGGCGATCCGCGTCGACGAGTACTTCCAGACCACAAATCCCGACATCTACGCGGCGGGCGACGTAATCGGCGAGCCCGAACTGGAGACGGTCGCCGCCAAGGAGGGCAACCACGCCGTCAAGAACGCCTTCGGCAGCGCGGAGCTACGCTCCGTGGGCCGTTCGAGCGGGCAGAGCCCGCGAGAAGACTACGAAGGTGTCACCATCGACTACGACACCGTCCCGGCGGTCGTCTTCACCAGCCCCGAGGTCGCAGCCGTCGGGACGACAGAGCGCGAGTATATGAACAAACACGGCATCTGTTCCTGCCGGACAGTTCAGATGGAGGACGTACCGCGGGCGAAAGCCGTCAGCAACACGGATGGGCTCGTCCAGGTCGTCAAACACCACGAGACCGACGAGATCGTCGGCGTCCACATAGTCGGGCCTCGTGCCGCAGACATGATCATGGAAGCGACGTTGGCGGTGAAGTTCGGCCTGACCGTCGACGACATCATCGATACGGTTCACCCCTTCCCGACGTTCTCCGAGGCGTTCAAACAAGCCTGTCAGGCCTTCCGCCGGGATACGTCCAAGATGAGCTGCTGTATCGAGTGAGCCTTAGTCGTCGGTCGAGAATACGTCGTCAAGTGTGCCGCTCTCGCCCAACTCAATGAGGGCACGGTTCAGGAGTTCGCGAACGATGAACTCCTCGTAGTGCTGGGTGTCGCAGTACTCACAGGGCTTCATTTCGCGGGCGACCGCCTCGATCTCAGTACCGTGTTTCGTATACAGCGTCTCAATGAGGGATGCCAACTCCTCGGACGTGGTGGACTGCGCCCCCGCAAGGGTTTCGTCTGCTTCTTCCGGGAGCTCATAGGAGAAGACCCGCGTGTTCGACTTGTAGAACTTCCGCGTTCCGCCGCCAGCTTCCTCGAGCCGGGCGATCTCGACCATTCCCGCATCCTTCAGGACGTTCACGTGGTGGCGCACCGTCGTCTCGGCCTTCTCCTCACCGCGACGATGCAGTTCGTCGTGAATCTCTTCGATCGTCATTTCTTCGGCAGCGAGCATATCGAGGATCTTCGCCCGGACGTCGTTCTCCAACGCTTTCGCTTTCTCCGGGTCTGTCGTCACGACTTCGCGGATCGGCACGTCGGATTCGAGGAGCGCCATTCTTGTGAGGACATAGGGGAACGACGATAGTAAGAGTAACGCCACACACTCGACAGCAGTCTTAGTTATTCGATACCGCTATAATCATAGTCGTAATGGTTATCCACTTCGCTGGGTAACTAGCGACCACGATGGGAACGACACAGGAACAATTCAACGTCGGGGGGATGTCCTGCTCGTTCTGTGCCGAGAGCATCAAGAAGGCCTACAGCCGGACCGACGGCGTCGAGGACGTCGACGTGAGTCTCGCCCACGAGGAGGTCCTCGTTCAGTACGACGACAACATCCTGAGTGAAGTCGAAGTGAAGGACACGCTCCGGGATCTCGGTTATACCATCCGCGACCCGGACAAAGCGAAGCGATACGAGCAACAGCAGGCCGAACTCGCCGACGGCAAGCACCGTCTCCTGCTCGCCGGCGGCGCATCCATCGTCGTTGCCGCGCTGATGGGCTGGATGATCGTCGTGATGGGACGCTTCGAGTCGGCATCTCTCGTAATGGATCTGGTGACGCTGGGGCTGGCGCTCGGGACGATGTTCGGGCCTGGCCGCTACATCAAAAAGAAAGCCTTCCAGAGCCTCCGCCGGGGGATCTTCAACCAGCACGTCCTCCTGGAGGCAGGCGCGTTCGCAGGGTTACTTGGTGGGTTGCTCGGTCTGTTCGTCTTCCCGAGCTTCCCGACCGTCCACTTCTTCGCCGTCTCCGTGTTCATCACCACCTACCACATTCTCTCGGAGTACACCAGCCTCATCGTCCGTACACGGGCTTCCCAAGCCGTCCAAGGCCTTCTCGACCTCCAGCCCGACACGGCACGCCGAGTCACCGACGACGGTGATGTCGAGGAAGTCCCAGTCGACGACCTCGACGTTGGCCATCGCGTCCGCGTCAAGCCCGGCGAGAACATCCCCGTCGACGGCACCGTCGCCGAGGGTGAATCGACAGTCGACGAGTCGGTCGCTACCGGCGAGTCCATCCCCGAGGAGAAGTCCGAAGGCGACGCGGTGATCGGCGGCAGCGTCAACGAGACCGGGACGCTGCTCATCGAGGTAACTGCAACTGGCGAGGACGCGTTCCTGAACCAGGTGGCACGCGAGATTGAGGAGGCGCGGGCGATGAAACCCGGCATCATTCAGCTCGCCGACCGCGTCCTCAAGTACTTCGTCCCAGGCGTCTTGACGATTGCTACGCTCTCGTTCCTCTTCTGGGTGGTCGCACCGCTCGCGTGGGGGGCAGCCCCCAACGTCCAGCACGGGGCGTTCGCAGCGCTGGCGGTCCTCGTTCTCGGCTATCCGTGTGCGCTCGGGATGGCGACACCGCTCGCCCTCATCCGGGGCGGCGGAAAGGCCGCCGACCGTGGCATCCTGATGCGGTCGGGCGACGCCTTCCAGATCTTCCCCGACGTCGACCACATCGTGTTGGACAAGACTGGCACGATCACCGTCGGCGAACCCGCCGTCAGCGAGGTCGTCGGGTTCGGTGCCGACGAGGTGGATGTACTCACGACTGCGGCCAGTGCAGAGGCCTTCTCCGAGCATCCTCTCGCTGATGCGATCCTCGAGTTCGCTGACGAGCAAGATGTCGAGTACGCTGACCCCGATGATTTCGACTCTGTGACCGGCAAGGGCGTCCGGGCAACCGTGGCCAGCGACGACGTGCTGGTCGGGAAACCGGGATGGCTTAGCGGCGAGGGAATCGACCTGTCGAAGGGGAGCCACGACATTGAGCGACTCCAGGGCCGCGGGCTCACCGTCTCTGGGGTCGTCCGTGGTGGTGACCTAGTCGGCCTGATCGGCATCGGCGACGAAATCAAAGCCGACGCCGCCGAGACCATCCGGCGGATGCGCGACGCCGGCATCACGCCCGTGATGATCACTGGAGACAACGAGCGCACCGCAAACGCGGTTGCCGACGAGGTCGGCATCGACCGCGTCATGGCCGACGTGTTGCCCGACGAGAAACGCGAGGAGATCGGTCGCCTGCAGGAAGCCGGCCACCGCGTTGCGATGGTCGGCGACGGCATCAACGACGCCCCCGCACTCACGCAGGCCGATATCGGGATCGCCATCGGCGCCGGGACCGACATCGCCATCGAGTCAGCGGATATCGTCCTGATGGGCGAACGGCTCGGTGGCGTGATGGACGCCTACGAAATCGGCACGGAGAGCTACCGGAAGACTCGCCAGAATCTCGTGACGGCCTTCGCGTTCAACGGCGTCGGCGTCGCCGCCGCGACCACGGGACTTGTTCACCCGGTGTTCGCGATGCTTGCGATGGTGTTGTCCGTCTCGGCCGTTCTCGCCAACAGCTTCGCTGGCCAGCTCCTCTCCGGTGAGGGTGTCAACACCGAATTCGCTCTAAAAGAACGCACCGACGGCGAGCGGGAAGACGGTCGAGTGACGGCCGATTAAGCCTTTACGTCGTAGCCAGCCTGTTCGATTGCCGCGTTCACGTCGCCGTCTGCGACTCCATCCTCGAGAACCACGTCGACCGTGTCAGCTTCGTGGTCGGCCTCGACTCGACTCACACCGTCGAGGTTTCGCAGGGCGGTCTCCACGTTCTGTTCGCACCCGTTGCACGACATCCCGGTGACGGAGATCGTCTTTCGCTCCATACGGGCCTGTAAACACTCGCGGGGGATGACCATTACGGTAGCTGTTATACCGGTATTATCTCTATTAGAGATGGGGCGTCATCGTCCGGAGAGTTGTTTGTGTCGGCCCCAAAGGGGTGGAGGCTCTTCGAGATGGGGACCACTGACGACAAAGAGAGCGACGAATTCCCTCCAGAGAAGCGTCTGGAAGCACCGAACACGAGCCTAATCAAGGCCGGGATCAAGACGATTCCGGATATGGAGACACTCCGTGAGTGTGTTGCCTACGAGAACGCGCACCAGAATCGGACGCAGATTCTGCGCCGGCTCAAGTGGAAAGCTGAAGAGTTACGTGAGGACGAAGGGTAAGCGCTGTTCTTAACCAACACACTCTGCGTGAGTTCCCCTATTGTTGGTTAATCCGCTGTACTTCGGTTTTTCGGGCCCCTGAAAGGGTGCGGGGCAGCCAGCAGCGGCCTCGCGAGCCTAATCATGTCCCTCAAGCTGAGCTCCAGCGCCAGCACCGCCCGCGAAATCGCCGCCGCCAGACAAACAGAGTTCGTGGCGTTCCTCCACCGAGCTCCCTTTGCCGGCGATGCTCTCGCCCTCGGGTTTCTCCCCGGGTTTCGGGAAGACTGTGGGTATCAGACGGATCAGTACCTGAACCTCGAGATTCCCGTTGGGATGCTCGACAACGATTTCCGGAATCCCGATCTGGAGCGGTTCGTCGACCGCTTTTTCGAGTACAAACCAGAGGTCGGGGTCATCGGGGACGTCGACGATATCGACGACGTCGACGCCCACGTCGCTGCTGCTCGTGAGATCCAAGCGAGCTATCCTGAGGCCGAGCTCATCGTCGTTCCGAAGTCACGGGCGGTGATCGACGCGATACCCGAGACCCTCGTCCTCGGGTATTCACACGGGTACGCCGACCGTCTAGCCCAAGAGTTCTCCGATCCGGCTGATTGGAGAGGACGGCGCGTCCACATCCTCGGCGGGAGTCCGCCCAAGCAGCTCCACGCCATTCGACAGCTGACCAGGCCGACACTCACCGACGAGCCACCAGCCGACATCGTCGGCGTTGACTGGAACGGACTCCATCGTGGCGCACAGTTCGGTGAGTTCTGGACGGCTGACGGCTGGGACGACAGCGGTCGCAACGCCGACCACGTCACCGTGCGAAAGACGGTGCGCCATAGTCTCGCTCGCATCCGCGAGTTCTGGCAGTCACATGGGATCTGGCCCGAGACGACACCAGAGGACGCTGGGTTACACTTCGAGTACGAGGGACCGAGTCCTGCCGATCTCGAAAAGGGAGCTTGCACCGAATGCGGAGCGAACGTCTGGCGAACACGTCGCGGCCCCTTCGTCGCTGAATACGATACCGGTGCAGTCTGTGGGTACTGCAGTTACGAGTGCTACTTCACCCATCGCCATCGGAAGGACCTCGAGGAGATCGCTGGCGAACAGAGTGTCTACATCCCCCCAGCGTGACGCAGCGTGCTGTTTTTCGAGCCCGGGGAGGGGGCGGAGGCTCGGTCGTGAGCCTTCGTCCAGAGGTGACTTTCCGTGAGCCAGCAACAAACTGTAGACGACGTTTCAGTCGATGAGATCCCGATCGATATCTCGAACACCCAGTCCGGAGAGATAGAACCAGCCGACGTGCCCGGAGAAATCGAGTCGATAACCCGTGGTTTAGCAAGCGAACAGCCCCCGACGAACCCACTGGTCGTCCTCAAGGCGGGTCGCTGGTGGTACATTCACGGCAAGGGCGGAACAGATCCTGCCTTCCGGTGGGCTATCGAGTGGGCACGTCATCTGGCGACCGACACGCCTAGCGACGTCGAGCGGTTCGACGAATTCCTCAAGTACCTCGTCACGGTCGGCTTCGCTGACGAGACCCACGAACTCCGATAACCGAGAGGGTGGTTTTTGTTCGCCCCCGAAGGGGTGCGGCGCGTTCTGAACTGATGCAGTCCCGGTAAACTCGATTCGGTGAACACAATGGCTACGACCAGTAATTCGTCGGTTTCCTTCGAGGAGACCGACACGCGAGATGACGAGATGAACAGCACCATCGAACAGTGGATCGACGACCTCGTCGCCGGCGTCGTCGACGCGCAGGCCAGCGAAGAGTTCCAAGAGTGGCTCGATGTCCAGAGTCGATTCCACGACTACTCGTATCGGAACACGCTCCTCATCAAGCGCCAGTGTCCCGAGGCAACCCGCGTGGCGGGCTACAATACGTGGAGATCGGAGTTCGACCGGCACGTCCAAGAGGGCGAACAGGCGATCTGGATCTGGGCACCGATCATCACCAAGCAATGTCCGGAGTGCGAGAATTCGCCGAGTTACCACGAGCAAAGCGACTGTGACTATGACGAGACGCCACCCGAGGAGTGGTCCAAAGGACTGGTTGGATTCAAACCAACAGCAGTCTTCGATGTGTCTCAAACCGAGGGCGAACCGCTCCCCGAGTTGGAAACCGAGGCCACTGGTAACGCCGACGACCTGGTGCCAGCGCTCCTTGATGCGGCAGCTACGCTCGATGTCGACGTCCGCGTCGTCGACGCTGCTGAGTGGGAGCATGGCGACGCGAAAGGCGTCTGCAAACACCGGAATCTCCACGAGTTCCAACCCGTCGTCGAAGCGAAAGCCCGCTCGAATCAGGCCGATCTCGCCGTGACGCTGATTCACGAGTACGCCCACGCACTGCTCCATTTCGATGTCGACGACGAACCCGAGCGTGCAAAACGCGAGATCGAAGCCGAAGCTGTTGCGTACATCGTCGGGCGGTATTTCGACCTGGATACGAGCGGGTCAGCGTTCTATCTTGCCGCGTGGCAGGACGACGATGCGGAGAGCATTCAGGAGCGTCTCGGGCGGATTAGTTCGACCGCTCAGGAGATCATCGACACAGTTGTAGAGGGCTGAACACCCCCTCCCCGGCTGTTAACCAACGCTGGAGGGTACTCTGTCGACATTGTTGGTTAATTCGTTCCGCGTCCCGATCCCGTGTGTTTCGATCGGTCCCGAGACATACCCATCGACAGTCGATGTTATCGTTCAGAATCGATTCGGCGCTGCTGGTCACGAAGGAACTCAACGACGGCATCGATATCCTGTTCGGGAACCGTTTGCTGTTCGAAGACTCCTTTGAATGCATCTGCGAAATCCTCCGACGTGAGGCGGTTGAGGACAGTCTCGATGCGACCAGCGAGCTTCTCGGACTCTCCGCGATGCAGATGAGTCGCGATCCGGTCGAAATCTGCGCCAGCAGCCAGCACCACCAGATCCCGAGAGTCTGCCTTGCGGCCACTGTGGAGTTTCACCGCGAACAGCAACTCCCGTTCCGGAATCCTGGCTGTTACCGGGCGTCCGGTTCGCAGTTCCTCGGTGACAGAGTGCTGGGCCAGATAGCGATACGACCATTCAGCTTCCGTCTGGCGACAGCCCAGCGCGTCCACCATCGCGTCGAACTGAACCGGATTCCCGATATCTTTCGTAAACCGGATAGTCCGGCCCTCGTAGAGTTCGTTTCGCTCGACATCGGCCGTTTTCTCGTAGCCGCGGTCGGTGAGAAGGTCCGTGTAGTCGTCGACCGCTTGGGCCGGAATGACGACGTCGACGTCCGTGGTAAAGCGTTGATTGAACGCCGCGATCGCCCACCCACCGACGAGCACGTACGGCAGGTCAGCGTCGATGACTGCCTCCAGCGTATCCAGTAGTTCGTCTTCGCGTTCACCGAGGCTCATGCATTGAGACGCGGATCCTCGTGGGACGCGTCGATATCGCGGTCATATTCATCGGCGATCATCTCCAACGCCGGCTCGTAGTTCACCCGGTACTCCAACATGTGCTCGATTGCCTCGTCCAACGGAATAACCGGATTGCCGTCAACCCACTCGCGAGTGACCTCCCCACTCGTCGGGAACAACACGTACGAGACGGTCGCGTCGTAGTCGGTCGCATCCGGCCGTTCTTCGATCCGGCTCGGAATCCCGAACTCATCAAAGAATGCCGTCCACTGCTCGACGTCTTGGTCGGCGACCTGGATGAAGATCGGATAGTCGTCGTGGCCGCGGGCGATCTGATAGCCGCCGTGGGTCCAGACGTAGACGCCGTCGATTTTCGTGTACGCAAAGGGCATCCCGGCGAAGTGCGGAATGACGTAGCCGTCGTCGATCGAGGGGGGAACAGCGCGAGAGATGGCCGCGACGAGATCGTAGTAGCGATCCCTGACAGCGTAATTCTCGATGTAGACGCCGTCCTCACGTCGGATGAAGCCTGCGTCCTCCAACCGCTCGATCCAGTCGTAGACCCACGAGTAGGAGCCGTCGATCTTCTGGGCGATTCGCCGGATCGAGTCGCCCGGCTGGGCCGCGACCATGATCTTCGCCGCGGTCTCGTCGACGTACTCCATCATCGCTAGTTATCGGTATCGCATCTAACTGTATTAGTCTTGTCCCCCGTATTCCCGATAGAGTTATCTCTATACAGATATACTATTCTTGGTTCCGGTAGTCCGATCCGGCGCAGCATTCGAGCAGAGAGGGGTTAACCAACAGAGGATACGATTGATCGGTATTTGTTGGTTAAGTTTTTCAGCGCCCGCCGAGGGGCGGAGGCGCAGTCCCGTCTCCACGAACTATGACCGACCGATATCTAACGACCGTTCTCGACGAGGCAGAGCGAGTCGCAGAGCACCACGATCGGGTCGCCCAATCTTCGGATCATCCGGAACACGAGTATCTTCGGTACGCCGTCCTTCGGCTGCTCGAAGGCAAGGCTGACGAGACATCGGTGGAAGTACCGCAGATTGACGGCGTGACTGTCGGCTACGGAGAGGACGACGCGATGTGCAACAGCTGGGACGACGACGTCGAGTGGTGGGAGACGGTTCCGCCGCAGGAGGCATGTACTCGCTTCCGGGTATTCTACCCCGACGAATACGACGCTGTTCCGCGAGTCATCGTCGACGTGATGGCAGCACTCGGGGCGTGGCGTGTCTGGACTGGGAGCGCTGCCGCCTGTGGCTCCTACGACCATCGCGAGCGGCGGGAAGTCCACTATCTGTGGCCGGAGGGACATCCAGTCGAGGCCCTGCTTGCGAATCGGCTCCAGGATCCCGAAGCTGCGGTTGCCCCAGACGGCGGCCGCTCCGGCGACGTGCGCGATCGGATGGTCGTCACGGAGCACTCGCCCCAGCACGACGACCTCGAGCCGCGAACCAGCCGTGCCGTCGACGAATCGATGGCCGTCTCGCTGCTCGAAAAGGGTGGCCGCTATGAGGTCCGATCGGCGTCCGGAAACTGGTATGAAGTCGACGTGATCAGCGAGTCGTGTACGTGTCCAGACTGGCGGAAGCGTACGCCCGAGGGCGGCTGTAAACACCTCCGGAGAGTCGATCAGGAGATCAAGCAGGGGCGGGTCCCACGACCTGATGGGCGTCTCCCCTCGAACTCGTAGGATCGCCCAGCGTTCGAGATCTCCCGAGGCTACTGTAACATCAGACGAAACTCCTTGATGGAGAGTTTCGAGTAGTGAGACGGCTGCTGGAGAACCGGTGAGAACAGTTGGCAGCAACTTAACCAACAAAACTATGCAGTTTGCGCCTGTGTTGGTTAACACAGATCGGCCCATGTCCTACGAGCCACCGACGCCCCCAGCGGACCTCCCCACCGACGTCATCGACACACTCAACGGCTATTCACCCGAGCTGCTCCGAGACGTTGCCCACTATGCCGAGGACCTCGCCGAGCATCGCGAGCGCGAGGCCCGCCTTGCCGAAGCGGAGGAGGAAGACGAGATCGACGAGCGACCCGATGACCTCCCCGATGATGTCCCGACGAAGGCGACGATCACGATCAAGGAGATCAACGACAACCGCTACTACTACTGGCAGTGGCGAGAAGGAGATCGCGTCAAATCAAAGTACAAATCCCCAGTGAATCCGGACGAGTAGACGAACTAGTACCTCAGTCGGATGGCCAGCTGTTCGGGGAGACACCCCGTCTGCGAAGTGAAAGACGCAGGGTACGGGAGAAGTCCCGAGTTGATGAGTGAGGATCCAGTCACTGTCGACGAACTCGCCGAGAAAGCCGACGAGTATCTGCACGAAGCCTCACTCACACCGGAAGAATACGAAGCCCTGAAACAGAGTGTTGCGGAGCTCACGCCGATCTTCTCAGCTAAGAATTCGTACTTTGTCCTCGGCAGCTACGGGAAACATGAAATCCGTCGTCTCCAGCTCGTAAAAGATCGTCTCAACCGACAGCCCGGTGCGTACGCGTTTCTGATGGTCGACATTCGAAGCGAGTGGACGAATACCTACCTCAAGTTCCGGCTGCTCGCCGATCACACAGACGTCATCGTGGGCGTCACCGAACACGCTCAGGGCTGCTTCCTCGTCGAGCAGGGCTACTTCACAGCCCTAGAGGAGTACTTCGCGAAGACGCACGTGTTCAAACGCGAGTACAACACGATAGATGCGGACGCGATCGAACGTAGCCGTCGAGAGTCCCTACAGTGGAATGCAGACCGCGATCTTCGAGATGCTCAACGATGCTAGGCGTCTCTGCCGGTGGACGACTGAGAACGACCTCGTCGAGTGTACCGAGGCTCTCGTGAGTGATCAGGAATACCCGTAGACAGAGACTAATCGGTAACTCACACCCCCGACGTTTCTGTCGTTTCTCCACGAAATCCGGTTCACCGATGGCCCAGACAACGAATGAACTCGAACAGGAAGACATCCCCCGTTTTCGAGTAGTAAGTGCGGGGTGAATCCGTGCAAGATTGGAACTTCGAACCACGAATCCTTTCGGGATGAGTAGTCCACTGGAGAGTGATTACAAATGCTCGTAAATGAAGTTTTGTTTAGATGTTGTCAGACACTCCACTATTGCCAGTAAAATCGGAGGACAAGACGCTATTAGATGAAATTGGCAACGGTAGTCCTGGTAGTAACTAGTCGGATTGATTGGGGCAGGGAGTTACTGGCAACACCGGAGAGGGTACTGGATAAACTGGCACTGACGGTTGCGCGGTTACTGGCAA
>Ga0207772_100382_pt1 | contig 19931 bp, 18 predicted proteins | sample A23M3SouthBayCA_2_FD_187750 | JGI IMG/M metagenome (GOLD analysis project Ga0207772, IMG submission 187750) | Aerobic enrichment media microbial communities from Eden Landing Ponds, California, USA - A23 M3 (2) (SPAdes) | ecosystem: Environmental > Aquatic > Marine > Unclassified | place...
CCCCCGACAGCAACTCGACGGGCTCGAACTGGACGGCGAACTTCACGAGATGGACGCCCAGGATCTGGCGTTCGAGGACGACAGCTTCGACACCGTGATCTCCTCGCTGTCGACCTGCACGTTCCCCAACCCGGTCGCCGCGCTTCGGGAGATGGACCGGGTCTGCAAGCCGAACGGGACGATCCTCCTGCTGGAACACGGCCGCAGCGACGTCGGGGCGATCGCCAAACTTCAGGACTGGCGGGCCGACGCCCACTACGAGTCGATGGGCTGTCGGCTGACCCAGGAGCCGATGGAGCACGTCGCGGCGGCCGGCCTCCGAGTGCGCGAGGTCCGCACCGCCCTGCTCGGAATCGTCACGGCCGTCGAGGCCGAACCGTCCGGGAACTGAGCGTCGTCCCGTTCGGCCGGTAGCGGACGCGGCTGCCGGAACCCGACAGAACGTTTATGATACTCCGGCGAGAGGTACCGCCGTCATGCGCCGCCGCCCCCTGCTCGCGGCCGCTTCCGCCGCGGCGACCGCCGGGATCGTCGGCTGTGCGGGTTCCGATCCGGCCGGCGTCGAGGTCCTCGACGGAGAACTGACCGAGGCCGTCGAGGGCGAAGCGACGATGCGCGTCCGCGTCGAGAACGGCGGCGACGGGGGCCACGTCGAGGTGGCGGTCGACCTCGCGTGGACCGCCGGCGAGCGCGAGGACGAGGTGTTCGAGACGTACTCGGACGTCGTCGGCCTCGACGCCGGCGAGCGGCGCTGGGTCGCCGTTCCGGTGCGTCGCTATCCCGATCGGGAGAGCGACTACGAGTACCGCGTCGCGGCGTCCCGGACGGATCGCCCGCTCGCCCGCTTCGAGTACGACCCCGAGAACCCGGCGGTCGGAGACGTCGTTCGCTTCGACGCCGCCCCCTCGCGCGTCGTCGACGGCGCCATCGCCGCGTTCGACTGGTCGATCGGCGACGCCTACGAAGTGGGCCGCGAGATCGAGTTCCGGCTCGGCGAGGGCAGTTCGGGGGGACTGACCGTCGAGTTGCGCGTCACCGACACGCAAGGGGAGTTCGACACCGCGCGGCGTCGGATCGAGCCCGAGGGCTGATTCTCCGGCCGCTGATCGACGCGCGCGTCCGCGACCGGCACAACAACCATTACACCCGGCCACAGTAGTCTGCGGTAACAGATGGCAACCGGACTCGACGTGGACGCGCGCCACGCGATCGTCGCGCGCGAAGGCGCGACCGACGCGGAGCGCGCGGCGTACGTGGAACTCCCGACCGACGAGATGGTGCTGGACATGCTCTCGAGCGCCGACGCCGAGTACGTCGAGCGCGGCGACAGCGCGTTCGCGGTCGGCGACGCCGCCGCGGACTTCGCGGACATGTTCAACGCGACGACCGAGGAGCTCCTCCCCTCGGGTGTCCTGACGGGCGACCGCGAGGCCGGCGCCGACCTGCTCGAACTGCTCGTCGCCCGGGTGGCGGGCGAAGCCGAAGACGAGGGCGAGCCGATCGGTTACGCCGTGCCCCCCGATCCCGTCGACGCCGGCGGAGACGCGCTCTACCACCGGCGGACGCTCAACGACCGGGTGACCGCCCTCGGCTACGATCCCGCCCCGATCGACCGGGCGACCGCGGTCGGCTACGCCGAACTCGCCGACGAGGGCTACACCGGTCTGGCGATCGCGCTCGGCGCCGGCACCACCGACGCCGTCCTGCTCGATCGCGGCGCGCCGGTCGCCCGCGTCGGGCTCGCGCGCGGCGGGCGCTGGATCGACGACCAAGTCGCCGAGGCGACCGATCGGCCGACCGAGGACGTCGCCGCCGAACGCGACGCGTTCGACCTCGAACGCCCCGGCGACGACGGCGTCGGCGGCGTGCTCTCGGTGTACTACGAGAACCTGCTGTCGTACGTCGCCGAACAGCTCGCCAGAAATCTCCCGGCGGACGCGCTCGAGAGCGACGGTCCGCTGTCGGTCGCGGTGGCGGGCGACGCGGCGGTTTCCGACGGCGTCGCGCCGGCCCTGGCCGACGCACTCGCCGACGCCGATCTGCCGTTCGAGGTGGGCGACGTCAGAGTCGCCGAAGATCCCCGAACGGCGGCCGCCCGCGGCGCGCTCGTCGCGGCGACCGAGCGCGACGCCGACGCGGCGACGCCGGACCGCGCGCTCGACGACGCCGCGTTCGAGCCGGCGCTGGCTGCAGCGTCGCCCCCGTCCGCGGAGGAGGCCGCAGCGTCCGCCGCCGACGCCGGCGCGCCGGCCGAGGCGGACGGGGTCGAAGCGTCGCTCGCCGACTTCGGCGGCGACGCGGCCGGCCCGAGCGACGGCGACGCGGCCGGAGCGACCGAGGCGAGCGAACGCAGGGGTGCAGGATCTGCTTCGTCCGATTCCGACCCTGCCGGAGGCGCGGACGCCGAGCTTCGCGCGGCGGTCGACGACGTCGAATCGGAGATCGCGGCGCTCTCGGGTCGCGTGGACGAACTGGCCGAAAGCCGCGAGACGGCCGTTTCTGCACGGGACGGCGATCAGGTCGACGCGCTGACCGAGCGCGTGGACGACCTCGCGGACGTCACCGCGCGAGCGGAGTCAGTCGACGACGTCGTGTCCGACCTCGACGACCTCTCGACCCGCGTGGACGAGCTGTCGGCCGAAATCGAGAGCCTGACCGACCAGATCGAGGGCGAGGACGCGGCGAGCGACGATCTGGCCGAGGACCTCGCCGCCGCGACCGACCGCCTCGACGCCCTGGCCGATCGCGTCGACGAACAGGAAGCGTCGGTCGAGAACGCAAGTTCGGCGGCCGAAAGCGCCGAAGCGACGGCCGAAAGCGCCGAAGCGGCCGTCGAATCGATCGAGGACGAGGTCGCGACGATCGACGAGGACGTCGAAACGGTCCGGGACCGGACGGCGTCGCTGTCGGACGATCTCGACGACCTCGCCGACGCGGCGGCGGTGGCGGAACTGCGGAGCGACCTGACGGCAGTCCGCGAGCGCGTCGACGACGTCGCCGACGAGGTCGACGAAGTAGACGACGCCGAGGACGTCGCGGCGGTCCGCGAGTCGGTCGAAGACGCCGCTTCGCGGCTCGACGCCGTCGAGGAACGCGTCGAGGAGCTGATCGATCGCACCGATAGTCTCGCCGAACGGGTCGACGGTCTCGCCGCACGGGCCGACGATCATGACGACCGAGTCGACGCGCTCGTCGAGCTGGACGGGACGGTCGCGGCGCTGAAGACGACCGTAGACGACCTCGAAGAACGGGTCGACGCCGCCGAGTCTTCGCTCGATGACGCCGTCGACGCCGAAGCGTTGGCGGACGTTCGTGAGGACCTCGATGCGGTGCGAGATGACGTCGGTGCGGTGCGAGATGATGTCGATACGGTAGGGGATGACGTCGATGCAGTCAGAACGGACGTCGACGAGGTCGAAGTGGCGGCGGAATCGGCCCGGGAGGAAGCGTCAGAGGCCCAGGAGACGGCGTCTGACGCCCGGAAAGCGACCGCGTCGCTCGAATCCGAGGTCGAGAGCGTGCGCGAACTCGCTGCGGCGGCCGACGACCGGGCGGAGCCCCGCGACGACGCCGAACTCCGGCGGCTCGCCGCGGAGGAGGCCCGGCGGCGGGTTCTCGCGCCCGTCGCCGGTGCGGCCGGCGTCGCGGGCCTCGCGGCGGGCGCCGCCGCGGCGGTTCTGGAGCTCCTGCTCGTCGGTGTCGCCCTGCTCGCCGTCGGAATCGCGTGTCTGGCGGTCGCCTGGCGGGTCCGGTGACCGCGTCGGCCGCCGGCTGTCTCCCGGGTTCGCGTGGAGCGTGGCGTCCCGCGATCCGAACCTTATGGGTGCGTCGGCCGCGGCCAGCGACCGGGCGGTGACGGCCATTTATTGAATCGCTCGCCGTACGTTCCGGTGATGACATCCGCTCTGTTCGTCGTCAGCGAGGAAGGGTACTGGGGAGAAGAATGCGTGACGCCGCTGGAGCTGCTCTCCGACGCCGGGGTCGACATCGACGTCGCGACGCCGAGCGGCGGGCAGCCGGTCGTCGACGACCGGTCGATCGACCCCGAGACGGTCGGCGAGGAGACCGCCGAGCACGTCAAAGACGTCCACGAGAACGACGAGCGCATGGCGAACCCGATGCCGCTGGCCAAGGCGTCGGCGGACAACTACGACGCCGTCGTGTTCCCCGGCGGGCACGGCACCGAGTGGGACGTCAACCAGGACCGCCACGCCCGCGCGCTGCTACGCGACGCGGTCGAAGGAGAGGACGGCAAGGCGATGGTGGTCTGCCACGCGGTCGGCATCCTCGCGTTCGCGCGGGACGGCGACGGCGAAATCCTCGTCGACGGCCGGGAGATCACCGGCTTCCCCAACGACTGGGAGGAAGACATCGTCGACGAGAACGACCGCATGCCCGACGGCCGAAAGCTCCCCTACTACGTCGAGGACGAGGTGACGGCGGTCGGCGCCGAGTGGGACGCCGAGCTCGACGCCGAGGAGAGCGTCGCCGTCGACGGCGACCTGATCACGGCACGCGGGCCGGGGTCCTCCCGCGCCGGCGCGAAAGAACTTCAGCGCGCGCTCGGCGTCCAGGCGGACTGAGGGAGCTAGATTTCGTACCGGACGACTTCCCGGGCGCCGCACTCGGGGCAGATGACGACGGTCGGCTCCACGGACGTGCCGCAGCGGCGACACTCGCAGACTACCGACTGATCCGCGCCCTTTTCGGCTCCGAGCAACCGGTCGAGCACTGACATACTGCGTGCATCGCGGGTAAACCCCATAGTAATGAGAACCATTACTGGGCGTTCGCGTCGGTAAGACGCCGTTTTACGCCGCCGCCGTACGGGACTTCGAAACTATTGCCTAATACGTGCCGTAAACTTGCGTCGCGAGACGGGCGTCACTGTCTGGTCTCGGCAAGCGGCGCTGGCACGAGTGCTAACTGCGGAAAACGAGCGGCGTCGACCGGCCTCAGGAGACGAGCTTGTCCTCGCCGCGCTCGACGACGATGCGACACGGCGGGGAGAGCTTGTTGTACGCCCGGCGGAAGCCCTCCTTGACGACGGCGGCCTGCTCGACGTCGCAGTAGGCCGTAAAGAGGCGGTCGCCCTCGGGGATGCGGGCGGCGGTGCCGACGATCTTCCCGAACGCCTGGCGCATCCCGTCGGAAACACGGTCCGCACCCGCGCCGGTTGCCTGCTTGTTCTCCCGGATAACGTGGTGGGGGAACTTCCGCAGGATCATCTTGTAGTTGCCCTCGCCGAGCTCCTTGATGAGGTGGCGGTTCGCCGAGAGGCGTGCAGCTTCGAGCGAGCCGTGGCGGAGCTGGACTTCTTCCTCGGTGACGAGGCTGATCTGGACGGGGTAGTCCTCGGGGTCCGATTGGAGGTCGCCCATCTGGTGCTGTGCGATCTTCGAGCCGGGGATGCCGCCCATGAACTCCTTGCGGGTGTAGGGCGGCTTGCTGATCTCCCGGTACATCGAGGCCGGTTTCTCTGCCATGGTTACTACGGAGGAAAACGGCGAGTGCGCCAATAAGCGCTTCGATGGCACCCCGGCGCCGTGCGGGACTCTCACACTCCCGATCTCGATTTCCTTCCTTTCGTCGACGGGATCCGATCGATCTTCCGCGCGGCAGCCGTTCGCGCCGCCACCAACAGTTAAATACCCCTTCGCCGAAGCCATAGCTGTCAGATGGCGAACGTCGAGATCACGGTTCCCGAGCAGCTCGAGATGCAGATCGCGCAGATGGTCGAACAGGACGAGTTCGTAACCCGCGAAGAGGCCGTCGAGGAACTGCTCTCGACGGGGTTGAAAGCGTACAAGACCAGCGGCCCGATGGACGACGAGGAGACGGGATTCGAGGACGACGGGATGATGGGCCACGACGACGAGTACGTCTTCTAGCGGCGCTTTCGCGCCGCGGGTTCGAATCGGCGCCTCGACGCCGGAGCTCGTCTCCTCTCGGACGAGAGCTCCTCAGAGCGACGCCGCGGCGTCGAGCGCGATGTCGATCGCCCGCTCGACGTTGTTCTTGGCCTTCTCGGGCAGCTCGTCGTCGTCGGTCTCGCCTTTCTGGGTCCCCTCGACGAGGTTGCCGTCGACCGTGCAGATCGCGCCCGACCGGAGCCCCTTCCGGCGCGCGAGCGTGAAGATCGCCGCGGCCTCCATCTCGACGGCCAGCACGCCGGCCGACTCCCAGGCCTCGACGTACTCGTCGGTCTCGGCGTAGAACGCGTCGTCGGTGGCGACCGGCCCGACGTGGACGTCCTCGTCGTTGGCCTCTGCGGCGTCGACCAGCCCCGAGAGCACCTCGTAGTCAGGCACTGCGGGGTAGGTGTCGGACTCGTAGCGCCCGGTCGTGCCCTCGTCCTTGGCGGCGCCGGTCGCGACGACCATGTCGCCGATCTCGATGCCGGACTGGAGCGCCCCCGTGGTGCCGACCCGGAGCACGGCGTCGACGCCGACCGCGGCCAGTTCCTCGACGGCGATCGCGGCGGACGGCGAGCCGATCCCCGTCGAGCAGATCGTCAGCGGCGTCCCGTCGTACTCGGCGTTGACGACCTTGTACTCCCTGTTCTCGGCGACGATCTCGGAGCTGTCGCAGTGGCCGGCGATGCGGTCGACGCGGCCGGGATCGCCCGGCAGCAGCGCGACGTCTTCGAGGTCTCCCGATTCGACCAGCAGGTGGGGCTGTTTCGCCATGGGAACCTGTTCGCCCAACCGGAAGAAAAAACGCGCGCTTGCGGCCGGCTTATTCTCCGAGCACGTCCTCGACATCGTCCCACGAGAGGTCGGTCCGCGCGCCGGTCCGCCCGGCCGCGAGCGCGCCGCAGGCGTTGCCGACCGCGAGCGCCCGCTCGTGATCGGCGCCGTCGAGCCAGACCGCCAGAAAGCCGGCGGCGAAAGCGTCACCCGCGCCGCTGGTGTCGACCGGATCGACGCCGAAGCCCGCGTGGCGCCAGGTCTCGTCGGCAGCCAGTGCCGCGGCGCCGTCGGCGCCCCGTTTGACGACCACTGTGCAGTCGGCCGCCAGCGAATCCTCCAGTTCGGCGACGGCGGTGGCTTCGCGGTCGTTGCAAAACACCAGATCTGCGAGCTCGAACGTCCGCGAGAAGTCCCGATCGGGCAGCCGCCGGCCGGGGTCGAAGCTGACCTGGACGCCGGCGTCGACCGCGATTTCGGCGAGTCTGGCGGCGGTTTCGGGGCGCTGGCTCGTCAGGTGGAGGTGGTCGGCCCGCCGGACGCGCTCGGGGTCGACGTCCTCGGGGCCGACCGCCTCGTTGACCCCGTCGTTGCCCAGCACGGCGACCTCGCCGTCGTCGGCGATCAGCAGATACTTCACCGACGTCGCGGCGTCCGCGACCGTCGTCAGTCCGGCGAGATCGACGCCCGCGTCCTCCAGTTCCCGGCGAGCGAGCAGTCCGTTCTCGTCGTCGCCGACGCTTCCGATCACGCCCGCCTCGACGTCGAGGCCCGCCAGCGCGACGGCCACGTTGGCCGCGCTCCCGCCGCCCGAGCGGTACTGCGCCCGAACGAGGGACTCGCCGTCGGGACGGGGGAGCCGGTCGAGCGCCAGCGTCACGTCCCAGTTGACGTGGCCGGCGGTGAGAACGCGCGCCATTCGGTCTGTTCGAAACTGAGTGCGGCGAGAGAAAACGCTGTCGGGCCCTATAGTCCGCCGATCGCGAACACCAGCAGGTTCTGGATCCCGGGACCGAGGCCGACCGCGGCGACCAGCGCCAGTATCAGGCGGCCCTGCGTGGGTTCTTCCTCGACGTACTCGCGGAACAGCACCACGACGGCGCCCGCGATGAACAGCTTGACGAACACGAACAGCCAGCCCGCGCCCAGCAGCTCCGCGGTCGGTAACGCGGCGCCCGCTTCCAGAATGAGCCGCGAGAGCGGCGTCCGCTCGGCGACCCCCGCGATCACGTCGTAGCCGATCGCCGTCGAGACCCCGTCGATCGCGTGGGCGGCGATCACGACGACGCCCGTCGCGCCGGTGACCGACGCCGACTCGGTGAACGCGAGGCTCACGAACAGCCACGCCACCGCCGTGACGACGCCCGAGACGACGATGGCGATCACCGGCCAGAACGGCGATAGCGTCCCGTTGTTGATCCCCTGGTACACCGAGAACACGGCGAAGGTGATCAGCACCGCAGTGCCGATCGTCCCCAGCGTTCGGTCGGTCGAGCCGTGAGTGCGGATCTCCGCCGAGACGCCGGCGAACGCCCACGCCAGCCCGGTGACGATCGCCATCGTCGCGTACACCGCGGGCGCGCCGAACAGCGGTTCGACCGCGCCGGGGAACGTCCCCAGTCGTTCGAGCCCGTGGAGGACGCCACCGATCGCCATCCACGGAGAGAGCGCGACGACCGTCCAGTTCGTCACCGGCGGCCGGAGAAGGTAGACGAGTCCGACGACGCCGATCACCCCCACGACGAGTCCGATCGCGTACGGCAGCGGCGGTATCGCCAGCCCTTCCGGTAAGACCATACCTGACGTACGCGAACGGCAAGGGTGAAAACCTTCCGGTTGGATGCGCTTTAATTACTGACGAATACCAGATAGAAAACTTTCGGAGGTAGGCCGCACGGCGGACGCGGCCCGCGTGCGCGGCCGGCCCGCTCTCGCAGCGCTATCGCGTCCACGGCGCCCCGACGTTTTCGCCGAACAGTTCGCGCATCAGCGTCACGACGCTTTCGGCGGGGAACTGGCCCCGCTCGGTGACGATGGCGTCGACGAATCGCGGCGGCGTCACGTCGAACGCGGGATTGTCGACGGCGAATCCCTCCTCGCCCGCTCCCCGCTCGTCGGCGTCGACGCCGACGATCGCCGCACGCTCCTCGTCGGTGAGCACTTCGCTCTCGGCGCGGCGCTCGATCTCGACGGTGTGGCCCGTCAGCGTCTCGGGATGGAGCTTGACCGTCGCCGCGGCGACCATCACCGGCACACCCTGCTCGCGGGCGACCACCGCCAGTCCGCTGGTGCCGACCTTGTTGATCACCGACCCGTCCGCGGCGATGCTGTCGGCGCCGACGAGCACGTGATCGACCTCGCGGAGGTGGCGTCGCGCTGCGCCGTCGACTATCAGCGTCACGGACACGCCCCATTCCCGGAGCTGACGGGCGGTGATGTGGCCCTGCTTGCGCGGGCGGGTTTCCTTGACGACCGCCTCGATCTCCTTGCCGTCCTCGATCGCAGCCTCGATGCAGGCCAGCGCGTCCGTCGAGTGGCAGTGGGTCATGACGGTGTCGCCGTCCCGGAGCCGGTTGGCGCCGATGCGGCCGAGCTTCGACTGGGCGGCCGCGACCGACTCCCGGAACTCCGCGGCGCGATCGACGACCGTCGCGCGGAGTTCGTCGGCGTCCTCTCTGCCGCCGGCCGCACCGGGCGCGTCGAGGTCCTTGAGCACGTACCGAAGCGCGTTCGGCAGGCTCACCGCCGTCGGACGGGTGTCGTGGAGCCGCCGCGCCGCGGCCCGAAGCTCCTCGCGGAGCGTCTCCGGCGTCTCGGCGTCGCTCGCCTCGGCCTGCGTCGCCAGCGCCGCCGCCGCGGCGTCCGCGATCGCGACCGCGCCGCGGATCTCCATCTCGGCGATCGCCGCCGCCGTCGCCTCGACGTCGGGGTGCAGGGCCGGATCGGCGTCGGCGCGACCGGCCGAGTCGGCGCCGCGATCGACGGAGGGATCGTCGTCTGACATGCGAGGTGGTACGAACCACCGTGGTAAAAGCTGTCGGGGCGTCACATGGTGTTCAGCTACCCCGACCTGCGGCTTTTTCTCGCTGGCCGCTCTCGACGGCTGCATGGAGTACGCCGACTTCCCCGAGCGCATCGATCACACCGTGCTCGGGCCCGAGACGACGCCCGCGGACGTTCGGCGGGTGCTCGACGAGGCCGCCGAGTACGGCACGAACGCCTGTATCCCGCCGTGTTACGTCCCCGAAGTCGCCGAATACGCGCCCGACGTCCGGCTCGTCACCGTCGCTGGATTCCCCCACGGCCAGGAGCCGACCGCGATCAAGGTCGAGACCGCGGTCGACGCCGTGCGCGCCGGCGCGGACGAGGTCGACGTGGTGGCGAACGTCGGCCGCCTGCGCGCCGGCGAGGACGACGCCGTGCGCGAGGAGCTCGCCGAGATCGTCGCCGCCGTCGCAGCGCCGGTGAAGGTGATCGTCGAGGCGCCGCTGCTCGACGACGACGAGCTTCGCCGAATCGCCGAACTGGCCGCCGAAGCGGACGCCGACTACCTCAAGACCGCGACCGGGTTCGCCGAGCCTGCTGACCCGGCCATCTCGGGCGGCGCGACAGTCCGCGACGTCGAACTGCTCGCGGAGTACCGCCCCGTGAAGGCCAGCGGCGGAATCGGGAGCTATGAGCGCGCCCGGGAGCTGCTCGACGCCGGCGCCGAGCGGATCGGCGCCAGCAGCGGCGCGAAAATCGCGGCGGAGTATCTGGAACGGTAGTCGGAAGCGCGAAAAAATACGGTCAGTTGCAGTTCGTAGTCCCGTTCTCAGACGCGGCGACGGGCCAGCAGCGCGGCGCCGGCCAGCGCGACGGTCGCCGCGGCCGGGCCGAAGCCGGGCACGCTGGAGTCGGACGCCTCGTCGCTTTCCTCGCTCCCGTTATCGTCGTTCAGGCCGAGGAACTGCTTCGCGCGATCGGTGTCCATCGTGTTGAACGAGCGGTCCCAGTCGCCGCCGGTGTGGATCTCGGTCGAGGAACTGGCGATCGCGAGTTCGCTGACTTCCTCCTCGCTCGCGCCGGACTCGACGAGCCCGTCGACGTGGACGTGCATCTCGCTGGTGTTGCCGTCGCCGAGATCGCCGGCGATCTGCGTGACGGTGTGGCCGCCGAACGCCTCGTTGACCTGTTCGCCCAGCGCCGACATGTTGTCGAACTTGGCGCCGGCCTCGATCGTGACGCTGTCGGAGTCGACGCCGACGTCGATCTTGCCGGTCTGGAACTCGGAGTTTTTGAGCTGCTGGAGGACGCGTTCGGTCTCCTCGCCGGTCGTCGGGTCCTGAGACGCCGACTGGATGATCGAGTCGACCATCGTGCCGACGAGGTCCTCCTGCTCGACGCTCATCGACATGTCCGCGTTGAGTTCACCGCCGTCCGTTTCGGCGTGGAGGTTCATCGAGACGTCGTTCTGGGCGGCGTCGACGCCGCGGTCCTGAAGCTCGTCGACGTACGCGGCCCAGTTCTCGGAGTCGCTGGAGACGTCGGCGGCGACGTCGACGGTCTCCTCGCTGGCGGTCATGTTCGCGGACCACTCGACGGTCTGGCGCAGGTCCGCGGCCTGCTGGGCCTCGAGCATCGTCCGCACCTGCTGGATGCTCTCGGTGACGTTCTCGTCGGTCGACTGGCTCTCGGCGATGTCGAGCGTCGAGTCGAGCGCGTCGCCGTAGTTGCCGATCTCGGCTTCCCAGCTGCCGGTGACGCCGGTGTCGGTCGTCTCGACGGTCGCTTCGAGCGTCCGGAGCTCGACGTCGACGATGCTCTGTGCGACCGCGCTGGCTTCCTTCTCGCTCAGATCGAGCTCTTCGTCCTGGGCGAGCTGGGACGACAGGACGTTCGCGACGCCGTCCTTGACGTTCTCGTACTCGACCGTGTAGGAGATGTCCAGCGTGTAGCCGGTGCTGGACTCCTCGAAGGAGTAGTCGTCGATCGTCACGGTGCTGGTGCCGCCGAAGCTCTCGGCGACGCCGCCGAACTGGCTCTCGAGCGTCCGCTTGGCCGCGTCCCGAGTCTCCCAGCTACCCGCCTGGAACTCGCTGACCGGCTCGGTTCGGTCGATCGTCATGCTGTAGCCCGAGCCGGTGTCGTCGACGCTCACGCCGTACGAGACGTCGGTCGGGATCGCGGCTTCGGCCTCGAACTCGCCGCTCGTGGAGAACGTGTCTGCCGTCATGCTCATGTCGCCGCTGGTCTGGAACGACTGGAATTGGGCGGCGCCGCCCTCGTTGGGAACGGAGGCCTCGAACTCGGCGTCGAGCGTGTTGGTCTCGCTGGTTCGTTCGGCGGTCACGTCGAGCGCGAGCGATTCGAGCTCCTCGGGCCGGTCCATACTAAAGGTGCCGTTGCCCATGAAACGGTCCTGCTCGAGTAGCAGCGTCATACCGCCGCTGGCGTTGTCCTCGAGCTCCTCGGAGTCGCCCTCGATGAGGACGTGTGCCAGCCCTTCGCTGGCGGACATCCCGATGTCCATCGTCCGGAGGTCGCTATCGCCGTCGTCGCCGTCCTCTTCGGCCTGGTAGACGAGGACGGCGTCACCGTCCTCCTCGACGTAGATTTCGTCTGCGGTTTCGATGTCTTCGGCCGACTGTATCGCCGCGCCGTCGATGTTCGCTTGCGCTGCTCCGTTCGTCCCGGCCGCGCCGATGATACTCACCACGAGCACGGCGACGAGGATCGCGGATGTCGCTGCGCCGGTGGTCACTGTGAATTTCCTTTCAGCCATGTTACCAGTGTTTGCTTACCCGATACTTATATCTTGATCCATCTTTCGACCACTATCTGGTGAATAATTGGCGGAGATTCACTCTCTGTTAGCATTTGACGTACGACGCTCGTTCGCATTCGGAGCGGACTGCACGGCCGTCGAATAGGATCATCAGTGCGTCCGGGTGGTTTCGTCGCGCTTTTTGCCGCGGGGCTCTCATTCGGTGACGACGCGATGGCCCGCTACCACATCGAAACCTACGGCTGCACGTCGAACCGGGGTGAGAGCCGGCAGATCGAGCGCAAGCTGCGCGATGCGGGCCACCGCCCAGTCGAGGGGCCGGACGAGGCGGACGTCGCCATCATGAACTCCTGTACCGTGGTCGAGAAGACCGAGCGCAACATGCTCCGTCGGGCCGAGGAGCTTCAGCGGGAGACGGCCGATCTGATCGTCACGGGCTGCATGGCGATCGCGCAGGGCGAGGAGTTCGCCGACGCGGGCATCGACGCGCGCGTGCTCCACTGGGACGAGGTGCCAAACGCCGTCGGTAACGGCGAGTGTCCGACGACGACCGCGGGCACCGAACCGATCCTCGACGGCGTCGTCGGCATCCTGCCGATCGCTCGCGGCTGCATGAGCGACTGCTCGTACTGCATCACCAAGCACGCGACCGGGAAGATCGACTCGCCGCCGGTCGAAGAAAACGTCGAGAAGGCCCGCGCGCTCGTTCACGCGGGAGCGAAGGAAATCCGCATCACCGGCCAGGACACCGGCGTCTACGGCTGGGAGGAGGGCGAGCGCAAGCTCCACCGCCTGCTCGATCGCATCTGTTCCGAGATCGACGGCGACTTTCGGGTTCGGGTCGGCATGGCCAACCCGAAGGGGATCCACGGCATCCGCGAGGAGCTGGCCGACGTGTTCGCCGAGCACGACGAGCTGTACAACTTCATCCACGCGCCCGTCCAGTCGGGCTCGAACGACGTGCTCGGCGACATGCGCCGCCAGCATCAGGTCGAGGAGTTCGTCGAGGTCGTCGAGACGTTCGACGACCGGCTCGACTACTGGACGCTTTCGACGGACTTCATCGTCGGCTTCCCCAGCGAGACCGACCGCGACCACGCCCAGAGCATGGCGCTCTTTCGAGAGACCCGCCCCGAGAAGGTCAACGTCACGCGCTTCTCGAAGCGCCCCGGCACCGACGCCGCCGACATGAAGGGTCTGGGCGGGCAGGTCAAGAAGGACCGCTCGAAAGAGATGTCCGAGCTCAAGCAGGATATCGTCGCCGAGGCCTACGACTCGATGGTCGGCGAGACGCGCGAGGTGCTCGCCGTCGAGGAGGGCACCGGCGACTCCGTCAAGTGTCGCGACGGCGCTTACCGCCAGATCATCGTGCAGAACGCGAGCGAACGCGGCGTCGAGGTCGGCGAGTTCATCGAGGTCGAGGTGACCGGCCACAGCACGGTGTACGCGTTCGGCGAGCCGGTCTGACCGCGAGCTTTTGGCCGTAATGACGGAGAACTGACGCAACCGCGGCGACCACTATAACTCGAAAGATGTTATTTACTGAGTAACAGACGCGTACGTCGTTTCAGATAGTAAATAACGATGGTGCAAATCGTGGCAGTGTGCGTATGGCACTGTTCGACCGAACGGCGTTTCAGCGGGACCTCCTGTTCATCATCGCGAGCCAAGACCGGCCCTCGGGCCAGGAGATCAAAGCGCGCTTCGAGGCCGAGGCGACGACCGACGTGAACCGCGGGAACGTCTATCCGAATCTGGATACGCTCGTCGAGGAGGGGTTCGTCGAGAAGGGCCGACTCGACAGGCGGACGAACTACTACTCGCTGACCGAGAAGGGGTTTCACCGCCTCAGGCAGCGCCACGAGTGGGAACGAGCGAAGCTGGGCACCGTTCGCATCGAGAGCTGAGGATCGGACCGGCGAGCGCCTGGCCCTCCCGCGCCGCGCGAACCGCGACTTCCGGCGGATCTCCGGGGCGCACGAGAGTATATGAATGCTGGAGCACGTACGCCCATCCGTGCAGCGATCGCCGCTCCTGATGGCCCTGGCCGGCGTCTTCGGCGTCATGGCCGTCCTGCAGTTCGTTCTCGCGCTTCGCTTTAGCCTGTTTTTCCTCACCATCGCGGCGGCGTTCGGGCTGGCGTCGTATCTTGTGTGGTACCACGCCTCGGGACGGATGGCCGATCGCGTCCGCCAGCGCGCCGCGGCCGGCGAGTACGACCGCCGGGAGCAGTCCCGAGGCGGCTTCGGCGCCGGGCCGCGAGAGCAGCGGTTCCGGGGCGCCCGCGGGCCGTTCGCCGGCGCCCGTCGAGGCAGCGCTCGCGGCAGCAGTGCCCGGCGCGGCGACGCCGAGGGAGGCCGGCGCCGCAGACGCGGCGGGCCACGCGGACAGCGAGCTCGCAACGGCGGTCAGGCGGTCGCCGAGGGCCCGACGCCGACCGAGGCCGCCCGGGTGCTCGGCGTGACGCCCGACGCCGATCAGGCCCGGATCAAGAAGGCCTACCGACAGAAGGTCAAATCGGTCCATCCGGACACCGACGAGGGTAGCGAGGAGGCGTTCAAGCGGGTGAACCGTGCCTACGAGACCCTGACCGACGACTGATAGCTGGCGGGCTGTTTTCCGCCGGTAAATCTCATAATACCCGGTGGTAGGCGATAAGTAAATGTAGTGTCTGGCGGGAAATGTATCGCAATAAGAGATATGTAGCCGGGGCGGCATTCTCGGATAGATGCGAGAATCGGTCACCGTCCTGCACGTCGACGACGACGAGGAGTTCGCCGCGCTGACCGCCGAGTACCTCGCGGCGGAGGACGATTCGCTGGGCGTGACCACGGTCACCGATCCCGACGCCGCGCTAGACCGGCTGGCGGTCGGCGACGTGGACTGCGTCGTCACGGATCTGGACGCGGGCGACGGCATCGAGCTGGTCGAGCGCGTGCGGGAGCGCGCCCCGGGCGTACCCTGTCTTCTCTTCACCGCGCAGAACAACGAGGCGCTCGTCGAGCGCGCGCTCGACGCCGGGGCGACCGAGTACCTCCAGAAGGGTCGTCCCGCACAGTTCGCGCTGCTGGCTCACCGGATTCACACGGCCGTGGCGGTCAGTTCACGGGTCGACGAGGCGGCCGCCGTCGAACAGGCGACCGACGGTGGCGCCGACACCGTCGCCGTGGAGGACGCCGCCGGAGAGAACGCTGTCGGAGAGAACGCTGCCGTGGAGGACGCCGCCGTGGCGGACGCCGCCGTGGCGGATGCCGGTACGAAGTTCACTCGCGATGCGACGACGGACGCCGCTCCGTCGGCGGGATCAGCCGTGACAACCGGTACGGACTCGTCGCCCGAGGCCGGCGTCGGCGAGTTTCGGCCCGACGGCGTCCGCGATCCCGACGAGCGGATCGAGGAAGTCGCGAGCGTCGTCAGCCACGACCTCCAGAATCCCCTGACGATCGCCCGAGGCTACCTCGAACGCGCGCGGCGCGACGGCGACGAGGAGTACTTCGAGCACGTCGACGAGGCGCTCGCGGAGATCGGGGAGATCGGCGACGGCGTCGTCACGATGGCTCGCCTCGGCAAGCGAATCGAGCGGTTCGAGCCGGTCGACGTCGACTCGCTGGTTCGCTCGTGCTGGGGAGAGCTGGAGGCGTCCGACGCGAGGCTCGTCGTCGAGGATCTCCCGCACGTCGCGGGGCAGTACAACCACATCTTCGAACTGTTCGAGCGCCTGTTCGAAAACGCCGTCGAGTACGGATCGACCGGCGGCGCTACGGACGACCCGCGCGACGCCGGGGTGACGATCACCGTCGGCGCCACCGAGACGGGGCTGTTCGTCGCGGACGACGGTCCCGGCATTCCCGAGAACCAGCGCGAGCAGGCGCTCGAAGCGGGGTACTCTACCGAGCAAGCACGTCCCGGACTGGGCCTGTCGATCGCCCGCGCGGTCGCCGAGGCCCACGGTTGGCGGCTCTCGCTGGATGAGAGCGACACCGGTGGGCTCCGGGTCGATCTCGACGGCGTTCGGGTCGTCGAGGAGTGAGTTCGGTTGCCGTCCGCAGCGCCCTCGACGTCTCCCATCCGCGGCGCCCTCGACGTCTCCCATCCGCGGCGCCCTCGACGTCTCCCATCCGCAGCGTGGCGTCTTCGCCGACCGAAATCGTGAGTGTCACTCTCTAGCGGCAGGAAGTCTTTTGGTAACGGTTCCCCAAGCCAGCGATATGAGCCCCGACCGAGCCGCGCTCGAGCGGGCGATAGAGCGCGGCGAGCGGGAAGGCGGCAGCGTCGAGTTCAAGGAGCGGCTCCAGCGCGACGTGCACCTGTCGGACGGCCGCCGCGAGAGCCTGGCAGCCCAGCTCCGGCACCGCGTCCTCTCGGGCGACGGCGAGGCGACGTACGTCGTCGGCGTCACCGACGAGGGCGGGCTGGCCGGCATCCCGCCCGAGCAGTTCTCCGAGTCGATGGACGTGCTGAGCCTGCTGGCCGAGGAAGCGGGCGCCCACATCGAAGACGTCCAGACGTGGGGCGTCGATCCTGCAGATGCGACGGACGGCACCGCGCCGAACCGCTCGCCGCCCGACGACGCCGGCGGCGACGGCGCGCGCGGCGACGGCGGCCCTGGGGATACCGCCGCCGGGGAAGCGACGACGGGTCTGGTCGGCGTCGCGACGATCCGCGAGGGCGGCATTCTCGACGTGGACGACAGCCACATCGTCGTCGGGACGGCCGGCCACGTCGACCACGGCAAGAGCACGCTCGTCGGGTCGCTGGTGACCGGCCAGGCCGACGACGGCGAGGGCGGGACGCGGGGCTACCTCGACGTCCAGCCCCACGAGGTCGAACGCGGCCTCTCGGCGGATCTCTCCTACGCGGTCTACGGCTTCGACGACGACGGCCCGGTCCGGATGGACAACCCCCACCGCAAGTCCGATCGGGCGCGAATCGTCGAGGACTCCGACCGGCTCGTTTCGTTCGTCGACACCGTGGGCCACGAGCCGTGGCTCCGGACGACGATCCGGGGGCTGGTCGGCCAGAAGCTCGACTACGGCCTGCTGACGGTGGCGGCCGACGACGGGCCGACCAAGACGACCCGCGAGCACCTCGGCGTGTTGCTCGCGACCGAACTGCCGACGATCGTCGCGATCACCAAGGCCGACGTGGTTTCGGAGGATCGCCTGCTCGAAGTCGAACGCGAGATCGAGCGGATGCTCCGGGAAGCAGATCGCTCGCCGCTGCGGATCGATCGCCACGGCGTCGACGCCGCCGTCGAGGAGATCGGCGAGACGGTCGTACCGATCGTCACCACCAGCGCCGTTCGGATGGAGGGCGTCGACGTGCTCGACGAGCTGTTCGAGCGCCTGCCCAAGACCGCCGGCGCCGACGGCGAGTTCCGGATGTACGTCGACCGCACCTACAACGTCACCGGCGTCGGCGCGGTCGCCTCGGGGACGATCATGTCCGGCGAGGTCGAGGCCGGCGACGAGTTGCTGCTCGGACCGATGCCGGACGGCGGATTCCGCGAGGTCGAAGCCCGGTCGATCGAGATGCACTACCATCGCGTCGACCACGCCGAGGCCGGACGGATCGTCGGTATCGCGCTCAAGGGCGTCCCCGAGGCGGAGGTCGAGCGCGGGATGGTGCTGGTTCCCCGCGATTCGGAGCCGACGGCGGTCCGCGAGTTCGAGGCCGAGGTGATGGTGCTCAACCACCCGACGCGGATCGACGACGGGTACGAGCCGGTCGTCCACCTCGAAACCGTCAGCGAGGCTGCGGCGTTCTACCCCGAGGGCGGGACGCTGCTGCCCGGCGACAAGGGCCGGGCGACGGTCCGGTTCAAGTTCCGGCCGTACCTCGTCGAGGAGGGCCAGCGGTTCGTCTTCCGCGAAGGACAGAGTAAGGGCGTCGGCACCGTAACGGACGTGCATCCGTCGGAGTAGGGCCGAGTCCGCTCGTTCCGCGGTCCGCGTTCTCTCCGTCGCTACGTCCTGAGTACCGATCGCACGACTTTGGCTTCGGCCTTCCGCAGGTGCTCGGCGGCCGTGCTCGGCGCGCAACCGATCGCTTCGGCGACGTCCTCGTGGCTCGCTTCTCGGGGGAGCTCGTAGTATCCGAGCGAGAGCGCGGCTTCGATCGCCGCCCGCTGGCGATCGCTCAGCAGCCCCGCTTCGACGCCGGGCACCGCGGCCAGGCCGCCGATCTCCTCGACCGTGACGTCGATCGGGTCGGGCATCCGCTCGATGGCCGCCTGGATCTCGTCGCCGGGGCCGAACACCGAGTACGACACGGTCCCGTCGGCCGCGTACTCGATCGGCGGGATCACGACCGTCGGGCTTCGATCGACCGCTTCGAACATTTTTCGCACCGGTTCGTTCGTCGCGTCGAGCACGTACGCGTAGAACTCGCCGTCGCCGGCGCGCGTCAGTTCGATGTCGATCACCTCCGGGAACGATTCGGCGGCCGCCCGGAACCGCTCGGCGTCGCCCTCGACGTAGTGCATGATGCCGAGTTCTTCGGCCGAGTAGTTCCAGTGCATCGCCGTCGCGCGCTCGACGAACGGGGCGTTGGCCATCACGTCGTACATCGGGTGGATCTCGGCCTCGCGGCCGCCCGCGTCGAGGGTCAGCCGGACGTGCTTCATCGGCGGCGGCTACGGACGCCGCTGTTAAAGCTCCCGGGCCAGTCCTGCAGTGGAGACTCGGTGCGGGAGATCGTAGATCGACGCGTCATGAGAGTGTTCGTCACCGGCGCGACCGGCGTCCTCGGTCGCAGGCTCGTCGAGCGACTCGCGGATCGCGGTCACCGCGTCGTCGGACTGGCGCGCGACGACGCGGGCGCGGACCTGATCGAAGCGCGCGGCGGCGTCCCGCGGCGCGGCGACGTGCTCGATCGGGACTCGCTGGAACGGGCGGTCGACGCGCCCGACGCCGTCGTCCACGCCGCGACCGCGATTCCGACCGAGTTGAAGCCGAGCGAGGCCGCGTGGGAGCGAAACGACCGCGTCAGGCTGGAGGGCGCGAAGAACCTCGTCGCCGTCGCGGACGACGACGCGGACCAGATCCTGTTCCCCAGCGTCGTCTGGGTCGCCCGGCAGCCCGACGGGTCGGCGTTCGACGAGACCGCGACGCGACACCCGACGCGCGCGACCCGATCGGCGGCGGAGACCGAGGACTACCTGCGCGACGCCGGCGCGGAGCGCGGCTTCGACGCCGCGATCCTGCGCTGTGGCTTCTTCTACGCGCCCGACGCGGCCCACACCCGGCAGTTCGGGGAGCAGTTGCTCGCCGGGCGACTGCCGGTCGTCGGCGGCGGAGTGCTGGGTCGGCGCGACGCCGAACTGTCCTGGCTCCACGCCGACGACGCCGCGAGCGCGTTCGCGGACGCCGTCGACGCCGGTGCGTCCGGACTGTTCCACGTCGTCGACGACCGCCCTGCGACGGCCGCCGAGTTCCTCGGCGAGCTCGCCGACCGGCTCGGTGCGTCGGCGCCCC
>Ga0207772_100386_pt1 | contig 19524 bp, 20 predicted proteins | sample A23M3SouthBayCA_2_FD_187750 | JGI IMG/M metagenome (GOLD analysis project Ga0207772, IMG submission 187750) | Aerobic enrichment media microbial communities from Eden Landing Ponds, California, USA - A23 M3 (2) (SPAdes) | ecosystem: Environmental > Aquatic > Marine > Unclassified | place...
CGTCGGTGACGGCCGTCCGCCATCGGGGAGCGCGACGACGTCGTCGGTAAGGGTCGCCATCGCGGTGTCGATCTCTTCGCCGGGGAGGTGCCAGCACGCCGCTGCACCGTCGCACTCCAGTTGTGAGACCACCTGATTCCGGAACGCGATGTAGTGCTCACGGGCGACCTGCTCATCATCGTAGTAGTCGAGATGGAAATGGCGAGGCGACGCACTTGTTGGAGTGGTGGGGAAAAGGTGCGTTTCCTCATTTTGGCTGTGAACAGGATGAGGATGCCAAGGAAGATGACAGAAGTAGCGGCGTAGACGCCAATGAAGAAATTGGGGTTTGATATTTGGAGGAGGAGGGAGCTGGAGAACTGGTAGGTAAGAAAGACGGAGGCGAATTCAAGGAGAAGAACTTGAAGGAACAGATGGATCCCGTGACCGAATGTTATGTGATCGATGAGGCGTTGGATTGTCCGCTGAGCCTCCATATGGATTCCATGGATGCACCTGACATATAAAAAAGTGGACCTGCCCCAGAGTTCCTTTCTCAGGCCTCCTCCACTCGTTCGACAGTGATGGTCAGGTCGCCCGATTCGTAGTCGGCCTCGAAGTCGACGGTGAACGCATCCGAGTCGTACGCGGTGTGGTAGGCACTGTGTCGTTCGAGTGACCCCGTCGCCTTGAAGTGGAAGAACGCAGCTGAGGTGTAGGGCTTGCTCTGGGTCTCGACCTGCGTCTCGACAGAGGCCGGGAGCGCGATTTGTGGTGTGTCCGGGTCGATGCTCGCAGCGAACGCCTTCGCTTCCTCGACGGTCGCCCGCGAATGTGCCGGTGTCTCTCCGGTCAACACATCCACCGGGGTTTCCGTCCCGTCGGTGAACAGGACATCTTCGAACGTACGTGTCCCGAGGATCGCCTCGGGATCCAACTCGCAATCGTGAAACGGATCGTCGTCTGAGGTCATCGAATCACGAGCCTATGGGGGCTCACCCATTCCGACCCCTGAAAAACAGCAGCTGCCACGAAGTAGATCGAACTAGGATGTCGCCCCGCTCGATTATTTCAGGTTGAATACTTTGACAGCGACCCTGACTGGTGTACCTGAGTCGATGTTGAATCGGTACACGTCGTGATCATCGTAACCCGGTAACTCTGTCTCAAATTGCTTGTGACTCTTCGTCGCCTTCTCCGCCTTCCCACGTATCTCGTCGAACCTCGCTCTCCTAGAGAACATCATCAAACACGCATGCGAATCCCGGACCGTTAGATTCCCCAAGAGCTGGTCCATAGCGTCTACGAACTGAGCCTGTCCAGACCAGAACTTGCACTCTGCAACGAACAAATTCCGGTTTTCGTACGGAAGCAGAATATCAGTCTTTCCACTTCGGTTGAAAGACTCGCCCTGTGCAATCCCGGCGTAGTGAGAGTTGATCCCTGCGAGAAAAATATCACGCAGGGACTCCTCATCCAGATCTCGAACCCTTTCAGCAGATCGTTCGATATTCACTCCCAGATCATCAATAATCCCGAGAATCTCCAAATAATGATTGTCTGGAACAATATCCGGAGAACTGCTGTCCTCAAGCTTCGGAAGCTCAATACTCCGCTTCTTCTCAGGGACTACGAACCCTTGACTTCCAGAACCACCTGTATCGACACCGAGATCCTCCATAACCTTTGTCTTGGTTTCAACCTCGCCACGACGCCTTTCAATCGCCGAACGAGCTTTGTTTTCAAATTTCTCCCGCATCTGCCTGATGTCGGAATTGAGGTTCTCAACCCACGAGCGGACATCATCCTTCCAGTCCTCGATATCAGAGTGAAGTTCCTCTTTCACCTCTTCCGCATCCCGGTTCTGCGTCCGGAAATCAAAGTATCTCACAACCTCACTCTTTCTGAGCTTGTCGTACAATGGAGGGCTAAAATTGTAGCTGCTAGGCTTGTAACGGAATAGTTCCTTATCCCCGTCAAACTGGAACTTTACCTTCAGCCTCTCGTATTTCCTAGTCGGTGTGCCTCGACCGGGGGTTGGAATCCCAGTTCGGTTTTGAACTTCTTTCTCCACCTGTCCTCCGTCCTTTTTGATAACGTCGTGAAGTTCGATCTGAGAAGGAGTATATTTTGAAGAGAAAATTATCGCTAGTGAGTCCGTACTGTTCTCATCCAGCTCTTCCGAGGTGAGCGATGAGATCTCGTCCTTCATTTCTTCCTGCTTCTCTCTTTTCAGGTCGAGGAAATTGTAATCACAGAATAGAGCACTTCGATTCCTTGCCATTACAGAGAATTCACTGGCCCAATATATTGGTACTTTCCCCACCCTATGAACTGCTGACCGATACCGCTGATTAGTCACTTCCCTGTATTCAGCACGGCTTCAGAAAACTACCAGTGGCTGATGGTTCAAACAGAGCCAACTAGGAGTGGTTCAGACTCGCCTTCTCGAAGGGTGACTCTCCGGTCGGAATGAGCAGCTCCTGTCGGTCTCCGACTCGCTCGGCCAGCTTCCGTTTCAGGTACTGTCTCGCCGTCGACGGCGTGAAGACGCCCTTGTCGAGCATATCGCCGACCACGTCTTTGAGGGCCGCGAACTGGCCCTGCAGGTGGCCGTCGCCGACCGGCTCGCCGTCGTACCAGCGCACCGTCGCGAGCGCGCCGTTCCCGACTGTCTCTCCCTGTTCGACCGTCTCCGAGTCGTACTGGAGGCCGAACCACAGCGTCCGATAGGCGGTCACCTCGAACGTCGTCGACACCACGAAGAACGCCTCGTGGTGGAGATAGTCGAGATGGTCAGCCACGATCTCGTCGAGCGTGAGCCCGGTGGCGCGGGGCTTTGGCTCGACGACCGACGACGGACGATCCTCGCCGGTGAGGTAGCCGTCGACCGCATCTGCCTCGAGGCCATCGGCCAGTTCAGCCAGCAGCTGTTTCGCCCACTTGGAGTCGGTGTCGTCGCTACCGAACGGCGACTCCGCCGAGATTCGGTGCTTGAGCTTGAGGTTTGCTGCGCCCCAATGGCTGTAGTGGAGCGTGTACTGTCCGTCTGTGCGTTCGTACGCAACGAGTGCGCGGTGTCCCATCGAGCAATCACCTCACGGGGCGACTGCGACTGGATCGCCCCGCACCCCTCCCGGGGGACGAACAACGCTACTCGTCGATCGGGTCGGGGGAACCGAGGTCCGCGTGGAGGACTTCGCCATCGCGAACGACGTACCGCTTGGCCAGGACTGGGAACCGGCACTTGGTGAACCCCGCCGTCTGGATATCGAGTTTCTCGTCAGCTTCGAGGTGGTCGGCGAGGTCTCGCAGGAATTCGTGGGTCACGATCCCGCCTTCGTAGTCCGGCAGGCCGTTCTCCCGCGCCTCGTACACCTCGAAGTCGTCGTACCCCCAGATGGTGAGCTCTCCGTCTTCGGTCACCTCCCAGTCGAGCGTCCCGAAGCAGTAGCTCTCACAGAGCTCGCGGACTGCCTGTGGATCCGATACGACCGCGCCGGTCGACGTCGTCGCAGCTTGCAGTGTCGCCATGTCTGGACTTCACGGGGTCGCCCCCGCACCCCTATCGGGGGCGATAAACCGACGCGAGAGTTGCCTCCCTGGTCGTGGCCGGGGACTCCAGTTAGGAGTCTGCGTGGACGTCTGCCCCGGCTCCGTCGCTCGGCCGCGTGAGAAGGCTCACCTCTTCCAGGAGTTCTCTCGCGGTCTCGACTCGCTCTCGATCCGCGTCGTCCAATCGGTCGACGTCGAGTCGGTTGAGATTGCTGAGTACACGATGCATCCGGTAGCCTTGTTTGAACTCTTGCTCCATCGGAAGCGCCTCACCGCTCGCGGGCGCGGAAAGACCCACCATCGAGACTGGCGTCGGGCTTGCAGGAGCTCGCGGCCTTAACCAACGAACCCGACGGTACTCGCAGGGTGTTGGTTAACCGACGCCCAGCACTAGCCTTACTCGAGATTGGGGCCGTAGCGAGCTGAGCCACACACCCGGCACTCCCAGATCGGTTGCCCCGTCCACGCCTCATCCGGGACCGACTCGTGGGTCTTGAACCGATGGTCGGTCGCCCGTCCACAGGTTTGACAGTCGAGTTCCTGCGTCGTCGGTACCGACGACATCTGGCGATCAGCCGCAGCTTCGCCTGCGGATTCGGTCAGTGCCATCGCTGGGACTATCCACACCGCGTCGTCGGCGTCGTCGAGGATCGCGTCGAGACGCGACGCGTCGCGGATGCCGCCCCCACGCTGGTCGTAGAGCCGCGTCGGGGCCTGCTCCTGACGCTCCGACGCTCCCTGCCCGTGCCACCTAGTCCGGGCACGGGCGGCACTGAGAAGCCGCTCTCCCTCCTCTGACGACACCTGTACCGCGTCGGGGAGTGAGGGCCATTGCTCGGCCAGCTGGCGTGCCGGCGCCTCGTCGAGATCGTAGATGAGCGTGTAGTCGTCGACGGCCGGCTCCGCCTCGTTGGCAGAGAGGAGGTTCGCCGCGGCGCCGCCCTTCGCGACGGCACCGTAGAACGTGGTCGACTCGACGACCAGGTGGACGATGCTGAGGAACGTCGTCGACGCTGGCTCGTCCGTGCTAGTCGCGTCACTCCCGAGATGGTTGGTGAGACAGAACCGGCATTTCGTCTGGCCGTCTGGGACTGACGCCCCACAGGACCGGCACTCGTCGTCGGTTGCCGTCGGCGCATCAGGGTAGCCCCCAGAGCTCGTCGCAACGCGTTGCCGCCGGGGGTCACCTTCGTATCCGTCGTCCAGCCTCGTGTCCGGTACGTGGGACGCCTCACCGGTCGGCCGCAGTTCCTCAAAGTCCGAGTAACGACCGTTCATAGAGCAGTCTACAGAGAACATGGTTCGTCTTCGTGTTTAAATCGTAGCGTGGATAGAGCGATGTGCAGTACAGACGGAGAGACAGTGGACTGCCTCAGGCGACCCGTTCCTCCAACGTATCACGATGTGTCCGGACAGTCGCCTTCGAGGCGTTCGCCACGTCCGCGGCCTCGGATTGCGTCAGCCATCGGCCCTCCTCGCGACCGGCCTTGTAGAGGCAGGCTGCTGCGAACCCGGCCGGATGGACGCCCGTCGTGACGCCGTACTCCTCAGCCTGCTCCGCGAGCGTTCGGGCCCGCTGTCGGATCTCGTCCGGACACCCGAGGTCCGAGGCGAGGCGCGGCACGAACATGCTGGGGGAGACAGGCTCAGCGGGGAGGCTCAGCTCTTCGTTCAGCGTCTTGTACGCGTTCGTGACCCGTGACTCCGCGACGCGGGCCATCTCGCTGACGTCGTCTACTAACCGCGTGAGACCGTTGCACCGGCAGGCCCCGTACACGCTAGCCGCGGCGATGGCCTCGATGGATCTGCCACGAAGCAGATCCTCGTTCTGGGCGCTCCGGAAGAGCTGGCACGCCTGGTCGCGGACCGAATCGGAGAGTTCGAGGGCACTCGCCAACCGACGCACTTCGCCCAATCCGTGGGCGAGATTCCGTTCTACTTTCGACCGCCAGCGCCCCCGGGTCTGCTCACGGCGCATCCGCGCGAGTCGCCGCCGCTTCTGCCCGGAGATCTCGTTCCCCTTCGCGTCGGTGCCGCGACCGATTTCCGTCGACAGGCCGCGATCGTGACGGGCCGCAGTGAGTGGGGCACCCGTTCGTTCACACTTCTCGTCATCGTACGCCCGCCACTCCGGCCCGTGATCGATACGCTGTTCGTCGATGACCAGGCCACACTCTTCGCAGACCGTTTCGACCGCGTTCGTGGTGACCCGGCCGTCGCACTCGGGACAGTGGTTCGCACTCGATTCCGTTCGGACGTCTTCGTCGAAGCCAGTTTCGTAGATGTCTCTCGTTGCCATTGTTCTCTCCAGTTTAGTGGAATTCGCCGTTACGGCGATCCCCTCACCCATTGAGGGGACAATAGACTCTATGCCGAAGCGTATGGTTGAGAGGATAGAGACACATCCGGTAGATCGATTTTATAACCGGATGAGCATAATCCGTTTAAGAGATGAGTTTCGCTTCTCGCCTCCCGCCCGGTGCAGAAGCCGGTGCGACGAATCTTATGTGTCCGAACTGTGAGCACCGGATCGGAGTCGTACAACTGCTTCGATACTTAGGGCAGCAAAACATCCCGCTCAGGGATATCACACCGAACAGTTATACACCGTGTCCAGCCTGTGGCGCACTGTTTTTTCCCGAGAATGCATTTCTGGTCTGCCTTTCTGATATTGCAGATACCGGGGACTCGTACCGATCCTATCCCTTCGGTATCGCCGGCCATCAAGGAATGAACTATACCGATGTCACAGTTGGAGAGACATCTGAACACAAACTGAGCAACCTCTACCAAGGTTATGAAATTGAGCGCGGGTCGCTAATCCTGCAAGGTGCTGAGCGCAGTGATGTTGATCAAGATGATCGGTTACCGATTGATCGCCATGAAGACTCAATGACTCGGGCGACGTTAGCTGATATCCTCCTTGTCTCGGTTACTCAGGTTGCCCCCCGCCAAGTCCTCGTCACTGCCAATCTCCGAAAAGACGAGGATGCCCAAGATGCCATCGAGAAAGGTGATGATATCACCTTGATTTATCAACGAAATCTGCTCCAGACAGAAGGACGGGATCCCCCCTGGCTCACCCTTCTCCGTGAAGCCAAAAGCGCAATCAACCGTGACAATCCATTAGCAGCTGGGCCACTTCTCGTATCTGCCGTCGACAACTGTCTCTATCGACAGATCTACCTCTACTATCGATGGCAAGGCCAAGATCACACCGAGGCCATCAGTTCAGTCGACCAATACCGTACTGGCAACAAGATTAGCCGAAAGGATCTAGCAAAGGACGCCTTGAACGACATCTCGGGCGTGACTCTTACCAGCCACGAGGACCCGTACTTCGATGAATGGAACCAGTTCCAGACCTTCCTCCAACAGCGCCACGACATTATCCATCCTACTGATGATCCTGTTCCTGCGATCGATACCGACACCGCTGTCGACTGGTTCAACCTGACCGTTGACCTAATCCTCGGCCACTTCGACCTTGTCTGGCGAGAGATTGACTAGTCTCTGGGCTTGGACCCCTCTGTAGGATTGAATCGTCCATATAGGACCGCTGGACGAGGTTGTGGCTGCGCGCGCAGCGAAGCGAGCACGGAGCGGAGGGTGGGGCGGCGGGGTCTGGGTCGGTCCGGCACACAGCAAAAAAAGAGGGCCTCCTCGACTGGCTACTCTTCCCACCACCGGCCGCGCTCCGGGAACTCGATCCTGCTCCAGCCTGTGATGGCGAGACTGCACCGTCCTTGGTACCAATTTTTCTTGACCGCTCTGAACCGGACTGTCTGCCCTTCTCGAACCACCGTCTTCTTGCTCTTCTCCCAGATCGTGAATTTCGTACGCCCGCTTTCGTCTTCGATGAGTCCGACTTGGGCGATTGCTGGGGAACTAGGATCCCAGAGTTCGCTCACTGTGCCTTCGACCGTCACCTCACCGACCGGGACGTCCGGCACGTCCGCGATGGGCACGATTGCCCCCGGCGCCGCCTTCAGTTCTTCGAGCGTCTCCAGCACCGCCTTCGTGACGTCCCGACCGCGCTGCACCTTCTCGGCCAGCTGCTTCGCGACGACCGCTCTCGACCAGCCGCCTTGCACTTCGTCGCTGATCCGCATCGCTTGCGTGTTCACCTCCGCGAGTTCCTCTTGCGTCAGCTTCTCCCGGGGATCCGTGCGCTCCGTCGACGCCGGCTCGTCACGGCCACACAGCTCGCTGACGACCTCACGCGTGCGCTGCTCCCGACCGTCCTGCGTTCCCAGCTCGGCCTGGGCACTGATGCGCTCCAGTTCGGCTTCCCGCGCCTGAATGCGCTCTTCCTGTTCGAGGGTGACACCGTGAATCCGGTCTTCGCTCGTGTCCGCGATCCCGTCCGGGTGGTTCGCATCCACCTTCGCCTGCGTCTCCTGCTCGACCGTCGCCTCGAACTCCGGCGTCTCGTCGACGACCGGGAAGCCGTCTTCATCGACCGCCTGCTCGCCCGCGTTCTCGAATGCCTGTTCATCGACCGTAACGACCTTTCCGCTTGCGTTGTTACTAGACATTGGAGTTCACCAACTCCGAAGGCGCTCACGCGCCGACACCGCGATGCTCCTACATCGCGGTTTTCCGACAACAACGACCGACAGAACCATCTGCGCGCTCTCGCTCGCGCCTTCGCGAGCGCCCTACCGGGCGCGAGCGAGAGCGCGCCTGCATGAGGTGGCCCCATCCAGCACCGCGCGCCGACCCGCCCGGAGCGAGCGGCCAGCGGAGAAAGCGTGGGGGGTGAGCAGCCACGCAGCGCAACCCCCCGCGCTTTCCCGCTGGCGTCGAGGGCACATCCATTTTAGCCCGGCAGCCTGCCCGCTACTGCAGGCAGGCAGCCCGGAATGGTCGGTCGCGAGCGACGCGGAGGGCGGCAGCGGCGAGCGGGGCGGGCCGGGACGGACACACCTGGCCAACCGGCTCTACCGCTCGGCGCAGCTACGCTCCTCCTGGTGGACTCAGAAAGGGCGAGGCCGTCTCGGTCGTCCCCCGACCCCGCAAGCACCGCAGGGACGAGGAGCGCAGCGGTGGTCGCGGGATGCCGAGCGGCCGAGGGCTTTCAGGGGTCGTCTCTGTCGACAAATCCGATCCGATTATTGGTTCGGTGAGCCGGCTGGCTCGTCGAGAGGGACGTCGACGCTGTCCTGAGTGACGACGAGTTGGACTCCTTCGACGGTGAATCGGACCTCGACATCGCCGGCGGAGGATGCGAGAAGTCGCTCCAGTGCCTCGACGTCGACGGCATCGTGGAGCTGGTACGAGTCCCTGGGGAGCCCGTGGACTTCCAACGTCTCGATGATGTCGACGAGCAGATCGGGAGACGTCTCTGAATCGCTGGGGGTAGAGGGTGCCATTATGGCCGTGGTGAAGACGTAGGACGAACAGGTGTTAAAAATGAAGGCTCGATGGACGGTCCTCGTAGGCCTTCAAACGGCCCTTTAGCCGTCGTCCTGTGCGTTCAGCTCCTCAAGGAACCAGCTGGCTGCCGTCCCGATCCGAACGCCGTCGACGTTGCGCATCTCAAGGCCGTTCGTAGCGGTTCGAAACGGCTCGTCGTCGACGAGGATGCGGTGGATGACTGTCCGGACTGACTCCGTTCCGTATCTGTCGACGAGAGCCGCGACCGCTGTATCGAAATGTGCGTCCTCGTGCCCGGTTCGCGGGTTCTGCGCCCGTTCGACCACGAGCTCGACGACATCGTCGACCGATGCGTGCTCGGGATCCCCGGTTTGCTCACGTACGGTATAGCAAGGCTCAGCATCAGGCATTGCGAGTCACTCCGTGGTGTCGTCCGTATCAGTCGTCACCGGGTTGGTGTCTCGGTGCCGACGGATCGTAGCGAGAGCCTCCTCAAGCGTGTCCACACTCTCGATCCCCGCGAGTTCGTCGTTGATCTCGTCGATGAGTGTGGCACGTTGAACGGTGGCCTCGTCGCCGGCGGTCGTGTCGATCGACTCGACCCGTAGCTGACGCACTTCCTGCCACCCGCAGTCCCAACAGACCCGCGTAATCTCGAGGCGCTCGTCGGCCTCGGCCGCGAGGACTGCATCGCGAAGCGATGTCGAAGGCGGCCGCTCCGGGCCGACCTCGAGCGTGAGGGGAGCGCCGCAAGCGGGGCAATCCATAGGTCTCCCGAGGAGTGCCCGTTTGTTGAAGATAGCGGAGCAACGGGACAGATACACAAACAGCGCTGCTGAGAGCAGCGGGTAGGTCCACGAAACTGCCACGGTGGCCGAGTGCTACTCGTGACGACCGTTGCTCGGTGCGTCAGTCCGAGACAAGATGGGGGCTGAGGTCACGCGTCCAGTACGTCGCGAGACCACCCGGACTACAGCGAGCGCACAGCTGTATCGGGCCTTCAAGGTGCCCCAGTTCGACCCGGAAGCGCGTGAGCGCTGCGAGCGTGTCGACGACCAGCCCACAGCCGTCACAGGCAACGTGATCGCGCTCGTCGGGATCCGGCTCCGTCTGAATCGCGCAGTCGACGCAGATCGGGTGAGTGACCCGCTCGTCTTGCCCCCAGGTGTGGGCCTCGCCAGTCTCAGTCCCGGGCGGAGCGTCGCAGAACGCACACCCCGTGAGCATCTGCTGCATCACTCGCCCTCCGAGTCGGCGTCACGACCAGCCGTCCAGCCACGGTGGAAGACGGCCAGCTGCGTCGATAAGTCGAACACGGTACTGCTCGGCTCGTGAACCAGAACTTGGTCCTCGGGTACCGGAGTGACGACGTCCGCGTCGGCGAGGGCGTTGACCAGGCGTTGGGCTGTCGCGTCGTCGATGTCCGCCGTGTCGACGCTGGTGGCGTCGCGGTCCTGGGCGAGCTGTTCTTTCTCGAACTGTTCGTAGTCGCGACTCGTGTCGTCGTGAGGATCGGGACCACGCATGGTGAGTCACGCAGCGCACGCTGTCGCGCGCTGCACGCCTCCCGGCGCCGACAAACAGTCAGGGCGGACAGCATCAGTCCGGTCGCGGGTCTCGATAGCCGATGACGGCGACGTCGTCGATGAACAGGACGCCCTTCATGAAGTCGAGCTTGGTCAGGCTGTGCTGGTAGAGGTTATGCCGGCCAAGATAGTTCACCGGCACCACCAGACAGCCGAACTCGATCTTCGGGCGGCCGTCCTTCTGGGTGCGATAGCCTTTCTGGAACTTGAGGAGATCGTCGCTGACGTTCTTCCGCTCGCTTTTCTCGACCTCGATGGCGATGCGGGCATCGGCGTCGTAGAGGTCGACGCTGTAGTTAAACCCCTGATGCGACCAGAGCTTGCAGTTTGGGTTGAAGCCGCCGGCTGCGTCCCCCTCGTACTCGTACTGTGGGAGGTCGTCAGCGATGGTGGCATCGAACCCGCCGACTTCCGTGTGTTTCGTCGAGCCGTCGAAGACGTCAGCTGGGACAGCCTCGACGGCCGACCGAATCGACGCCAGCGCATCGTCCGGAAACGCCTCGGACGAGGTTTGGGTGCGGCGCGCGCTCAGTTTGGTGACCTCCTCGACGACGACCATACTCGCACTCGAGGAGTAGCGGCCCGATAAAACCCGTCGCGACCGCCATTCGAGTCGCCCGGCCGCCAGGATGCACTCACTCGAGGAGTCGGGCGGTGGGTGGGGGCGAGGGAGTGGATCCAGCCCCAGAGTTAACCAACACGGTGTCGGTATCGGTTCGGAATGTTGGTTAAGCCTAACCGCTACGGCGTTCGGAGCTCTCGAACCGGCTTCACGACGAAGGTGTCTGGCTCGCTGGTTGCTCCTTCACCTGATCGCTCCGCCGACGTCGAGGGCGACTGCGTGAGCTGGGTGATGAGCTCGTCGCGAACGGTTCGTCGAGGGATGGTGGTCTCGTGCCAGCCCAGCCGGTCGTCGAAGTGCCGTTTCTGGAACTGCTCGCCGACGTCGTCGCCGGCGACGTACTGGGTCCGCGTCGACCGCCCGACCTGGTGGTCGACGAAGACGGCGCCCACGGCCTCGTGTGTGAGCTCGACAAGAGTACACTCCACGAGCGCGACGACCGACGCGTGATCCCGGTCAGTCGGGACCGCCATCTCGAGGTCCGCCCACGGCGCCTCATCGTTGGTGGAAGTTCCTGCGTGATCCGCTGCTCGTGTCTTGCTGCGTCGTTCCGAAGCCATCGTCAATCGGGGGCACGTGATGCGCCCCGCCACCCCTCGCGGGGGCGACAAACACCACTGACACACACCCGCTCAACTTATGCGCTGAATCTGATAGATTACTGAATCCAAACCTTGGGTGACGGCCCCTCGGCCTGAGAGAGCCGGCGGCCTTCGCACATTGCATATCGGCTCTTTCTTTGGACGAAATCCGCGATATGCAAGACGGTATGACGACCTCAAATCGAATAAGAACCCCGTCGGGATGATTTGAGCCGGTAGAAAATACCTCGACGAGGCCGGGCCTAATACTGAAGTCACAAAATTTGCTCGACGAGGGGGTAATGAAGGTGATTTCGGACGTATCTAAATTTCACCGGGCCGCTGCTTCACCTGTTCTGAGTCTCTCGAGGCTCCTCGGCTCGGTACTTCGGATCGTGAAACACCCCGATTCCCTCGATTCCGGTTGTGTTAGCCGCTAAAAATTGCTCGACGGAAGTTCAGAAGAACCTGCTTCTAGTCCACAATATAATTTCCTATATTCTGAGAGGATCAGCTCTGATGAAACCTTCTGGACTTACACAACTGGCTTGCTGGATATTGGGATAGATGCAGAAAGCTGCCGATGTTTGTTTCCCATCATTGATGCGGAATTAAGCGTTAATTAGATGTGCATACTGTTAGTGACGACTTCCCTCGAACGGCCCATAGCGACTATAAAACTCAATCGTAGCGGTTACAGTAAATCCATTTTATGCGTGAAATTCGAATAATTGGCGCAAATACACCTTTAAGTAGCTCGCCAGTCTCCAGTCCTGTAAGAGACGATGTCTTTCTTTGCTGAGCATACTAACAGTCTCACTTACCCAAAATCTGGAGAGTCGGATGAAGAGGACTACCGGACTTGCCAACGCGGAGCCTACTGGGCGCTAAAAAGTCACCGCACGGCACAAGGCGATGACCCTGCAATCATCTCGCTTCCCACCGGCGCAGGGAAAACCGCCTTAATGATGCTTGCAGCCTTCGAGTACAAAGCGGACAGAGTCCTGATTATTGCCCCGTCAGACTCCATCCGCACCCAACTCAAACACAAATTCGACACCCTTGAGGGACTCTCAAAAGCCGATGCACTTTCCTCGATCTCCTCAACACCCGATGTCGAGACCCTTGCCGAAAGACCACACACGGAATCCCAATGGGACGAATATATCGACACAGACGTGGTGGTGACACTACCAAATAGTATATCGTCAAAATATACGCGAGACGACGAACCCGATGTCGCTGCCCCACCTGAGGATATGTTCGACCTCGTCTTGGTCGATGAAGCCCACCACTCGAGTTCCCCCGCATGGGAAGATATTCTCTCCGGGTTTGCTAGCACGCCCCAACTCCTACTGACTGCAACGCCATTTCGACGGGACTACGACCTCTTGCCCGGGCGGCTGATCTACCACTACCCCGTCGATAAGGCACGGGCCGATGGAATCTATCATCAAGTCCAACTCGAGACCCACAATGGAAACAGAGAAGAGTTACTTGAGAGTGCAAAAAGCCAGCTAGCTTCCCTCCAGCAGTCCGATGGTAATGCCACAATGCTGGCACGGACAGACGAGACTGGAACCGCGGACTCGCTCGCAGAGGAGTACAATAACTCGAATAGATTCGACGTGAAGGCAGTTCATTCAGACAAGGACTCAGACCACAACCAGGACGCAATTCGTGAGTTGCGAGCTGGGGAAATAGATGGCGTCGTGATTGTTGATAAATTCGCGGAGGGTATCGATATCGATAATCTACAGCTCGCCGTTTTCCATGAGCCCCCCAAGTCATTACGAATGACGATTCAACTTATCGGGCGACTCGCTCGTAGCCCAGATGAGTTGACCCCAGCAACCATCATTGCTCCCACCGATACGCTCTCCAGTGAGGCGACAGAGGAGGCTGTCCGGCAACTATACTATGAAAATACTGGTTGGAGTGAAATCGTACCGGACCTCATTGACGAGCATATCTCTCGCCAGCGGTGGCCGACGAATCATCTTCGTAGCCAGTCGCCTACAGCAGTAAACGAAGAGAATATTGAATTCTACCAGACAACCACCGTTTACTCACTAACCGGGACGCACATCGATCTAGGAATTGAGGACCCAGATATTCCAACTGATGTGTACCGACTTGAAGCGTCAGACAGCTCTGAGCTCGCGGGGTATATTACAATGTCTACGGACTCCCCGAATTGGGGGACTCATACCGTACTGGAATTCTCAAGGTACGATCTGCATTTGTTCTACGCTCCACCGAGTCATGAACTGCTCTTCCAATTCACCTCAAATCGACAATTTGCCAGTGAACTCAGAGATGAATTGGTGGCTGATGCAGCTGCATTAGCGTCCGTTGATGGTGACCAGCTTTCAAAGGTCATGCAGTCTTTGCAGAGTCCCAAATATCAGACAACTGGACTGTCTAACACCGCGATTCCCTCTGGGACCCAACCCCAGTATAAGACCTATTACGGCGAAGACGTGCAGAGTGCGGTCCACCATTCAGACGAACGAACCTACACACACGGCCACGTCTTCGCTACGTTTGACACCGGAGACGAAACAGAAACTCGCGGGGTCAGTGGAAACAAATCAAAGATCTGGACCAATTCAAAAGCCTCAATCTCCGAGTTCAAGCGCTGGTGTGACCGAATGGCAGACCGGCTCTCAGACGACTCTGAGCCCGGCATCCAAAACCTAGAGGGGTTAGACACTGGCGAATCAATCAGCCAATTCGATTCCACTCCAGCCACGGTCATTTTCAACCCACAGCTGGCGGCTACCCTCATCGAATTCACGGGTGGCGACCTTTCCGGATCAGTGGAAGCAACGCCTTCACTGGAGCTCGACTCAACCCCAGATGCGGGAGACACAACCGTTGACCTTTCATTGAAATTAGAGGGGCCTAATACGAACATCCCATGTACATATGACGTTTCGGCGGACGAATGGCGTGGCCCAATAACGAATTATACCGTCTCGATCCCGGAAAACGGCACAGAGAGCTCCCCAATCAATTGTCGCGAATTCTTGCAAGAATATCCGCCCCGGTTCTATACAGACTCGGGCTCAATCGTAATAGGCGGACAACGACAATCTTCCCAGACTGACCTCAGTACCTTTGCCCCGCAAGACTATCGAGCAGAAACTCAAATCGACTGGAGTGAGTACATAGCCGAGGGGACAGACGAAGAGCCAGATTGGTATTGTAGCGACTACCCGGAGCCGTTGAATGAGCAATGGGGAGATAGTGAACCTGGGTCAGTTTTTGAGGCATTGGTTCAGTGGCTCTCTGAGCAACGAGCTGTAGACCAGCAAATCCTCTTCTGTGATCATAAGAGTGGGGAGGTGGCTGATTTCATCGAATTCTGCATTACGGACAAGGAGGTCAATTTCTATCATTGTAAGGGTGGGAAATCAGCTGGGATTAGCTTAGGACGGTTTAAAGATATCTACCAGCAAACTATTCGCTCTCTAAGATTTGTGGAGAGCATGAAACTCATCGATCATATCAATGACCGACGAACACCGGGCACACTCCAGCATTTTGTACGCGGTGGAGACCGCTACGACTCTCTCAAAACAAATTTCAGACCAAATAGATGGGAGTACACAATCTATGGGGTAAACCCAGGACTCAATACTGGCTTCGACCCCGAACAAGACGATACATGTCGCAAAGTCGGCCGGCTTCTCAGTGAATGTGTTGAACAGGTGGAACAAGTAAATGCGGAATTTGTACTGCAGGGTGCCAACAACAGTTGGTGATCCCCACCCACCGGAATGCGTTTTCACTCTCAGTAACCGTAGGTATCGTTCCTCACACCCCGGGGTTTTTCCTCGGAATCTTTGAGTTGGGTGCGTAGTTCTCGTTGTACACGGTGGACGACTTCTACGATAGCAATCGGGTCAATCGTCGTGATCTCAACCTCAAGGCCGCGGTCCGTGAACCGGACATATTCGATATCCTGAATTGTCTTTAGCTCTGTAACCAGCGTTTTTCGGTCGGGGAAAACTGAGTTTGATTGTACAATCTCCTGAAACCGGCGAGGCTGCCCGCCCATCGCATTCTCTGGAAAGAACAACGAGATATATCGAAACAATAGAGTGACTTGCTGTGGCCGAGAGAGATACTGGAAATCAATTAGGCTGTGTTGGATTTTGAAATACGGCTCCGTCTCTACAAACGGGTCTAGCTGCTCAATGGTCTCTCTGATTGCAGTTCGTTTCTGGAAAATCCGCGTATCATATGCAAGAACAATACTTAGTCCACTAAGCCCGACTGTAATGAACAGGAGCAGTAGGCTCAGACTGATTTGAACCATAGCCAACCCTAACTCACGGACTATCAAAAGCACTCCCCAGAGTGGCACTCTTCTTGGACGAGCGCTTCCAATTCTTCATCCGGATCTGTTCGATTAGATTGACTTTTGGCCGATGCACATCTCTATTCAGCAGAGTCACCAAACCAATCACTGTCTAAGGGTTCCACAGATTCGGAGGAATCTATGATTCAGAATTGCTCAGTGGGCCCAGCTGATTCCTCGTCGACTTGCTCGTACATCTCATCCGGGAACGGGAGGCTACCCCAGATCGAGTAGGGACACTGATCCTGTCCGATGCAGTAGCGCTGCAGATCGTCGTTATCGCAGTTCATCGGCAACGGCGTGTTCCCGCCAATCGTGTTCGAGAACTCGTAGCGGACTTGGTACTCAGTTTCTTGCTCGTCGTACCACGGCCACCTGGAGAAGACGTCCTTGAGGTCCGCGACGATTTCGTCGAGGCTGCTGTCTTGGTACTGCGGGAGCCACATCACCATCCGCGCGAAGTTGTAGAGGTCCTTCCGCACGGGCTTCTTCTCGTCCAGCCGTTCCTCCATATTCGCCATACAGGGGAGTTCGAAGAGATCCTCGATCTCTCTCACCTCGATTTGTTCGGCTCCGTAGCCAGCCCGCCCAATTCGATAGGTGTTGACGCGCCCGTCGCGGTCGATCGTGACTGCCGAATGTGATTCGTGGTCGGCCAACGTTTTGGCGAGACTGCTCGGACTCGAGATCCAGTCCGTCACGGATGATTCCCAGTCGTCCTCGGCATCGTACGCCTCGACCGCTCGATAGAGCTCTTTCGCCGTGTGGAACTCCCCTTTCTGGGCGACGTCGTCGGGGGCGTCACTCAGGGCCCGTCGAAGGACTCGGATCGTCCGTTCGCCACGGTCCCAGTTCCGCCAGATTCGCTCGTGATGGCCGGTCTCGAGGAAGCGGTCGATCCGCTCCGTGATGGCCGACTCGTTCGTGGTCAGCCACGTCAGCTGGTCATCGGCGAGGCCGTCCTCCTGTACCCGAAGGAGCTTCTTGAATGCCCGCTCAGCGTAGTCACGATACTTGCTGTCGAAATCACCGACCGGGACATACAGCTTGTTGTCTTTCACCCGCGTCAGTATCTCTCCGTCGTCGTCACTCCCCGTCGACGCCTCGTCCTCTCGAACGAGACATTTGCGTGACGCCGCTGCCATCGGGATTTCGAGGTAGAGGTCATCCCCGAACTCCGACATCTCTGTGATGCCCGTACAGACCCGACCCGGGTGTGGGCCATCCTCGCCGGGCTCCTTGCTGTACAGCACGTCGGCGATGTCCTGTTGGAGCGCCCCATCTCCGTGGGCGCGGATGAGGGAGGCGAGATTATTGACGTACAGCTCCCGGATGTCGTAGAGCACCTGGATGTTCCGTGGCGACGCGTGCTCGAACTTCGGGTGCTCTTTCACACAGATCGCACTCAACGTCGCGAGCACAGCGAGCGTCCCCGGCTCGTCGACGAACGGATCCTCGACGGCATCGGCACGAACCTGCTCTTTGAACGCCGCCGTCCCGAACCGCTCAACGTCGTTCACGAGGTCCTCGGGCTGGTCCTCGCCGTCGACGACGTATCGATTGTACCCACGCGTAAACAGCTGATTGATGCGTGTCTCTCCGTACTCCAGCGGGAGCGCTGCGACCCGATACGCCATGTCCTCGTCGTCGGTTGGTGTACTCGGGCTCATTCGTCGATCACCTCGGGCGTGGCAGACCGCACGTCGAACGCCGGGCTCTCGATGGGTTGGACGATGCTACAGACGTCGGCGTGCAGCGAGTAGGGCAGGCGGGCGACACGCCGGAGGTCGGCCGTCACGACGGGGTCGATCGGGATGTCGTAGGTCTCGAGAAGGAGGTCGTTCAACACCTCGCGACTCTGCTCGTCGTATCGGTGCGCCGGGTCGGTATCCAGCAGGTAGACGTGGACCCCCTGCCCGCTGTACACCACCATCGTCTCTTCGGCGTCGAAATCGTCCTCGAAGATGTCGCGCACCTCGAACCCGTACTCGATGGCGCGGTCGATATCTTCGAAGGCGTACGAATACCCCTTGGGAGCGGCGTCGAGGATACCCGCAGCGTCGAGGAGCGCATCGTCGTCCCGATCGTCGAGGTCCGCCGACACCATCTCGTTCGCTCGGTCTCTGGCGATCTCTTTGGCGTCGATGTCGACGAGGAGGACCCAGGGTCGTTCCCAGTGATCCAGCGCGTAGTAGACGGCGTCGGGCCGTGGGTCCGGTTTCTCCAGCACCTCCGGATCAGCAAGTGCGAACTCGCTCCGCCCCAGCGGATCGTTGCGGGCTGGATGCCGAATGAACTCAACGACATCCTCGAAGTCGTCGAACTCGGGCGTCGTTCGGTCTCCCGACGGATCTGTTTGCCACGTATCCCGCCGGATGAAGTCCTTGGCCGGCACATCGTCTTTGCGCACCGGGTGGGACTCGCGGAAGGCGACGGCGTACTGTTTCGGGCCGGTCGCCGTGATGAATTCCGGCAGGTCATCCAGATAGCGGGGGAACTCCTCGGCGTAGTAGGCGTAAAGCTCCTCGCGGGTCGCCTGTCGCCAAGTCATTGGTTTAGTTCTTGATCGAGATTTTTGAAGCCCCGAACGGTGGTCAGCCCCGAAGCATCGAACTCGTCGACGGCGTCTCTGATGGTCGCGAACGACCGTGCCGCCCGCCCGCTGACCCGCTCGTCGATCCGATCCGCGTCGGCAAGGCTCTCCAGGACGTCGAGCGCCGTCTCGCGATTGTTGAAGGCCCAGATCGCGTCGGCGTCCACCGCGCTGAGTTTGTCGTAATCCTCGACCGGGGCGTGCCGGTTGTTACTCGCGAGCTCTGCTTCGCCGGCCCAGACGAGATCGCCGTCCGCGTCGAAGCCGGCCACGTCCAGTACCGTGCTGTCGTCAGTTTCGTAGTACGGTTCCACGCGAACGACGTCATCCCGCTGCTGGAGCCAGAGCTCGAGGAGCCGGACACCAACCTTGTGTGGCGTTTTCTCGCCGAGATCGCCCGCTCCTGGTCCCGCCTTCAATTCTCTCCCCAGGAGTTTTCGACCGTCCGGGAGGACGGTGTAGTACTTGCGCCCCGCCGCGGAGTCCGCTTCCAGGAGATCCTGCTCTGTGAGCCGCTCTATATGGAGGTCGTCGTATTCGTCCCGAAGCTGGCTCATCCTGTCCAGTAGCGTGTACTCGTCGTCCTCTCGATTCATCACGTCGAGGACCCGATTCAGGAACCGAACGTCGTCTCGACTGAGCCCGCGTTGTTGGAGTTCGTCATCGGGGACGGGCACGCTGCTTTCCTGAACGGGTGTTGCCCCGTTCTCCGGCTGCGTTGCTTGGTCACCAGTTGGTTCCTCGTCCGTCTCGGTGGCCTGCCCGAACAGGGGGCTCATCGCTGCCTCGCCTGCATCTGGGTCGCTGTCCGCCTCGGGCTGGGTGGTCGACGTCGACGCGTCCTCGGTCGTCGATTCGCT
>Ga0207772_100390_pt1 | contig 19168 bp, 19 predicted proteins | sample A23M3SouthBayCA_2_FD_187750 | JGI IMG/M metagenome (GOLD analysis project Ga0207772, IMG submission 187750) | Aerobic enrichment media microbial communities from Eden Landing Ponds, California, USA - A23 M3 (2) (SPAdes) | ecosystem: Environmental > Aquatic > Marine > Unclassified | place...
CTCGAAGCGCCTGCCACAATCGCGCGACCCTGCCGATGGGATGTCTGACGCTTGCCCATACGCTTTTAAACGAGGGGTGGTAAGCAATCAACCAGTAAGAAAGGAGCAAGACACACCAGCCGCTCGGGGCCGGTGGAAACAGCAGGATGGTTGGACACCTTCTGCTATAACCCGGTTCTTTAAAAATGTTCGCCTGACAGGGAGCGGCGGCGCTGTATCTCGTGAGCGGTCACGCCGTCGTCAGCGGTTCGCTCGCCCGAAGACGCACGTGCAGAAGTACATCTACCAGGAGGCCGATCAGCGATGACGGAGAGCGCACGCTTTTGTATCATCGGGTGCCGGGAGTGTGGTCATCACTGGATCGTCGAACATCTCCGCGAGCAGGAGACCGTTCAGTGCCCGCAGTGTAGCCACGTCCGCCAGGCCCATCTCGTCCGTGTCCGCCAGGAAGCTGATGACTGGACGGTCGCCTGTGAGCTGCGAGCTCGTCTACTCGCGCAGCGCGCTGACGAGTTTGACTCCTTCACCGATGGTGTGGACGACTACGGCGTCCTGGAGGACAACCTCGACCTCTCGGCACCCACGACGGAGACCGACGAACCACCACTCTTCAGCGATGTTCTCGCCGAAGAGGCAGAGGCTCACCTTGACGAGATTGTTGAAGACCGTCGCAACGTCTTCAAAGAAGAAGCCGAGGAGTATCTCGACCGGCGCTTCGGCACGATCTCCTCGGAGACCCCCTCCGAGGAGGAAGAGGACCCGCTCGATCACTTCGAGACCGAGCCGGGTTCGATCACGGTCTCGAACCACGCTGATGTCCAAGCAGCGGCCCACGTCCCGGCCGACGGCTCGCCGGCAGACCTGTGGCAGTCTCTCGCCACGAGCGATGGCTTCCAGGAGGCGCTCGTCGAGGCTGTCCGCCAGCTGCTCGCCAACGCATCGAACCCCAACCAACCGGCAGCGCTGTTCGACGCCGGCGTGACCGCGGCGGATGGCGGGCTCGCTCGCCTGCTTGCCGACCTCGACCGCGCTCCCGATGCGGAGGACTCATTCGGGACCAACGTCCACGAGCGCGCTCTCAACGTCATCACGGGCATCGGCAGAGATGGGATGACGCCACTCGGTCATCTCGACTTGGAGGCAATCGTAGAGGGGCCGCTGGCGGCGCTGGACGCCGCGGAAGTGACGCCGACCATCGCGGTCCACCTCGGCCAGGTGTTCCGTGAGCGCCGCCGTGAGCAGCGCGAGGACATCCTCTGGATGCTCGGGGCTCTCGGGAAGGTCGCTGACCTGCGCATCGCAGCGAGCGGCCTGACGATGCAGTGGCTCCTCGACGAACACCGCGCTGATCTCCCTGCCGAGTTTAGCAGAGCGCTCACTGCCCGGTGTCGCAACCGCGACGACCCGGAGGAAAAGGTAAGAGCGGCTCGTGAGCGACTCGACGCGGATGGCCGGGGTACGCGTATCCTCCGCGATCTCGCTGCTGAGCCCAACGACACGCTCCTCTACCACGAGCTGAAGTCGCTGCATCAGGTCTCCGACGGCCGCGTCAGCCAACTCGTGACTACGCTTGAGGACCTCGGACTGGTCGAACGCCACGGACCACGGAACAAGATGCAGGTTGACCTGCTGCCAGCGGGTTCGGCGTATCTGGACCTTCTGGATGGCGATGATGCCCGACAAGAACAGTTGGATGCGGAGTTTAGCGATGCGTTTCAGTCTTCTACTGATCGCCGTGTAACCACGCGCACGGGAGGGCCGCCCCCCGCCCATGGCGGCAACGGCACCCGCCACCGCTGCCCCACCTACCACCACCTCTCGTGGCTGCAGCTCCCGGAACACGCCGCAACCGCCGCAGCAGCACCGGACGGCGGTCTCACCCTCGTAGACCACCCTCCAGAGCCTCTCGATGATCGGGCAGCACCACTTGCCTCGTTCAACGATGAGCGTGAAGAGCTCCTAGTCGGTGCGGAATACGACAACCCCATGGCCTGGATGGTGAGCACTGCGCTGGCGTTAGCCAACCCCCGCACCTTCGGCCGTCTGGATCTTCGAGATCGTCTCGAAGATGAGTCGTCGGAGTTCCAGCAGATGTTCGAGGAAGCCAAGGAACTTCTCCGCGATCAGCGCTGCCTCGGCTGGCTGAGCGATGAGACAGTCGAAGAAGCTAGCGACTTCGCAGATGCGCTCTTGGAAGGTCGGGAGGACCTCCTCGAACTCACGCAGCGCCATCGCCATGGTGAGTACGCCGACCGGAACCGCTTCCGGGGTGAAATCACGAGTCTTGCCCACGGATTGGCCGGGACAGCGGTTCATCTGTACGATCTATTGGACATCGACGTGATCCGGTTCGCACGAATTCCGCGGTTCAAACGCTTCGAAGAGTCGGATCGTGAGGACCTCGCCGAGATGCTGACGAAACACGTCACGATCACCTCGCGCTACAACCACCTCACGGCGGAGCGAGGCCTATACGAGCAGCGGGAGCAGAAACGCCGGTCGATGATGGATACCAAAGTGGACGCTTCAGACCCGTTGGGCCGACTTATCGGCGGCCTCACTCTGTTCGGACCGGAGATCGACAGCTTCGAGGATGAACTGGCGGAGCAACTCTCGAATCCAGGCGAGGTCGCGGAGGACGCGCCGGAGTTCGCCGTTCGGTCGATGGTCAAGACGCCAGACCGAACGACGTACGCCGAGACGGCTCAGCGGGTCTGTTCCGAGAAGAACCTCTCTCCAACTCGGGATGCAGTGACGCTCCTTCGGACGCTGGCAGGGTCACCAGTCGATGTCGCCCGCGGCCTTCATTGGGCGCTGAAGGGAGAGGACGAGTACCACCGCGATCTCCGCCTCGACGAAGTCCGGGTTGCGCTCGGTTCACTCGACACCGACCGGCTGCTCCCGAAGGCGAAACCAACCGTTTCAGAGATGCTGAACGCTCTTCTCCGGACGGATCAGCTGCTCTCGGTCCAAGACCTGGCCGATGCAGCTGACGTGTCTCGAACTTCTGTCTGGAGACACCTCCCCAAGCTGGAGGAGCTCGGTCTTGTCCAGGAGGCCGGCGACAGATTCCGGTTGATGCTGCCCTTCGCCACTTCCGAGGAGCGAGGCCGTTCGATCCTACCGCCGGCAATGGAAGAGGACCGACTGGACACTCCCGAGCTGCTCCTCGACCTCGTGATCGATGCAATCGGTGCCCCGAATGCTCGTCGACTAGGCGATCCTGACGATCCACTCGGGGAGGCGTTCTACTTCCCACCGGACTACAGCGGCTTGCGGGATGAGTTGGAGTGGATAGACCCGTGGATTCGCATCGCCAAGAGACTCTCCGGCGAGTCGGAACCTGAACCGGTGACGGTCCAGTTCGGAGCAGCGCTACAACAAACGGCCCTCCCGAACGGAGATCTCGCGGTTGATGACGCGGTGCCGGCGGACTGATCGAAGCTCAGGAAACACCGGAAACGAGGGGTCCGGTATGCTGTGAGTCGGGATGGTCGAAAAATAGCACGACTGTTCTATGGGTTCCGGGAAGGTCTACCCGATCAGAACTCTCTCCCGATTAGACTCGTTGAGGCGGAGTCAGTCCCCATCGGCCGACTCCCGCCGCGGCCGAAGAGGCTCAAACTTGGCTGTCCGGTGCGTACAATATGGTTTACGGCTGGTTCTCTGGACGTGAGGGGTAGGGTTAGCGTGTCGAAAACGGTCCTGCGGACTGAATCGTCTCTCGGAAACACCGGAAACGCGGTGTCCCATACTGTGAGTCGGGATGGCCGACTGTGAGCACGACGGTTCTATCAGATTTAATTAGGGTTTATCCGATAAGGATACTCTCTCGATCAGACAAGTCGAGACAGACTCTGATTTCTCTTCGCCTGTAATCTGAACTGGATTGCTCTCATCGTCGCCCCGTCTCTTGATTTCACACCCCCGGTTGGGGTGTGACACGATTATCGGCAAAACCGCGGGACTGCGGTCGAATGTCACCGCTACTCTTTTGTGTGACACATCGTTTCAAAAATCTGACTGTGGGCTGAATTACTTACGTACGGTGTAGAAACCATACATATGCAAGTTCAACCGCTCGGCGACGACAAGTGGCGAGTGTTCCTGCAGATGCAGGAGTTCGTTCAGCTCTTAGAGAGTGCGAAACACCAGCGTGCGCGGACGGCCATCTACCTGATGGCTATCTCGCTCCGTGTCGGTACGGCAGCGGACCTGCTGGTGGGTCAGTTCTACCGAGAGGACGGATTCTGGTGGCTCCACGTCGAAGCAAAGGACTCCACCGAACGCGACCGCGAAACGAAACCTCGGGAGATACTCGTTCCGCAGGTAGTGGTTCGGGAACTCGAATCCCATCTCGGTGACGACTTCGACTCGTTACCGGACGACAGGGAAGTTTTCGATTTTGTGAAACGGACGCTGCAGCGTGATGTGACTGATGCAGCAGAGAACGCTGCTGTAGCGACCGGGGACGAGCAATTTGAGAAAGTCTCGTCACATGACCTCCGTCGGTACTACGCCAGTCACTATCTATTTCGGCTCAACGTAGATCAGCACGTTGTCCGCCAGATGGGTGGCTGGAAGAAGGTAGAACACATGATCGAGTACCTCCTGCTCCCTCGGGACCTGATTCAATCGCGCCTTGCCGACGCTGCGGTACTTGGTGAAGATCCGCTGACGATGACTCGCTCAGGCCCGACCGATGAAGTGGACGCTAACTTCGACACCATCGAGCAGCTCGTCCACCGTGTTGACTCCGACGAGATGACCGATGTCCTCCAGGAGCGCCTCCTGGAGATTGGGCAGATGGTGGCGGGCGTTGAGGTCGTAGTCACTGACCGGGCGGCTGGACGCTCAGATGATTCTCGAAGCTCCAACGAAGACATCCATCAAGCGTCCTTTCAGGCCGATTTCCCTGGTGATGATAGCGGGGTCACCCATCCGGAAACGGTAGCAAAGGCGGCGTACGTCTCGGCTCTTGTAACGAGCTCGTGGATGGTGACCCTCGCTCCGCTGTTCTAACCTGTTTAGTGGTCAGGATCTGTAGATTCACGCTTGAGCGTCTGACGCAGTTTTATGTGTTCAGTAATCAATTACTGTAACCGTAATGCGTAACACAAGAACAGCGGCGTTCTACGTCGGCAAAGGCGGTGTCGGGAAGACGACATCGGCCGCTCACATGGGCGTCGCGGCCGCCCGTGAGCACGGCCTCGATGTTGTGTTAATCGACCTTTCCGGGACGCAGAACGATTTAGCGACGCAATTCGGGTTGGGTGATTCGATTGAGGACCCGGATGCACCAATCTCAGCGGTCTTCGGTGACGATTGGGATTTCATCGCCGAGAACATCCCTGATATCGTTGACCGCATGGTCTACGAGACCGCTGAAGGACCAGACCTGATCCCGTCAGACTCCGGGCTATCGGGTGCAGATAACAACCTGGCTTCCGCCCCTGTCGAAGAACGGTATCTCAAACTCGCCGAATTTGTCGAGACTCACCTCACAGACCGGTACGATCTCGTCATCTTCGATCTTCCCGGGAAAGAAGATAATATCTCTCTCAACGGGATCTTCGCAGCGGAACACATCGTTACTCCTCTCTGTCCAGGGAAGTTCGAACGACGGCAGCTCGAAAACCTTCGTGAGGACTTAGAGAGCATACGGGGCGAACTCGCTGATGTTCTCGAAACACACGATGTCTACCCCCACCTCGCCATGGTGATCCCGACGATGATCACCGGCCAGACGAAACAGTCAGCGGACTTCGTCGAGGAGATCGAGGACGCCTATCCTGAAGCAGCTGCCGAACCAGTCGCCAAGTCACAGAATATCAGCATCCTCCAGGGACAAGGGAAGACGCTCTTCGCAGCCAGCGACGATGAGCTGTACGCGACAGGTAAACGGGCGCGGGATGCCTATCGAACGAATACAGAGACCCTTCTTGAAGCAATTAGCCATGACTAACGACGAAGAAGCAGCAGAGGAACTCCTGCAAGAATCGAAAGGTAAGCACCGCACCAACACTGAGGCGGCTCCCTCTCAAGATGGTGAAGAACAGAATCGGACTGAAGCAATCAAGAACGCACTGCTGGCCATCGAAGCTGGAGACTCTCCAGAGAACATCAACGTCCGGGATGCACGACTCAAAGCGCTGCTGGTCGGGTTGGAAGAGGCTGGTGAGCTTTCGGAGATCGCTGGCACTCTCGGTGAGGTACTCGACACCGATACCGACACGAGCGATGTCACGCAGAGCGATGTTGCCCGTCTCCTGATGCGAGTCGGTCTCCAAGAGACGCTTCCTGAGGTCTACGATGATGCTACCGAAGCGCGGCGACAGGCTGTGCTTGAACAGACAGACGATTTCTGAAATCCATTATCGAATCTGTATTCAGTAATTGGTTACTGGTTACGTAATCGCGGAGGCCCCTTCCGGAGGAGTTCTTTATATCGACATTTGATTCATCTCTCGTTTTGAGCTGGCTGGTCAAAACGTTAAAGGCGGGCCAGATTGTAAAGGTTTCACAGCGGAACCGAATGGCAACCGGCGACAGGCAAGAACTGGTCACCACGCCAGTTTGAGGCACACCCTGACAGCGGCTCCACGCCGAACTGCGGGGTTCCGTCCACAGCTTAGGCTGTGGTCTGGATACTATGGGACGAAATGAGCAAGGCCAACAAAAGGATTCCAGTCACCGAGGAAAGATGGCGCGAATTACACGATCTGAAGGAGCCGGGGCAAACTTGGGACGAGGTCATCGAAGATCTCGTCACAGAACACAAAGAACGACGGCTGGCCGAAATGGTCCGCGAGAAGCGCGAGCAAGGCGACTTCGAGAAAGTCGATCCCGATTCGTGGTGACGACCGATGGGGAGGTCGTTGTTTAGATGTCTAACTACGATCTCCTCGTTGAGGAAGAAGCGTTAGAGTTCATCACTGGCCTCGACGAGAAAAGCGAGCGGATCTGTAAGGACAACATCGGTCAGCTCGCCGAGGACCCCTATCCTGGCCGTGGGAAAGGCGATAAGGAGAAGCTCGTTGTAGATGGTGAAGAGGTCTATCGACTCCACATTGGACGGACGTTCACTGCGTTTTACGAAATTCTCGAAGATGAAGAGGCAGTCCGTGTTCTAGAGGTCTTGCCTATCGATGAGGCTCACGACCGATACGGGTACTGAGTCGTTAGCGTCAGTATCGGACCTTTTCATCTCGAATGGTACCATTTGATGGCGTTCACCAGAACAACATAGATCACCGCCGCCGCAAAGAGGCTACCAGCGAGTGCGCCCACCTGTTCGCTAATCTGTGCACTACCACCTGAACTGACAGAGCCGACAGCACTCAGTACTACCCAAGCGAGCGCGATCACACCTGCGACAATCCGGTCTTGATTCGTCGGATGCTCCGTCTCTGTAGTTTCAGACATGAACGTTTCTATCTGGTAGCTATCCGAAAAGTGTTGTCCAGACTCACCCCCTAGTCGGTGACACTCGCACCCATCGTGTAGCTCACTCCTTCATCGCTTTGACGATTGCTCCATCTACCTTCTCGCGGGACAGTGACAGCGCCCAACCGTCTGCACTCAGGAGTTCTTCGACCAGTTTCCAGAGTGCCTCTGGCTCTACTCGGATAGCTACCCGCACAGGCGGCGCTTTTTCCGTTCGATAGAACTCGATGACTTCTTCGTCACCGAATACAGCAGCCTCAACCCCGCTCGAATGATCGAAAAGCGCGTGCGGGAGGGCATCATCAAGGTCTACCTCTTGGACTTGTTCACCATCGAATTCTTCAACCGGCAGTATCCCGCTCCATTCTGCATCAAGTTGCATAGCATCGGCACCCGGGCCCCCTCCGCGTAATAGATACCTGTTTAGATGCCCTTCTACTGACCTTCCTGCATTTCACTCTCTACCGAAGGCCCACTCCTGTTCGTACTCGACCGGTAGTTCCTCGACGTCCAGGACGTCGGCGATCTCGGGAGCCGTCACCGTCCCCTGCTCCGTCGCCAGCTGCATTAGTTCCTCAACTGAACCGGTCGGAGCGGCAGCATTGTTGCCGTTCATTTTGAGGTAGTACCGCACGGCAACATCAATCGCTCCGGAGGTCGTCTTCTCGCCGGTCGCCTCCTGGAGCATCTCCCATTCCCGTTTGCGCTTGTCGGTGTTCCGAATCCTCAATGTACACACACCCCCCGTTTTCGGGTTGTGAGTGAGCTGCTGAAACAGGTCTTGTTTATATACTGCTGTCTCGAACCCGGCACGATCACGGTGAACCCCCTCCCGCTTGAACCTCGAAGTCGGGTCGATTTGCACACGCCGTTTCTCCGGGTGTGTGCAATTTCGGAGATCGCTTTCTCTTGACGCGCGACCCCGAGGGGTCGCACCGAAACCCCACCTGTAGGGTATTCGCAGAGAGACCATGGCCGACCATGCAATGAGGTCGGGTAATCTGACTCCGCCTTGCTGAATTACTCGGGCGTATCTCATGGTTGGCCATGGACCTTGCCGGCCTACCTTGAACGTCGCCGCTCATCGCTCCTGCCAGTGAGGATCGAGCGCGTTGAGCGCGTCTCGAAGCATCTCCGCGTCTGCACCCATGGCGAGATCGACGAGCCGCTGCCGGAGTCTACCGGCCTCCTCCTGTTCGTCGAGAGTACCCGGCCAGGGTGTGTGCTGGACCTCGGTCCAGAGTTCGTACATCTCATCTTCGTCCAGGTGAAGTTCAACAGTCCCGTCTTCGGTGCCGACCCGGAGGACGAAGGCAGCGCCAGCGCGCGAGCTTGGACCGTAGCTAACGTTTTTGCTGCCGAGTGGGGTGAAGCTGAGGTCTGCCGGGCTATCCCCACAGACGACACCGCGGAGCTCGTCGAGGAGGTCGGGATGATGCTCTTCGAGGACCTCGATATCCTGCGGCAGTTCATCCTGAATTCGCCGTCGGATGCGTGATGCCGACTGATACTGTTTCTCATCGCCTTCTTCGCCGGTTATGTAATCGCGGTCAGTGCCGGTCAGGAGCGCACGCGTTTTCGCCATGCGCTTCGTCGATTCATTCGGCATACTCATATACGCTAACGTTGTCCTATGCAATAATACTAATCCTATGCTCTAACGTTAGTGTATGGGCTAACCTTTATGTCGGTGGCGACATGAGTAGGAGATACGCACCGCTCGCCGCTTCTTCCTCTCGTAGGAAGGGCGGCCGGAGGTGGAGACTCCGACCGCGGTGCTGCATCAAGCAGCGATGATCGATAGCAACCCGCGGGATTTGAAACTCCCGACAGAGCAGACGAATCGACCGACAACCACCATCGCAGACCGGGAGGTAAACGATGGCTGATGGTGTTGCCCGCCGGCATGTTCTCGCTGCCATCGCAGCGCTCTCGACGATCGCTCTCTCGGGGAAAACTAGTGCAGCTGAAGCCAGCCGAGAGGTCGAGGTTACGGAGAGTGAGTTCGGAAGCAGGATAGACATCGAATCAGGCGAACCCGTCTGGTCGGATGCCCTGATCCTATGCGAAGGAGACGACGCTGAGATCGATATCTCAGGGCACCATCACCCGGACGGAGTAGCGAACGTTGAGTTCACAGCGTACAACGGGGCAGTCTCGCTGACTCTCGGCCTCTCGCCAGAGCGCGCCCGGGAACTCGCGGAAGACCTGCAACTGGCCGCTGACCACGCTGAGAACGGAGTTGATGCCTGATGGAGCGCCGTGATTTCATGGCCTCGGTCGCCTCTCTCGCTGCGACGCGGTGGGAAAACGAGAGATACGATCCCGAGGCTATCGAAGAGTGGGACCCTCTCGAAGACGGCCAATGTACGACTGGTGAGTTCACCCCGTCAACCCTCACCACGAGTTGGGGACGTGAGTTCAGCGGTGGTGCTTTCCCGGACGAGCAGTTCTCCGAGCGGACGGTGACCGTTGATTACGACACCACCGACGTGAACCTCTGCTTCGAAGGGAGAGATGGCGATCCCAATGATGGCGGCCATCGAGCTGGTGGCCTCATCCAGCTCACTCCGGAGCAAGCACGGCAACTCGGGGCTGCGCTGTATCAGGCCGGAGAAGAACTCGAACGAAGACCGGAGGTGGCCGATGGAGACGACTAACTCCAGGGTGAGAGCCCGCATCGTCCGCACGGACGATGGTGAGACCTACACGGAGTACTTGCTCGCTGGTGTCGCCTACGGGTCGCTGTCGGCCGTCCAGAGCCGGCTGGAGGGACGCTGATGTCCCAAGCCGATCAGACGGGTCAGGAGACGGCCGAAGCTGTGGACGCTGTCCAGACCTCGAATGCTCTCCCGCAACGTCACGCTCCGGGCTACACGCCAGTCGGTGTCGATCTCGGCGAGTGGAATCTTGCCGTCGCTGCTCCAGCTGGCCGGGAACCGGATGCGGCGCTCGCTGTCTCCGGCCAGAAGGTCCGCGAGGACTACGCCGCGCTCGTCAACGCGACCGACGTCCTCGAAGAGGCGACGTTCGACACTTCGGAGGCACAGGCCCAACTCACCGCCGCGGTGTGGCAGTCGGTCCAAGCCGAGATCTCCGACGCAGTTGATCGAGTCATCGAATACGCTCGGCAGTTCCCCGCGCCGCTGCTCGTCCTGGAGGACCTCGCGTTCCCGAAGGTCCCACTGTGGGAGCGGCGTAGTACGGGCGAGTTGGGTGCGTGGCTCCTTCCAACGTTTCGGAAGGCGCTCGTCGAGCGCGCCAACGAGGTGGGCCTACCTGTGGCCCGGGTCGATCCGGAGGGATCGACACAACAGTGCCATGCCTGTGGTGAGGCTGGCGAGGTCGGTGCCAAGACGCTCCAGTGTACCACTCCGGACTGTCCGGTCGGTGAGGTCTGTCGGGATCGGTCGGCTGCACTGACCATCGCGCAGCGCGGTCTCGCCGAGTAGTCCACGTAGGAACTACTTTTTGGCCCTTGGAGGCTGTTTTCCAGATGGCAACCCCGGGGGTTGACACCGGGAGATGCCAGTTGCAGTCGTCGTTCACCGGTGAGAGTGCCCCTTGACCCCATCAAACCGTCGGGACCGCTTAGTTCGGAGGACTTCCAAGAGCGCTCAGAGGAACCACTCTCGACTGAAATCAATTCGGAATGATCTCCTCAATCTTGTAGGTGATCTCGATGTCCTCGCCGGCCCGCTCCCCCTCAGGTAGTTCGACACTCAATTCTTCACCCTCTGAAACCGATCGGCTTTTTCGAAATTCGCCATTTACGTACATACCAACTTTCACGGGCATACTCCGAGGTAAGTGGATACTCGTTTTTAACTGTAAGTGCAACACTCGGTCGTCTTGCTCCTGTATTAGAATTCCTCTTGGATTTTACCCGCCAGAATTACTGTCTACGCAGTCGTCGCCTGTTCAACTGCTCGGCGGAGCTCCGACGAGCGGTCGTACACCAACCGACGAATCTCCTTGAGCTCTTGTGACCCGACATCGTGCCCCCGCCGTCGATGATACAGGAAGCCAGAAAGGAATCCAACTGCGAACTCTCGAACGCTGCGGTCAAGCATGGGTATGGCGTCGCGTGCTGCTTCGTCATCTCCGAAGGAGGCTATAAGCAGTGTGAGGGCGATATCGAGATCTTCCCGTTCATCCGAGGTGAGAGTCATAGTCCCCACTCCTCTTCCAAGCCATCGGTGTTGAATGGGTCACTACCGCTAAACGCGTTGGTATCTCCCCCAAAACCACCACCTGACTCACTCCCGAACGCTGTTCCGTCAAGCAACTCCTCGGGGGAGGCGATCCCCGAGTCGAAGGTCTCGGAGCGGAATACACTGCCAGTGAGGAACCCGTCTTCCTCTTTATCTTTCCTCTCCCATAGGAACGGCTCGCCCTCGGTTTCCGTCTCTGTTTCCCACTCCATCTCCAGCTCGGTTTCAGTCTCGATCTCGGTCTCGAACTCAGTCTCTGTTTCAGTCTCGGTTTCGGTCTCTGACTCCAGCTCTTGTTCGAACTCACTCTCGATCTCGTTCTCAAACTCGCCTTCTATCTCGTTCTCGAACTCACTTTCAAACTCGTTGCCGAACTCGTTACCGAAGCGAATCGGGGCGGGGTTGTCGAGGCCACTTCCGAGGTCGGTGTTCAGTCCAGTGTCAACATCCGGTCCGAAGTCCACCTCGTCGCTGAGACCGAAGTCTTCAGTAATATCCTCTGGACTGTAGTCATCTGTCGAGAAGGATCTGCTATCACTGAAGCCGATCTCAGAAGCGAATCGTCGTCGGTCTGTGGAGCTCTCTGACCGGCCCGTCTCGCGTGAACGTTCGATAGCAACTGCTTGTTGAGCCGGAACTGCCTCTCTTTGTTCTGGACGGTTGGAACTCTCACTTTCGGTGTTGATCTCCCCTAAGATACGAGCAGCCTCAGCAGGGTCGTAGTCGGACTCGACGAAAGAGAGGTCAGTGTCAGCATCACCCTCAACATCTATCTCAAACCCTGCCTCATCAGGGTCAAGTGTGAACACTCTCTGAGGCGGCTTACCGGGCGTGAATTCGATTCCGAGGTCACTAACGTCTGCTCGAAGGTTCACTGCACGGACGGCTCCTCGTTGAGCAGCATTTTCGGCGATACCGGGAGCATCCGCGCGTAGGTTCTGAGCACGGACCGCGTTCTCAACGAGGCCAGTCATGGCGTTGGCCTCAGCAGCTTCAACGCGCTGGCCGAATTCTATCCCGATGTCCTGTCGAAGGTTCCGAGCACGAATCGCAGATTCGAGACCAGTTTCTACAGCCGCGTTTGCTCTCCCTTTTGCACCGAGGAGAAGATCCTGGCGTGTGGTCTGGTACTCGAAGAGACCTCGCTTAGCGGCTTGTTCGGCGCGCTCCGTGAGGCCGGACCTATCTGCGAGGAAGTTCTGCGTCCGGACTGCTCCCTCCACGAGGCCGGTTTCTGCATTGACTCGTGCGCTTTGAGCACGCTGGCCAAGTTCGATCCCGAGGTCCTGTCGAAGATTCTGTGCCCGGACCGCCCGATCCACCAATCCAGTTTCGGCATTCACACGTGTAGCCTGCGCACGCTGTCCGAGTCCGACACTCAGATCCTGCCGAAGATTCCGAGCCCGGAATAGCTCCCGTCCAAGTCTTTCAACAGTTTGTTGTGCGGCGTCCCGGGCAGCATCGGGTGCATCGGCACGTAGATTCTGTGCCTGAACAGCCCGTTCCACAAGCTCGGTCTCAGCATTTACACCCGCGATTTGGGCGCGTTGACCGAGTTCGATCCCGACATCCTGCTTTGTGTTCATCGCACCGACGAGCCCGCGACGAGTAACACGGTTGATCGCATCTGGTGCGTCGGCACGTAGGTTCTGAGCACGGACCAGCCCCTCGACCAAAGCGCTGTCAGTATTCGCCGCCCGTATCGTTGCTTCTTGGCGGACTACGTCACCCACATCTTGTTTGAGGTTTTTCGCGCCGACGAGTCCCCGAGCCGCCTGGTCAGTCGCAGTCTCCGGGAGATCACGGAACGTGTTTCGTGCTGAGACTGCCCGCCCCGCAAGTCCACGCTCTGCGTTTCCGAGGCCGAATCGCAGGTCCCGTTCTAGCGAGTCGGAAAGAGAAACTCTGCCGCTGCTAGGATCTGCCCTGAGAGATATCGACGGAGACTGTTGGTTAACCTCGGCCAGTCTGGACTGGACCCCTAAATCGGCTTCTGCATCGCTTCTGGTGCCGGGCTTGATTCGTTCCTGAATCCCGGATTTCAATTTCTGCCCGCCTCGAATGGCCACGTCCTCGGGGTCGAGCGTCTGTCCAGGGATTCGGTTGAGGATCTTGGTTCCCACGGCGGTCCGGCTCAGCGCTGCCGTCGCGCCAGTGGTGGCGACTTCTTCCGCTGGTTGGAAAGCGAATGCTGCTGTGCGCCCTGCTGTCGGAGAAATTAGGCTGGCCCCGCCTGCGAATGCAGCCGTCCCGGCGAGACCGCCAACTGCTGTCGCTGCTGTCGTTCCCGGATTCTCTTTGGCCGCCTCGATGGCCCGCGAGCTTGCGAACCCTCCGCGGTCCTGTGCCTCCCCAACGAAACCGCCTTCGAGAGCGCGAACATCAACTGTGTCACCAGTGATTGCAGACTCGGAGAGTTCATCGCCAGCATCGGTGATATCTTCGCCGTCAACAGTGAGGAGACTCCCCCCACGGCCTTGTACCGCCTCAGCACTACCAGCACCGATGAAGTCACCGATGTTGACGAGCGTTTTCGCGGCCCCGGGCGCGTCAATGGCAACACCAGCTCCTCGGGTGAAGGCTTCTGTTCGCTGCTCTATCCCACCCTCTTCGTCCGGCTCTGCGAAGAGTTTCGGAATGTCTTCGACACCAGTCAACCGTTCATCGCTGTTGACCGCCCGCTCGGCCCACACAAGCGGGTTCAGGTCTGATTGCCCTTCCGCAATCGGGTTCACGACGTTTTCCTGAATGGCCTCACTACCAGCATCAAGCCCGCCGATGATGTCTCGACCAAGTTGTGTCTCCTGGATGTTCCCGAGCGGACGATCTCGTTCGGCTTCAAACTCATCTTCGTCGAGGCTGGCCGAAAGACCGTCGTCCGTTCGTTCAATGTCGATGGCGCTCTCCGGCACATCCCCTGCAACGTTCTCGCTGAACTGCTCGGCTGCACGCTCCCGAAATTCGGCCCGTGCCAGTTGTTGCTCTCGCTGCTGGACCGTTCGCTGGCCGCTGAGTTCCTCAATCGCCTGCTGATTCGCCTCGGGAAGGACATCCTGTTCAAGAATCTGTTCTGCCTCTGCACGCGCCCGTTGCTTCTCCTGTTGTTGTGCTGTGCGCGCGCCACTCAACTCTCGGATGACCTCCTCGTTCCGCTGCTCCAACTCCGCCTGTCGCTCCATCTGCTGGCGTTCGGCCAGCGCCTCCTGTGCCTCTTCGTCGAATCCGAATATCTTCTCGACTGTTTCGCCATCTTCCGTCTCCACAGTCGCAGTAAAGGCGTCCTCGATACCCTCTACTTCCTCAATCGCAGTCACGTCGCCGGTCAAAGCTTCTTCCGATGGCGTTCCTTCTCCTGGAGTCCGCCGCGCAATCTGCTCCTTGACCCGACCCGGCGCTTCGTCAGGGACCTCTGTCACGTCGTTCTCTATCGTCTGCTCGATAGCCTCGCGTTGCTGCTGCGTTTCGAGTACCTCCTCCGCACGGTCGTCCGTAACTTCAACAACGGGGTCCCCACTCTCGTCAGTCTGCACTTCTACGGGATCGGGACCGAAGGGCGACAAATCGATACTACCTGGCTCATTGGGACCGTTGCCCCCTTCCAGCGTAGTGGTGAGTTCCTCTTCCAGCTGGCTCTCTTGGAGCTCAGCCCGTCCCTGGTCTGTGAGCTCCGCTTCGAATGTCTCGCCTTCCTCAGCCCACGTGATTTCCACCGCCGCCCGCGATTCGAGACCGGCCTCTTCCAGAATCTGACTCTTGAACTCTCGTGCCTGGTTTTGGACGCGCTCGCTGGCGTTGTCACCGACTGCGAGGCCGAGCTCATCATCCGCTGCGTTCGGATCGATACTCTCGGGAGGTTGGTCTTCACCGGGCAGCGACTCCGGTGAGTCTGGCGTCGGTTCTGGACTTGGCGATGGCTGTGGGTCTGGCGTTGGTGACGTATCATTATTTCCACTGGTATCACCGGAGCCAGCGGAGTCGTCGGTGCCCCCGGAGCCACCGGAGCCGCTTGTATCGTCACTACCGCTACTATCTGACCCTCCAGAATCATCTTGTGACCTACCACTCCCGGGTGAAACTGGATCAACCCCTGGAGCCGGCGTGAGTCCGCCACCGGTGCCACCGTTGCCGGGTTGTGTCGCCTCCGGTTCCGGATCGGGCTCGGGTTCGGGCTCAGGATCGGGTTCCGGTTCAGGATCGGGAGATACAGGATCGACATCCGGAGACGGAGTGAAACCGCCACCCATTCCGCCATTGTCGGGCTGTGTCGGCTCGGGCTCAGGATCTGGCTCGGGCTCCGGCTCTGGATCGGGCGCGACCGGATCGACATCTGGAGACGGTGTGAAACCACCACCTACACCGCCGTTGTCCGACTGAGTCGGCTCCGGTTCAGAGCTTCCCGTTGACGATCCCCCGCTGCTACCACCAGTCGTGTTTCCAGAGGACCCGCTACCTCGATTTCTCTGACGTTCTATCGTGTCCTGAACCCTATCAGGTGCGTTCGATCCGGTGGCACCTCCGCCGCTCGAGGTGCCATCAGGGCCGCTCCCGCTGTCGCTGTCGCCAGATCCAGACTCGTCAGAGCCGCTACCTGAGGAATCTCCGGAGTCGTCGTACCCGTGGCGGGCGCGGTACATCTCGGTGTACGTGTCGTACGTCTGGCCGTTGTAGCTGTATGGCATGTATTAGCTAGCTCTCGTGCTGATGCGTGACCATTCAGCTTCCGCTCTCTCGATTGAGCAGCTGTCTTTGCGATCTGTTCTTCTCGTAGATCTTCTCCTCCCCGGTCCCCACACCGCGACGCGGCTTCCCCCACCCCATGCGATACTCAACTCAAATTGATTGGTTACCCATGGGTGGGGGGTGGGGGTGTGTGGGGGGACTATACTGATATCTCTCTTGTTCGTGGACGGTAGCAAAGGAGTGTTCCCGCTCATAGATTTCCGGCGGGATCTACCGGGTTAGCGTCAGGAGGAGACGGAGTACTCGAAGTCGGCATCAGTCCGACATCTGCCATCCATCTGACGCCCATGTAATAGCCCTCTACGTAGATTCTGGTCGGGAGGTAGTAGGACTGAGTAACTGTCTCTTTCCCGCCGCCGTATCCTGGCGAGCTTTTCTCGACTTCTATCTGCACTGGCTGTTGGGTTGATAGGAGATCATCGAGGCCTACGAACTTGTGTGTGGATCCGTCTGGAAGGTTACACGACCCGATGAGAACCTTTTGCCAGTAGTCTGCCTCCAGGACATCCTCATTGAAGTTCTGCCTGATGGCCTGTAGCTCCTTGAGGAATGCCCGTATCTCCCCGTTCACTTTCGCCCGAAAGCTATCGTTTTCGTTTGTGTTGTGCCTCTCTTCACACTCCGACTCGGCAAGTCTGACAGCCTTGCGGGCCTCTCCCTTCGCGTTGATGAGCTGACGGAGCGTTTGCTGTTGTGCTGTCTCAGTTTCGTCTTCCATACTCACCAGTCCATGGAGTACACGTCGGTCACGAACTCGTCTACGATGTCCCCAAACGTGATCAGTTCACGCGTTTGAGGTACGTGACCCTCTACTGCTTCGACATCGACCTCATCGCTCTCGATGTAGCGGTGTTCGTCCTTCAGACCCTCCACCAACGTCGTATAATACGGCAGCTTGAACTCCGCTAAGCCGACTACTTTCTGGCCAGCCGGAACCTCGAAGCAGGGAACATCGTAGATATAGTACTCTACTTCTGCATCAGAGAGTGTCGCACTCTCCGGGAGTGTGTAGTCATTCCAGTTCTCCACCACCTCCGGGACATCCGAGATCTCAGCCGCATCGTCACGCCCGTAGAGGTCTCGCTCCATCTGTTCGAGGCTATTGTGGATGTTGGGTAGCCAGTTAACCCATCCTTCGGTACCTCGAAAGAGGTAGGTATTGATATTCGAGATCACGGCGATCCTGTCCCGAACCGAGACGTCCCCCTCCCGTCCGTTCTCGACCAAGTATTGGCGGTTATCCAGCCACTCGGCCTTCGCTGTGAGCAACCTCTGATGGGCCTCGTATTGGACTTGTTCGATAGCCCAATCGATCTGAACCCCGCTTCCGGCGTTGGTCTGGTCGTACCACCACACCTTCGCCTGGCCGATCTCCGCCTTGCGGACACTCGGTCTCCCATCCAGCTTGTGTATGTGGTTCCGGATGGTCTGCGGTGCCACATCCAGCGCGTCTGCAAGGTCTCGAACCGTAGCTACGGGTTTCTCTCCAGAGAAACTCAGTTCCTGCAGGTGGCTGTAAATCTGGTCTTCCATACCCATACCAACCTGTTCTATCTCAGATGACTTAGTTCCTGCGCCCAATTTTTGAGCCATTTCTGTCTTAATCTAGCTATAGCTCCCAAACTATATTAATCATTGGCTCATTAGGTGTGATCAGATCGATGGCCGACACGCTCCGCGTGCGGAAGGACGGAAATCGATTCCGGAGCGATAGGCGTGGCTATCAGAGTCGTCGAATCGTACGGGGAGGAACCAGCTCCCCGAACTGTATGTCGTTAGCACCGCGGACAGACAGCCCGCCGAAAACCGGCTGTGTCTGTCACCTGTCTCTATACAGGGCAGTCACTTCGGTTTTACGCCGGTTGTGTGCTGTCTGGCCGCATTTGAAAACCCAAAATGGTCAGACGCAAGTTCGAGAAAGCACGCCAGCAACTCAATAGTCGCGTTACCTGCCCTGGAGATCGAGCGCTTCACAGGTCCGATGAGCACCACATCAAGACACAAGAACACGACTACGGGTTGACCGAATACGTTTGTGTTCTCTGTGGAACTGTCCAACCAGCTGAGACCGCGTTCAACAGCTTCGGCTGTTCGACGCAGGACGATAACGGAGGTTTCCGATGATGTCCACGGACATTCGAGAGCCGCGCCGCCATCCTTCTCAAGACAGGGCTCCCGACGGATCCGGTCAGCCAGTTGTTAACGTCCGCATCTCTCCGCTAGGAAGCAATCGAGAGAAGCAGTTTGTATTGCTCAACATGAGCGATTGGTGCCCACTTTGCTCCAATCGGTACGGATACCCTCACTACATGCTCGGTCTGTATCCCTCTCCGGACCTGGAGATCTCCGTTCCCGGGACCGGGGCAGATCATACCGCGCTGTGCCGGCCGTGCGGAGACCGGGTGATGGACCTCATCCTCACGTGGGATCGCGTCGACGTCGACGAGCTCGACGACGACCGGGCCCTCCATCGCGCCTACGCGGAGGCCGTCGATGACTGTTCGTTCTGCGGTGACTCGGCCGATGAACCTGTCATGGGTGTCGGTATGCTTCTGGAAAGCGAGTCCGACGTCGGCTACTCAGAATCCGCTCACACGCTTTGCAAGAATTGTACCACCGTCTTCGAGCAGTTCCTGGAGCAGCTCTCAGGGGGCAGTGAACGGTGAGCGACTCGAAGCGCCTGCCACAATCGCGCGACCCTGCCGATGGGATGTCTGACGCTTGCCCATACGCTTTTAAACGAGGGGGGGTAAGCAATCAACCAGTAA
>Ga0207772_100397_pt1 | contig 18563 bp, 19 predicted proteins | sample A23M3SouthBayCA_2_FD_187750 | JGI IMG/M metagenome (GOLD analysis project Ga0207772, IMG submission 187750) | Aerobic enrichment media microbial communities from Eden Landing Ponds, California, USA - A23 M3 (2) (SPAdes) | ecosystem: Environmental > Aquatic > Marine > Unclassified | place...
CGAGCGAAGTCGCCCGAAAATCTTCGATTTTCGTGATGACGAGAGAGCTTTGCTCTCTCGAACCACTCGTCAAGTGCCGGAGGAAACCTCCGGCCACCGTAGGCGAGCGAAGCGAGCCGAGGAGCACAGCGAGCGTAAACCGCCGAGCGGGAGGGGGCTTCCGGAGCGGTCTGTTGTACCATTTCCACCACCGGGAACTGATTTTCCTAGTAACCAAGTTACTCAGTACGACGGAGAATCGACAGCCGCACTACCCGTTTCAGACTTCACGCGCACCCGCAACTGACCGCACGGCATCGCCGAACAGCTCGATGCCCATCGCGATCTCTCGCTCCCGGACGTCCAGCGGCGGAAGAAGCCGGATCGTCCGGTGGCCACAGCCAAGCACGAGCAGGCCGTGCTCGAAGCACTCGCGAACGACCGCGTTCCGGCGCTCCGGGCCCTCGAACTCGACGGCCATCATCAGCCCGCGACCGCGGGCGTCGACGGCGCCCGGAAGATCGGCGTCGTCGAGCAGTTCGAGACACTGCTCGCCCCGCCGGGTCGCGTTCGCGAGGAGGTTCCGGTCCTCGATGACGTCGAGGGTCAACACGCCCTGGAGCGCTGCGATCACGTCGCCGGCGCCCCACGTCGAGGAGAGCCGGCCTTCGGTCTCGGGGAAGGTGTCCGAATCGGCGATCGTCGCGCCGACGCGGAGCCCTTTCGCTGCGGCGATGACGTCGGGGTCGATCGGCCCGTGGTCGACCGCCCAGAACTCGCCGGTCCGGCCGATGCCGGACTGGATCTCGTCGACGACGATCGGAATGTCGTGGAGATCGGCGAGGTCGGCCAACTCCTCGAGGAAGGGATCGGAGGGGATCCGGTAGCCGCCCTCGCCCTGGATCGGCTCGACGATGATGTAAGCCACTTCCTCGGGCGGGAGGTGGCCGGAGTCCGGGTCGAGTTTCCGGCGGAGGACGGATTCGGCGGTGGCGTCAGTCCCGGAGCCGTGCCCGTCGCCACCGACGAAGAAGCCACAGTCGCAGTTCGTCAGATCGTCACCGGCGTCGTCACAGTACGGGGCGTCGACCACGCCGCCGACGTCGGGGAAGCCCCGGCGCTGGACGTGTTTCGAACGGTTCAGCGAGAGCGCGCCGAGGGTGCGGCCGTGGAACGCGCCCTCGAAAGTGATCGCGCGGTGGCCGCCGGTCTCGTCGTAGCAGATCTTGATCGCATTCTCGACGGCCTCCGCGCCCGAGTTCGAGAGGAAGACGGTATCGAGACCGTACTGATCGGCGCGGTCGGCCAGCCGGTCCTGAAGCTGGGTCGGCCCGGGAAACGCCGGATCGTCCGGCGGCCCGTTGCCGCCAGCGACGTAGAAGTCCTGACCGGCGATCTTGCCGGGCTCGGGGAGATCGAGGGCGTCGAGGCGCTCGCGGATCGCGGGGTTGTCGTACCCGAGCGGCGCGGCGCCGACGTGGGCGGTGAAATCCAGCAGTGTGTTGCCGTCCACGTCGGTACAGAAGGGGCCGCTCGCCGGAGCGGTGTGATCCCAGACGAACTCGTAGACGTACGTCGACGGTGCGGCGTGCTCGTGGTGGGCCTCGACCCACTGGCTCGCGCGCTCCCCGGGAATGCCGTCGACGGCCGGCGTCGCAGTCTCGCGGTCCATAGTCATCGTTTACGGACGACCGTGAAAAATCCGAGGGAGGGCGCGGCGACATTCACGAACAGATCCGGTAGCGCGATGGACAGACCGGTCGTTTAGAGCACGACGATCAGCGTCGCCGCGGTGGCGACGGCGAGGAGGAGCGCCGAGCGGATCGACACGGCGCGTGCGAACGCCCGATCACCGCCGACCCCGGTCAACAGCGCCTTGACGACGATCGACGCGGCGGTCGCGAGCAGGACGCCGACGGTCGCCGTCGCAGGGCCGATCGTCCCCGATCGGTAGAGAATGACGGCAGAGGTCGTCGCCCCGCCGGAGGAGACGAAGCCGGTGGCAGCCGTCGCGGCGTAGAACCCGATCTGGCCCAGTTCCTGCTCGGCCGCGGAGCCAGCGACGAGGACGATCGCGAAGACGGCCCCGAAGCCGACCACGTTTCGGACGGAGAACGGACTCTCGAGGTCGAACTCGACGGGCTCGGACCAGTCCGCAGAGCGGACCGCCAGACCGCCCGCCACCGCCACGATGGCGAGCAGCGGTACGGCGACGTCGAGGAGCAGTCCCTGGTTGATCGTGAAGGCGAGCACGATCGCGAGATTCCGGAGCGCCATCGCAGCGACCGCGAGCAGGATTGCGGCGACGGCGTAGCCCCGCGCGTCGGACTCCTGTTGCACGTAGTCGATCATCGATCCCACGACGGCCGTCGAGGACGCCAGCCCGCCGAAGAAGCCGGTCATGGCGACGCCGCGGCCGCCGTACGTCGTCACGATGACGTAGTTGCCGATGCCGATCGCCGCGACGGTGACCACCATCATCCAGGCCACCCGCGGCTCGAGCGTGACGGTGACGGACCGGACGACGAGTTCGACCGACCCCTGCGGGAGCAGCGGGTAGATCACGAACGCCAGGATCGCGAACTCCGACGCCGAGCGGAGTTCGGGACGAGTGAGCCCGCCGGCGATCGAGTGTAGCTCGTGCTTCTCGAGGAGTAACAGGGACGTGATGACGGCGACGGCGACGCCCTCGACGACGAGCTCGGCGGCGACGAGCGCACCGACGCCGTACGCGACGAACATCGCAACCCAGGTCGTCAGCGACAGTCCCGCCTCCGGATCGAGCAGTCCTCGCACCGAGAGCACCGCGCCCTGTGCGAACACGAGCACCCCACCGAGCGCGAGGAGAACCGGCTGTTCGAGGGTGACGAGCGTGGCCGCGAGCAGGCTGATCAACGCGAAAGTCCGCACGCCGGCAGCCTTTTCGGACCACTCGCGTTCGAGTCCGAGGAAGAGCCCGAGGGCGGTCGCGAGCACGAGCCGGACCACCGGCTGTTCGAGCGGCGCGCTACCGAGCTGGAGGGCGATCGACACTCGAAGAAGTACGACGACGCGTCACTTAACCGTAGGGAGGGATCCACGGCGACCGGTAGTGGGCAGCCGCCAGAAGGAGCAAGATACGCAAACAGAAACTCGCGTGCCTCCGCGAACGACGCGTGGCTCAGCGATGCTCGCTGACGCGACGAATCGGGGAAAGAGATGCCTGCTCAGAGGTCGACGTACTGATCTTCCCACTCGCGGCGCGCTTCGATCTCGCGCGTGCCGCGGCTGGTAAGCATGTAGTAGTTCGTCCGTCGGTCGAGTTGCCCCTTCTCGACGAGCCCCTTGTCGACGAGCGTGTCGAGGTTCGGGTAGAGGCGCCCGTGGTGGATCTCCTTCTCGTAGTAGTCCTCGAGTTCGTCCTTGATGGCGAGGCCGTGTGGCTCCTCCTTCCCCGCGATCGTGTAGAGGAGGTCGCGCTGGAATCCTGTCAGATCGTACATGAGGTGAGTTCGAGCGGCACTTATTGTCGGAATGAAATAAGTATACCGGCTTTCGACTGATCGGGGGCCGCACCGGAGAGAATTGGCAGGAGTAGCGGCCAGCAGCGCCGTTCTATCACGAGTACGGCCGTCGTCAGACGCTCATCAGCATTCCAGCATGTCCGAGTTCCTCCCCGCCAGACTGTCCGATGGTAGGCCGCGTCAACGGCCGGTCAGGATGCGTCGAAGCGCCGCGGCGTGAGGTCGAGTGGGCAATCACAGAGAAGCGGCTCGATACTGTAGTCTGGATAGCAGTCGCTCGGAGAGTCGAGACGCACGGAGCCGCGAGCGCCAACGGCGCTGCTGCTCGAATCGTAGGAAACAGAAAGCAGGAAACGGCCGGACGAAAAATCCGGCCGTTTGCCGCCCTGAATTGGTCCCCGCTGACGCTTCGGCCCTCCAAAGCGAAGCGTCACCTGAGGCAAATTGCCGTTTCCCCTTAAACGTATCGAAGAGATCGGGCCAAGTAGCCACGACCTACCCAGATTCCCACAGTTGAAACCGGGCGGCGGTGGGATAGTGGCAGCCGTTCAGATGTGCTCCTCTTCGAGTACCCATCCGATCGCGCGTTTGTAGTGCGCGAACAGCTCCCTGACGCCCTCGTGTCGCATGTCCTCGGAGTCGAGCTGTTCGGCCAGATACTCGTACTGCTCACGAATCTCGTCTTCGGTGCGCATATGTCCGCTTGGAGGGCCAGCTACGTCAGTTCGGTGGACGCTGCGGGACCCTCGACGATCCGCACAGCTCCGCGTCGCCAGCACTTTCCGTGCCCACAGCGTACGCCGGCGTAGATGACAGGCGAATTCGGCCTCGTTTCCGAGGAGTCCGAAACCCCCGGCGACGAGTGGCCGGAGCTGGACGTGAGCGACACCGAGGCCGACCGGATCGCGCGCGAGCGGGACAGAGAGTTCGACGAGTTTCGCGATCGCATCCGCGACGCCGATCAGTTCAAAGTCGAAGACTCGGTGTTCGACGACGCGACGTTCGCGGCGCTATACAAGCTGGTGCAAGATGGCTACGTCGCCGCCTTCGGCGGCCCCATCTCGACGGGGAAGGAGGCCAACGTCTACGAGGCGCTCGCGGGCGACCGCGCCCGTGACATTCTCGCGGCCGAAGACGTCTCCGCTCCGATCCAGTCCGCTGGCGAGATCGAGGGATCGGCCCGTCAGCGCGGCCGGCAGGGGCAGGATCCCAGCGAGGAGCTCGCCGTCGCCGTGAAAGTCTACCGCATCAACGCCTCGAACTTTCAGGACATGAGCGAGTATCTCGTCGGCGACCCGCGCTTCGAGGAGCTCGGCGACAAGAAGAAGATCGTCCTCGCGTGGACGCGCAAGGAGCTCTCGAACCTCGAACGAGCCCGGCGAGCCGGCGTCCGGGTCCCGACCCCGATCGCCGCGGAGCGCAACGTCCTGATCATGGAGTTCGTGGGAGCCGACGGCGAGCGAGGCCGCCGCCTCGACGAGGTCCACGTCGAGAACCCGGAGACTGCCTACGAGGTCGTCAGAGAGTACGTCCGCCGGCTCTACGACGCGGGCCTCGTCCACGGCGATCTCTCCGAGTATAATCTCCTCGTGCACGACGGCGAACTGGTCGTCATCGACGTCGGTCAGGCGGTGACGATCCACCACCCGAACGCGGAGGAGTTCCTCGAACGCGACTGCAAGAACGTGGCTGCGTTCTTTGGACGCCAGGGCGTCGACGCCGACGGCGACGACCTGGTGGAGTGGGTGCGAGACAACGCGGACCCGAGAAACTGACCGACCGACACCACGATGTACCTCGTCGAGATCAAAGCCACCGCGCGCCGTCACAACGCAGCCGTCGGTGAGACGATCAACCGCGACGGCGCCCGCCACGAGTTCGACGATCGCGAGTCGGCCGACGAGTGGGCGCGGACGCTGTCCGCCGAGGGCGAGCACGCCGTCTGGATTCAGGACGCGCCGCCACACGCGAGAGGGCTCGTCGACGGCTATCTAATGAGTCGCGGGACAGTTCGGACGGCAGCGGCGCCGTTCGAGAGCGAGCAGCGCGACCTGTCGGCGGCGATCGATCGCCCCTGAGTGCTCGTCGTGGCGATGCCGCCGTCGCCGAGAGAGAGCGGCAGGTGGAGAACTGGGCATGAAGGGGTGAGGAGAGGGTGAGATGGAGAGGAACGGGGAGAGAGTGGCAAGTGGAGAACAGAGTGAAGAAGAGGTGAGTGAGGTGAACTGCCGAGCGAAGAGCGAGGAGCAAGACTCAGTTCGAGCCGCATCCAGCTATATAATAACTGAATAGCCTAGTAATTTAATAGCATAGAGACTGTTGGAACAATTAACTGGAGTGACGCGAAACAATGCAAGACCAACTCGCACTCGGCGTGGTGCTGTTCGGACTGCTCATTGCACCGTTCCTCGCCTACGGCGTCCTCTCCTGGTTCGCCCGGCGAGATTTCAAGCGGAGTGATTCCCGCGAGGACACCACACCGTCGACGACCGGTGCACAGCCCAGCCGGAACATCCCTGGCGGTGGCCGGCGCGACAGCTGATCCCGCGGAACTGACGATACGGCTCTACTCTCCGAGGCTGGCCATCGGCACGGTGATGTGACGATCAGTACGCGACGACGTGATGATTCGGCGGTTCCTACCGCGTAGGGACGATTTCTCGCAGGTATCGCCTACTGTAGCCAAGCGGCTCGTAACAACGGTCGTCTGGCAGCAGGCTGGTGTATGTACAACTGGGGAGTGGTGGCAGCGGGGCTGTTCGGGCTGCTCGTGTGCCCGTTCGTTATCGTCGCGATGCACCAGCTGTTCGCGACCAGAGATCGAACCGTTGCACGTGATCGGAGCGTCGTCGACCCGCCGTCGACGCACGAAACCTACCGAAATAGACGGATTCCCGGCAGTAACGGTTTAGGAAGCGGCGACGAGGACGATCTGAGGAGCAGGTAACCTTGCTCACCAGGTGCCGTGGAAGGTGTCGAAGGACAGCGAATCGAGGGGCTCGTTGCCGACAGCGATCTCGTACTCGCCGGGGGTCAACATCGGCTTGTGGAACTGCGGGCCGTCGTCGGTCGTGATCCGCGGACAGCCGGTGTTGACGAAGGCGTCCATCGCGAAGTTCCGGAGGCGATCGGGCGTGACCTCGTCCATGGTGATGAGGTAGGCGTCGTCGTTGTCCTCGAGGATGGCCTCGGCCTGCTCCCAGCGTCCCTGGCCGATCTTTGTGCAGTAGATGACGCCCCACTTCTCGGCGTCCATCGCCTTGTGGACCGAGGCGTAGCGCTGCTTCAGGAACTGCTCGGTGTCCGCGAGCGTGACGACGTTGTTGACAGGGTCGGCGATGACGACCGTCTTCTCGGGATGCTCCATCGCGAGGCCGAGCGGGTGGAACTTCCCACCGCCGACGTAGAGCACCTGATCGGCGTCGACGTCCGCGGAGGCGTAGTTACAGCCGAGAACCTGCCCCTCGTGGGTCAGCCGCTCGTCGCCGCGACGAACGTGCACGGAGTAGCCACGCTCCTCCAGCCACTCGCGCATCTCGTCGAACCGGTTCATATGCTGAGCCGTCGTGACGAGACCGACGTCGGGATCGACGGGCTCGTCGGGATCGGCAGCATCCTCGGTCGGAGCGGAGAGCTCCTCGAGGGACTCCTCCATGATCGGGAACGGATCGACGTTCGAGAACAGCGGCACGTAGATGATCTTCTCCGACTCCTTCATCGGCGAGTGGCCGAAGTGGACGAACACGTCCGAGCGCTTCATCAGGAACGTGTCGAGATCGCAGGCGCCGTAGCAGGGCTGCCCGGATAGCATGACGGTCACGTCAGCGTCGATCAGCTCCCGGATGTCGTCTGCGACGGCGGGGCCCCGGCGTTTGAGCCCCTCGGGAAACTGTAGTCCGACGGTCTCGGCGTCGCGCTCCTCGACGGCCTCCTCGATCCGCTCCAGCTCGTAATCCCACTCCCGATCGTGCTTGAGCGACATCCCCGTGTTTCGGAGGTCCCCCTCCGATCTGTCGCTCGACTGCTGACTCATTGTACCGTCGTACCCACCGCGAGCGGATAACGCCGACGCTTTCGGGATCGACGTGTGCGCCTCCATGACAGTCAGGTCACAGTAGCGGCCGGGTGCCCGGCTGTGACGAACGACACTCGCCGGCACGGGCGAGGTGGAACGACGGGCCCTCCCGCTCGGACCTGCATTATCTCGGCCCAAGCACCAAACGGCCCAACCGATCGACGCGAGAAACAGATAGCCCTCAGGCCTCTTCGTGCAGCTCCCGAATGTCGTCGAGCTTGTCGAACTCCGCGGCCTCCTGACGGCCCTCCTCGAAGACGGACTCTGCGATCTCGATGGGCACGTTCGTCCGGGCAGCGAGAGCGATCGAGTCGCTCGGGCGTGCGTCGACGACAACGCCGTCGCGTGGCGTGTCGAGGTGGAGATCGGCGATGTAGGTTCCCTCGTCGGTGACCTCGCTGACGACGACGCGGTTCACCTTCCCGCCGAGTTCCTCCATCACGTCGAGCAGGAGGTCGTGGGTCAGCGGGCGCCCAATGTCGGTGGCGTCGAGCCCGCGGGCGATCGAGCGGGCTTCCTCGAATCCGACGAAGATGGGGACGACGTCCTCCTCGCCCTCGACGGCAAGTACCACGACGGGGACGGGACCGTCCGGCGTGCCCGCCACGCGAACGGCGTCGATATCGGCATCCATGTCGGCACCGACGGTGGCCACGGGCAAAAGTCCCTGCAAACGGCCGGAGTCGAGACGGTGGCCGCGATCGACTCGGCGCGCTACGCGTCGGCAGCAAGTGGCTGGAACAACGCGAGATCGTGGATCCGCGAATCGTTGGTCAGCTCGGGATGGAAGGACGTGCCGACGATCGGGCCGTCACGCACTGCGACCGGGCGACCCTGGACGGTCGCAAGCACCTCGGCGTCGCCGACGTCGTCGATCGCCGGCGCGCGGATGAACACTGCCGGGAACGGCTCGTCGAGTCCGGTCACGTCGAGAGACGCCTCGAAGCTGTCTTTCTGGCGCCCGAAGGCGTTGCGCTCGACGGCGACGTCGACGAGGTCGAGCTCCGCGACGCGGTCGTCCCGCGCGTCCCGCGAGCAGACGATGAGGCCGGCGCAGGTCGCGAGAATTGGCTTCCCCGCAGCGGCGTGATCGCGGATCTCCGGGGCGATCCCCTCCTGGTGGATCGTCCGCGAGATCGTCGTCGACTCGCCGCCGGGCATGAGGAGGACGTCACAGTCGGGAACGACGCCAGCGGAACGGATCGTCTCGACGCGAAGGTCCAGATCGTAGGACGCACCGGCCCGCTCGACGGCGGCGACGTGTTCGGCGACGTCGCCCTGAACGGCGAGGACGCCGGCGGTGATCGTCATCGTCGGAGGGGAGTACCGCCGCGGACAAAAGCACGACGGACCGGGGCAACGCAGTCGCTCGGCGAGGTCGAGAGCGCGAGTCGAAAAAAACGGAGCTCAGTAGACGATCGTCAGAGTCTGGACGAACGCGCCGAGGAGGATCCCAAACGCCATGACGCTCTTGGGGTCCATCCTGATCGCGTTGTTGTCCTCCGAGTCGAAATACCGAACGAGCCCCGCACTGGACATCAGCCCGCCGCTGTTCTGGCCACTACCACTCATGCTCGCCGCTCGGAGGCCGGGCCCCATAGGTCTTCCTCTCCGGTCTCGGTGACGACCGCCGAGATCGAGAGAGAGAGAGAGAATCCCTCGCGGCGATCAGTCGCGTCGGCTGCCGTGACCGGGATAGTCCCGCTCGAAGCGCTCGGCGAGCTCGTCGCCGTCGATGCGGACGATCGTCGGCCGGCCGTGGGGGCACGCGAACGGGTTTTCGCAGTCGTCCAGCGCCTCGAGGAGCCCCGCTACGGAGCCCTCCGTCAGCGACGTGTTGCCCTTCACCGCCGGCGCACAGGCGAGATCGCCCAGCAGCTCGTCGGCCATCGCCTCGACGGTCCCTTCGCCGTCACCGCCGGCGAGCAGCGCGCCGAACACGTCCCGGATCGCGTTTGGATCCAGCGTCTCACCGAGCACGGTCGGCACGCTCCGGACTGTCAGGGTGTGGTCCGAGCGATCGGCGTGAAAGCCCAATCGGCGGAGCGCGGGTGCGTACTCGTCGTAGGTTTCGGCCTCCGTCGGCGTCAGCGACAGTTCGACGGGATCGGCGAGAGCCTGTGCCGTCCCGGAGTCGACGGCGTCGCGCAGCCGCTCGTAGTGGATTCGCTCGTCAGCGGCGTGCTGATCGATCAGGAGCAGGCCGTCGGGGCCCTCCGCGACGACGTAGGTGTCGGCGTGCTGGCCGAGGACGCGCAGCGGCGGCAGCCGATCGAAGGCAGTGCTGGTCGCCGACACCGAATCGCCGTCGAGCGTGCGCTGGTCGGTCGCAGTGACGGTCGGCTCGCTGCGAGCGGCGAGCTGGTCGGTCCAGTCGGCGGCCTGTGGCGTGTTCGAGTGGTCCGGATCGCCGAGCGTCGTCGACTCTGACTGATCGGCCTGCGTTGAGTCGCTTGCCCCATCGGCGCTATCGACGCCGGTATCGGTGGCCGTCGTGGCCGCCGAGAACGAGCCGTCGGCCGCGTTCGTACTCTGGGGCTCATCGTCGCGCGTACTTGGCGGCGCGTCACTGTTCGTATTCGATGGCTCGTCAGTTTGTGTGCTCGGTGGTGCGTCAGTCTGTGTGCTCGGTGCTGTGCCAGTCTGCGTTCCAGATGACCCGGCGGTCTGCGTGCCAGACGACTCGGCGGCCAGAGTTGCCGACGACTCGTCGGTGGTCGTCGCGGGCGAATCCGCGATCTCTGCGTTCTCCGTCGAAGCGTCCCCGTCGTCGTCGGATCGCACCGCCGTCTCGGCGGGCTCGGAGGCCCCGCGCGGCGCGGAGGCGCGGACGATTCCCGCGTCCAGCAGGGCATCGCGAACCGCATCCGTCACGGCGTCCTCGACTGCACCCTCCTCGTCGAACCGGACCGCCTGCTTTCGCGGGTGGACGTTCACGTCCACGCGCTCGGGTGGCACCTCGACGAAGAGTACGGCGAATGGGTAGCGTTCGGCGGAGAGTTGCCGGTCGTAGGCGTCTACGATGGCTCCACGAACTGCGTCGCTGGCCACCGCGCGATCGTTGACGTACGTCGCGAGATACTCTCTGCTCGCGCGCGTCGTTTCGGGCTCGCTGACGTGGCCGTGGATACGGGAGACTGCGTCGGTCTCGGGCTCGACGTCGACCTCGAGCATCGACTCCGCGACGTCGCGGCCGTAGACGGCCATGATCGCCGCGACGCGATCGCCGTCGCCGGTGGTCGCGAACACCTCTCGGCCGTCGTGAGAGAGGGAGATCGCGACGTTGGGGTTCGCGAGCGCGTATCGCCCCACAACGCGCGAGACGTGGCGGAACTCCGTCGCGGGCTCGGAGAGGTACTTCCGGCGTGCTGGCGTGTTGTGGAAGAGATCCGTAACGGCGACCGTGGTGCCGCCGGGATGCGCAGCGGGCTCGACGGTTTCGACGTCGCCGCCGCGGTAGACGAGGCGGGTGCCGGATGCCGATGCTGGAGTGCTGCCGTCAGCGTCGCCGGCGTCGCCGCCCCGGCGGTCCGGATTCGGTTTCGCGGTGAGCTCCAGATCGGCGACGGCGCCGATCGTGTGCAGCGCCTCCCCGCGGAACCCCAGCGTGCTCACGGATTCGAGTTCGCCCGCGTCGGTAAGCTTGCTCGTCGTGTGCTCACGAACGGAGGCACGAAGGTCCGACTCCGACATTCCGACGCCGTCGTCCCGGACCTCCACGAGGTCGAGTCCGCCCTCCTCGACGGTGATCTGTATGCGCGTAGCGCCGGCGTCGAGCGCGTTCTCCACGAGTTCCTTCGCGACGGACGCCGGACGCTCGACGACCTCGCCGGCCGCGATCTTGGCGATGGTATCGTCGTCGAGTTGGCGGATCTCGGTGTCGGCTGGCGACTCCGGTTCGTCGGCGTCCTCGGTCACGTATCCGTCCTGGCCCCCGGGCACCAAAACTCCCGCGGGAGGGGATGGGCCTGCGTGACCAGCTATTTATCTCCACGTCTGGATCGGTGTATCTATGCCCCAACGCGTGCGGCGGCGTGCCCTCCTCCAGTCGACGGCAGTCGGAATCGTCGGTCTAGCAGGCTGTACGACGTTCGGAGATCAGTCAACGTCGCAGACGCCGAAGTTTATCGATTTGACCGCAATCAACCTCCACGACGCGCCGCACACCGCACACGTCCGACTCGAACTCGACGGCGAAACCGTCTATCGAGAGTCCAAGCGGATCGCTGCCAGCGGGCCGGATGAGACGCACGGAGCCGTGTTCTCGGAGTATCCGACGACGGCCGAACCCTACGTCCTGTCCGCGTGGCTGGACGACCGTCCGGGAGCAGACGCAGGGACCCTCGACTTCGCATCGTTCGACACCGAATGTCTCGCCGTGCAGCTGATGATTGGAACGTACGGACGTAACGTCGAGACCCCTCGGCTGGCCATCTACTACGGGTTCAACTGTTCCGCCAGTTCGTAGCGGTTGAGTCCGGGAACTGGTGACGCAGGCCTATGTACATCCGCTAGGCACGGGGTCGCTGCCGGGTGATTTGCTCGTGTAGCGTGGCGTTTGCTAATCCAAATGAACTGCATCTGGAAGCCCCCTCCCGCTCGTCGCGCCTAACTCGCTGCGCGCTTCGGCTCACTTCGCTACGCTCGTTCGCCTGCAGTGCTTGCGTCGGTACGCGCGACGAGCGGTCGGCCCCTTCCATTCCCACCCGATGGTGGCCCGTCGAGCCTCACGTCGATGCGTGGAGAAGGCGATCGCTCGAAACCCGAGGATCGTGGAAACTAGCTGCACTGTCGGTCACTCCTCGTCGAGGGACTCCTGCCACTCCTGCACTTTGCCCAGCAGTTCCACGGGCGGCGTCTCGTTCACGTCCAGGTCGGTCAGCTCCTCCAGAACGGCCTCGGTCTCGGGATCGAGCTGATCGCCAGCGTCGTCGCTCGACTCGGTCGTGGATTCACGCGTTCGCTGTGTCTCCATCCCACCATCCGCGCTCGCGGTTTTCAGCTCCCCGCTCCCCACGTCGAAGACGACCTGCTGGGGTTCGCCGTCCTGCCCGCCGCTCCCACCGGAGCCCCGGGCTTCGATCGCCTGCTCCTTCCTGAGCCGGTCGAGCACGTCGTCGGAGCGATCCACCACGGGCTCGGGAACACCCGCGAGGTCGGCGACGTGGATACCGTAGGAGCGATCGGTCGGTCCCTCACGAACCGTGCGCAGGAACGTGACCTCGCCGTCGGTCTCCTCGGCAGCGACGTGGACGTTCGCGACGCGGTCGAGGTGGTCGGCGAGCGTCGTGAGTTCGTGATAGTGGGTGGCGAACAGCGTCTTCGCGCCGATCTCGTTGTGGAGGTACTCCGTCGCAGCCCACGCGATCGAGATGCCGTCGTAGGTCGCGGTGCCGCGGCCGACCTCGTCCAGGATGACCAGGGACTCCTCGGTCGCGGAGTGAAGGATGTTCGCCAGCTCCTGCATCTCGACCATGAACGTCGAGCGACCCTGGGCGAGCTCGTCGAGTGCGCCGACGCGGGTGTAGATGCCGTCGACGAGCCCAATCTCGGCAGCATCGGCGGGAACGAAGCTCCCGACCTGGGCGAGCAGGACGATCAGCGCCGTCTGGCGCATGTACGTCGACTTCCCGCTCATGTTCGGGCCCGTGACGATGACGAACCGGCGATCGTCCCCCAGCGACGCATCGTTGGGCACGAACGCCGTCGTGGTCTCGACGACGGGGTGGCGTCCGCGCTCGATCTCGACCGGGCCACCGGCGGGTCCAAGCTCCGGGCGAACCCAGCCCTGCTCGGCCGCGTGTGTCGCCAGCGATGCAAGGGCGTCGGCGGTCGCGATCGCGCGGCCGGCGTCCTGCAGGAGTGCGGCCTCGCTCGCGACGATATCCCGAACCTCCTCGAAGATCGCTCGTTCCAGCTCCGCACGCTCGTCTTCGAGCCGGAGAATCTCGCGCTCGCGCTCCTCCAGCTCCTCGGTGACGAACCGGTCGTGGTTTTTCAGCGACTTGATCTGGCGGAACCGCTCAGGGACCTGGTCGGCCTCGGAGCTGCCGACCTGAACGTAGTAGCCGTCGGTGGCGTTGCGGTCGACGGTGACGTGCGTGAGCCCCAGTTCGTCGGAGACGCGATCCTCCAGTCCCTCGATCCACTCGAGGGCGGCCTCGTGGCGCTCGACGACCTCGTCGAGTTCGTCGTCGTAGCCCCGCGCGATCAGGCCGCCGTCGGAGATGCTCGCGGGCGGCTCCTCGGCGAGCGCGGCATCGAGCTCCGCCCGGAGGTCCGCAGCCGCTTCCCGATCGGGGCGCTGCAGGATGGCGGGCAGCGGCGAGTCGGCAAGCGTCTCGTCGTCGGCAATCACCGCCTCGGCGGCGGGGAGGACGGCCAGCGCGTCGCGAACGCCGAGGAGGTCGGCGGCGTCGGCGCTGCCGTGCGTGGCGCGGCTCGCGAGCCGGGCGAGATCTGCGGCCTCCGACAGTTCTTCGCGCAGTCGCTCGCGTGCGAGCGCGGCGGAACCCAGCGCGTCGACGGAGTCGAGGCGGGTCTCGATAGACTCCCGATCACGTCGGGGGCGCGCGAGCCACTCGCCGAGGCGACGCCGGCCGGGGCTCGTGACCGTCTGGTCGATCGTCGCGAGCAGGGAGCCCTGTCGATCGCCCTGCATCGTCTCGGTCAGTTCGAGATTGCGCTGGGTCGTGGCGTCGAGAGCAACGTGTTCGCGGTCGCGGTAGCGCTGGAGCCTGGTGAAAGAGGCCAGCACGCCGGCGCCGGTCGTCTCGACGTAGTCCAGCGTCGCGCCGGCTGCCTGGACCGCGGGCGCGGCCTGCTCCAGTCCGACGCTCTCGACGGCGCCGTCGCCGAACTGCTCGCGGAGCCGGTGGGCGGCCGCACCGGGCGCGAACGCCTCGGCTTCGTGAAGCGTGAGCGTGGCGTCGAGGTCGTTCCTGAGCGTCGCGATCGCGTCGTCGTCCTCGCGGAGGTCGGGCCCGGGCAGCACCTCGACCGGGTCGAACCGGGCGAGTTCCGCCAGGAGATCGCCGAGGTCGCCGCCGACGCCAGTGACGTAGAATCGGCCGGTCGTCACGTCCGCGAGCGCGACGCCGTAGCGGTCGGTCTCCTCCACGACCGTCGCGAGATAGCGGGCGTCGGCGTCCGTCGTCGAGAGGAGGGTCCCCGGCGAGACCACGCGAGTGAGTTCGCGAGAGTGATCGCCGTCTTCGTCGCGCTGATCGGCGACGGCGACGCGGTAGCCGCGCTCGACGAGCGCCTGGAGGTAGGGCGTCAGCTCCGAGAGCGGCACGCCAGCCATCGCGTACGACTCGCCGCCGGAGGATTTCGAGGTCTGCTTGAGATCCAGTTCGCGGCAGACCAGCTCGGCGTCCTCGCCGAAGAACTCGTAGAAATCGCCGACCTGCATCGCGAGCACGTCCGCGCCGGACTCTTCTTTGAGGGTCGCGAACTCGCCGACGATCCCCTCCGCTGCGTCCATGTCCGTGGGCAGACGGCTCGGCGGCAAAACGATGTGGGTTCCGGGGCGAAACTGAACCTGCGCCGACCGATCAGTGCGCCTGCGTCGACGGCCCGATCAGTGCTGCTCCTCGACGAGGAAGGCCATGATCTTGCGCTCGGCGGCGCGAACGTGCTCCTGAAACGTCGTGGAGCTAATGTCGAGCTCGTCCGCGATCTGTTCGCCGGTCTGCTCGCGGGGGCGCCGGTAGTATCCCGCTTTAAACGCCGTGCAGAGCACCTCTCGTTGACGATCGGTGAGCTCCTCGAGAATCACACTCTTGAGTTCCGCGTCGGAGAGAAGCGGCGTCGGGGCTGATTGCGTGCGTTTGGCCACGAGTTCCACTGCGTGCTCGTTCTCGAAGGATTCGACGAGTTCGCCGGGATCGTCCTCCGGAAGGACCTCCGCGACGATCTTGCCACCGCCCGGAGTCCCCTCGACGGTGGTGGGGATCGCACGTCGCTCGGCCAGATACTGCGCCGGGCAGCCGTCGGTCACGACGACCTCGACGAGGCTCCGCTGCTCGGCGTCGAGGATGACGCGAGCACCGGAATCGTCGTTCTCGGAGACGCGTTCGGCGAACACCTCGGGATCGCTGTCGAGGACGCTGAAGTACTCGGCCTGTCGCCCGTCCTCGCGGGGCAGTTGCTTCTCGAGGACGATCTCACACTCTTCTGACTGGGCGATCGAGACGAACGGGTAGATAGGCTCCGTGACGGCGAACTCGATTTCCACGACGCCGTCGTCGGAGGTCGATTGTGGGAGGGCCATTCCTCGATGGTTTTCACTCGCGATCCTTAACATTTGAGGCAGAACCTGCCGAGGAAAGGCACCATCGCATGCAGTCGGCCCGCAGTTAGCGAGTCACTGTATCCACTCTGTACAGTTCGACTTCTCCACTCGACCGCGTAACGACGTCATAGCCAGCAAACTGAAAGGAGAGTCGCGCAGGAGCGGTGGTCGAAGCGAACAGGTCGTCGAGCGAGTCGGCGTCGATCGACTGTCTGAGTGGCGGCAGTTCACGAACCGGCGTCCCGGAGGCATCACTGACGGCCTCACAGACGGTGACGCTCGTCGTTGCCGAGTCATCGACTGTAGTCGTCGCTATCGGCTGTCGATCGACGATACTACTCATACTACGATGTTAGAGTAGACCACGGGAATAGGTAACACCTTCTTGTGACGGTGATCACACGATGAGAGAACCCGAGTCGTATCCAGCCAGCATACACCATGGATCGGCGCACGTCGAACCTTCTCCTGATACCCCGACGTGCTTTTCTCCGGCCGCTCCATCGACCCTGACGTGACGATCGGCGTCTCGTTGCTGGCCGGCGTCGCCTTCGGTCTCGCGATGGCGGCGCCACCCGGTCCGATGAACGCAGTCATCGCCGAGGAGAGCGTTCTCCGTGGGTTCCCCGCGGGCGTTCGGGCCGGACTCGGCGCGATGACCGGCGATGCCATCTTCTGCGTCCTCGCCCTCGTCGGCGTCGTCGAGATCGTCGACCACGCGCCGACGCTCCGGGCGGGTATGGTCGGCCTCGGTGGCGTCCTCATGTGTCTCTTCGCGGTCGACGCAGCACGGAACGTCAGCGCCCCGTCGGCATCGACTGCTGGGACAGAGGGAGACGCAGGGCGACAGAAAAGAGGGGGAGAAGCAGACGGGGACGATGATCGATCGGCAGTGGACGCGGACGTCTGGGAGCGGGACGCCTCGGATCGAGACGCCCCCGATCAGACGTTCGCCAACCGAGACACACCCGTTCGGGCCGCCAGCGCGGACACCGACGAGGGCGCCACTGCAGACGCACCCGAGAACCGCCTCGGTCGCAGTACCGGGTTCCAGAAGGCGCTCGCGCTCTCGCTGACGAACCCCTACCAGATCGTCTTCTGGCTGACCGTCGGCGTCGGGCTACTCCGTCCCGGGACGCTCGATCTCGGTGCGGAAGCGCCCTGGCTCGCCGACGCCACCGACGCAGTCGGGATCGGCGGGTCGCTGGTCGTCGAGACCGGAAGCGTCGCGCTACTGGCCGGCTTTTTCGGGGGTATCGGGATCTGGATCACGAGCTATCCGGCGACCGTGGCAGCGATCGGGCGGCGGAGCGATCGCGCGTCGGCAGGGATCGCGGCGCTCTCGGCGATCGTTCTCGCGGGCTTCGGCGTCGTCTTCATTCTCGACGCGGCGACGGCGTTCTGGTGAGGCCGACGGTAAAAGAAAACTAGGCTGCCCGTGCAGGTTGCCCGTCCCTTGCGCCGCCTACGAGTCCATGACGAGTGGCTCGTACCACTCGCGGTTGGCCTGATACCAGTCGACGAACTGCTCGACGCCCTCGCGGATGTCCGTCGTCGGCTCGTAATCGATCAGCTCGCGAGCCTTCGAGACGTCGGAGTGCGTGTGGCGGGCGTCGGCCTCCTTGGCGTCGTCGTGGAGGACCTCCACGTCCGCGCCCGTAACGTCGATGACGTGCTCGGCGAGTTCGTTGATCGTGATGTTGTCCGTCGAGCCGACGTTGACGTCCTCGCCGTCGGCAGCGTCAGTTTCGAGCAAGGAGAGGTTCGCGCGGACGATATCGTCGACGTAGGTGAAATCGCGGGTCTGCTCGCCGTCGCCGTAGACGACCGGCGGCTTCCCGTTGAGACACCGCGAGACGAAGTTCGAGATCGCCATGTTCGGGCGCATCCGCGGGCCGTAAACGGTGAAGTACCGGAGATTCACCACCGGGAGGTCGTAGACGTCCGTCCAGACCTTGCCGTAGTGCTCCGCGGCGAGCTTCGTGACGCCGTAGGGACTTTTCGGATAGTTCGGATGCTCCTCGTCGTAGGGCAGGTAGTCCGGTCGGCCGTAGACCGACGACGACGAGGCGTTGATGACGCGCTCGGTGCCGTACTCATCGGCAGCCTGCAGGACGTGGAGGAACCCTGTCGTGTTGATCTCGTGGGGCGTGAGGGGATCCTCGACGCTCGTCCGAACGCCAGCCTGCGCGGCCTCGTGGAAGACGTAGTCGAACTCGTATTCGGCGAAGAGGTCGTCGACGGTAGATTGCTCCGTGATCGAACCGTCCACGTACTCGAACCGTTCGGGTGCCATCTCGCGGCATAGATCGACGTTGTGCTGCTTGATCCCGAGGTCGTAGTACGGAACGAACGGGTCCAGAACGACGACGTCGTGGCCCCGATCGAGGAGGCCCTGGGCGACGTTCGAGCCGATGAAGCCCGCACCGCCGGTGACGAGGATCGTCATAGCAGTCCCATCGGCCGCGTCCCGTTTGGTGATTGTGGTTCGTGGCTACGTGTTGGTAACCGGGATGCTGCACGCTGCAGTCGGCGGGTGATGGGTCTGTGATTTAGTTGGCTCAGGCTATTGCAGCTCTGGGTAGGTGGAACAGCACAGCAGACCGCCCCCGGATGCCGGGAGACCTTCGGTCTCCCGACGTCGCGGGCGTGGCCCGCGACAGCCCCCTCCTGCTCCGCTCGCGCGACTCGCTGCGCTCCTCGGCCTTCG
>Ga0207772_100400_pt1 | contig 18353 bp, 21 predicted proteins | sample A23M3SouthBayCA_2_FD_187750 | JGI IMG/M metagenome (GOLD analysis project Ga0207772, IMG submission 187750) | Aerobic enrichment media microbial communities from Eden Landing Ponds, California, USA - A23 M3 (2) (SPAdes) | ecosystem: Environmental > Aquatic > Marine > Unclassified | place...
CGCGTCCGCGGTCAGGGAGTCGACATGGAGTCGCGTGTTCTCCTCCACCCGGTCGAGAAAGTCGACGGCGGCGTCGTGACCCGCGTGCGTCGTGAGACCGTTGAGCGTTTCGGCGAGCACGTAATCCAGAATCACTGCCTCCGGGAGATCGCCGGTGTCGAGGCCTCTGAGTATCGGGAGAGCATCGTCGTGTGCGCCGTCGTGGCGGTACGCCGCTGCGAAGAGAACAGTCGTGTCGACGAGCGCGCGCGGCATCTACTCGGGATCGACGCCCCAGGCGTCGTGCTCGCTCGTGGCATTTGTCTCCCGATCACCGTCGTACCCGTCGAAGTCGCTGAACGTCCCGCTACGCTGTTGGACGACCTGGACGCGCAGCGTGCCGTCATCCTCGATCTGCCAGCGGAGCTTGTCGCCGTCGTCAATCTCCAACTCTCGGCGGATACGCGCGGGAATGTTCGCTTGGTTCCCCGAGACCTTGCTCTCGGAATCAACGCTCTCGCTACTCATACGCCGGAGTATGGGACCACCACCAATAAGCGTAGTGTGCCGTCACACTGCGATTCGGAGCCGATGAATCTTCTCCCAGCGTTGTGTCGCTCGCTCGTACTCCTGGTAGTCCTCGATTCAGAGCTGTTCTGCGGGTGACGACGAATGCTCGACGCCGACGAGGTGGTACCGTTTCGACCCGCGGTCCTGCTCGACGTCGACGAGGTTGTAGTGCTCCAGCTTCGGCAGGTGGTTCTCGCGGAGGTACCGCAGCGTCACCGGGTCGTCGTGCGCCTCCTGGTAGCGCGCGTACAGTTCCTTCTGGATGAGCCCGTCCTCCTCGCCGAGGACCTCGTACAGCGCTCGCTGGTGCGTGTTCAGCTTCGAGATTGTCTTCTGGCGAACCTCGTGTTCGGCGTCGGCGACCGCGTCCTCGACGAGTCGACCCGGGATCGCGGACAGGCCCTCGCGGGAAGCCATGCGCGCCGCGACCCGCAGCCCGGCGATCGCCTGCCGCGCGTCTCCTTCGGAGAGGCGCGCGATGCGTCGAAGCACGTCCTCGTCGACGGCGTTCGGCCCGAGCCCCTCGCGAGCCCGCCGGGAGAGGATCTCCGTGATCGTATCCTCGCCGTACGAGTCGAAGTTCACCCGGTACGCGACGCTGATGCGGGAGGTGACTCGTTCGTCGAGGTCCGCGAGGAGGTCGACCTCACGGTTCGCGATGCCGATCCACGAGAGCCCGCGAATCTCGTGGAGGTCGTACAGGACCTTGTTCTCGCGTAGCTGGTCGACTTCATCGAGGATGACCACGCCGGGACCGTTGAGGTCGGCCGTGATGCGATCGATGAGCCGCCCTGTCGAAGCCGAGCGCGGGAGCGCGGCGCCGACGAGGTCGCGGGAGATCTGTTCGAGGACCGCGTTCCGCGTATAGTCCTGCCAGCAGTTCACGTAGGCGTAGGGAACTTCGAGGACTTCCCGCCGGAGCTCGCGCACGGCGGCCTTCGCGACGGTGGTCTTCCCGACGCCGGAGGGACCGAACAGGAAGCAGTTCTCCGCGCGAAAGCCGTCCTGAATGGGTGCGAGTGCGTCCGTTACCTCGTTCATGTGTCGATTCCGGCCGACAATCGTGGAGGGGAGGTGGTCGTCGTCGAACACCGTTCCGTCGCGTATCACGTTCTGGTCGGTCACGGTGTGGGGATATAAGCCGACCCCCGATTGTTCCGAACGATTCCGGATGGTCTCTATCGGAAGGCGTGACCACCGCCATGCGATCTCACATTCGATCTACTCTGAGTACATCTCGAAGCCTTCCGACCGAACGCTTATGCCGTGTTATGAACTACCTCGATGTATGAGCACGGGCAGGGAAATCCGTCTGATCGAAGAGGAAGACGGGCTCTGGTCGGCGATCGACGTGGAGACCGGAGTAGCCTCCTGCGGAGAGACCCGCACAGAGGCGTTGGAAATGCTCGACGAGGCGGTGTCGCTCCACACCGGAGAGGCCGGTGAACCGGTCACCGATGAGGACCTGGAAGAACTCGGCCTCGATCCCGATTCTGTTCCTGAGGAGGCCGGCGTTCCCGACGCGCCCTGGTTCGAGGACGCGGACGAGACGGCGTAATCGTGGTCCGGCAGCGATTCACCGGTTCGGATATTGCGTCAGTACTGACGAAGATGGGGTACAGACCTGTCGATCGGACGGGGAGTCACCTGAAACTCCGATACGTCCATCCGGAGACGGATGAGGTTCGGAACGTCACGGTCCCGATAGGCCACGAGATCAGCGGGAACACGCTTCGGAAGATCGCCGAGCAGTGCGGCGCGGATGACTTCCACGCGTGGTGTGAGTGGATCGACGAACACCGGTAGCCTCGTGGTCGAGTCTTAGCGACTTCTAGAACAAGTCGTCAACGAACCCCCCGAATCCGCCTTGATCACGCCGGAGACCGCGTCGGTTCTGCCGTACTAAGTGCTATCTTCTTTTGGAAGTTCACATGCGACTAGAGGCGACCGGCAAGGAAGATCAGTACAAGTGTTGGCTCACGGACGACGACCTCGAGGAGCTCCGTCGCGCCGCCGGGAGTCACCGCGACGACCTCGTGATACAGCTCGGCGGGTTCGTCGGGCTCCGCGCCTTCGAGATCCCGCAGGTCGCGCCGAAACACGTGAAGCGGACTCCCGACGGCGACCACTTCCGGCTCCGGGTCCCGGAGGGGAAGGACACGACCGGGAGCGGCGGGAAACCTCGCGACGCCTACCTCCCGCGGGAGGTCGAGGGCGACATCCACCGGTACGTCCGGTCGGAGGACGTGGGGCGCCACGAGCCGATCGTCGACCTCACCGAGAGCGGGATCCGAGCGGTGGTCAAACGCACGGCCGAACGCGCGGCCGACGCGACCGGCGACGAGGACTTCCGCCACGTCTCGAGCCACGATCTCCGGCGCCGGTTCGCGCAACGTCTCCTTGTCGATAAACAGGTGAACCCGCGCGTCGTCATGCAGGTCGGCGGGTGGGACTCCTTCCAGGCGATCGAACCGTATCTGAACGCGCCGACGCCCGACGTGGTGAACAAAGCGTTTGAGGAGGCGGGATTCGCGTGAGCGTGGATGGAAACGTCGTGACCGAACTCGGCGACCGGCTTGCTGCGGTCGCATCGACCATGCAAAGCGAGGCTGACGAGCTCGCAGCTCGCCGACTCCACTCCGACGTGCACCTCTACGACGTGGAGATGGGTCTTCGGCACCGGGCCGCGGAACTGAACGACTGTCTTAAAACACTCCCTTGGCCGTCCATATAAACTAGGCAAGTGGGATTTCAATAAGCAAATTTATGTTGGAAAAGTCCTCCGTCCAAGTGTGCAGAATTCGCGAGCAATTCTACTGGCGGTACTTGTGGTGACGGCATTTGTCGGAGCCCCGGGAACCGCTGCTGGAGCGGAATCAGTAGGAGAAGAGTTCGAACAACCAATAGATAAGGTACCGTCTACTGATGGTGGCGGTCACAAACCACTACAGACAGCTAACAGTAGTACCTGTAATTTCCCGCTCAACGTAACTGACGCAACAGGCACGAATATTTCGCTTGATGAACGTCCGGATCGGATCACAACGACGAATCCATCAGCTGCTCAGACGCTTTGGGAGATTGGTGCGCAGGACCGTGTCGTGGGTGTGACCAAATTCGCTGGGTATCTGAACGGGACTGACAACAAAACGAATGTCTCGGCCGAATTCGGTGTGAGTGTCGAAAAAGTAGTTGCGACTGATCCTGACCTCGTGTTGGCACCGAACGCATCGGCCGGACAGGTCTCTGATCTCCGTGAACAGGGCCTCACAGTCTATCACTTCCCGGCAGCAACTGATGTCGACGACATCGTAGCGAAGACAGAACGCACAGGACGTCTCGTTGGGAACTGCGAAGAGGCTGCTGATATCAACGATGAAATGAACGATACTGTGGCTAACGTCAAAAATCAAACCTCTGATTTCGATCGCCCTGATGCTCTTTATCCACTGGGTAGCGGTTATGTCGCTGCTAACAATACATTCATCAACGAAATAATGAGTATTGGTGGAACCACTAATGTTGCTGCTTCAGAGGGAGACGGATATCCACAACTTTCTAACGAGGTAATTCTCGAAACGAATCCCGAGCTTATACTGGTAACCGATTCAGAAGCCTCAATTCTTGATCAGGAACCATACGCCAGTACGACAGCTGGTAGTGAGGGGAATTACGTAGTGATGAACACGAGCTACCTCAACCAGCCTGCACCCCGTAGTGTGATTGAGTCGACGAAGAGACTTGCAACTGCTGTTGAGGGACTCCAAACAGAGAACACAGAAGAGGAAACGACTAATGGCAGTGATACGTGCGGGTTCCCGCTTAACGTGACAGATGCGACAGGCACGAATATTTCGCTTGATGAACGTCCGGATCGGATCACAACGACGAATCCATCAGCTGCTCAGACGCTTTGGGAGATCGGTGCGCGGGACCGTGTCGTGGGTGTAACCCAATTCGCTGGGTATCTGAACGGGACTGACAACAAAACGGATGTCTCGGCCGAATTCGGCGTGAGCGTTGAAAAAGTAGTTGCGACCAATCCTGATCTCGTGTTGGCGCCGAACGCATCGGCCGGACAGGTCTCTGATCTCCGCGCACAAGGCCTCACAGTCTATCACTTCCCGGCAGCAACTGATGTCGACGATATTGCAGCGAAGACAGAACGCACAGGACGTCTCGTTGGGAACTGCGAAGCGGCCACTGAGGTCAACGACGAAATGAACGAAACTGTGGATGATGTTGAAAATCGGACCTCCGACCTAGATCGCCCTGATACACTGTATCCACTCGGAGGCGGTTATGTGGCTGCTGACAAGACATTTATTAATGAACTTATGGAAATCGGCGGTACCAACAACGTCGCTGCTACAGAAGGCGAGGGTTATCCACAACTATCGGATGAAGTAGTTCTCCAAACTAATCCAGAATTGATTATCGTGACGGACTCAAACGCATCAATTCTTGATCAAGAACCATATGCCAGCACAAGCGCTGGAATGGCTAATAACTACGTAGTCTTAGATAATAACTATCTCAATCAGCCTGCACCTCGTAGCGTCATCGAAACAACGGAAACGCTTGCTACCGGCGTTGAAGAGTTCCAATCTGAGAGTGGGACTGATGACGGAAGTGAAAACCGTGGATCTGACAGCTCAGGTAGTGACGGCAGTGACGACAGCTCAAGCAGCGACGACAGTTCCAGTGACGACGAAAATAGAGAACAAAATAAGGAGAATCAAACAACCACCGATCGGAATAAAACAGCTACCGGTGGCAATAAGACAGCTCTTGACGGGAACGAAACAGCCGTAGATACACCCACTGAAGCGAATACCACGGCAGTCGAATCTGACGAGGAGGACGATGGGCCCGATGATACTGTTGATCAAGGAGGCGAACAAGATGTTACGCCTGCCAATACAACAGATAACGAGACAGAATCAGAGACTCCAGGTTTCGGATTCGTCGTGACCGTGTTGGCAATCTTTGTGTTTGTGTACGTTCCGCTACGGAGGTAACTTCTCAGTTCTCTTCATTTGTCGCCGTAGGATAGCGCGTCTGAGGCGTCCGTTCTGTTGCTGGGTTCTGCCTTTTTAAGGGAGTTTGACTGGCTCGTCTGTCTCATCGGCCCGTGCTGCGGGCCGGTGAGATATGATCGACGACACGCCGGACTCCGAGACGGAGTCCACGGACGACGAGCAGCCGAGGTGGACCGATTACAGCAACTTCTCTGAAGGGGGACGCGCGTGAGAGAGTCGAGCGACGCCGACGCGTCGGGCCTGAGCCTCGAGTTCGGACCGGGGTTCACGGACACCGAACGCGAGCACGCGGTGGAGGTGCTCGACAAGGCGGGGTTCCGCGTCGACAACTTCGATGTCCGTTACCGGGGCGAGAGGGCGGACCAGTGACTTGGGATCCCGACGGGATCGTCGTCGGCGACGCGTTCCGTTCCTACGTCGACCGGTTGCGAGACACGTGGTCCGGCGACAGTGAACTGGCAGCGAACCGCGGCGTGCCTGCCGGAAAACGGCATTTCACCTAATCCATGAGAATCAAGACAGCAGCCTTCGCTATCTTCGCGGCGCTCCTCGTCGTGGGATCAGTGGGGACCGCAGGCGCACAAGTCGGCTACCAACTCAACGCAGATGCTCCGGAGCATCCGGATACCTACTTCGCCGAGGATCGGCTCACGGTCGAACAGCACGACCAGAGCCGGATGAACTGGCTCCAGTACGAGAACGACAACGGGAACGTAGAGACTGTTCAGGCGCACGTCAACGGCACCGACAGCGGTTCTGAGGTCGCGTACCGCGCCGACCAGATCGACGCGGCTCCGTTCAAGCAATTCCCGCGTCTCTCCGACGAGCAGAACAACTCTGTGACGTGGCTGAACGCGGGCAGTTGGACGACCTCGGGAGCGACCGTCACCGACACTGACGGCGCGACCGCCGACGGCGTCCCGTCGATCGAGGTCGCCTCGAGCGGCTCGCTCTCCTCGGGCGCAACAGAGTCGGCGACCTACAGCGAGGTCGCGGTCTCCTCGGACGCTGAGAAGCGCTACCTGCAGTTCGTGGGGAACGTTAACTCGCTCTCCTCAGGCGCCACCGTGGCCGTTCAGGTGTCTGACTCCGACGGTGACTACGTTGAAGCCGTGATCGACCCGAGCCGCGACGCGTCAGCGAACGACGTGATCGCCAACCAGACCGCGAGCGGCGTGGTCTACCAGGAGCAGCTCGGACAGCTCTCCGTTCAGGGATCGGGCGACGGCTCGCTGGACGGCATCACCGAGACCTCCGTGGAAGTCCGTGACGCCGATGCGACGGTGACGATCGTCGGCCTCAACGCTGAAAAGAAAAGCCAGTGGGACCTCGGTGCGGAGCGCGTTCCTGACACGTCGACGGACGACTCCGGTGACTACACGACCGAGACCGTCCACGAACGCCCGTCTGGCGGTGAGATTCAGGCGTCTGACCTCGCCGGCATGGGTGACGCGTTCAGCGACGCGACCGTTGCGGAGCTGTCGTACCTGAACGTCCAGTACCGGATGCAGGACCAGCCCGATTCGGTGGACGTCGAGTTCACTGACGGCGACCAGTACCCGCAGTTCCCGTCACTCCTGAGCGTCTCATTTCGGACGTCCATCCCGACGGCGTACGACCTCACCCACGGCGACATTACGCTCGAGGCGGAGCAGACGTTCCTCACCGAGCGGTACACTCAGTTTCGGTACGCCGAAGGCGTGGGCGAGACCGAGACCGCTGATATCGCTGACGGCGACTGGATCGACCTGACGGGGTCGCTCGGCGAGACCAACACGACGATCGTCGTCGACAACACGGTCCAGCCGGACTCCGAGTATGTCGTCCAGCAGGAGATTAAGCTCCAGCAGGAGCAGGCGGACGTACTCCAGCAGACGGGCGGCTCCGGCGGCTTCTGGGGCGATTCCGGTGGTAGCGGTGGACCGCTCTCGAGTCTCTACAATTGGGTCGCTGGCGGCGTCGTGTCGCTGCTGGCGATGCTCGGCATCAAGAGCCGGGGCGGGTGATCAGAATGGCTAGCGACGATGGGCCGCGTCTCAAGCGGGCCATGACGTACATCAACCGTGCCGAGGGTATCGGCGGGTTCGGTGAGAACTTCGTGGCGGGCCTCTCTGCCCTCGTCCTCGGATTTTTTACCATGATCATCGGGGTCGGTGAGGCGTTCGCCGCCCTGATCATCGACCCGGTGGACGCGTTCGCGTCCGTGTCGGCGCTGTCGATCCGGGCGCTGTTCGGCGGTCCCGCTCGGTTCCTCCAGGACACTTGGAACACGGCAGCGACGACTCTGGGGCTCTCTCCGTGGACCTCACTGGGTCCGTTCATCATCGTCGTCGCGGCGATCGTCGTGGTGATCACACTGTTGATCATCATTTGGTTCCTGGACGCGATCGACGCGGACACGCCGACTGGTATCGACCTGCCGTTCATCGGACTGGACACTGGCGGGGACATGGACGACGAGAACAACTGACCATGTTCTCACCCAGCCTCGAGGAGCCGACCGCATCCGGGTGGTTCCCATGGCGGAGTTAGACCGCGGCGGCGGCGGTACCCTCGTCGCTCCGCGGCATTTCGTCGACGACGGAGAGATCCTTATCGGGAAGCTGACGGGAACGATCCTCGGGTCGATCTGGCTGACGGCCGTGAGTGGGTGGATTGCGATTAGTCGGGCGATAGCGACCGTACACGTCCGATTCCTGCTCGCTGGTCGTGACGCCTACGTGTCCATCTTCGAATCGTTAGGCCGGGAGGCACAGCTGACGATCCTCGAGAGTTGGGCCGCAGCCTTCCAGGCAAGCGTGGAGGTCAACCCGCTGCTCGCGCCGGCGATCTTCAGCGCCGAGATCCTGATCGTCGTGGCGATAATGCTCGCTCTCAGACGGAGGGTTCTCACGTGAGTGAAGACGACAGCGGCGTCCCGGGGTGGGCGTCGGGACTCACTGCGGCGAGTGCTGGCGGTGTGACCATCCTGAGTAACCCGAAAGAGTGGTTGTTCAGCGTGCTGCTGACGCGTGTCGTGTCGTGGGTCCTCGACGGCCTGGAGTACGTCGTCGGGTGGGGAATCTACGCGTACGAGACGACGGCGTCGATTCTCCTCACTGCAGCTGGACCGCTGACGACGCCAGCACAGATAGGAGAGGATGTCGTGACCTCGGTGTTCAGCCTCGTGTTCGGAGGCCTCCGGGGTCTCGCCTCGTCGATGGGATTAGCAGCTCCAATCGCGACGGCGTTCGCGGTGCTGGTCCTCGTCGCTGTCGTCGTGGCGATCGCATACGCAACGCTGTCAATTATACCGGGGAGCGACGCTGTCCCGGCGATCACCGGGAGGTTCCAGCGATGAACAAAGACGCCTTCGGCGGGATTCTCGCTCTCGTCGGAAACGGGTTCGCGTGGATAGCACAGTCCGAGGAGATCTGGTTCTCGATCATCGCGACGTACGTTCGACACATCGCTCCGGGGACCACGCTGCCGGACCTGAGAGGGCCGTTTATGCTGCTGACGCTGGCGTACCTCGGGTTCCGGCTCGGAGACCTACTCGACAAGAGAGACGAAATAGACGAAGACATGTCATAATCATGAGCGAAATACACATCAACCGATTCGGAACGATGCGCCGGGGTGAGCCATGCAGGGCTTGAACCCGGTGGCGTGGGTGACCTCGAACGTCACCCTCGTGCTGACGGCGATCGTCGCCCTAGTCGCGCTGGCGTGGGCGTACGAGGCTTACGAGGAGGCGGAGGACCGACGGGAGGCGCTCTCGGAGTTCGGCGGCCGTGCAAAGAGTGGAACAGGCGGCGTGCTGAACGTCGTGCTGGTCGCCCTCGTGGCTGTCGTCGGATGGGCCGCGACCGCCTTCGAGACGGCAGGAGAGGCGGTCACGTACCTCCTGTCGGTGGCGCCTGAAGCACCGATGCTGACGGCCTCGCTGTTCACGGTCGGCCTCGGCAGCATCGGGTTGTCGTCACAGATCATCCTCCGACCGGTGCATTTCCTCGCGCTATCGATCGGCGCGATAGTGCTCGCGGAGGCGTACCGCCGCGACCTCACGGGAGGGAGTCGGTCGTGAGACGGACCGCCGCGCTCGTGGTGCTGGCTGTCCTGTTAATCGCATTTCTCGTGCCGGCCGTCCCGGTGGTCGCACAGTCCAACTCGGATGGCGACACTACGGACGCGGCGGCCCGAGATCTCACGCTCGACGAGCTCGCCCCTGGCGGGCAAAAGCCAGCGAACGCACCCGACAGCATCCGCGCACAGGGCCGGTACGGTGAGTTCGCCGTAAAGACGCTCCCGACGGGACTCCTCGTCGACGAAAGCGAGCAGTCAGCGAGTTGGCGATACCTCCGGCCGGGAGAGACGGTGAAACGGAACTATCTGCAGCTGTGGAGCAAACGCCCCTACGGCGCTGACAGTCAGGACGTCGTCGTGGAAGTTGCGCACTTCCGCGCCGGAGAGCAGCGGGTTCAGACGGAGGAGGGAACCCGCACTCAACGCGTCGCTAAGAACCTCACGACGTACTCCCGCTCGGTTACGATGGGGGGCGGATACGACTACGCCCGCATCGACCTGAAAGCGCACTACGACCAAGAGGTGCGGACGGTCATGTGCACGCGGCAGCCGAGTGAGGCGAGCTGTCTCGAGAATCCCGACGACTCACGATGGACGTTCTTCCACGAGAGCTCGAAGGCGACCCTGCCGATCGAGACCAACTCCGCCGGCGGCCGGCTCGGATGGGGTATCCTCTCGCTGCTGCTCCCGTTCTTCGGGGCAACAGTGACGACCCTCTACGGCGGCCGGAAGGCGGTGGCACGCGCAAAGGCAGGCCCGCAGATATCGGCGATTTGGTGGGTTCTCGTGGCCGTCGCTGGCATGCTGTTCATGGTCCTCGCGTGGGACTGGCTCTCGGGGACGCTGATACGAGCGCCGTGGCTCGTGGCGATCGCCGGCGGGGTCCTCCTCGGGGTGATCGCTGTCGAGTGGTTCGGCCGGACCACCTACGGGGCGGCGTTCCTGCAGTTCCAGCTGGAGGACGGGTTCGATCCGACCGACCCGGACGCCGACCTCGAGTCCGACGAGGCGGCCGAGGACGGCGTCGCCGGCGACGCGCCGGGCGTCCTCAAAGCCAAACTGAACATCGCGAACTTCGCTCAGGGAGAGCAGGGAGAGCGGTCCGCGATTCGGTCCGGAGTCCGGCGTTTCTGGGCGCGAGCCCGCGGCGCCAGCGCCGACCTGGAAACGGACGGCAACATGCTCACCCGCATCGACGTGGACGGCCCGCTCGAGGAGATGTACCTCCTCGATCCGGAGCAGGAGGAACCGCTCGAGTACACCCCCGAGCATCACTCGATCGAGTTCCCGGACCTCGTGACCTACGACGAGGATGGGAATCGCCGAATCCACCCGGTACCGTGGCTCGCTGGAGGTCTCGCACTCGGCATGGGCTGGGTCGGTGGCAACCTGCTCACCGGAAGCGGGGCGCTCGGGCTGTTCACTGTCGGGCTCGCGCTGTTCGCGACGAAGATCGCGCGGCCTCGAGACGGAAAGCTGTTCGCTGAGTTGGCGCCGATCCACTACCACCACGCCGTCGCGGCGATGCTCACGCACGCTCGGGGCGTTGCGGACGCGAAGGCGTGGGACGAGTGGTACGGCGAGTACGTCCAGTCTGAGGCCTCCAAACAGGCCGATAAGAGCGAACTGCTCGAGGACCGGACCGAGAGTCAGATGGACGAGCTGTTCAACCGCTACGTTGACGACGGCGAGACGGAGCCGCCGACACGAGACACGAGCTCCGATACGGAGGCGTCGGCCGATGACTGAGGGCCTCGTCTCGGCGGTTGATGCGGCTGCAGAGGTGACCGAGAACCGCACGGACTCGGAAGCGTTCGATGCGGATCGGCTCCGGAGCGAGGTCCATGACGCCCTCCAGTCGGCGGGCGTCGACGAGTGGACCCGCCCGGCGTCGGCGAAGCTCACCCACGACCAGACCGATCTCCTCGTTGACCTCCTCTCGGGGTTCGACTCTCGACGAGAGGTCTTGGAGTGGGAGCAGGACCTCGTCATTCAGACGGTCGGTCAGCTCGAGGACAGCTGGTACTCTCGGACGGCCGCCGATGCGGCGACCGTCTCCGCGCTGCTCGGTCGCCCGTGGGGAACCGTCGATCGGATGCCCGAGGAGCTCGCCAGCGAGATACGGCGGGGGGTCGTCGCGAACGACCTCCTGCCGGCGTTCCATGCCGCGCACGAGGTCGCGCGGTGGGCGGCCGTCGAGCGCGTCGACCACCTGGACGACTCGGACGAGAGCGACGACCCCGACCCGATCGACCCGCAGGAGCAGGCGTACCCGTTGATGCGGCCGGCGTTCGGTGAGGTCGCCGGTCAGCAGGAGGCCGCGCTCGAGGAGCTGCTCCACGGCTTCGAGACGCCGGAGTCACTCCAGGCGTGGGGTCTCCGGGTCGTCTCGGCGTCCTACGCGATGATCGACCGAGAGACGGTCACGCGCCCGTACTTCGAGCGCCCGCTTCGAGAGCGGCTCCTCGGCACCGAACCGAGCGAGCGCGACCGGTTCGTTCGCGAGAGTTGGGCCGGAGAGTTCCTCTTACCGGCGTTCAACCGCGCGGCTAACGAGCTCGGACAGCGCGCTCAGGAGGTCACTGCAGGAGAGACGTACCGTGGAGAGACTGGAGGCGGATCTATCACATGAGCAAACCAGACAGAGACACGCGACCGGCCTCGGTCGCGAACGACGACGAGGAGGATTACTCGCTGCTGGAGGTCGTCAGCAACCCGGACCTGCTCCGGGAGCGGCTGGAGACCTCCACCCCCGAGGGTCTCGAGCGGACGCGCGAAGTGACGGGCGACGCACGTGCTCACACCGTGGGCGAGAACATGCGTCGCGCGTTCGGCTTCCGTCGGTTCGTGAACGTCCTCGAGGACCTCGAGAAGGCGGAACACCCCGCGATCGAGAACGGCGCGCACCCGATCATCCACCACCCGCGGGCGTTCCTGGACCACTTGATCCATATCGACGACATGGACAAGCTCCGAATCGAGCATGACGAGCTCGAGGGACTCTCGAAAGAACGGCGTGCGGTCTTCGAGTGGCTCCAGGAGCACCCGTCGATCGTCTCCGATCTCCGGATCGGCGGCACCGACTGGCTCGCTCACGGACCGAAGGGGTCCGGAAAGTCGACCATGGCGACGGCGCTGCCGGTCGTTCGGAACCTCGAAATCAATCCGGACGCGGTCGTGTGGCGTGGCTCACCGGCGCGCGCCGAGTGGCTGCCGTTCCGAGCGTGGGTCCGGCTCTGCCTTCCGGCCGGCCTCGAGGTGGAGGCGCTGCTGGACCCGCCGAGTGACGAGCTCGACGCGATCTCCGTCGACCTGGAGGACGTCGTCCACGAGGTCGTCCGGTACGACAACATTCGGCAGCTGAATCACGAGGTCCTCGAGGAGGGGTGGCCGCACGTCGTGTTCCCGGATCCGCGGTTCCGCGGGGCGACGGAGGCGTTCCGGGAGGCTGATGAGATTCAGGAGGTCGGACACAGGTCGGCGTGGGACGTCGCGTACGACGAGGAGGGAGAGCTCGGTCCGGGAGATGTCACCCCGACTGAAATGTGGTGGTTCGCGTGGGCTATCGACAAGATTGACCACGGGCCGCCGATCTGGACGTCGTTCGTTTGCGACGAGATCGGGAACCTGATGCCGGAACACGCGAGCAACGACTACCACCGCCAGCACGACCGGATCAGCGCGTTCCGAGACAAGTACGTCGACGCCCGGCGGAACAAGTTCTCCGAGTTTGGTATCGGCCACGATCCCGACGACCTCCACAACTTCATGCGGAAAAAGAAGCGCTGGAGGATCACTCTTTCCGGGACGGATAACCCCACGGGAAAGACCCTCGGAATGGGTGAGGCGCCGATGACTCGGAACTACACGAACAAGATGACGCTCGGTCAGGCGATGAGCTGGAACTCGCAAAGCTTCGCCGAGTTCAGCTGGTCGGACACACCGAGCCGCTACAAGGTTCCCGGCCAGCTGCACATTCGGTTCCCCGAGGTCATGGAGGTGCTCGAGTAGATGTTCCACTTATCCCATGGGACCGTTCTGGAAAGGATTCCGAACGGAGATACTGTCGCGCCTGATTTCAGTGTCGAGAAGGCCGAGAAAGCCGTTTCTGAGGCGGTTGTGGAGAATCTGGCAGCGAACGATCGCTCAGCGATTACGCGCCCGCGCGTAGTAAGGGAACTGAAGTCAACCCCCCGGCCCTCTCAGGTGATTCGATGAACTCTCGCACGCTGACGATCGTCGTCGCACTGCTGCTCGTGGTGTCGCCGATCGCCGGCGCCGCCGGCCCGATCGGTGTGGCGTCGGCACAGACTCAGGACGGATTTGTCGGGCTCCCCGACAGCAACGTCCAGGAGGACCTTCCGGTCGGCGCGAATAGTTCGTTGCGCGCGTCCGACCTCGAGGGCTCGGTAATGGCGTCCGACTACGCTGACTCGCTCGAGGTCGTCGTGACGACGCCCGACCGAGCGAGCGAGTACGTCAACGGGTCCCGTGTCGGCGGCGGCAGCACCAACGTCGCGCTCGTCTTCCAGGACGACACCGAGCACGCCGGCCGCGAGGTCGCGGTGCCGGCCGATGCGGTCCGCGAGACGATCGGCTACCTCCCACAGGTCGTCCACGGCGTCCACGACAGCGGCGAGAGCTGGACGGCGCCGATCGAGGCGCGCAACGGGATGCTGTTCTTCGAGATCCCGCGGTTCTCGAGCAACTCGGTGACGTTCTCGGCGACCACCGAGATAAACGGTGAGCTCGCTACAGACCAGTCGAGTTGGACGTACGATATCGGCGACACGGACAGCGTGTCGAACTTCGATATCAACGTGACCGGGAACACGTCGACGGAGAGTGAAACGGCGAGCGGGACGTTCAGCAACGGCGATTCGCTCGGTCTCACTGTCGCCGGGAACACGGAGCCGACCGGTCCGAATGGTCAATCCGATCCGCAGATCACCCTCGAGGGGACAGAGCAAACGTCGAATGAATCGCTCTCTACGGGTGCGGTCTCTGACGGCTATTCGACGACGATCAACGTCGGTGGCAACCAACCGACCCGCAACTCGGAGATCACGCTCACCGGCAACTCGGAGACGACCGACCGGTCACTCTCAGGGTCGCAGTTCGGAGCCGGCTCGTCAACCGAGAGCGTCTCGATCGGTGGAACCGAGGAGCCAACGGGTAGCGCGGGCGGAGAGCCGGCCATGGTGCTCAGCGGATATCGAGCATCAAATAGTAATGCTGGTGGAATGACGAGCGTTCCAAACGACGACATACCGCAGGGAATACGGATTCCAACGCCGGGTGACTCGGTTAACGAGGTTGAGTTCACCCACGATATTGACGGCGGTAACGGTTGGTATGAGGTGGATTTCTACGTTGAGAAGGGGGATACTACAGGGTCCAGTTCTGCGGGGGGGACAAAAGTCGGTGGGCCCAAAAATATCTTTGATGAGGGTACGGAGACGTTCACTTTCAGCAGTATAGACACGTCAAACCACGATTATATCACATTTTGGCTGGCCGGAACAGTAAACGAGGGCGACGCCCCAATGGATGCGTCAGTGACGGCATACACCCCAGAGCCGTCCGGAGTCGAGGTCTCAGTTGACGGCTCGTCTAATTTCGTCGGACATCTTGGCGACGGACAGTCGACGACGGAGCCGGTCGACCTCAAAACAAGCACGTCTCAAGTCACGGTTTCCAGCGATAGCGGCCGTGTTGACTACGATTTGTCATGGACGGAGGAAAGCATTACACGAGACCCGTCGGTATCGATCGGTGGGGAAACGGTCTCGCATTCTGGGACGTTATCCGCCGGTGAGACGGTCACAGAGTCGGTTTCATACTCGCCGGGCTCGCAATCGGTCGACGTGACGACCTCCTCGCACACCGTCGACGTGTCCACGTCATGGACGGAGGTGACAACTACCGAGGACCCGGCGATCGATATCGACGGCGACGGGTCCAGTGAGGTATCGCCCACAGGACTCCTCGCGAGCGGCGATACCAAAACCTACGCTGCACCCGCTGTCGGGCTCGATACCGCCAGTTGAACGTCTCGACAGCATCCGGGACAAGCGTTATTCTCACGACGGAGTGGACTGAACGGACGAAAACGCCGTACCCGACGGTGCTCGTCAACGAGGACGAAACTGGGGGCGCCGGCGTGGGTATGCTGAACGACGGCGAGACGGTCTCGCTACCGACAAACACGAGTTGGGTCACCGACGGCACCAACGATGTTACGCTGCAGCTGGGGGACGGCTCGCTCTCCGGTAACGCACCGACACCGCTGGCGGACCTTCACTACGAGCACGACTCCGCAGCGGAGGTCACCACTCAGTACGCCGCTAACGGGTGGGTAGAGCGGTACAACGTCTCTCGGACGTTCCCGACCGACCAGCAGGGCGCGACGTTGACGATCCCCCACTCGCGTGAGGTATACGAGGTCCGCTACGTCCAGACCTCGGTCAACGGAGGGTCTTGGACGGACGTACCGGCCGAAGACTGGACGCTGGAAGGGACCGAGCTCCGGGTCGCGCTCGACGACGGTGACGGCGACGGGCAGGTAGAGGGCGGCGACACGATCGCCGTGAGGACCTCGGCGTACAAGGTCCAGAGCGTCGACGGAAAAGTGACGGTCGTCGACCCGACCGCACCGGGCGAGCCGACGCTCGAGACCGAGATACGCGTCGACGATCGCCAGCCGGGGTTCCGCGTCCGCGTCGGCGGGACCCGGATGGGCGATCGCGTCCACTACGCGCACCAGGAGTCATGGGAGGACCCCGCCGACCGGGTGACGATCGACGCCTCGGGCGGCCAAGCCCTCCAGCTGCCGAACGCCGAAATCGGTGACACGGCTCAGGTGACGACGGTACCGGTCGCGCCGCAGCTGTCCAGCGGCGACGTGTCGCTCCGGGTTGCCAAGCCCGACGGGCCGACGCTGCAGGTCTCGCCCGGTACGGACGACCTCGGCGCCAACGTCGATTTCCGGTTCCTCGATGTTCAGGCCGGGGAGAACTACGGGCTCTACTCGGCGTCTCGAAGCCGCTACGTCGATACTGCCGACTCGGAGAACGGCACGGTCACGCTCACCGACGACGACTCCGAGGAGACGCTCGTGCTGCAGGTGACGGACGGAGACGGCGGCGGTGGCGACGACTCCTCGAGCGGGTCGGGCGGGCCGTCGCTCTGGGAGGAATCGGGTCCGGAGACGACGCTGCAGGAGCTCGGAATCGTCGCCGCATGGGTTCTGTTCGTGCTGCTGCTCGTCGCGGCGACCGCGCGCTCGAGCCTCGAGGGGCGTGCGCGGTGGCTCCTCGTCGGGACGGTCGCGACGGGCTCCGGGCTGCTGTCGATCGAGGTGCTCCGTCCGGGCATGGTCTCGAGCGCGGTCAACTCCTCTCTCGGAGAGATTCTCCCGCTGGCTGGACTGGGGGCGATCGGGATCGTCGCCTACTCTGTGTATCAGTGGTGGCAGGCTCGACGCGAGGAAGCGACCACGCCGGACACGAGCGTGGAGCTGGACCTAGGGAGGGGTGACTAATGGCCTTCGGCACCGCGGTGAACCTGCTCGGATTGAAAGGCATGAGCACGGTCGCGCTCACGATGCTAGCGGTCGCGTTCTACGCGCACCGGGCGTCAGCGGTCGGTCAACTCGCCGTCTCGACCGGCGGGATCGTCGTCCACGACGTGAAAGTGGTCGCGATCACCCTCGGGTTGTTGATGATTCTCGGCATCATATCTGCCGACCCAGCGCGTGCTCAAGAGGTCGGACGAACGGCTGTCGAGTGGGTCGTCCACCGCACCGACTGGCGAGTGATACTCGACTGGCTACGCGGAGTGATTTAGATGCGCGAGAAGGCGAAAACATACGCACTGCTGGTGATACTCGGTGTTCCATTAGTGTTTCACATGCTGTTCCGGACCTGCGGACGGTACGTCTATGGCGGCTGTCGCCGGTCGTTACTCGGGTCGTTTCTCGTTGGACAGGGTGGCGTGTTCGCCGAGCTCGTCCGCTCCACCGAGTTCCTGTTCACTGCGATCGTGGCGGTACTCCTAGTCTTCGCTCTCCTCTCGTCGGCTCGGGACCGGCTCCCGTTCTGACCGGCCTAAGGCTATCTGCCAAGCTACCTTGCGGGTTCCCGGCATATCCAACACCGCGTTCTCACTACGGAGAGGGTGTCGTACGTCCGTTCTGTAGGTTCCACGTGCGGAATGGTGCGGTGCGGTAGACCGGAGCCGTTCTGGCTCCGGTCGTTATTGTTCTCCCCCTTAGGGGCTACACCCGTAGGGTCCCCTGCTAACCTACCCACGGACCGCAACCGCTGAAACTCCCGATCTCGCGACGCTCGACGCACCGAGAGACGCGATCTGTGGAATGGTATTAAGAACCATTATGTTTTAAAATTCGCTCGGAGAGGAGGCGGAACGCACAAGAAGCCGGATCGAAGCGTCGACGACGCGCCGGGTTAACCAACATCGGACGTGAGACGGCGCGGAGTGTTGGTTAAGACGCGAGAAAGGACGAAGCGACCGCTATCGACCGGGAGCAAACGACGTACCGCGCGGCGGGCTACTCTACCCAGGACCGCCGATCGGTCCGGACGCGGACCTCGTCACCGTCGAGGTACTCCTTCTCGAGCGCGTTCGCCAGCTGGTGCGGCTCGAGGCGGAGGTCCTCGAAGTACGCCCACTCGG
>Ga0207772_100403_pt1 | contig 17812 bp, 16 predicted proteins | sample A23M3SouthBayCA_2_FD_187750 | JGI IMG/M metagenome (GOLD analysis project Ga0207772, IMG submission 187750) | Aerobic enrichment media microbial communities from Eden Landing Ponds, California, USA - A23 M3 (2) (SPAdes) | ecosystem: Environmental > Aquatic > Marine > Unclassified | place...
GACGGTGAGCCCGAGCCACTTGCGGGGCTCGTTCCCGAGCGTGATGTTCTCGGTGACCGTCATCGGGTCGACGAGCATGAAGTGCTGGTGGATCATCCCCACGCCCTCGTCGATGGCGTCCCGGGGGGAGTCGAAGTGCCGTTCCTCGCCGTGGACGACGACGCGCCCCTCCGTCGGTCGGTAGAGGCCGTAGAGGACGTTCATCAGGGTCGTCTTGCCCGCGCCGTTCTCGCCGAGCAGCGCGTGGACCGTCCCCTTCTCGACCGCGAGGTCGACGTCGTCGTTGGCGACGACGCCCGGGAACCGTTTCGTGATACCGTCGAGGTGGACGGCCTGTTCCATACCCTGTGGGGTTGACTGCCTGTGGTTTCAACTTCACGGTCACACACGTTCGCACACGCCGCCCCGCGGCGGTGAGCCGCCGCGCAGCGAGCGCAGAAAACGGTTCGTCGCGGACCCGCGCTCAGGCGTTGCTCGGGTCGGTCGGGACGCTGATGTCGCCGTCGATGATGCTCTGACGGGCCTCGGAGACCTCGTCTTTGATTTCCTGCGGAATCTCGGAGCCGAGTTGCTGGCCGTACACCGCTTCGACGCCGTTCTGCTCGAGGCCGAGCGTGTTCACCGAGCCGCCCTGGAACTCGTCGTTGACGACGGACTCGACGGAGGAGTAGACGGCGTTGTCGACGCGCTTGACCATGCTCGCGAGGATGACGTCGCTGAAGGACTCCTTCGTGATGGACTGGTCGCGGTCGACGCCGATGGCGAAGCGCCCGGCCTCCTGCGCCGCGCGGAACACGCCGGTCCCGGTGTTGCCGGCCGCGTGGTAGACGATGTCGGCTCCGGAGTTGTACATCGACAGCGCGGCCTCCTGGCCGCCGGAGGGGTCGGTGAAGCCGCCGACGTAGGCCGTCTGGACGTTGACGTCCTCGTTGGCGTACTTCACGCCGGCGGTGTAGCCGGCCTCGAACTTCTTGATGAGGTCGCTCTCGACGCCGCCGACGAAGCCGACGTTCGTCGAGTCGCTCGCGGTCTCGCCGGCCCCGGCCGAGAACGACTGGCTCGTCAGGCGGCCGGCCATGAGGCCGACGAGGAACGAGCCCTCGTGCTCGGCGAAGACGTAGGACCCCACGTTGGAGGCGTCGACCACCGAGTCGACGATCATGAAGTTCTGGTCCGGGTAGTCCTCCGCGTTCTGCGTGAGCGCGTCCGCCTGGAGGAAGCCGATACAGCACACGAGGTCGTAGTTCGGGTTCGTCGCCTGCGCGTACTGGGCCTGGAGGTTCGAGAAGTCCTGGACCGCCTCGGGCTGGGACTCGGCGTAGGCGATGCCCAGTTCCTCCTCGGCGCGGATGATGCCGGTCTGGGCCTGGTCGTTGAACGAACCGTCGCCGAGGCCGCCGGTCGCGTACACCATGCCGACCCGCGCGGCCGGACCGCTCTCGGTGCTGCCGCCGTCGCCGGAGGCGGTCCCGTCGCCGCCGTCGCCCCCGGTGCTGCCGCCGTCTCCGCCATCCCCGCCGTCTCCACCGCCGCTGCAGCCGGCCAGACCGATAGCCGTCGCCGTGCCGATGCTACTGATGAACGTACGTCTCCGTTGTGACATGTGCCACCTGCAGAGTGGGCGACCGTTAAAGACTTCGGTGCCACACACCGGCCACACGGGAGACAAATCCTGCCACAGCGGTCCGGTGCCCGTCGCGGAGCGCACCCCGCGAGCGATTTAACTGTTCCGGGCGTGAACTCGGGGCAATGGCCACGTCGAACTCCCACCCGACCGCGGGTCGCGACCGAATCCGGAGCCACGCGCCACCGGACGAGCGGTGGTAGCCGTCGTCTTCTGGGCGCTCGTCGCCCTCGCGACGGTCACCGGAATCGTGACGGCCTGGACGCTCGGGGCCAACAGCAACTCGCCGCCGTTCGCCCCGGCCATCGGCGCGAACGCCATCTCGACGATGCGGGCCGCGTTCCTCATCGGCATCCTCGCCGCGCTCGGCGCGCTCACGCAGGGCGGCAGCATCTCCGAGACGGTCGGCGCCGGCCTCATCGACGGCGCGACGATATCGTCGCTCGCGGCCGTCGCCGGCCTGCTGACCGCGACGGCGTTCATGGCGTTCGGCATCTACTCCGGCTACCCCGTCCCGGCGGCGTTCGCGACGACCGGCGCGATGATCGGCGTCGGCCTCTCGCTCGGCGGCGACCCCGTGTTCGGAACCTACCGCCGCATCGCGACGTTCTGGCTGCTCGTCCCGCCGGTCTCGGGCGGTCTGGCCTACCTCACCGCCACGCTCCTTCGCCGGGACGACATCCCGGAGACCGTCGGCGTCCCGCTGCTGGCGGGCGTCGTCGGCGGCATCGTCGCCAACGTCGAGCTGAGCGTCGTGCCCTCGCCGCCCGGGAGCGACCAGGGCTCGCTCGCTGGCTTCGCCGCCATGGTCGCCGGCACGGACCTCGCCGCCGTCGTCCTGACGCTGCTCGTCGCCGCCGGGAGCTTCCTGTTCATCCGCCGGCGGACTCAGGCCTCCGTCGACAGGGGCATCAAGACGTTCCTCGTCGCACTGGGGAGCGTGGTGGCCTTCTCCAGCGGCGGCAGCCAGGTCGGCCTCGCCACCGGGCCGCTGGAGAACCTCTACCGCGTCGAACTCGGCCTGCCCGGCCTCCTCCTGCTCGCGCTCGGGGCCGCCGGCATCCTCGGCGGCGCGTGGATGGGCGCGCCCCGGCTCCTGCAGGCCACTTCCCGCGAGTACGCCCAGCTCGGCGTCCGGCGCTCCATCGCCGCGCTGGTCCCCGGCTTCATCATCGCCCAGGCCGCCATCACGCTGGGCATCCCCATCTCGTTCAACAACATCATCATCTCCGGCGTCATCGGCGGCGGCCTCGCCGGCGGGTCGGCCGGCGTCTCCCGACGGAAAATCGGCGTGACCGTCGGCTTCTGGCTCGTCACCCTCGTCTCGAGCGTCGCCGTCGGCTACGGCGTGTACCAGGCGCTCGAAGCGGTGCTCGGCGGGCAGGTCTGAGAAGCGCGCGACCGGCCAGCCTCTCTCGCTACCGCACGACCGTCACCGTCACCGGCGCTTCGCTGACGACCGCCGTCGCCACGGTCCCGAGCAGTCGCCGCGCGAGTTCGTTGCGCGCCCCGCCGTGGCCGCCCATCACCACCTGGTCGACGTCTCGCTCCGCCACCGCGTCGAGAATCGTCTCCGCCGGGTCGCCGGTCTCGACGGCGGTGTCGACGTTCTGGTCGCGCTCGGCGGCCCGCCGCCGCGCCCGCTCGACGAGGTCGTTCGCCCGGTCCATCGCCGCCTCGCGGCGCTCGTCGCCGGGTTCGAGCACGCCGCCCTCGCTCATGCCGGCGTCCAGCGGCGCGACGACGTTCAGCACCGTTACTTCGCAGTCGAACGTCTCGAGCGCGTACGTCAGCGCCTCGTCCGAGAGCGGCGACCCGTCGAGCGGGACGAGGACGTGAGCGGGAGCCATACGCGTACTCTCGGGGCGAGCTACAAGTATCCGGGGTGCGAGGAAGTACGACTTGCGGGCGTCGTTGTCGCAGAAATAGTCCATCCTGGATTCGAACCAGGGTCGAAGCCCCCAGAAGGCTTCAGGATTGGCCACTACCCCAATGGACTGAGCGCACTCTACTGTATCGCGTGGCCCCTTGTAAGCGTTGCGCGATTCGGTCGGGCATGAAGCGTGTCAGCAGCCCGCACAGCGGCGTCTCAGAGACCGGCCGTGTCGCGGGCGGCGCGACATCGACACCGCTTTTTCCGGGTGTCGACCACACTGGGGTATGTACGTCGGACGATTCGTCGTCGTCGGCCCCGAGGTCGGCGCGTACCGCGTCTCCTCGCGCTCGTTCCCGAACCGCCAGGCCGTCCAGCGGGACGGCACCGTGACCGTCGAACCGACGCCGGACGCGCCGGAGACGGACAACCCCTACATCTCTTACAACGGGGTTCGCGTCACCGAGCGCGGCGCGGTCGTGGGCAACGGCTCGCACGTCGACCCCATCGCGGAGAAGCTCGAACTGGGCTATCCCGCGCGGGACGCGCTGGCGGAGCCGCTACTCGCGCTCGACTTCGAGAAGGACGACTACGACACGCCGCGCATCGCTGGCATCGTCGGCGTCGACGCGGCGGACCCGACGACGACCGCCGAGGGGCCGGGCGCGGTCGTCGGGACCGTCCGCCGGGACGCCCTGCTGATCGAGGAGGTCACCGAGCCGACGCTCGTCGCCACCTACGAAGAGGACAGCCCGACGGCGTTCGACCTGGACGCGGGCGAGGCCGACGCGGCGGCTCGCGAGGTGTACGACCACGAGTACGAACACGCCGTCTGTGCGGCCGGCGTCAGCGGGACCGCGGACGGGTTCGACGTGGCCGTGTACAACGGCGAGTGACGCGGGCGACACAGCAACTGAGTCAGCACCGACACTCAAGACCCTTCAGTGGATAGGAACGAACAATGAAGCTCGGAGTCCTCTCGGATATTCACGGGAACAGGGTGGCGCTGGCGGCGGTCCTCTCCGATATGCCGGCGGTGGACGGACTGGTCTGTGCGGGCGACGTGGTCGGGTACAACCCCTGGCACGCCGACTGCGTCGACGCGATGCGCGGCGAGTCGGCGGGACTGCCCGAGGGCGTCCCGTGGCCGACCGAGGCGGTCCCGACGGTGATGGGCAACCACGACCGGGCGGTCGCCGGCGAGACGCCGTTCGCCTTCAACGGGATGGCCCAGGCCGGCGTCGAACACGCCACCGAACAGCTCTCCGACGAGCAACTGGCGTGGCTCGCCGACCTCCCCGACGAACGGCGGGTGTGTGACGACCGGGTGAAGCTGGTCCACGGCCACCCGGACGACCCGGACCACTACACGTACCCCGACGAGTTCGGGCCGGACCTGCTCGGCGACGAGGACGTGCTCGTGATGGGCCACACGCACCACCAGCACCACGAGGTGTACGACGACGGCATCGTGATGAATCCCGGGAGCGTGGGCCAGCCTCGCGATAACGATTTCCGGGCGGCCTACTCGGTGCTCGACCTCGACGAGATGACCGTCGACGACCGCCGGGTCAAATACGACACCGACGCGGTCATCGAGGCCGTCGAGGACGCCGGCCTCCCGCGAAACATCGGCTTCAGGCTGGTCAAGGGACGGTAGCGCCGACGCAGCGGGTGGCCGGGTCCGAGCGAGAGCGACGCGCAGTCGCTACTGCTGGTACCCTGCAGAAACTGTAGCGAGAGGAGGGGATTTATGTCCGTGCCCGCTACGGGACGTTGTGGAGTCCCCATTCGAGGTGCTCGGGGTCCCGCCGGACGCGGACGACGAGGTGATCGTCGACGCGTACCGGGAACGCGTCAAGGACGCGCATCCCGACCAGGGTGGGTCGATAGCCGAGTTCCAGGCTGTCAAGACGGCCTACGAGCGGCTGCAGAACGGCTACGAGCCCGGTGACCCGCTGCCCGACGAGGACGCCGAGAGTGAGGCCGAGCCGGCCCCGCCGGAGCCGGACGACCCGCTGGTCGAGTTCCTCAACTTCGAGGTGCTCGACGACCGCGGGTGGGCGCTGGACGACGACGACCTCTTCGAGAAGGCGGCCGCGGCGGACCTCGACACCGCGGACTACGGACGGTTCTACGTCGAGCCGAACGACACGCTGCTCGAAGCGGCCGAGAGAAACGAGTTCGCGTGGCCCTTCGCCTGCCGCGGCGGCGCGTGCACGAACTGCGCGGTCGCGGTCGTCGAGGGCGAGATGCCGTCGCCGGCGAGTCACATCCTCCCGCCGGACCTCACCGAGCGGGGAATCCGGCTGTCGTGTATCGCCGCGCCGGTCTCAGACGACGCGAAGGTCGTCTACAACCTCAAGCACTTGCCGGAAGTGAGCGAGCTGCTGCTTCCCGCGAGCCGGTTCGAGCAGGCGTCGACGGACTGAGGCTCGAATTCTCAGAACACGTCCTGGACCAGCGAGAGCGCCTGCTCGCGGTCCTCCCACGGGACGAACACGGAGACTGAGGTCGCCGACGTGATCACGTCGTAGAGGTGGATGTGAGCCTCGGCGAGCGGTTCGGTGACCTGGTGGGCGAGCGCGGACTGGCTCGGGTCGCCGCCGGTGACGCGGATGACGGCGATGTCGTCCTCGACGGTGACCGACGAGAGCGTGTCGTCGTCGACGATGCGCTCGTGCAGCAGGGCCTCGGCCTGTTCGGCGTCCTCGCCGTCGACGTAGAACGTCAGCGAGTCCATCCCGGAGGAGTTGGCCTCGATGTTGATGTCCTCCTCGGCGATGGCCGAGGCGAGGTCCGCGAGGATGCCCGGGCTGTTGCGGATTGCGCGCCCGGCGACGGTGACGCAGGCCACGGACTGCTCCTGCAGGTCGATGAGGTTCTCGAACTCGCCCTCGATGGACGTGCCGCCGCTCAGGAGGTCGCCGTGCTGGTAGTGGACGACGCGGACGCCGAGGTCGCCGGTCTTGTACGACAGCGCAGACGGCGCGACCACCTCGGCCCCGCGGAACGACAGCGAGCGGAGTTCGTCGACGGAAATCTTGCCGACGTTGCGCGCGCCCTCGACGACGCGTGGGTCGCCGGTCATGACGCCTTCCACGTCGGTGACGATGACGACCTCGTCGGCGTCCATGTAATCGCCCATCATCACGGCGGTCGTGTCGGAGCCGCCGCGGCCGAGCGTCGTCACGTTGCCCTCGTGGTCCTCGGCGAGGAAGCCGGTGATGACCGGGACCACGTCCTTGAGCTGGCCGGCCAGCGCGTGAGCGCGCTTCTGGGTCTCCTCGACGTCGACCTCGCCGTACTCGTCGGTGATGATCGGCCAGTCCTCGCTGCCGGGTTCGAGGAAGACGGCCTCGATGCCGCGGGCGGCGAGTGCGCCCTTGAGCATGCGGACGGAGGTCCGCTCGCCCATCGAGACGATCTCGGCGCGGTCGGCGTCGTCGGCGTCGTAGTTGATCTCGTCGAGCAGTTCGTCGGTCGTGTTGCCCATCGCCGAGGCGACGACGGCGACCTCGTGGCCCTGCTCGATGGCCGCCGCGATGGAGTCGGCAGCCCGGTTGATCCGGTCGCCGCTGCCGAGACTCGTCCCGCCGAACTTGGCGACTACGCGCATGCTACCACCGTGTCTGTGTATGTGTGACTCATTGAAACCGGGTTATCCGTCGCTCGGGATAACTGTGTTCATCTGCGGTCGTCGTCTGACGGGGACGGCGACCGGCCGCCCGCGGGCGATGCGCCGGCGAGCGCGACACACCGTTTATTTGCATGGGGTTCTCACACACAGACATGGAAATCCGCGACGCCGTCGAGGACGACGCCGAGCGGCTGGCGGCCCTCGCCGACGGGCCGCCGGACGTGATGCGAAACCTCGTCCACGACCGCACCGTCCGAGTCGCCGAGGAGGGCGACGACACCGTCGGATTCGTGAGTTTCGACGCCGAGCGAGGGACCGTCCACGTGACGCAACTCGCGGGGACGAGCGAGGCCTGCGAGCGACTGCTCGCCGACCCGATCGAGTTCGCTCGCCGGGAGCACATGAGCGTCGAACTGCTGGTCCCGGAGAGCGACGGCCAGATCCGGGACGCCGTCGAGACGGCCGGCTTCGAATCGACGGGGACCGGGCCGCGCTTCGACGGGGAGGAGACGACGCGCTACCGACTGGAACCCGAGCGCGCGGAGCACTGACGGACTCGCGACTCACCGCGGCGGCAGGCGGTCGAGGTCCCGGGCGATGCGGAGGTCGGGCGGCGTCTCGCCGCGGTCGATCCGCTCCTGTGTGAACGTCCCCCGGTAGCCCAGCATGTGGCCGACGAGGCCGTTCTCGACCGTCGCGGTGACGTGGTAGCGTTCGTCGTCCTCGTCGTAGCGGTCCCGGACCTCGACATCGGCCGCCAGCGGGCCGGGGAGCGGGACGTACCGATTGCCCAGGCGAGCCCACTGCCGACCGCCGTCGACGACGAGCGCGCCGTCCTCGACTCGCGGGCGGAGTTCGGTCGCGACGCGGCCGCGGGTCCCGAGGAAGTCGAGCAGGCGCTCGGCCGTGGCGTCCCAGACGGTCAGGGAGTCGAACACGCGGGTGGTGTCGCCGAAGTCGAACGCGCGTCGCGTCGTCATCGCCTCGTGGCCGGCGGCGGTGGTGTACGCCGCCGTCGTCACGGAGAACGGCACGTCCGCCCCGGACTCGGGGAACAGCATGTTCTGGGTCGCCATCGCGTACAGCGCCGGCAGGACGAGCGTCCCGCGAGTGATGTCCATCTCGCCGCGGCCGACGCACACCACGCCGTCGTCGGCGTCGAGGGCGTAGCGCTCGCGGACCTTCGGATGGAGGTCGGCGGCCGCATCGCCCAGCGCACGCTCGTAGACGCCCGTCACCGGCGCGCTCCCGCCGGGCCGCGAGTCGCGGCCGGCGTTCTGGCCTCGGGGCAGTCCCACAGCGACCGCGGAGAAGGAGCACTCAGTCCGTCCATCGTCCGACCGTTACCGGGCCGGACAGATATCTCTGCTGGGGCGATATCCGAAAAGCAGCAGGCGACAGTGGCGGCTACTCCGCCAAGAGTTCCAGAACGGCCTCGGTGCTGTTGTCGACCGGTTCGGGGTCGTTGCCCGCCTCTGCGGCCGCGTCGGGGTCCTTGAGCAGGTGACCCGTGGTCAGGCAGACGACGGACTCGCTCTCACCGACGACGCCCTCGCGGCGGAGCTTTCGCAGGCCGGCGACCGAGGCGGCGGAGGCCGGTTCGACGCCGACGCCCTCGCCCGCGAGGTCGCGCTGGGCCGCGGTGATCTCCTCGTCTGAGACGGCGACGGCGGTCCCGCCGGTGGCGCGGATGCCCGGCAGCGCCTTCGGGGCGTTGACCGGGTTGCCGATTCGGATGGCCGTCGCGCGGGTCTCGACCTCGTCCCAGCGGGTCGTGTCCTCGGCCCCCTCCTCGATGGCCTCGACCATCGGGGCGGCCCCCTCGGCCTGGACGCCGGTGAGCTTCGGGACCTGCGCTTCGGTGATCTCGCCGGCCTTGACCAGTTCGCGGAAGCACTTGTACAGCGCCGCGGTGTTGCCGGCGTTGCCGACCGGCAGGACGATGCGGTCGGGGTACTCGCCGTAGTCGGCGTGGAACGCCTCCATGATCTCCAGGCCGATGGTCTTCTGGCCCTCGAGGCGGAAGGGGTTCAGCGAGTTCAGGAGGTAGGCCTCCCCGCGGGCGGCGAGGTCCTGGACGATGTCGAGACACTGGTCGAAGTTGCCGTCGACTTCGAGGATGCGCGCGCCGTGGAGGCTCGCCTGCGCGATCTTCCCGGCGGCGACCTTGCCGGCGGGCAGGAGGACGAGCGTCTCCATGCCGCCGCGCGCGCCGTAGGCCGCCAGCGCCGCGGAGGTGTTGCCCGTCGAGGCGCAGGCCAGTCGGTCGACGCCGACCTCTTGAGCGACGCGGACGCCGACGGTCATGCCGCGGTCCTTGAACGACCCCGTCGGGTTCATGCCCTCGTGTTTCACGCGGAGCGCGTCGACGCCGATGTCGTCTTCGAGTCGCGGGACGCGGTGCAGCGGCGTGTCGCCCTCGGGGAGCGTGACGCCCTCCTCGAAAGGCAGCGTGGCGTTGTACCGCCAGACGCCGCGGCCCTCGAACTCGTCGAACGTCGGCAGGTCGGCGTACCGGACTTCCAGCAGTCCGTCGCAGTCGTCGCAGGTGTACCGGATCGCGTCGAAGGGGGCGAACGTCTCCCCGCACTCGATGCAGGTCAGCCAGACGCCGTCGTCGGCCTCCGGGGGCACGTCGTCGGTGAGCTGTAGGTCGGCCATTGTCGGGGCCACGCCCCGGGCAGGCAAAAGTCGGACGGTTGGCGGGCGCTGACACGCGGTTCCGGTGCCGGCGGCGCGTGACGAGCGTCACCTCGCGGAGCGTGACGGTCACCGAATCTGTGTGATACATTCACATATGGGGCGAAAAGGCCACCGTTTCGACTGGAACCCGAGGCCGGTTCGTCGGTGGCGACGGGGGTCCGGGGACGAACTTTGCCGAGTCGCATGTCGTTTCGACCGTCGTGAGCGAGTGCTGTGTCGGAGGCTGAACAGTTGACCGCGCACAGGTGACACACGGTCTACAAATCGCAGTATTTAATAAGCGGCCATGACTGTCACTCTGAAAACAAGTAAGCGCATGTCCCGAAGCGACGGGCAGACCGGGGAGATGCTAATACTTGCGATGCCAGCAAACAATGAACTACAGGAGTTTCGATCATCTCAGCGCCGATACGCAAGAGTGGATTGTCGACCTGCCGGACGATCTCGATCTGATCGTCGGCATCCCGAGAAGCGGGATGCTCGTCTCGAATCTGTTATCGCTGCACCTCAATTTACCCATGACGGACATCGAGGGACTGCAGGAGCGTCGACTCCTGCAGACGGGCGAGCGATACACTGGCGAGTTCGACATCTCGGCGTTCTCGAAGATACTAGTCGTCGACGACACCGTCTACAAGGGCGGCGCGATGACCGAAGCGCGCGAGACCGTCGAGTCGCTCGACCTTCCCGCCGAGACGTACTACGGCGCGGTGTACGTCGACGAGGGCTCTGAGCAGTTCGTCGACACGTACGCCCAGACGCTCCCGTTCCCTCGGGTGTTCGAGTGGAACATGATGCACCACGACTTTCTCAACGACGCCTGCGTCGACCTGGACGGCATCCTGTGTCGCGACCCGACCCCGGCGGAGAACGACGACGGCCCGAACTACCGGGAGTTCCTCACGACGGTCTCCCCCAAGTGCGTTCCGTCGGTGGAAATCGGCCGAATCGTGACCTGTCGGCTGGAGAAGTACCGCGAGGAGACGGCGGCCTGGCTCGACGAGCACGGCATCGAGTACGACGAACTCGTGATGATGCAGTACCCCGACAAGGCGGCCCGCGTCGCCGCGGGCGACCACGCCGAGTACAAGGCCGACGTGTACCAGTCGACGGATGCCAAACTGTTCATCGAGAGTTCCCACACCCAGGCGCGGAAGATCGCCCGCCAGACGAGCAAGCCGGTCTACAGCAAGGAGCGCAACGTGATGCTCCAGCAAGGCTACTTCAACCGGGTCGCCCGAGAGGGCCGAGCCTCCATCGAGGCCGTCCAGTCGGACCCCGTCCGCTACGTCAACCAGCTCCGGTCCGACCCCGTCGACTTCGTCAAGCGCGCCTCGTCCGTGTTCCTGTAACGGCCGGGGTGTGAAACAGTCCCAAACGTAGCGAAAAGGCCATCGTTTCGGGTGGAACACCCGACCAACACCCACGTCGATTCCAGCACTGGGAAGAGGCTGGCCAGGGCCAGAGACGTCTTCTCTCGGTGTGAGCGCCTGATTCACAGGAGTCAGGGGAACGGCCGAAAGATCCAAAGTTTTTAATATATTGTAGTGGTTGTCAATGAAGTAACAAGTACGCGGATCGCGTCAGAAAGACGTGACCCGGAGTGAGGCCGTCACTGGCGCTTACTACACCAGACAATCATGAATTACAGGAGCTTCGATCATCTCAGTGCAGATACACAGGAGTGGATTGTCGACCTGCCGAACGATCTCGACCTGATCGTCGGCATCCCGAGAAGCGGGATGCTCGTCGCGAACCTGCTGTCGCTCTATCTCAATCTGCCGATGACCGACGTCGAGGGACTCCAGGAGAGGCGACTCCTGCAGACGGGCGATCGGTACACCGGCGAGTTCGACATCTCGAAGTTCTCGAAGATACTGGTCGTCGACGACACGGTGTTCAGGGGGAGCACGATGACAGAAGCGCGCGAGACCGTCGAATCGCTCGACCTCTCGGCGGAGACGTACTACGGGGCCGTGTACGTCGACTTCGGCTCCGAACACTTCGTCGATACGTATGCAGAGATCCTTACCGCACCCCGTGTGTTCGAGTGGAACATGATGCATCACAGTTGTCTCGCCGAGTCCTGCGTCGACCTGGACGGCATCCTGTGTCGCGACCCGACTCCGGCGGAGAACGACGACGGACCGAACTACCGGGAGTTCCTCAGGACGGTCGACCCGAAGGTCGTCCCGTCGGTCGAGATCGGATGGATCGTGACCTGCCGACTGGAGAAGTACCGCGAGGAGACGGCAGCCTGGCTCGACGAGCACGGCATCGAGTACGACGAACTCGTGATGATGCAGTACCCCGACAAGGCAACTCGAATCGCTGCGGGCGACCACGCCGAGTACAAGGCCGACGTGTACCAGTCGACGGATTCGGAACTGTTCATCGAGAGTTCCTACACCCAGGCGGTGAAAATCGCCCGCCAGACGAGCAAGCCGGTTTACAGCAAGGAGCGCAACGTGATGTTGCGACAGGGGTATCTGAGCCGGGTAGCCAGAAGAGGACGAGCCTCGATGGAGGCCGTCCAGTCGGATCCGCTCCGGTACGTCAGCAGGTTCAAATCGAACCCGGTCCGGTTCGCGAAGCGGGCCGTGTCTCACTTCCTGTGATGGACGGGGCGTGAAGCGAACGCGGTCACAGCGAAACGAGCCCCGTTTCGGGGACTCCCTGCGGAAACAGGCTTACCGACGGTGAGGCGAGGCGGTCTCTCCCGAGCGAGCGCTCACGGTCTCTCCCCCTCTGGGCGTGCAACCGATTCTCCGCCTGGACCGGTAACCACCTTTTCCGCGTCGGGTCGTTCCGTCGCTCACGACCACTCGCGCAAAACGTGGGGAAAAAGGCGCGTCTCACGCCGTTCGACGCGTACTCACTCTTGCTCGGCCAGCCACGCCAACAGTCCCTCCGTCAGCCACCTTTTCCGCGTCGGGTCGTTCGCGTCGCTCACGACCACTCGCGCAAAACGTGGGCGAAAAGCGCGTCTCACGCCGTTCGACGCGTACTCACTCTTGCTCAGCCAGCCACGCTAACAGTCCCTTCTGGGCGTGCAGCCGATTCTCCGCCTGATCCCAGACGATAGCGTTGTCGGATTCGATGGTCTCGTCGGTCACTTCCTCGCCGCGGTGGGCGGGGAGGCAGTGCATGAACGGGCGGTCGCCCAGCAGGTCGGGCGTGACCTGGAAGCCGTCGAAGTCTTCGAGCTTCTGGCCGCGCTGGTCTTCCTGGCCCATGCTGACCCACACGTCCGAGTAGACCACGTCGGCGTCGGCCACGGCGGCCTCGGGGTCGTTGGTCGTCTCGGGGGCGTTGCCGAAGCCGGCGGCGCGGTCGGCCACGTCGTCGGAGATGCCGTAGCCCTCGGGCGTGGCGACGGTCAGGTCGAGGCCGACCATCGCCGCGCCGATGACGAACGACTGGCAGACGTTGTTGCCGTCGCCGACCCAGGCGACCGACACGTCCTCGAAGTCGCCGAACTGCTCGCGGACGGTCAGCAGGTCGGCGAGCGTCTGGCACGGGTGAGCGTCGTCGGTCAGGCCGTTGATGACCGGGACCTCGGCGTACTCGGCCAGTTCCTCCGCGTCGGCGTGATCGAACACGCGCGCCATGATGAAATCGACGTAGCGGCCGAGCGCGCGGGCGGTGTCCTTGACCGGCTCGCCGTGGCCCAGGTGGATGTCGTCGGGGCCGAGGAAGACGGCGTGGCCGCCCAGTTGCGTCATCCCCGTCTCGAAGGAGACGCGGGTGCGCGTCGACGGCTTCTCGAAGATCATGCCGAGCGTCTGCTGGTCGAGCAGGTCGCTCGTGGCACCCTCGCCGTGGTCGGCCTTGATGTCGGCGGCGCGGTCGAGGACGGTCGCCAGTTCGTCGGTCGTGAGGTCGTCGACGTCGAGTACGTCCATCTCAGTCCTCCAGCAGGCGCTCGGCGACGCTCTCTAGGACGCTGACCGAGCGGTCGTACTCGTCGAGCGGCAGGCGCTCGTTCGGTGCGTGGTCGAGATCGGAGTCGCCGGGCCCGTAAGTCGCCATTGGACAGTCCCACGCTTTCGCGTAGACGTTCATGTCACTTGTGCCGGTCTTGCGCAGCAGCGTGGGGTCGCCGCCGTGCTGGCGGATAGCGGCCCGGAACGCCCGGGCGACGCCGGTCCGGGGGCTCTGCATCACGGGCTCGACCTGGTCGTCCCAGTGGACGGTGCCGTTCTCCAGGTAGCCGTCTGCGATCTCCCGTATCTCGCTGGTGGAGTACTCCGGCGGGACGCGCAGTTGTACGTCCATCGTCGCCTCGACGCTCAGCCCGTCGTCGGAGATGCCGCCCTGGAAGTCGACGGGCTTGCAGGTGACCCGCTCGAAGACGGGATGCCACTCGTCCTTGGCGAACTCGTCTTCGACGGCCGCCCACCAGTCCATCGCGTCCTGGATGGCGTTGTTCTCGGGGCGCGAGGAGTGGCCGGACTCGCTCGTGGCGACGAATGTCCCGGCGAGCAGGCCGCGGTAGCCGAGCGTGATGCCCTCCCAGCCGGACGGTTCGCCGTTGACGACGGCGTCGGGGGCCTCCTCGCGGTCCTCGACGAGGTAGCGCCCGCCGCGGGAGTCGACCTCCTCGCCGACGACGCCGACGAAGGACGCCCCGGTGCGGACGGCGGCCACGGCCATCGCACACAGCGGGCCCTTCGCGTCGACGCTGCCGCGGCCCCACAGCACGTCGCCCTCGTCGGTCTCTTCGACGCGGACCGGGATGTCGCCCGGAACCGTGTCGATGTGCGACGTGAGGAGGACGCCGTCGTCGGCGGGCGCGCGGACGTTGCCGACCTCGTCGATCCACACCTCGCGGTCGTGGGCCTCGAAGAACTCGGCCAGGCGTTCGGCCGCCGCGGCCTCCTCGCGGGTGACGGAGGGCGTGCGGACGATGGCTTCGAGCAGGTCGCGGGCCTCGGCGTCGGCCTCGCGGGTCGCGCTCTCGCTCATCCCAGCACCTCCGCCATCGCCTCGACGACGGCGTCGGCGTGCTCCTCGGTGATGGTCAGCGGCGGGAGCAGGCGGACCACGGTGCGGCCGGCCGGCAGCGCCAGCACGCCGTGGTGTAGCGCGAGTTCCTTCAGCGCCGCGTTCGCGCCGCGACCGACCTCGACGCCGATCATCAGGCCCTCGCCGCGGACGTCGCGGACCTCGTCGCCGACTACGGACTCGAGTTCCGTCTGGAGGTAGTCGCCCATCGCGGCGGCGTTGTCCGGAACGTCCTCGTCGACGAGCGTCGAGACGGTCGCGCCGGCGGCCGCGGAGATGACCGGTCCGCCGGAGAACGTCGAGGCGTGCGAGCCGTAGTTCTCGGCGATCCAGTCGCGACACAGCGTCGCGCCGACGGGGAGACCGTTGCCCAGCCCCTTCGCAGACGTTATCATGTCCGGCGTCACGGCCGCGCGCTGGGAGTTCCAGAGCGCGCCGGTCCGGCCCATGCCGGTCTGGACCTCGTCGAAGATGAGGGCCGTTCCGGTCTCCTCGGTGATGTCGCGGGCCGCTTCGAGGTACTCGGTCGAGGCGGGGTTGATGCCGCCCTCGCCCTGGACCGGTTCGACGATGAACGCGGCGGTGTCCTCGTCGACGGCCTCGGCCAGCGCCTCGCTGTCGTCGTAGGGAACGAACTCCACGTCGCCGATGAGCGGCTCGTAGGGCTTCTTGTACTTGCTCTTCCACGTCGTCGCGAGCGCCCCCATCGTCCGGCCGTGGAAGCCCTGCATCGTCGCGACGATCTTGGAGTTGCCCGTGGCCGAGCGGGCGAACTTCAGCGCCGCCTCGTTGGCCTCGGTCCCGGAGTTACAGAGCCACGTCTTGTCGATCGGGTCCGGCGCGGTGTCGGCGAGCAGCTCGTACAGGGCCGTCCGCTCGGCGTTCGGGTACGACGCCTGCACGTAGGTGAGCTTCTCGAGCTGTTCGCTGACGGCGTCCTGGACCGCCGGGTGGCCGTGGCCGAGCGGGACGCAGGCGTAGGACGCGCCCATGTCCAAGTACTCGGTGCCGTCGGTGTCGTAGACGTACGCGCCGTCGCCGCGTTCGATCTGGATGGGTTTCTCGTTGAAGACGAATCCGCTCATGTGTCTGTTTCCTCCGTCAATTGGTCGTCCTGTTCGAGCGCGCCGGCGTAGACGTGCGTGCCGTCGCCGTCGAGCGCCGAGCGAATCGGCTCGTCGGCGTTGGCGTCGGCGACGACCGCCTCGGGCGCGCCGGCGTCGAGGGCCTCCTCGACGGCCATTATCTTCCGTCCCATGAAGCCCTCGGCCGCGTCTTCGAGCGCGTCCCAGTCGGCGGCCGTCTCGACGGCCTCGATGAGCGTCGCCGGGTCGTCCGGGTCCGCGTAGACGCCCTCGACGTCGGTCAGCAGGACCAGCGTCGCGTCGAGTTCGCCGGCGATGGCCGCCGCCGAGCGGTCGGCGTCGGTGTTCACCGGAACCACGTCGCCATCGTCGTCCCCGGCCATGGGGGGCGCGGCGACGGGCGTGTAGCCATCGTCTAACAGCGTCTCCAGCAGGTCGCCGTTGACCTGCTTGATCGTCCCGGAGTGGTCGCCGCGACGGATCTTCTTCTTGCCGTCTTCGACCACTCGCACCGCGGACTTGCGTGGCCCGTACAGCAGTTTGCCGTCAACGCCGTTGAGGCCCACCGCGTCGACGCCCTGCGTCTGGAGCCCGGCGACGAGCTGGGTGTTGAGGTGGCCGAAGGCCATCTCGAACACTTCCATCGTCGTCTCGTCGGTGAACCGGCCGACGACGCCCGACGGCGTCTCGACGTACTCCGGTTCGACGCCGAGCCGTTCGAGCGTCTCGTCGACCTTCGTCGAGCCGCCGTGAACCACGACGACCCGCTCTCCGTCCGCTACGAGCGATGCGACGTCCGCAAGCGCCCCCGCTGGGTCAACAGCACGAGCGCCACCGACTTTGATGACTACAGTCATGAAAACTACCTCCAGGGGTTATGGTGCGCCGACGGGGTGGAGTCCCTGGAACTCCAGTCCCGCCGTCTCCTCGATGCCGAGGGCGACGTTCGCGGCGTGAACCGCCTGCCCCGCCGACCCCTTCATCATGTTGTCGATGGCCGAGAACACGACCAGTCGCTTGTTGCCGGGGTCGAGTTCGAAGCCGACCTCGGCGCGGTTCGTGCCCGCGACCGACTTGGGCTCGGGGTAGCGGTACACGCCGCCACCGCCCGAGACGAGTTCGACGAACGGCTCGTCCTCGTACTGCCCGCGGTAGGCTCCCCAGAGGTCGCCCTTGGAGACGGGGCCGTCGGGGAACACGTGACAGGTCGCGCTCGCGCCGCGAATCATGTCCACCGCGTGGACGGTGAAGGACACGTCGATGCCGAGGAACTGCTGTATCTCGGCCTCGTGGCGGTGTCCCGTGGGCGCGTACGGGCGGACGACGCCCGAGCGCTCGGGGTGGCTCGACGCCTCGCCGCCGCCGGCCCCGCCCTCGCTGGAGCCGACCTTCACGTCGACGACGACCTGCTCGTCGCCGGAGAGGACGTCGGCCTCGAACAGCGGGAGCAGCCCCAGAATCGTCGCCGTGGCGTTACAGCCGCCGGAGGCGATGAGGTCCGCGCCCGCGAGGTTGTCGCGGTTGAGTTCCGGCAGCGCGTACTCGCTCTCGGCGAGCAGTTCCGGGCGCGTGTGGCCGTCGTACCACTCGTCGTACTGCGCCTCGGTGTCCAGCCGGAAGTCCGCGGAGAGGTCGACGACCGTGCCGGCGGCCTCCTGGAAGCTGTCGATCTGCTCCATCGAGACGCCGTGGGGCGTCGCGGCGAACAGCACGTCCACGGATTCTAGGTCCTCCGGCGAGGAAAAGCGCAGGTCCGAGTGCCGGAGGTTCGGGTGGGCGTGCCCGATGGTCTTGTTCTCCTTCGAGCGGCTGGTCGCCTGCGTCAGTTCGAACTCGGGGTGGCCGTCGAGCAGGCGGAGCAGTTCCCCGCCTGTGAAACC
>Ga0207772_100409_pt1 | contig 17626 bp, 14 predicted proteins | sample A23M3SouthBayCA_2_FD_187750 | JGI IMG/M metagenome (GOLD analysis project Ga0207772, IMG submission 187750) | Aerobic enrichment media microbial communities from Eden Landing Ponds, California, USA - A23 M3 (2) (SPAdes) | ecosystem: Environmental > Aquatic > Marine > Unclassified | place...
GAAGGGGGGGTTTGCCGTTTGCGAAGGGGGGGTTTGCCATTTGCGAAGGGTTTTATAACGACCGGGATAATCTACAGCTAAGCGGGTTTTCGCTGGCTGTTCCCGCACGGAACCACCTACGGACAGTACTACCACTATGCCTACCCCGTCACGGTCGACCTTCGGCGCCGAGCCGCGTCCCGAAACGCGACACGACTCGACGGCGACGGCGGTCGCGACGACCCGCGGTGAGATATGAGTCAAGTCGATAAGCAACTCGATACCCTGAAATCAGAGATCGAACAGGAGATTCCGAACGACATCACGGTCACCGACGTCAAATACGAGGGACCGGAGCTGGTCGTGTACACGCGCGATCCCAAGGCGTTCGCCGGCGACGGCGATCTGATCCGCCGGCTCGCCTCCAAGCTCCGGAAGCGGATCACGGTTCGCCCGGACCCGAGCGCCCTCTCTCCCCCGGCACGCGCCGAGGAGGAGGTCCGGTCGGTGATCCCGGAGGAGGCCGGCGTGACCGACCTCGACTTCCACGAGGACACCGGCGAGATCGTCATCGAGGCCGAAAAGCCCGGGATGGTGATCGGTCGCCGCGGCTCGACGCTCCGGGAGATCACCCAGGAGGTCGGCTGGACCCCCGAGGTCGTTCGGACGCCCCCGATCGAGTCCTCCACCGTCTCGAACGTGCGCGGCTTCCTGAAGAACGAGCGCGAGGAGCGCCGCGACATCCTCGAACGCGTCGGTCGGCAGATCCACCGCGAGGAGATGTCGGACGACGAGTGGGTCCGGATCACGACGCTCGGCTGCTGTCGCGAGGTCGGTCGGGCCGCGTTCATCCTCTCGACGCCCGAGACGCGCATCCTGATCGACTGCGGCGACAAGCCCGGCGCGGAGGGCGAGGTACCGTACCTCCAAGTGCCCGAGGCGCTCGGCGCCGGCGCCGCGACCCTCGACGCCGTCATCCTCACGCACGCCCACCTCGACCACTCGGCGCTGGTCCCGCTCCTCTTTAAATACGGCTACGACGGCCCGATCTACACGACGGAACCGACGCGCGACCTGATGGGCCTGCTCACCCTCGACTACCTCGACGTCGCCGCGAAGGACGGGCGGACGCCGCCGTACGAGTCGTCGCAGGTCCGCGAGGCGATCAAACACACGATCCCGCTGGAGTACGGCGACGTGACCGACATCGCGCCGGACGTGAAGCTCACGTTCCACAACGCGGGCCACATCCTCGGCAGCGCCGTCACCCACTTCCACATCGGCGACGGCCTCTACAACGTCGCCTTCTCCGGCGACATCCACTACGAGGACACGCGGCTGTTCAACGGCGCAGTCAACGACTTCCCGCGCGTCGAGACGCTCGTCTTGGAGTCCACCTACGGTGGTCGTAACGACTACCAGACCGACCAGGCCGACTCCGAAGAGGCGCTCAAGGAGGTCATCAACGAGACGTACGAGCAGGGCGGGAAAGTCGTCATCCCCGCGTTCGCCGTGGGGCGGTCCCAGGAGATCATGCTCGTCTTGGAGGAGGCGATGCGCGAGGGCGAGATCCCCGAGATGCCCGTCCACCTCGACGGGATGATCTGGGAGGCGACCGCGATCCACACGACCTACCCCGAGTACCTCCGCGACGACCTCCGCGACCGGATCTTCCACGACGACGAGAACCCGTTCCTCGCCGACCAGTTCAACCACATCGACGCCGGCGAGGACGAGCGACAGGAGGTCGCCGACGGCGACGAGTGCATCGTCATCTCCACCTCCGGGATGATCGAGGGCGGCCCGATCATGTCGTGGCTCCGCCACATCGGTCCCGACCCGGACTCGAACCTCGTGTTCGTCGGGTATCAGGCGCAGGGGACGCTCGGTCGCCGGATCCAGAACGGCTGGGACGAGATCCCGGTCGACGGCTGGGGCGGCGGCAGCCGCGGCGACACGCTCACCCTGGAGATGGGCACCGAAGTCGTCGACGGCTTCTCCGGGCACGCCGACCGACAGGGGTTAGAGAACTTCGTGAAGACGATGAACCCGCGCCCCGAGAAGGTCCTGTGCGTCCACGGCGACGAGAGCTCCGTCCAGGACCTCTCGTCGGCGCTGTACCACGACTACAACATGCGGACGTTCGCCCCGAAGAACCTGGAGACGTTCCGGTTCAAGTAGAACCCCGAATTACCGCTTCCAGCGCCCGACGTGACGTTCGATTTTAGCTATAAGCACTGAACTCGGACGCCTCACCTTCGCACGGTACCCGACCGCGAATATTATCCGGGATATTTTAACGGGGACCTTTTTCTTCCATCTTGAGAGGATACCTACATGACTCCGTCGCGCCCGGGTGCGACCGGCGTGCCCGTCGCGGTCCCCAGACCCAAGGCGTCGGCGGGACCGACTATCGGGCCGTCGGTCAGCGTCGCTGCCGTGCTCGCCGGCCCCGGTAGACGTTCGTCGACGACCACGCGAACTCCGAGATAGAGATGTCAATTCACCTCATCTACGTCTTCCTGATCGGCGCCTCCGGAGTGCTGTCTGCGGTTCTCTCCATCGTCGCGCTCCGGAACCGCGACATCGCGGGCGCGCTGTCGCTAGGCGTCCTGCTTTCGGCGGTCACCGTTTGGGCGGTCGGAAAGCTCGCGGAACTCGCGAGCCCGGGACTCTCGGCGACGCTGTTCTGGGCCAACGCCCAGTACGCCGGGGTGGTCGTCGTCATCGCCATGTGGCTGCTCTTCGTGCTCACGTACACCGGTCAGTACAGGTGGGAGACTCGACGCATCACGCTCTTGTTGGCCGTCGAACCGCTGCTCGTGCTGTTCGTGATCTGGACGAACGGGCGCCACGAACTGTTTCGGATCTCGACGGACCTCGTCTCGTACGGGTCGCTGACGGGGTTGGTATCGACCCCCGGACCGGTGTTCTGGGTCCACACGGCGTATTCGTACCTCCTCCTGTTCGTCGGCGCGGTCCTGATCATCCGGCTGCTGGTTCGCTCCGATCACCTGTACCGCAGCCAGGCGGTCGGGCTGCTGCTCGCGGTGTTCTCGCCGTGGATCGGCAATGGACTGTTCCTCTTGGGCGCGACGCCTCCGGCACTCGACACGACGATCATCGGGTTCTCGATCACGGGCGTCGTGCTCTCCGTCATCACCGTCCGCCATCGACTGCTCGATATCGTTCCCGTGGTTCGCGAGGTGGCCCGCGACAAGGTGATCGAGAGCATGACCGACGCCGTCCTGGTTGTGGACCATCGGAACCGACTCGTCGACGGTAATCCGGCGGCTGAGACGCTCTTAGACCGAGAGACGACCGACGTGATCGGACGACCGCTCGCGGAGGCGCTCCCCGACCTCGCCGACGCGATCGATGAGGACGCGACCCGTACCGAGGCGGGAGACGGAGACGCGAACCGGAGCGAGGCGTTCCGGACGGAGATCGAACGGAGAGAAGAGAGCGCGGTGCGCTACTACGACGTGCGGGTCTCCCCGCTTCAGCGCGGCTTCGGGACGGTGACCGGACGCCTGATCAGCCTTCGAGACATCACCGATCAGCGACAGCGGGAACAGCAGCTGGAAGTGTTAAACCGGCTATTGCGTCACAACTTTCGAAACGACGCAACGACTATCCAAGGCAACGCGTCGCTCCTCAGTGACGATATCACGGATCCCGACGCCCGGCAGCGCCTCGACACCATCAAGCGGACCGTCGAAACGATGATCGAACGCAACGAGCGGTTCTCACATCTGACGGGGCATCTGAGCGGGTCCGAGCGCGAGTCGATCAACCTCACGGCTGAACTCGAAGAGCTGGTCGCGACGAAGTGTCGCCGGCATCCGGAGGTCACGATCACGTTCGACCACACTACACCCGTGTGGATAGATACCGGCGGAATCGTCGTCTCGGCGCTCGACGAACTCCTCACCAACTCGATCAAACACAACGACGCCGAGCGACCGCGGGTCCGGGTCTCGATAACGACCGACGATCCCAGCGAGAGCGACATCGTTCGGCTCCGGATACGCGACAACGGCCCGGGGATCCCCGACCACGAGATCAAACCGATCGATCGGGGAACCGAAACGCCCCTCGAGCACACGAGCGGCGTCGGCCTCTGGCTGGCGACGTGGATCATTCGCGAGGTGGACGGGTCTCTCCGTTTCGGCGACACCGAAGACGGAACCACGGTAACGGTGTCACTCCCCGCCCACCAGCCGTCCGGATCTGCGTGACCTTTTAACAACAGGGGTCGAGTACGCAGCGTATGCGAATCGCACTCATCGCGCACGACGAGCTGAAAGACGAGATGGTCGAGTTCGTCACCGCCCACGCCGACACGCTCGGCGACTGCGAACTCGTGACTACCGGGACGACGGGCAAACGCATCGCCGACGCGACGGGACTGGCAGTGAACCGACAGGCCTCCGGACCGTACGGCGGCGACCTCCAGATCGGGGCGAAGATCGCCGACGGGGCGATCGACGGCGTCGTCTTCCTCCGCGATCCGCTCACCGCGCAGGCCCACGAGCCCGACATCTCCGCGCTCCTGCGCGTCTGCGACGTGAAGGACGTCCCGCTCGCGACGAACGTCGCCTCCGCGGAGTTGCTCGTCGACGGACTCCTCGGTGAGTCGTGACCGCGGAGCGACGCCGCTCGGAGCGAGCGACCACCGCCCACAACCGCTCCCCCACCGGGTCCCGCAACCGCGTCCGCGTCGAGTATCAGACCGGATAACCGGGGGCGCGCGGTTTTTATCGGACGGGTCGTAGCCCCCATCGATGACGCGTCGCTCTCGCACCCGACTCACCGGTTGCGCTGCGCTTGCCGTCGCGCTGCTGCTCCTCTCGGCGACCGTCGCCGGCGGTGCGCTCGTCGGTGGCGCAGCGGCGACGACCGGCGGTGACGCCACGATCGGCGGTGACGGCGCGACCGGCGGTGACGCCACGGACGGCCCGAGCGGCGGAGGCGTCGAGGGCGACGGCGACCGCGTCGCTCCGCCGACGCAGTGTTTCACCGGCGAGGGATATCCGATCGCTATCGGTGGCGACGGGCCCGCGATCGAGGGGCTCGTCCACCTCTCCGTGCTGACCGACCCGGCCGCCGGCAACGAGTTCGGGATGGAGGCGGCGGGGACGCTCGACGGCGCCCCCATCGTGACGCTCGGGGCCGGCGTCAGGCTGACCGCGCGCGAGGCGATCGCGGACGGCGTCGACCCGTTCGCGGCGTTCGACGTGCTGTACGCCTACGAGCTTCGGCTCCCGATGTTCGCCGGGTCGATCGGCGACTCGGAGTACCGGGACGACGGGTCCCCGGTCGAATCGAGCGCGGGCGTGGTTCCCTGTTAACCGGGCGCAGTCGCTTATAAATCCGACTCACCGCCGCCGCCGTCAGGCGACTCGATCCCCCGCACGATCCCCAACAGCTCTCGACGCGCGCCTTCCGGACCGTCTCCGGACGGGTACGACGCCTCGTCGGGGGGGTACGCGCCGCCGCCGAGGAGGTACTCGCCGGCCGCCCACACCGCGAGCAGCGCCTCGACCGGGACGCGTCGGCCGCTTGCGGCGGTCCGTGTGGCCCCGCGGAACGTCGAGAGTCTCGCGCGCGACGCGCTCGGATCGTCGACGGCGATCCGCCGGTCGCCGCGGTGTTCGACCCCCTCGATGTCGCGCTCGGCGAGGCGGTCGCGGAACCCCGAGCGAGCGCGGCGCTCGACGAGCGCGGTGAGCGTCGCGTTCGGCGCCGTCGCCGGCCGAATTCGGAGGCGACTCGCGAAGCAGAACGGCCGCGGGGGCTCCGGCGCGGCGCGCTCGTACAGAACCGTGCTCGCGTCGACGGCGACGGGGCCGGCGGCGAACGCCCGCTCCGTCGTCTCGTCGACGCGCTCCCAGCCGTCGAGGCGCTCGCGGGGGACGACGGGCGGGTCCATAGGCCGTGTTCTCCGCCGAAGTAATTAAAGGGAAACGCCGCTCAGTGGTCGTCTTCGCGCCACTTGTGCTCGCACTCGGTACAGACGAAGAAGCGAGTCTCGGACTCGTCGGCCGACCGGATCTGCTGCATGTACCAGTACGCGCGGTCGTTCCCGCACTCCGGGCAGTGGGCGGTCGTCTTAGGGAGTCCCTTGTCCTCCGCGTCGCTCACGTCGACGATCTCCGACTCGACCTGCGACTCGGTGGTCCACTGATCGTCCTCCTCCTCGCGGCCGATCTCGTAGCCGCAGGAGTCACACACCCAGTGGTCCTCGCCCTCGCCGGACTTCATCATCGATCCGCACTCGTCGCAGAACTTCATGGCTGAACCAACCGCGGATCGCATATAAACGGCGGGATCGCGGGCCGAGGTCCGCGGCGAGACGTCCGCGCGTCGAACCGCAGAGCGCCAACGTCGTGTGACCTACGTCAGCCCTCGTCAGCGCTGGAGCCGGATGTCGACGGCGGCGTCGGCGACGAACACCTCGTCGCTGTGATCGAGGTCCGCGACCACGGTGCTGTTGGTGATGTCGGTCCGCGTCTCGTTCACCGTGAACCCGTCCGTCCGATCGAAGTACCGGCGCCACGCGGCCGCGTGCGGCGACCGAACCCGGAGGTCGAAGGGACCGTCGTCGGCGGCGGCGTCGGCGATCTTCTCGAGGTTCGGCTTCGCGCGCCGCTCCACCGCGACCTGCACCGTCCCGTCCCGATCGACGGTCTCCGGACCGCGCAGGTACATCCGGACGATCGGAAGCGTCGTTCGGTTGTCGGCGGCAACGAACCGCGGCTCCGAGCGCATCACCGCGCCGCCGCCGTCGCTGCGGAACCACGCCCCGCTCTCGTACGCGATCGTCGTGTCGTCGTTCGTGTACGTCAGCGACCGATTACTGTACAACGGTCCCCCGACCACGCCGCCGGAGTCGTTGATGAGTTCCACGCTTGTCGTCTCGGGGACCGACAGCGTCCCGCCGCTCAGCCGGATCTCCGTCGATCGACTCGGGTCGCCGTACCGCTGGACGTCCCGGAGGTTGTCGTCGAACACGTCGAAGGCGCGCTCGACGTTCGCGACGCGCTCGGCCTCTTGCCTGTCTTCGAGGCCGGTGATACCGACCGCGAACACCGTTCCGATCGTCACGGTGACGAGCGAGAACACCAGCACGTAGCCGACGACGTTGCTCACGCCGCGCGCGTCGTCCGCGAACGCGGCGAACCCGCCGTCGCCGATCGACACGGTCGACCGCCGTCGGTCGGTCATCGCTCGACCACCGTCAGGTTGCCGGGGCCCGCACCGCTGCGTTCGTATTCGATCCGGATCGGTCCCCCCCGAACGCTCGCCGGAGTGACGTTTGTCCTCGCCGCGTGGGGGATCGCCATCGTCGCCTCCGGACGGTCGGTGCGGACGGTCACGGCATCGTCGTCGATCGCGATCCGGTACGGGACCCCGGCCGCTCGGTCCGGGAGGTCGACGGCGACCGAGACGGAGGCGTTCAACGTGCCGTTCGCGCTCGACCGGTCGGTTTCCGCCGCGCGGGCGAGCCGGTCCGCGCTCTCGACGTTCGCCGCCGCGGTCTGTCCGAGGACCGAGAGGTCCCCCCGAACGGCCCGGTCGGTCTGCGCGTCGAGGACGCCGCCGATTCCGATGACGACCCCCGAGAGCAGTATCGCCCCGATCGCGAGCGTCAGGACGTAGCCGACGGTGACGCTCACGCCCCGCTCGTCGCGTAGGAGGCGTATCGGCCCCGATCCGGGGCGCTCACGCATCGGGCTCACCCGGGGCGACCCGAACGGCGGTCTCGAACCGGAGCTCCGCGGTCCGGTAGCGGAGTTCGATCGTGGCCTCGTACACCGCCGCCGTCGCCGTCGCCGCGAGGTCGGTGCTGACGGAGTCCCCAGAGGCGGGCCGCGCGGTCGCGGTCACCTCGCCGCCCGCTGAGCTCGCGTTCACGAGGGTGACGGTGTAGTCGTCGTCGTCGGGCGCGACGAGGCCCCTCGGCCAGATTCCCGGACAGGGTCGGTCGCCGAGTCGCTCGCCGGTCAGATCGACGGCGACACGGCTCCGGCCGTCCGGCGGCGTCTCGCACAGGGCCGTCGGAGCGCTCCCGTTCTCGCCGACCGCGACGGTGACGTTGCCGTCGGTTCCGTCGTACACGTACACCTGGCGGCTCCCGCCGGTCGAGTCGTTGAGGTCGACGTGGAACGCGTCGTCGACGGCGCCGGCCGGGTCAGTCTCGTTGAGCGAGTCGGGGTCGACGTCGATCACGAAGCCGCGCGTCCGGGTGACGTTGCCGGCGAGGAGCGACGCGTTCGGGTCGACTGCGCCCAACTCACCGGTGACGCGGCTCCCGTTTTCTACCGACGACAGATTGAGGTGTGTCACTCCGCCTCGCTCTGCGTACGATCGGGATATTTCCGCGTCGAGGTCTTCAACACCGGATTCGACTCTCTCGTTGGCCTCGCTGTGGTTCGCCGGTTCCGCGCGGTTGGTCGCGCCGATCAGTTCGCCGGCGCCGCCGACCGCGGTCGCTCTCACTTCCAGCGCCTCGCCGTCGGCCGACTCGATCCCGCGGGTCGCGACGTTCTCGCTGTAGATGGTCGCGTTCAAAAGTACGACCAGGGTCACGAGCGAGACGGCCATCACCAGTCCCGCGACCAGCAGGAGTTGGGCGCGGTCGGCCTCGCGGGCGCCGTCGCCGCCGAAGAGGCGATCGCGGTCCGGGGGTCCGAGGCTCACATCCGCCATACGACGATTCGCACCTCCACGTACGCGAACACCGGGTCTGAGCCGGTCCCTGTCTCGGTCGCGTAGAAATCGCCGTCGGACAGCGACGCGAGCGTCGACTCGCCGTGGTCCGGAGCGGTGAGGTTCGCGTCGTCGGCGAGCGCGACCGTCCGGGTCGCGCTCACCGCGTTGTTGCTCGGCTCCCCCATGTCGATCAACGCCGTCGTTCTCCGCTCTATCCGGTCTGTGGTGTTGTAGTGGCGGAGATCGACGTTGACGGCGATCTGTCGGTCGATAAACGTCCGGTTCAGCGCCTCGCCGAACCCGCCGAGCGCGGGGTCGAACCCGTGCGGGCCGTCGGCCCGCGTGTAGCCCGCGCCGTCGACCTCCGGCGGGCTCTCCGCGAACGTCCCGTTATCGGGGTTCCAGCGGAGTATCGCCGCCTCCAGGTCGCCGTTCTCGGCGCTCGTCGCCAGCAGGTCGGACGCGACCGCGCGCTGCTGGTTCTCGATGTGCTGATTCGACGTGCTGGCCGATAAGGGAGTCACGGCGGTCGCCTGCAGGGCGAACGTGAGCCCCGCGACGAGCAGGATCGCCGCCGCGAACGCCTCCAGCGTGTGCGCCTGGGCACGGTCGTCGGTCACGGACATCGTCACCACACCCACACCGTGAGCCGGTACTGGTCGTCGTCGATCGAGACGGCCCGCTGTGAGACGCTGGCGTCCCCGTCACTCAACTCGTCCGTGTCGTCCGGGCCTCGCCGGAGCGTTACGTTCCGGGTCACGTGCCGCGTCTCGATCGGGACCGTCGAGGCGTTCCCGATCGGTTCGGACTCGTTCAACGCGTGGATCACGACCAACACCTCCTCGTCGAGGCCGAACTGCGCCGCGGTGTCGTTCTCGATCCCGTCGGGACAGTCGGCCGCGTCGGCGAGAGTGGCGTTGCCCTCGCCCGCCTCGAAGAAGGCCGCGGTACACGCGGGGGACAACACGCCCGGCTCCGCCGGCGACGACGCGAGGAGGTCGCCGGCGACGCCGGCCGCGACGCGGTTGCTCACCACCGGCGAGGCGGTCTCCGCCGCGGTGAACGGGTCGAACACCGTGGGGATGAAGGCGATCACGAACGCGAGCGTCAACAGGAACACGCCGGCGCCGACCGCGAAGTCGATCGGGGTCTGCGCGCGGGTACCCTCACCCCACATAGACCCACACCCCCAGCGCGAGCGTCATCAGGATCACGGCGAACTTGACGCCGGAGATGATGTCGGCGCTCCGGATGTAGCCGCTGATGAACCCGGAGAGGATCGCCTGCAGTGTCACGGCGTGGAAGAACAGAAGCGAGAGCACCTCCGGGTCGACGCCGCCGCCGCCCCCGAAGCCGGCGCCGCCCGAGCTCCCGCCGTCCGCCTGCGAGGTGAGTCCGCCCATCACGTCGATGAACTGGGTCTGGAGGATGGCCATCACGCCGAGCAAGGTGACGTACGTCATCACGATGATCGCCACCTGCATCCGGGTCTGGGAGACCCGATTGCGCTCGATGTCGTCCTGGTTCTCCGAGGCCTGCGCCGCCGTCGTCAACACCTCCGTGATCTGTGACGAGGCCTCCTGCGCCTCCGAGATGAGCTTCACCGTCCGGGCGAGCCGCGGGACCGCGTACTTGTTGTTGAACTCCACCAAGGCGTCCCGCAGGCTCATCCCGTAGTTCACCTTCGCGTGGACCACCTCGAACTCCTCCGCGAGCTTCCCGGTCGAGGTCTCCGACACGGTCTGTACCGATTCGAGCAGCGTCTGTCCGGTGTCGTTCGCGGAGGAGAGCTTCCGGAGGCTCTCGGAGAGCTTCCCCGTTATCGCCCGCTTGGACCGCTGGCTCCACTCGTGGAACACCGCGAGCGGCGCCATCACGAGGTAGGCGGGGACGTACACCCAGACGAACGTCGACCACACCGGACGGGCCACCCACCCGTCGAAGGTCGTCGGCGCGTTGCCCGACGCGACCGCGACGCCGACGATGACGAGCGCGGCCGGCACGGTCAACGCGAGCGTGTACAGCGGATTGTCGCGCAGGAACAGATGCGGCGCCGCGACGATCTGTTTCGTCTTGTAGGTCCCTTCTCGGTCGCGGATCCGGTCGAAGACGCCGAAGCGGCCGACGAAGCCCTCGATCAGCCCGAAGTGCAACAGCCCCTCCTCGCTGGTCTGTCTGAGTCGTTCGCTCCCGCCGTCGGGGTGGAGGTAGCCGTCGCCCGGATCGTCCTGCTTGACGGTGGAGACGAGCACCAGAAACCCCGCGCCGGTCAGCGGGATGAGGGCGTACACGGTCGCGTACAGCAGCCGGTCGTCTGCCTCGCCCATCATCCCCATGATGACGAGGATGATGATGAGCAGGAGCGGGAACAGCGACAGCGTCATGTACATCTCGCCGAACAGCTCCAGCGTCTCCAGGGTCATCTCGCGCTCCTGTTTCGACGTGCGGAGGTGTTTCTCCTTTTTGTCCTTCAGGAAGCTCTCCATGTCGCCGCCGGAGTTGACGATGGAGAGCATGTCGGCGAGGAACTGCGAGAGCTCGTCCGAGGGGGTCTCCAGCGACTGCTGGCGGATCGCGTTCCGGTAGTCGGTGCCGAAGTACTCCGTCTCGTTGACGATGCTCTGGAACTCCCGGGACACCTCGCCGTAGGTGTCCTCCGCCGTCGCCATCGCGCGCAGGATCTCGAGCTGGTTGAGTCCCCCGACGGAGAGCGCGTACATGAACGACACCGAGTCGGCGAGCAGGAGGTTGATCTCGCGTTCCCGCGTCGACGCCCGCGAGTAGGGGATCGCGACCACGCCGCCGAAGCCGACCGCGAACCCGATCGACCCGAACACGAGGCCGCTGACGAGGACCGCGGTAGGCACGACGAGCGAGCGCAGGAACTCCTGAACCGCCGGCGTCGGGGCCGGCACGCCGAGCGAGAGGGCTTCGGGGTCGATCAGCCCGAGCGAGAACACGCCGTAGCCGGTCAGCGTCCCGAGCGCCCAGAGGGCTCCGCCGACGAGCAGGCCGACGCCGAGCGCCCGTGAGACGTACATCTCCACTTGGTCCGGCATGCGCGCCTCGGCGAGTTTGCGCTCCACGTCCCCGACGAAGTCGCCGTCGGGATCGAAGAGGAGTTCGAAGACCGGGTAGAACAGCTCCGCGAGGAGGTTTCCGTCGACGGAGCCGTCGCCGACGCCCGTGTCGAGGCTCACGCGGCCCACCTCGCTCGGACCACGCGGCTACCGCTCCTCCGGGGACTCGACGGAGCCGAACCCCCAGTCGTCGATATCGTCGATGTCGTTTTTGCCGTCAGGCTCTCCGTCCTCGTCGTCCGTACCCTCGTCTCCGGTGGCGTCGTCGTCTTCACGGGTGGTGGTGTCGTCTTCGTCGCCTTCGGTGGTGCCCTCTCCGGCCTCGGCCCGGGTTTCCCCGCCGTCGGCGTCTGCTCTCAGGCCGGAATCGACCTGGTTCGGCTCCGACTCCGGCTCGGGATCCGGCGCTGGCTCCGTCTCTGGATCGAGCACGTTGATCCCCTCGTCGAACGGCTCGTCGAAGTCGATGCCGTCGTCCGTGTCGTTCGCACCGTTCATCTCGCTCGTCTTTCCCAGATCCCCTGCTTCCACAGTCTCGCCCGATCCTCCCGATTCCACTGCCTCGCCCGGGGCGTCCCCGTCTTCGGCGTCGCTCGCGCGAGTAACTCCGGCCTCCGTCGTCGGATCGGGTCCGAAGCCCCCGCTCGGCGGTGTCGTGTCGGCGACGGTTCCTCTCTCGTCAGTCTCGACCTCCGCGGTCCACTCCGACTCGGCGGCGATCTCCGCGTCGAGCGCAGCGGCCTCGTCGGCCGCGTCGGCGAGCGCCTCGTGGTCGGCACTGGGCTCCGCCTCCACGTCGCGGACGGGTGCGACGTCGAGGAGGGCGTCGGCGACGGAATCGGGCATCCGACCGCGGTACTCCGCGAACAGGTCGTCTGCCCCGGCCAAGATTCGTTCGACCTCCTCGCGGCCCGCCTCGTCCGGCTCCGGCCGAGGTACCAGCTCCTCCTTGTCGCGGTCGACGTTGATCAGCACCGACTCCATCTCGCGGAGGTCCTCCAGCGACCGCTCTAACTCCTCGTTGGCCATCAGCGCGAGCACCGTCTCCGGGTCGTTGATGAACGCCTGGAACGTCGCCGCCACCTGCGCGTAGCTGTTGAGCCCGCGATCGATGAGGTACGCTAACACGACACGACGCTTCCGGAGCTCCTCGTCGAGCGTCTCGCGGCTCCACCCGCGGTCGAACATGATGTCCTCTAAGGTGTTCGAGTCGCCCATCTGGAGGAACTCGTCGGTCTCCGCCTGCCACTGGAACACGTCTTGGACGTTGATCTCGTCGTTCTCGGCGTCGTAGTGGTTGATCTCGGTCAGCGACTTGTTCCGGCGCACCTTCTTCCCCTGCACCCGCGTGGAGGTCTGGACGGAGACCAGATCGAGGGCGGTGAACATCGTCTTCGAGACGTTGATCGGATCGGTGGTGAACCGCTTGAGCACCTCGCCGACGGAGTCGGCGTGGAACGTGGTGTAGGTGGTGTGTCCCGTGGACATCACCTGGAAGGCGGTCCGGCCCTCCTCGCCGCGGATCTCGCCCATCACGATGTAGTCGGGTCGCTGGCGGAGCGCGGCCTCCAGCAGGTCGAACTCGTCGATGTCGCCCTTGTCGTCGTCGGAGAAGGAGGGGCGCGTGACGGAGGCGATCCAGTTGCGCTGGGGCAGCTCCACCTCGCGGGTGTCCTCGATGGAGACGATCTTGGCGTTCGAGGGGATGAAAAGGGAGACGGCGTTCAGGCTCGTCGTCTTCCCGGAGGCGGTGCCGCCCGCGAAGATCAGGCTCTTGTGGTTCTCGATCGAGAGCCAGAGGAACGCCATCTCGTCGAGCGAGAACGTCTTCCAGTTGATCAGGTCGATCGGGGTGAACGGGACGTCGTTGAACTGCCGGATCGTGTAGTTCGTCCCGTGGTCCGACACCTCGCGGCCGAGCGTGAGCTGGGCGCGGGAGCCGTCGGGGAGGGTGGCGTCCACCTGCGGGCGCCGCTTCGAGATCCCCTTCCCGGAGCGCTGCGCCAGCTTCACGACGAAGTCGTCGAGCTCGTCGGTGCCGTGGTAGACGTTGGTGATGATCTGCTCGTAGTCGGAGTGGTAGACGAAGACCGGGGAGTTGTACCCGTCACACGAGATGTCCTCGACGTTGATGTCGTACTTGATCGGATCGATGCGCTCGTACCCGATGAAGTCGCGCTTGAGGTAGTACAGCAGCTTCTCGACTTGGTGCTCCGAGAGCGTCTCCGAGTCCTCCGCGAGCACCGCCGGCTCGGGCCGGGCGGGTATCTTCGCGGGAGCCGGATTCGACTCCGTCGGCGGTTCGTACCCGAGCGATTCGGTGATCCGGTGAGCGATGCCCTCGGTGAGGTCGAAGCCGAAGCGGTCGACGAGGCCGTCCACGAGGTCGTCGACGACGCCTCTGTCGTCGTCCGCGCGCTCGTAGAGATCGTATCGGTCGAGCAGCGTCAGCGTCTCGTCGACGATCACGCCCTCGCGAAACTCCTCGTCGCCGCCCGCGATCGACTCGTCGGCGTACTTGATCGAGGTCCGGAGCTTCCCGGTGAGGAACTCGATCAGATCGGTCTCGATGTCCGTCCGATACGGCTGGACCGCGTAGTACTTCACCTCGTTCTCCTTCCTCGACCGGAACACGATCACGAACGCGTACGGCTTGTTCACCCAGTACCGTTCGATCTCGCGGAAGTGCTGCTTCTTCGGCATCGGTACCGCCTTCTCCAGGTCGTACCGGTTCGCGAGGGTGGTGTCGCCCTCGTCCGTCGAGAAGAACGCGTCCTCGTCGACGTCCGGGTTCACGTCGACCGTGCGCTCGTCGATCAGCGCCGAGAGTTCGTCCGCGGCGCTCTCTCCCGCTCCGAGCAGTTCCTCGGTCCGGTCGGGGTCGAACCCCAGCGCCTCGACCTTGTCGTCGTGCGTGAACTCCAGCGGTACCGCCTCCCCCTCTTCGTCCTCCTCGGTCGGCGGGTTCCCCTCCTCGTCGAGGAAGTACTCGTCGCGGTAGTCGTCCCACGTGTAGTACCCCTTGAGCACCGGCACCTCGTAGAGATTGTACCGAGCCGAGCAGAGATCCCAGAGGACGTCTCCGACGGCCGCGGCCGCCCCGAAACGGTACTCCGTCTCCGACGGATCGAACCCGAGGTACTCGCTCGGGTCGGCGTCGATCCGGTCCCACTCTTCGGTCGTCGGCGCGCGGCGCGGAACCGGCTCCACGTCGGAGCCCGTAGCGACCACGACTCCCGAGACGCTGGCGCCGTCGACCGCGATTCCGGGGCGCTCCGTCGACTCGTCGGGTTCCGAGTTGTCGCTCTCGACCGGATCCTCGGACGCTTCGGTCGGCTCGGCAGGCGCTTCGGTCAGGTCGTCAGGCGCTTCGGTCAGGTCGCCGCTCGTTTCCGCCGAGTCGTCGGCCTCGTCGGCCTCGTCGCGGTTGTCCTCGCCGCCTCCATCCTCATCATCGGCTGCTTCGTCGCGGTCGTCCTCGTCGCGGTCTGTGTCTTCATCGCTGTCGGGCCCGTCGCCGTCGTCTTCGCCGTCTCGGTCCCCGGCTTCGCCGACCGGCCCGATATCGGACTCGGGAGCCACCGCCGCGGTCGAGGTCTCGGCGGGGACGACGGCGGCACCGCTGAGGACGACGTGGTCCGTCCCGATCACGACGGTGCCCGCCTCGGGCGTCTCGTGTCCCGGAACGGCGGTGTCGCCGTCGGTCGTATACGGCTCGTCGACGCCGGCGGCGCGGATCACTCGGTCGACGCGGTCCTCGAAGTGGGCGTCGACGGCGGTCGCCGGGACGACCGGCTCCTCGCCGATGTCGGCGTACAGCTCGGCCGCGGCGTCGTCGCGGCCGCGGTCGCGGAGGAACGAGCGCCACGAGTACCGCCCCACCGACACCGGTGGATCGGGCGCTGCCGAGTCCGCCGTCTCGTCGGCCGAGAGGGGCGAACGCTCGGCGTCCTCGGTTGGCATGGGTAGGGGAACACCGCGCCCGTTGAAAAAGGTGTCTCGCAAAACACCGTAACTGATAATCATCGACCCGAGTGGGCGGCTTTTAGGTCGTCCCGGTCGAACCGAGCGGTGTGACACGCTCTGACGCTTCCGGTCGGCTCCGGTCGCTCGGTCGGCTCCGGCGCGCGCCCGTCCGGCGGCGCGTTCGCGACGCGATCGCCGAGGAGCTACTCGGTACCCCGCGAAGCCTCGCCGTCGTGCTCGGGTTCTCCGCGTTCATGCTCGCGGTCGGGAGCGGGTACTACGCGCCGACCGCGGGCACGGTGCCGGTCCCCCTGTGGCCGCTGTACGCGGATTCCGCTGTCGCGGTCGCGCTCGGCACGATCGCCCTTTTAAGTCTCGTTCCGACGGTTCGCCGCGGCGACCGCGTGATCGACGCTCCCGTCTCGCGCGGGCTCGCCTACCTCCAGACCGTCGCGTTCGTGTGGCTGGTCCAGTTCGGACTCTGGCCGCTCGTCTCCCTGAACCTCGCGTTCGGCGAGTACGTCGCGGCTCCCGACGCGTGGATCTACTACTGGGGCGTGCTCGGCACGCACCTCTGTTTCGTCGGACTCGCACTCCTGTTTCCGGCGTTCGGCCGGACCACCCGCGGCGCGCTGGCGCTGGCGCTGGCGCTCGTCGTCGGTAACGTCGTCTTCGACTATGCGATCGGCTACCACCCGCCGCTCCTGTACGAGCCCGGCCCCCTGCTGGCGGGGGCGACGCTCGCGATCGGCGTCGGGGCAGTGTGGCTCGCAAGCCGGTCGTTTCGGCGACTGAGTGAAGGCGAGTAGTAGCGGTGCGAGGGCGGGCGCGACGGCGCTAGTTCGACTGTCTGCCGAACAGAGCTTTCAGGCGTGAGACGGTCGAATTCGGCAGATTCAAAACTCAAATCAACAAAAATTTCTTACGTTCTTCTCACGCGAGAAACCATACCAAACTGAAGTTGAGAATCGCGACTACTTCTATCATTGGTCCATCTTAGCGGTATAGATTGAGTCGCTGCAGGACAGATCCAATGAGCACCGCTATGGGTATGATCTCAAGCCGCCCGACCCACATGTTGAGTATCAACATCGCTTTTGCGGTATCCGGCATGTTCGGTCCGGTGATACCGCTGCTGAGGCCAACGTTGCTCTGCGCGCTCATCACGTCGAAAATGACGTACTCCAGCGGGTGAGCCGGTGAGAGCACACGAAGAAGTACCGCAACACCAATTACCAGGAAGGTAATCCAGAGGATGAACACGACGGTCGCTTCGGTGTACTCACGTTCGGCTTGGTCTTCACTGAGTCGTCGCTCACCGATTTGGAGGTACCTGATCGCGGATTGCGGACGAAACACGTCCTGAATCTGCCAGATAGTTCCCTTGACCAACGTTATCACGCGAATGAGTTTGAGACCGCTGACCGTCGAACCCGCTGCAGCGCCGGTGAGCATTCCGAGACAGACCCACAGCGTCGCACCAGCACTCCAGACCTGCTCAGTTCCGCCACCGACTGCCGCGCTGCCAAAGCCGGTATTCGAGGTGCCGGAGACGAACTGGAAAAGCGCAATCCTGAACGTCTCTTCGAGCGTCGCGTACTGGCCATTGGCGTGTAGAATTCCCGTGAGAACGAGTGAGCCGACGGCGAACCAGATGAACACCCACCGCGTCTGTAGGTCGGTGTACAGATTTCGCACCTCGCCTTTGAATATTAGATAGTGGATGGGGAACGCGATACTTCCGGCGACCATGATAGGCACAGTCGCGTACTCGATCAACGGGCTGTCGTAGAATCCAATCGACGCGGCGTGAACGGAGAACCCGCCTGTGGCGATCCCGGTCATCCCGTGATTGATGGCGTCCCACAACGGCATACCGGCCA
>Ga0207772_100419_pt1 | contig 17162 bp, 23 predicted proteins | sample A23M3SouthBayCA_2_FD_187750 | JGI IMG/M metagenome (GOLD analysis project Ga0207772, IMG submission 187750) | Aerobic enrichment media microbial communities from Eden Landing Ponds, California, USA - A23 M3 (2) (SPAdes) | ecosystem: Environmental > Aquatic > Marine > Unclassified | place...
CGCGCTGCGGGCTGCGCTCGGCCGAGATCCTCGATGTCGCCCCGCAGCACGTCGTCGACACTGACGCCGGCTGGATGCTCCGCGTCTGGGAGGGGAAGGGCGACAAGTTCCGCGAGACGCCGATCCCGAGCGACCTCGCGATCCGCATCCAGACGATCGGGGACACGCGCGAGGCCGCGCTCGACGAGCCGGTCCTCTCCATCTCGTCGACGCGCTCGCTGCGGCGGTGGCTCCAAAACGCTCGCGAGGAGCTCGCCGACCAGGAGGACGAGCGCGGCTGGCACTACCTCTCGACGCACGATCTTCGTCGCACCTGGGCGACCGCGCTCGCGGACGCGGAGGTAGACCCGCTGCTCGTGCTCGACTGGGGCGGCTGGGAGGACTTGGAGACGTTCCTCGATCACTACAAAGGAAGCTACAGCCCGGCGGCACAGCGGCGCGCTCGGGAGAAGGTCGACTGGCTCTGACCGGAGACACATTCTTTAATACGATACCACTAGTATACTCAATCGCCTACGGGTGGAGACGCCGGCTACGTGGCGTACTCCACTACCTCAACATCTCGACCAGCTTCGCGGCTAGCCTGATCGTTTCCAACACCACCTTTAGTTCACGAAGTCGATCGAGGCGATCTGGTTCGTCATCGTCGTTGTCGGACTCCGAATCCGACTGGTCGTTGTCGTCACTCATCGGACGGGCTGACGCAGGAAAGCCGGCGAGACCCTGCCTACGGGTGGAGACGACGGCTTTCCTGTGATAACCCATAGGGCGGTATCACCTAAAAAGGCACCCGATCGGACCGGCACGGAAACGCTTGAATAGGCCTGCATGACCACGCAGTTGCGGCTTCAGTAGTATACACGCCGGGTTCGTGGTTGTGTGGAAACGTGAAGTGTCCGAGGATCAGGCCCTCTCCGACATCGCCCGCCACCGCCCGGCGCGCACGGCCTGCACGATCCACAGTCCCACGATCGCGAGCACGCCGGCGCCGACCGGCACCGGACCGATCGTGAAGGTCACGACGCTGGCGGCGTGTGTGACCACGAGCCCGCGGACGTCACACCCGGGCGCGCACTGTTCGATCGCCGCCCGCTGTGCGACGAGCACGCTCCACCCAACGAGCCCGGCGACGAACAGCCCGATCAAGAAGCCGATGATGTTGGCGGCGCGGTGCGCGCGGCTCATCGCTTCACTTCGCGCTCCAGGAGCGCGTCGACGAGATCGGCGCGGGCCTCGGTCAGCCGCTCCCGGATGTCTTCGACGTCGTCGACCCGACAGAGCTCGTCTTCGACCTCTTCGATCCGCCGGATGGCCTCGCCGACGTCGTAGACGCCGGTCCTCCCCAGCTGCTCACCGGATGCTCCCGGCGCCGCGATCCCGTACTCGACCGACGTGTTCGAGGTGAACTGACTCGCGAAGTACCACCCGAACACGCCGGTGAAGAACAGGATCGATCCGCCGAAGAACTGGAGGCTCCCGACGCTCCGGTTGAAGTAGAAGGCCGTTCCCCACCACGCGGGCGCCAGCCAGAGCCATGGGACGCCGAGCCGGAGCATCCCCTCGAGCGAGGCGAGCTCGCGCTCGTCGGCCTCGGTGGACAGCGGGTAGTAGCGATAGCGTCCAGGCTCGTCGCTCACGAGGTGGAAGTCCTTGTCGTTCGATCTCGCGTACTGGTTGATGACGCTCGTCGCGAACCGCTGGGCGAGCCAGTAGGCTTGCCTGCTGACTCGCTCTGAAACGTCAGGCATTCGGTTCACCCCCATCTCGAAGCCGCCCGACCACGCTCGCCAAGATGCCTCCTGGCATCGCGTGGCTGAGACAGATACAGGTGAACCCGACGCCGACAACAGCTTCAAAGATCCAAGCGCCTTCGATCTGGTATTCACTCGGCGCGGCACTTCGGTACGTCACGTATCCCATCACGGTCGTGCAGATGGTCCAGAAGACGCGTTCGATGCCGGTCGCAAGCCGCCCCGAGTGGATTCTACTGATTGAGTTCCAGAGCGGGGAAAGGAGATCGACGAAGGCGACCAGAAGGAGGTAGGCAAAGACCAACGTGCAGAGCCCAAACAGGATCTGAAGACTCTCGACGACGGCTGGGTCGGCGTCGCTGAACACTTCGGACGCGACCACCGCGAGCAGCATCAGTAGCAGCTGCCCAGCAATGATGAGCGCCAAGCGTTCGAAGCCACCCCAGTACGAGCGGCGGACCAGCTGCTCAGACTCCATTTCGATCACCTCGATCGGCGAGATCTCGATCGAGATCAGCGGATCGACCTCGTCCCGGGCCACCCCCCGGGCTACCACCACCGTCGGTCTCTCGGCTTAGCGTACGATAACGTGTATATGTAGCCCAGCCCGGTTTGTTTGTAGTATGTACCTGTACGCCGTGTTGCGATTCGGGACGCCCCCCTACTAGCGGATTAGCGGGCATCATCCGCTGTACTCCTCCTCGAAACTGTCGGCGTTCACGAGGTTCGACACTCGTTGTTGGCTCAATCCGTCGACGTGGTCGGCGGCTGTGAGGATCGATGCGATATCTCCCTGCGATAGTCCGTGGTCGTACATCGCTCGCGCCAATCCGAAGCGCGTCTTCTGCATCGACTTGTTCCAGTAGTTCTCTTTGAGGCGCTCGTACTCTTCGCGGTGGACGTAGCTGGACTTCGTGTCGCCTTCGAGACGCTCGCGCTTCTTCTTATCCAGCGCTTTGAACTCCGGGTGCCAGTCAAGGATAGGCCACGAGATCGTCTCCGTCCGCTGGGTGTAGCTCGATTCGTAGTGTTCGTTGTTCTTCAGCCGATAGACCTTCGCTTCTCCCTTCGGCTTCCCCGTGTCGGTCTCTTGGGCCTGTATCCAGTAGTCCGCTGAGTCCTCGCCGAGCCGCCCGTCGACCCAACCCTTCGACGGCGCCGTCATCATGCCGAACACCTGTCGGTAGCGCTTCGATGCGAACGCCTGACTCAGTTTGACGTTGTCCTTCGAGCTCCCGCGTCGGGCGTCGACGGCGCGCTCGGCCTCGTCGAGGAGCAGTACGCTCCCCGGCTGCACCTCGTCGTACATGACCTCGTACTCCCGCGGGTCGAGCGTCGCCTTGTCGGCGGTCCACCCCGACATGTCCCACAGTAGAGCGAGACAGAACGCGAGAGTGGTCTTCCCGACGCCGGTCTCGGATGCCGCAGTGATGATGACGTGCATGTCGCGCCCGGCGGTGAGCCTTGAGACGAACTCGTGGAAGAGCTTCGAGTCCGAGATCCCGGGATACTGCTTCCAGATGTCGACCGGCGAGTTCGCCTCGCTCGGATCGATGTGGTCTACTCCAGGTTCTTCTGTCTCCATTCTTCCACCCCCTCGATCATCTCGTCGGTCAGTTCGGTCCGAGGCGTCGCAGCCGTGACGTTCGCGAGTAGTCCGAGCTCCTCAGCAGCTTGGTCCAGCAGCCGCGCCGCCCTGAGAAGAGCCTCGGGCGGTAGTCGAAGCGGCTTCACCTTTTGGATGGTCGTCGGTCGGTATCGGCCCTTCTTCTCCGTGACGACCTCGGTTTTGTCGGTCCACTCAGTCAGCGTCTCCAGCCCGGTTGCGTACTCGTACTCGACGTTTCCGTTGTCGTTTCGGGCGGGAAGCGCAACCCACCCGAGCCCCGCTCCACAGTTCTTACACCCCAGATCGGGGTCGGCATTTTCGGGGTCGTGACGCGTCTCGCACTGCTGACAGATGAGCGCCTTCGTCTGCTTCACTCCGACCGGCCAGAGTTCGACGTCTTCCCAGTACTCCGAGACGCCGTCTTGCGAGGAGAGATACGGGTACAGCGCCTCGAACCACCCCATCACGGCCTGGTTCAGGTCGGCGTGCAACTCCTCGCGGACCTCGTCGTCGTACACCCGTCCGTTGACGCCGGCCCACTGGTTCCGCGCTTGAAGGCACTCGCGGTACGCCCGGTGGATAGACATCGTCACCTGTCCGACGGGTTGGTTTTCGCTCTCACTCATCGGTCTCGGAGCCAGGGAATTTCCGGATGATCACGCACTGTTCGTCGATCAGGAGAGGTGCGCCGCCCGTGTAGACGAGTGGCTGGTAGTTTCCCGAGACCTCCATCCCGCCGTCGAGCGCCATCGAGAGGGGGATGTGGGCTCGAACTGCCGTGTTGCTGTGCGGGCTCAGAGTCCGCGGTCGGTGCTTTTTCGAGAGGTCGTCGAGCCCGACGACGGCGTCCATCTCGCGTACCGCTTCGGAAGCGCGCGCGAGGTCGTCTGCGGCTCGTGTTGCGTCGCTTGAGGACATCTATCTGCCGCCGTAATGTCCCCCCGTCTTAAATTCCCTGCACAGGGTTTGTATGGGGTTTCGCTCTCTCCTGAACTGACCTTTTCCTGACCCTGCTCGGTGGGTTAACGTGTCGGAGACGGGGCGGCTCGTCCATGGCAACTGCCATGAACCCGGCCACGCGAGGCGCGGCGCCCGCGGCCCGGCTGACCGGACCTCAGGAGCACAGTGAGATGGGGCGGCTCGATCGTGCCGCTCAGCGACTCGACGGCGTTCGTGAAAGCACCGAGCAGCGAGCGGACTGGGAGATCTCCCAGGCTGGCGCTGGCTACGAGTACGCTGACGAGCTGAACCCGGTCAACCGGGATAAGTCGGTCATGCACAACATGATCGGCGGTGCCATCACGTTCGGGATGGCGCTGATGATCATCGTGCTGATGGCTCTCGTCACGGGTTACTTCGCGACGGAGGTTCCGTCCGAGGGCGCCTTCAACGAGTCCATCGACACGGCGGTGGACATCGGTGGGACCGGGTTCGTCATCTTCGCCGTGACGCTGCTCGCGGTGCCGGTCGTCGCCCTCATCGGCTACTTCATGCGAAGTGGCCTTGGTGGGTTCATGGGCGGCGGCGGAATGGGTCGCTAAGTCGGCCCCTCCCACGACTCGATTTTTGACCACCCCACCCACCCCAATCAGCCATGCAACTACGAGGATACGTGTTCGGGATCGCCGTGTTCTGCCTCTTCCTGCTCGCCGCGATCATGGGATCGTTCGCGATGGAGGCGAGCTATCAGGAGACGCCGGACCGCGTCATCGACGTCCGAGACGAAGAGATGGTCGTACAGGTCAACGAATCGAACGCGGTGGAGAACGCGGACGCCCGCGGGCTCCAGGACGAGATCGTGGTCTACCACCAGGGCGAGCAGCTCGTCCGCGGCGATGACTACGAGTGGGATCCGAGCACGGGAGAGGTGACGTTCAACGCGTCATCTCCTGCAGTAGTCGACGGTGAGCTCGCACTCGTGAGCTACGCGTACGAGGACCGGTCGCAGGCGGTTCGAGAGTCGCGCCCGATCTTCCGCGACATCGCTGGACTGCTCCCGTACGCTGCGCTGCTGCTGATCCCGGTCGTCATCCTCTCAGTGATGGGGTTGGCGTACGCGGCGAAGCCGAGCAACACAATGGGTCGATAACATGTATGTGACACAGTACGCGCTCGTGTTCGCGGCCGGTACGCTGCTGTCGATCGGCGCGTACTCAGGTCGCGCTCGCGGGCTCGCGTCGATAGTCGGGTTCTTCGTCTGGATCGTGATCGGCGACGCGTCGTCGGCGATTGAGGTACTGAGTAGCGGCCAGGAGTTCCTCTACGGGAGCGGTGCGGTCACCTGGCTCTGCTACCTCAACGCCGTGGCACACCTCGTGACGATCTTCGTCGCGATCCACGACTACACCCAAGAGGAGGCACAGGATACGCAACTAGACCTCGACGAACTGGAGCGACAGCTCTCGTAACCTATGGATCAAGAAGAAGCACTCAAAACACAGGAAGAAGCGCAGACGGAGCGGCAGAGGCGGCAGATCGCTGCCGCACAGGCCGGTCAGAACATCGGGACGCTCCGCGGCAACGATCCAGAGTTCCTTGAGCTGCTGGGCGAGCCCGACATCGCGACGGACGATCCCGACGACGACCTCGAGCAGGTCGTCGCGACGGAGACCTCGCGACTCAACATGCTCTCGTCGCTGACCGACGAGGAGGTCGCCGCGCGGGCGATCCTGAACCAGAACCTCGCCATGCGCATCAAAAGCGAGTTCGTCCCGGCGACTGGGCCGGGCTCGAAGTGCGTCGGCGAGTACCGCGCTATCGTCACGGGCGACGGGGCGGAAGCGAACAGACCGCAGCTGTCGGGCGAACTGGAACGACGCATCGACGGTGCGGTCGGCGAGGAGGGCGTACGGACGAACCAGCAGGCCCTCGCTCGCGACGGGAAGGCGCTCGACGCCGTCACGCAGATCCAGACCGCGGTGTTCGGTGGCGGAGGTGGCGGGGGATCCTCTGGGTCGTCCGGCTCCTCGTCGAGCGGCGCGATCGGGAAGGCAAAATCGTTCCTGCTAGGTGACTCATGAGTATCAAGTCCATCATCCCCGGAACGCTGGAGCACAGCCGCCGACACCACCAGAAGTACCTGCAAAAGCGGTTGGGGGAACACGACCACATCGCACAGATCGAGTGGGCCGACGGCACCATCACGGACCTGCCGGTCGACTACCGCCCGGAGGACAACAAGCTCGTTGCGGACAACGGGCTCCAGTTCTCGGTGAAGGGGCGGGCCGGGAACGCGCTCTCGTACCACGGCGTACCGGTGATCCGAACGCACGCGTTGATTCCGTGCCCGTTCGACGCGACCTCGTGCATCCACGCGGAACTCGACGAGGAGAGCGAGTACACCGTCCACACCTACGAGAACGACGATCCACAGGTTGAGCGAAACGCAGCAAACCCGCAGGAGGCGGTGACCGATGGCGGTGTCGAACAGAACGGCACCGATCTCGACATTCCGTTTGAGGGCGGCCTGAACGGCTACGAGGACGATCGGATCTACAACATGCAGCCGCCGGACGGCTGTGTCGGCTGGGCGTTCTCGCTACAGTCGATGGGCGAGCGTGCGGTCAACTCCATCTCCGGAGCCGACCTGAAGGACTCCGAAGAGCGCGGAAAGCAGAGCCAGCGGAACAGCCAGGAGTGGCTCCGTGCGCTCGTCATCGGTGCGGGCGGTGTCCTCGGTACCATCTTCATCATTGCCGTCCTCGCGATGGTGTTCATCCGCGTCACGGGGGTGATGTAACCGATGGCCTCCGAACCGTCAAGCGACGATCCAAGCGGTGGCTCGTCTGATGGCGGCCAGTCCAGCTATGAGTACTATTCGAGCGGCGGTGCCGCGGGTAGTGATGGAGGTAACGACAGTGACTCTGCGACCGGTGGTTCGTCAGATGATTCGTCGGATGGTACGTCCAGTTATGAGTACTATTCGAGCGGCGGTGCTGCGAGTAGCGATGGGGGTGACGACAGTTCCCCCACGACCGGTGATTCGTCTGATACCACGTCTGACAGCATATCTGATAATTCATCAGACGGTCCAGATGATGCACTCCGTCCGGACTCAGTGCAGTCTTCTAGCGATCCGTCGGGTAGCACGACCGGTGATTCGTCAGATGGTTCGTCGAATGGTACGTCCAGTTATGAGTACTATTCGAGCGGTGGTGCTGCGAGTAGTGATAACGGTGACAAGTCAACAGACAGACCTTCAGATACGCCAGAGGATCCGCACCGCCCCGGTCAACAGTCATCTGAGGAGCCCTCTGCACCGCCATATGCGACTGCTAACCGATCTGATGTGAATAACCAGAGCAGTTCGTCAGATAATTCATCCAGTTCGTCGGATGGCACGTCCAGTTATGAGTACTATTCGAGCGGCGGTGCCGCGAGCGGCGTTGGCGGTGACAACACCCCCACCGGTGAAACGCCAAGAGGGACCAGATCACGAGACTCGGTTAGACCTCAGACGCCTGATCGTGTTGGAGTCAATGAGGACGTCGAAATGCAGCCGGTATCCTCCCGCGAGGACGCGGCTGACCAATTCGATCGTCGCCTAGAGAATTTCTATGTGGAACAGGACCAGGTCACGCGGTCCGACGACCGCTGGGTGCTCACCGAGAGTGCACAAGAGGATATCGAGCGCCAACAAGCAGCGGCAGAACTCAACGACGAGTACCAGAACGTCATAGTCGGACTCGGTGACGTTCGAGAGACAGAGGATGGGTACGTCGTCCGCGAGGGGCTTCGAGAACGTGAATCGGAGAGGCAAGCGGTCAGTCGCTTGGATGACGATTACGCCGAAGCCGACATTACCACGACGGACGTGGACTCCACGTCCGACGGTATGCTTCGGCTCGACGAGAGCACGCAACGCGAGATCGCAACGCAGCGCATCGTCGAGGAGTCTGATCAGGTTGGTCCCGATAGCCGTTTTGACGAGAGCGATCTGCAGTTCGACTTCGAGGAGGGTGAGTTAGTCGACGTGTCGATCTCTTCGGAAGCGCAAACGGAGACTGTCGACATGTCGCAGGAGGAGACGAGTAAATCGACCGCCGACAGCGACGGGTTCACCTGGGTTGAAGCGGGAGACGAGTGGCCGACCAACCGCAGTGAGGCAGTCAGTGTCGGCGCGGATCTCCTCACTGGCGACGGTGCCGAGCTCATCAATACCGACGCTCCGACCAACCAGCGGGAAGTCTCCGAATCGATCATCTCAGCCCGTCGGAAGCGCCTCGGAATCGATATCGATCCGATCGATCCCGGCGAGGCTGCAGACAGTGCTGTCGACCGCGTTAGCAACGCTGGGCGTGAAGAGGGAGCCCTCGTCGCGGCTGGCCTCGGTGTGATCGTCCCCGAACCCTCGACGACGACTGCCGGCGCCGCCATACTGATCGGTGCGGCTGGCGCAGCCGTCGCGAGTGCGGGCTCAGAGCTCGATGTCGGCCAGCCGAATCAGGATGTCTCAGAAGTAGAGGCCGGCGAGCAGACGGTGAACGAGATCGAGGTAGCCGATCCGGATGTCGAAGAACTCGCTATCGGTGAGTTCGCACCAGAAACTTCCGAGGTACAGGTCGGCGACCCAACCGGAACTGCTAGCGAGGTAGATGTCCCGTCGGTTGAGACACAGCAGGCCGTGGCCGGTTCGGAGTTGCTCGAAGAGACTGGCGAGCAGGGAGAAGATGCCTACCGAGATGGACCCATCACGATCGGCGAGGAAGACCTCGAAGATACTGGCCCGCTAGTCGAAATCCCCGAGGAAGAGCAGCAACGTCAGATCCGTGAAGAACACGAACGCCGACAGGAGTACGTTCGGGAGGATACGACTTACGATCAGGTGGAACGCGACTTCCCAACCGGGGGAGACGCTGTCGTAGATGAATCAGTCGGAATGGATGTGGGTGAGGATGTCGGCACTCCAGTGATTGAGGCTGGCTTCGAGCTCGACGACCCGACCGACACGTCGGTCTCGACTGAGAGTGGCGGCCTCGGTGACGACGTCGTCGGGGTCGGACCAGACGCATGGTCCGGTCCGGTAGAGCGATCTGGACTCGAAGAAGTCTCAGATGTCGCAGTCGACACTTCAGTCGGGAACGCCCCTGCGACGGCGCCCATGTCTGTGGTATTTTCGACGTCACCGGCACAGACCTTCGCGACACCGTCGCCGCAGGGATTCGGATACGATCCGATGGCTGGAAACGCGTACTCGAACCCGACGCCTCCGCCCTCGCGAACGCAGCAGAGACGCCCCCCGTCCCGTCCGACCATCCCCGGCTTCGACTCAGCACCAGAACAACCGGACCCAGCCGGATCGTCGGCTGTCAATATCCAGATTACGAACCCTGTCGCGACCGCGACCGACGTGTTGGGCGTCGGCTCCGGTATGGAGATGGCCGACAGCTCACCGGACGCGATTCCAGCGGAGGACGACTTCGAAGACGAGTGGCCGTCCGACGCTGGGTTCGGAAGCTTCGGTGGATGGGCCGGGGGCGGCGAGTTCACCGGAGGCGACTTCGACGGTGTCAGCTTCGACGGCGCCAGCTTCGGCGGAACCGACATGTGGGACGCTGACAACTGGGAGCCCGACCAGGGCGGACAGGGTGACCTTTTCGGTGGTTTCTGATGAGCGCCGCCCAAGGATCAACGGCGTTCGTTGTCGTCACCGGAGCCGTCACGCTCGTGACCGCGGGCGGGTTCTGGTACGTCTTCGACGAGTTCCTCGTCTCACTCCTCATCGCTCAGGACGGCTGGGGAAACGGCAGCGTCTACGCCGCGTTCCTGAGAGATCAGATCCTGAAAGTCTGGGAGTGGTCACTCCTGATCGTGCTGCTCCGGATGGGATTCGAGGTCCTGATCGCGGCGCGACTGTCGAGATCGTCCGGGGCGCTGCTGCCAGAGACCCTCGTGATGCTGATCATCTTGCTGGGGCTCGTTATCTGGGCGTACGCGCTCCCGCAGATGCTGGATCCGATCGTGTCGATGGCACTCGAATCAGAGCGCGTCGCAGAGGCTGGCTTCGACCGCGGCGTGCAGCTGCTCGCAGACCTAGCGTACTCATACGGTCCTGGACTCTTCGGGGCTATCGCTCTAGCGTGGTACCTCGTGAGTCCCATCCGGAGAGACGTGTTCCGAGGTGTCCGATGACCCGAGATGACCTGCGCGAACTGCGCGACGAAGCGGCTGGCGAGTCTCAAGATGCTGAGAACCCACTCGCAGCCGCGCGAATGGAGGTCGGCGAATAGTGCGATCGATTGACCTCAGTGAGGAACTCAAACGATGACAGAAACCGACAACACCGAAGAAGACTCGCTCGTCTCTCGGCGAGGCGTAGTGGCTGGCGCCCTCGCGGCGACCGGCCTCAGCATGTTCAGCGCCGGGAGAGTGACCGCACAGACAGCGACGAGCGGGACAGTCGGACCGTACGAGACGGCGACCGTGACGAGCGTCGAATACGTCCCGCTCTCCTCGGCGCCGAGCTCCGAACCAGACACTGCGACGCTCTACTGGAGGTCCTGATCTGATGAAGGACATCGGCACTCAAGAGGACCCACTCACGTTCATCGGCGACGAACTACGGGTGGACGTCTTCGACGGCAGTGATCCGGCAGAAACCGGTACCAGGCGTTGGTGGTTCCGCCCCGATCTCTCCGTCAACGACTCCGACGCGGTGATCCGCGTCAACAACAACGGCGACCTTGTGGACGTGCCCGTCTTCGAGCAGAGCACGTCCGTCGAGGCCGGCATCGACACGCGGTTCGGCGTCGTTGCTCCCTCCCTTTCGGAGCCCGCGTTTATCCCGCTGACCGACCCAGCAGATGCGGCGTTCAGCTTCAACCGCGTGGAGGCGCCGGACGGGACGGAACTGTCACTTCACAATCGTACCGCCCCCGGATCTGCAATACCCGACAGCCGAGTCGCTCGATGGACGTTCGACAGCGCTGACACGTCGGGTTCGACAGCAACCGATAGCTGGGGATCGTTCGATGCCACGATTAATGGTGCAACGACAGGGGTGTCGGGAGAGATCGGCGAAGCCTACGATTTCGACGGGAACGACGATGTCTATGCAAGCGATGTCGTCGTCAACGGGATAGGGTCGGGGGCGTTCTCCGTGTCCGCCTGGGTCAATCTCGATTCGACAGCCGTACAGGGTATATTCGACTTCCTTGACCAGTCGGAAGACACGGTCCTCTATCACTATGACAGTGGTGGCGGCCCGTGGCATTTCTCGACGGACTCGGGGCAGTCGGCAGAGATCGAGGCCGGAACAGCAACGACGGGGACGTGGACTCATCTTGTTGCTACAGCCGGTGGCTCTAACCAAACGCTGTATCAGGACGGGTCGCAGATCGGATCGAACTCTGACGCTGCGTCCCTCAGTTATACTGGCGGGATAGTTTTCGGCCAATACGCCGGCTCGAACTATCTCGATGGGCAACTTGACGACCTTCGGGTCTACGACAAGGCGCTGACATCTACCGAAGTGTCGAATCTCTACAACACCGGCAGCATCAGCGGATGACCGACTCTGTGTCCGAGTATATCATGATACAAAACAAACATAACGGGGGTCGGAGGTAGATGGAGCGGCGAGTCCGCACGCTGGCGGTCGCCCTCCTGGTCCTCGTCGCCCTCGTCGGCGTCGGGCTCGCACTCACTGGCGGAGTCGCCGTCGACGGCACGATCCCACTCGATGACGACGACGCACCGCAGGTCGATGTGGTCACCTCGAACAGCGAGATGCTGCTCGACGGCGAGCACGGCGGTACGGGGACGATGGAGATCGTCACCGAGCAGGGCACGATCGTCTTCGACGGACCTGACGGGACAGCCGCTCAAGTCCACGAGGATGACATCACCGGCGAGTACACGAGCGTCACACAGATCGACGCCGGGAGTGGTCTGACGATCACGCCGGAGGACAAGCCAGCAGTAACAGTCGGTGGCGGCATCGACTCGGTAGAGTTCGCGTCGATGGCTGTCGACGACAACACGCGGGATTTCACTTACACCGCGAGCTCTGAGGCGAGCGTCACCGTCAACGAGATCGGCGCAACCAGCGAAACCGTGGTCGCCGTCGCGAGCGACGGGACTGTACTCGACCAGACCACAGTTGACTCGTCCGGGTCGGCGACGTTCTCGGAACTCGACTCGGGGAGCTACGACATCCAGATCGCGACGACGTCCGACCCGGCACTAGGCGGAGCGTCCCCAAGCAACAACACGAATGTGAGCGAAACGCCCGTCCAGTTGTCTATCGACGTCACCGATGGTGACTTCGGCGCCGTACAGGGAGACAACGTCACCGTCGAGTTCATCGACGACAGCGACGGATCGACCATCGGAGAAGACACACTCACAAGCAACGGGACGGCTACGACGAACTGGAACGACGGCGTCGTTGGCGGTGAGAACAACTGGCACGTCGAGGTTTCCGACGCGTACGGGAACAGCGTACAGAGTGAGACGTTCTCCTTCTTGGCGCCCGATGAGCTGTACATCAGAAATGAGCTCTCTGGTGACCTCCTCACTGATACGGCCTCGAACGTCACGCTGACGTTCTACGGGGAGACGACGACAGAGAGACGAACCACACAGGACGGGACCGTCCCGCTTGCTGGCCTACCGGTTAACGAGGAGCTGGTCGTTGTCGCGGAGGCAGACGGTTACTACAACCGACGGATCATCCTCGACTCTCTGACGGAGCAGCAGAACGTGTACTTGCTCAACGAGAGCGTCGAGTCGGTTGAAGTCATCTTCACAATCGAGGATAGAAGTGGGAACTTCGACGCCGAGGACTCAAAGCTCTATCTAGAGAAGGCCGTCCCGACGGAAAACGGAACGACCGAGACGCGGATCATCGCAGGTGACTACTTCGGCCTCGGGCGCTTCCCCGTCGTGCTCGAGCAGGACTCGCGCTACGATCTCCGGGTCGAGAACCGGGAGGGACAGGTGTACGATCCGGGAACGTACACCGCGAGCATCGCAGATATCGAGACGATCAACATCGGGAGCATCGAGTTTGCGCCGCCCGACACCGAGTCGTACTCGGTCCAGAGTGACGTCGTCGACGACGAGCAGATTGGCGATCGGCTTGACTTTCGCTTCACCGACCCTGCGGAGGAGACGACTGACTTCGAAGTCCGCGTCTTTCCGCGGTCGGATCCGGAGAACGCGACGTACGAAGACTCGTGGACCGGACCACGAGGAAACTACACGTTCAGTTCGTCGCTGAACGAGTCGGAGACATACATGATCGAATGGTCAGCAACGCGCAACGGGAACGAGATCGGGCAGCGTCTCCCCGTCGGTGGGAGCAGTATCATCCCGGTTCCGATCGGCAGCGAGTGGCTCAACGGCTTCTCGTTTGTCGCCGTCGTCTTCGTCGCGAGTCTCGGGTCGCCGCGGTACGGATCGACTGTCGCGATGGCGGCAGTGGGGATGGCCGGAATGTTCATCCTCATCGGCTGGCTATCCGTCTCGACTGTTGCGTGGTGGGTCGCAGCCGCGATCGCCGTCGGCGCGCACCTACGAGGTGGTCGCTGATGCAGGGACTCAAGGTCGCGAAGACGATGATGGCGCTCGTCCTCGCCATTGGTATCTTGAGCGGGTTGGGCTTCTCGGAACTCGCCGGGGTTGATCTCGGTACCGGTGGTCTCGATGTTAGCGATGCCGAGGGCGTCAGCGACGAGGTCTCTCACTCAGAGGTCGAGGACTTCGGCGGCGAGGACGCCTCCAACTTCGGGATCACAACCGGTTCGACCGCAGCTGTCACAGCCTTGTGGCTGTTCGTCACGAAGACGGGACCGATCCTGTCTTCGTGGGGGGTTCCGGGGGTCATCGCGACATCGGTTCACGCTATGGCAGTCCTAGCGTTCGGGCTTGCGATTATCGCGATCCTCAGGGGGTTGACGTCGTTATGAGTCAGATCGACAGCATCTGTTTCAACAACGAAAGCTGGCTCAACTGCTCGATCCAACCGTTCTTCGATCTCCTCAGCGAGCCCGTCGTTGTAATGCTGCTCGGCGTCCCGCTGACGATCGCGCTCTGGTGGCAGACACAGGAGATCGCCGTTCCCGGTGTCATCCTCGCGCTGTTCGTCGGCACGTTGATCGCCGGTGTCCCGCCTCAGGTGGCCATCATCGGCTACATGCTCGTCGCAGCGGCGCTCGTGATGGGGCTGCGGAACATCGCGGAGGAACGATGACCGGCATTCGCTCCCGCCTTCGGCAGGACTGGATGGAATTGCGCCCGTTCAAACAGGCGCTGTTCATCGTCGTCTGGTCATTCACGCTGTTCGGGACTGTGTTGATGATCCCGTTAGGGTGGTTCCCAGTCGATCCAGAACTCGTCTATCAGGGTCATATACTATGGACCGCTCTCGTCGGTGGGGTGTTCATCAAGCCAGCGATCACGATACTCCGATATGACAGCATCGAGGCGTGGGAGGCTGACGTGAACGACGTAGACCTTGACGATTGGCAAGAGCACTTGGAGGAGATCAACGCTTGGCGCTCGCCAGCAGCGAGGGAGGATAGCGATGGCTGACCGCTCGTCGAGAACACCGCGCTGGTGGCGGTCGCTCTCTCCACGGGTGCAGGTGGCGATGCTGCTCTGTCTGCTCCCGGGCGTTCTCTTCCACGAGCTGACCCACAACGTTGCGGCGATCGGCGCCGGCGAGCGTCACCTCGACCTCGACGAGGTCGCGTTCCGAGTCGATCCGTGGTACCCGTCGACGCCGCCGTGGAGGCGAGCACTCGTGCATCTCGCTCCGCTGCTCATCGGGACGATCGTTGGTCTCGTTGTCTTCGCAGCCGTCGGCGCGGGCGTGGTTATCAACGGTCCGGCGCTACTGTTCGTTTACATCGGGTTCAACTACTCTGTGTACACGTGGGCGTCTCTCGCTGACCTACGTGGCGTCGAGTACCTGTCGGTGTACTTGCCGACCGCCAACTGACGAACGTCGCTCACAGCCGGACAGCGTCCTCTCAGCGCACGGGGGTACTCTTTTCTCGCCGGGTCACTACACCCGTGCTATGCCGCGCGACCCTGACCGCGACGAGCTCCCGAACCCGAAAAAGTGGGACGAGACAGATGACGATCCTGACTACGATACGGTCGACACAAGTGAGGTGAAGAAGGCGGGTAGTGGGACAGAGGTTAAGAACCGCCACAAGAGCCCTCCCGTACGAACGAAGGACCCCGAGCCGAACGAGTACGAAGACGAGCAGACCGCGTCGTTCGCCGAGAGGGCAAAGTATACGCTCGAGGTCGTCGGTCTCCGAGGTCGTAACGTTCTGAGCCGTCTGCTTCAGCTAACCGGTTTCTACCTGATGTTCGCTAGCGTCATCTACATCTTCGCGCCGGTGCTCACCGAGTTCGGAGTGCCCGTCGGCGGTATCCCGGATGTCGTGTTCCAGCCGATCATTCAGTCCGGTATCCCGCCGGTTCTGATGATCTTGGTCGGGTTCTTCATCGTCTGGTTCTCGACGAGCGTCTGGTTCCTCAACGTCTGAGTTTTTGCCCACGTCCAACCCCTGTTTCGACTGTTTCAACTGGAGACTGCAGTAGCGGTTGCTGAGTATTTTCCCCCGAAGGGGGTGCCCTTAGGCACACTCCCTAAGGGGTCCGTCCCACCCCGTGGGATCGAAGCGATCACGCAGCAGCGGCTGGCGGAGATCGCGCTCCCGATCGAAACAGCGATCGAGGCTGAAACAACTTCTATGAGGAAACTAAACGGAGAAATAAAAGAAAGAGAGAGTGTTGCCACTGATCTGTCGGTATCATGGGCGGAGCACGCTCCCCCGATGATTCACTGGCCGCTGGCCAGTTTTCCGACCCTCGCCTTGCTGGGTCCAGGAGAACTCCGCACTGATGAACCGACGGTACGCTAGCGATCCCGAACCGCGGGCGGCGTCGACGCCGGCGCGGATGAGCTTCACGAGTTCGAGGCGCGACAGCGGCCGACCACCGAGATCGACGACCATGCCGTCACGCGACTCAGTGATCGAGACGCCGTGACGACGCGCCCACCGCGCGAGCGCGGAGTCCTGGTCGATCATCGAGCTTTCCTCCGAGGCGAGCTGCCGGACACCGCCGACGACCCACTCGGTGACGTCCTCGAACGTGTTCAGTAGGTCCTGAAACTTCTCGCGGATGACGCCGTCCTCGAACGACATCTTCGCGTCCGCGACCTCGACCAGGTCATCGAACTTGTCGGCCGCGCGGTAGACCGTCGACCGAGACGTATCGGACATGTCGGCGAGACGCTCGACGTCGGCGTTGTCGCCGCCGTCGGTCAGCGCAGCGAGCACGGACCGCTCGCCCTCGGAGGCGTCACCACGAGCGAAGTGAGCAACGGCCTGCTCCTCCTCGCCCTCCTGGACGGACGGCATCCGATTCTCGACGAGGTCGAGATCTCGCTCGCTCTCGTCGGCGTCGAAGTAGTGATCGGGAGTGTAGACGCGCGGATCGGCGCGCGTGGGGAGGCCGGACCACAGCAAAACGTTCAGCATCGACTCGTCGAGCTCACGTCGCAGCGAGTCGACGTCGAACGCGTCCTCGTCGTCCCAGGGCACCGAGGATCGCTTCGAGTACTCCTTCGACCACTGAAGCTCGAGCTTCGGATCCGAGAGCGGATCGTCCTCCGCCGACGTCTCCTCCGACCGAGCGTGCTCGGGATGGTAGTACTTCGTCAGCTTGCCGACGTGGTGCGTCTTGTCGGTGAGCTTCTCCCAGGTGAACTCGTCGAGCGTGACGGCGTTCCGATGGCCGATGACCTTCTCGTTGTCCCACTTGTACTCGCCCTTCCCGCG
>Ga0207772_100429_pt1 | contig 16677 bp, 14 predicted proteins | sample A23M3SouthBayCA_2_FD_187750 | JGI IMG/M metagenome (GOLD analysis project Ga0207772, IMG submission 187750) | Aerobic enrichment media microbial communities from Eden Landing Ponds, California, USA - A23 M3 (2) (SPAdes) | ecosystem: Environmental > Aquatic > Marine > Unclassified | place...
CCTCCCGGCCGGCGACGCGTACCTGCTCGACGGGACGCGGCTCGGGGACTACCGGCGGGTGTGAGGTGCCGGCGTCGACTGTTCCCGAACCGGCTGCGCCGTGGGAAGCAGTGACCGACCGGCATCGAGGTTCTGGGCTCCCACGGGCAACTCACACCACCCGAAACGTAGAGCGAGACGCACGGCGACACCCGGCGATTATCAATATTTGATGGTTGATTCGTCGGGGATGGCTGCCGTGACAGATAGCCCACTATTGCATTATTCTCCCGAAAAACCGCATCTTAGGGACTCAGGATGAGTCCGTATCGATCAGCGATCCCGACTCATTACCACGCCTGAGAACAGGCACACATGTTTATTTATAACGTAGGGTTAGGTTCTGGCATGGCGTTTTCGCCCGGCATCGTCACCTGGATCCTGTTCGCGATCTCCGGGTTGAATCTCGGGATTGTTGCCGTCGCGGTCCGGCGTAGAGAGGTACGCGGTGCCGTGCCGTTCGCGGTCGTCATGGTCTGCGTCTCCCTCTACTCGTTCGGTGCCGGCATTCGGGCGGGGAGTATGACACTCTCCGTCTACCGGATCGGCACGATCATCAAGTTCATCGGTATTCTCGGGCTCGCGCCGACCCAGTTTTGGTTCGGATTGACGTACACCGGTCGGGAGTCAGTGCTCACCCGCCGCCGCTGGGCGCTGTTACTCGCTTGGCCGGTCGCCATCTTTGCACTCGTCGTGACCGCCCCGGCACACGACCTGCTCTGGAGCGTACAAGGGTTCAGCAGGAGCGCTCCGCTGGCAGCGGTTGACCGTGCGAACGGTCCGCTGTTCTGGTTGAATTTCGTGTATATCTATGTTCTGATACTCGCGACGTATGTTTTGATCTTGATCTATGGAGTCAGGCGAGGGGGAAGGTACCGCAGTCAGGTCGTGCTGATGCTCTCCGGGGGGCTGATACCGCTCGTCGGCAGCTTCCTACTCTTATACAACGGCAACCTGTCAACGGCTTTGGATCCGACCGCGTTCGCAAACACGACCACTGGGGTCGTATTCGCTGTCGCACTCTTTCGGTTCGGATTCCTCGACCTGGCTCCCGTTGCGAGGCATACGCTCGTCGACGAGATGGTCGACCCGGTGTACGTCGTTGATTTCGAGGGTCGAATCGCCGACGTGAACGTGGCCGGCATGGAACTCCTCGACAAAGGAGTCGAAGAGCCCGTCGGAGAGCCGGCGGCCGAGATTGTTCCCTATTATACGTCCGTTGCTGAGAACGACGGTGACTTCGATTCCGACGTGACTGTCGAACGCGACGGATCGTTACGGTTCTTCGACATCAAGCGAACGACGTTGACTGACCGGACCGGCACGGCGATCGGATCGCTGTTGATCTACCGAGATGTCACCGACCGCCACATCGCAGAAGAGCGGTTCAAACGGCTCATCGAACAGTCTTCGGACGTCGTTGGGGTAATTGATGGTAACGGGGTCATAACGCACGTCAGCCAGTCGGTCGAGGAAATCCTCGGCTACGCGCCGGCTGAACTGATCGGTGACAGCGTCATCGACGGCGTCCACCCCGAGGATCGAGACAATCTCCTCGCGGAGCTATCCAGCCACGCCGGCGAGTACGGGTACACCAGCACGTACAGGGTGCGGTTCCGTCGCTCCGACGGGGAGTGGCGCGTTCTCGAAGTGCGGGCACGGAATCTACTCGACGACCAGTTCGTCGAGGGTATCGTTCTGAATTCTCGCGACGTCACCGACAAAGAACGACAAAAACGAAAGCTTGAGCGGCAGAACGAGCGGCTCGACCAGTTCGCGAGCATCGTCTCTCACGACCTCCGAAACCCACTGAACGTCGCGACCGGTCACGTCGACATCCTCAAAGCGGATCTCGGAAGCGAGCACGACGACTCCATCGAGACGATCCAGCGTCAACTCGAACGGATGGAGGCCATTATCGGTGACGCGCTCACGCTGGCTCGGTCGGGCGAAGCGATCACTGAGACCACTGAGATCAGCCTCGAATCCGTTTCCCGCAGCGCGTGGCAGAACGTCGACACCGCCGAGGCCGAACTGGTCGTCGAAACGTCACTCCACCTCGACGGCGACAGAGATCGGCTGCTCAACGTGTTCGAGAACCTGTATCGGAACAGCGCGGAACACAACGACACGGCTGGGCTAACCGTTCGAGTCGGCACCCTGTCCGACGCGCACGGGTTCTACGTTGAGGACACCGGTGTTAGCATTCCCGAAGACAAACGCGAACAGGTCCTCGAACAGGGGTACACGACGAACCGAGAGGGAACCGGATTCGGGCTCGCGATCGTCAGAGACATCGTCAGGGCCCACGGCTGGCGGATCACGGTTTCGGAAAGCGACGACGGCGGAGCGAGGTTCGAGATAGCGTGTCACGAGCCGCCGATAGAGCAGTAACCCGCCACTGCATAACTAGCGCTGGTCGGGGGCGGCAGGCGCTTGTTCTCCCGCACAACTAGCGCCGGATTCGCGATCGCAGCCGAATCGAATTCGCTTTTGCCCGCAGACCGCGGTTTCATCCGTCCATTAGGCCCTAACGCTTACTCGACCGGCCGGAACCGGAACCCGTTCCACTCCTGGCTTTCGGGCTCGCGGATCCCGGCGCCCGGCTCGCGCAGTTCGGCGGCGTAGACCGGCTCGACGTGATCACCGATCTCCACGTCGAACGTCTCCTCGGAGCCGTCCTCCCGCTCGGCGATCTGCCCGAGCGCGCGGACCGCCGGGCCGTCGTACTCCTCGCCCATGTCGAACTCGACGATCGCGAGGGTGTTCGGCTCGCGGACGCCCGGCGGCGTCGCCGTCGACGTCGTCCACGTGAGGACGCGGCCCTCGTACGCCCGGAGGTCGACCGTTCCGACGCGTTCGGCGCCGTTCGGGCTCACGGTGTGGGGCGGGTAGGTGATCGTCCCGTCCGCGTACTCGGCGGCCTCGAAGGTCGGTTCGTCGCTTCCTGTCGCCTCGTCGCTTCCGGTCGCGTCGTCGGTCGTCTCGTTGTCGCTCATTGGCTACCCTCCAGGATCGTCGTGGTCACGCAGTTCCCGAACCCGCCGACGTTGCAGGCGAGCCCCGTGTCGGCCTCGACCTGTCTCGGGCCGGCGTTCCCGGTGACCTGCTCGAATATCTCGTACACCTGTGCGACGCCGCTGGCGCCGAGGGGGTGTCCCTTCGACTTGAGCCCGCCGGAGGTGTTGATCGGGAGGTCGCCGTCGCGGTCGGTGACGCCCTCCTCGACCGCCTTCCACCCCTCGCCCTTCTCGAAGAAGCCGAGGTCCTCGCTCTGGAGGAACTCGAGGATGGTGAACATGTCGTGGAGCTCAGCCACGTCGACGTCGTCCGGGCCGATCCCGGCCATCTCGTAGGCGATGTCGGAGGAGTCAGCGACGCCGCCCATCGTCGTCGGGTCCGCGCGCTCGTGGACGACGTGGGTGTCGGTCGCGCCGCCGATACCCGAGACGACCGCGTACTCGCCCTCGGGGACGTACTCCTCGGCGACCGACTCCGGGCAGAACACGAGCGCGGCGGATCCGTCCGTGATCGGACAGAAGTCGTACAGCCGGAGCGGGTCGGCGACGATCGGCGAGTCGAGCACCGTGTCGAGGTCGACCTCCTTCCGGAACTGGGCGTGGGGGTTGTCCACGCCGTGCGCGTGGTTCTTCACCGCGACCTTCCCGAGGCTCTCGCGGGGCGCGTCGTACTCGTCGAGGTAGAGCCGCGCCGTGAGCCCCGCGAACGAGGGGAGCGTCACGCCCTGTTTGTACTCGACCGGGTGCGTGAGCGACGCGATCACGTCGGTCGCCTCCGCCGTCGTCCGGTGGGTCATCTTCTCGCCGCCGACCAGCATAGTGAGGTCGCTCGCGCCCGAGGCGACCGACTGCCACGCGGCGTACACGCCCGCGCCCCCCGAGGAGGAGGTCTGGTCGATCCGGGCGGTGTAAGCGGGCTGTGCCGCCAGATCGTGAGCGAGCGCGTTCGGGACCCCTGTCTGGCCCTCGAACTCGCCGCTGGCCATGTTCGAGACGTACAGGTGGTCGAGGTCGTCGCCGTCGATCCCGGCGTCGTCGAGCGCGGCCGCGCCCGCCTCCGCCAGGAGTTCTCGCACCCACGCGTCGCGTTGCCCGAACGGGGTCATCGACGCGCCGATGATCGCTACGCGTTCCATACCCGTGGGTCCACGGCGCCCGCCTAAAGCGTACCTCTCTGTGGCCGCCGAGCGGCCGACCGACCGTCGACCCCCCGACTCATTCCGCGCGTCGTCCCGCGTGCCCCGGGTAGTCGCGCTCGAACCGCGATCCGATCTCGTCGCGGTCGAGCCGGATCACGACCGGGCGCCCGTGCGGGCAGGCGTACGGGTTCTCGCAGTCGTCGAGCCGGTCGAGCAGGTCGACGACCGACCCCTCCGTCAGCGAGGTGTTCCCGGTCACGGAGGGGTAACACGCCAGGTCCGCGAGCAGTTCGTCGACCACGTCCGTCACCGGCTCGTCGCCCGCGGCCGGGTCGTCGACGAGCGCAGAGAGCACCTCTCGGAGGAGCTCCGGGTCGAGCGCAGCGTCGAACACCGCCGGGACCGACTCGACCACCGCCTCGCGCTCGCCCGCGCGCTCGGCGCGGAATCCGACGGCCGCGAGGTCGTCGACGAACTCCTGGAACAGCGCCGCCTCCCGCGCGGTGAGCTCGATCCGGACGGGCTCGGCGAGCGCCTGTGCGGCGGCGCCGTCGGCGAAGGCCGCTTGCAGGCGCTCGTAGTTCACCCGCTCGTCGGCGGCGTGCTGGTCGATCAGCACGAGCCCGTCGGGCGCCTCCGCGACGACGTACGTCTCGTGGAGTTGTCCGAGCACCCGCAGCGGCGGGAGCGAGTCGTAGGTGCGCTCCGCGCTCGTGGACTCGCCGCCGAGTGTCCGCTGGGCGGTTGCGCCCGAGCGCGACCCGGTCGCCGGCGCCCGCCGATCGTCCGACGTACCGGACGCGGAGTTCGATGTGGTGTCGGTGGGAGGTGGACCGGCGTTGTCGGTCGCCGAGCCGTCGAACCGGTCGAGTTCCCCTGCACTCTCGGTGTTCCTCTCGGCCTCGACCTCGGAGCCGGGGGCCGCGTCGGCGTCGCCGTCGTCGCCGTCCCGCGCGCCGACCTCGGCGTCGGCCGAATCCGACTGCCAACTCCGCGGTGAGGGACGGTCGGACGCGGATCCGTCGGAACCGACCGAACCGGCGGATCCGGATGAGTCGGTGGCGGGGTCTGCCGGCGAGCCGCCCGGATCACCGGTGTCGGCCGCCCCCACGTCTCCGACGGCCCAGGCCTCCTCGTCCGTGGGGTCCAGTTCGGACGCGTCGGTCGCGGGATCGGTGTTCGGACCGTCGCTGCCCCGGTCCTCGTCGTCTGCGTCGCCCCGATTCTCGTCGTCGCCGTCGCCTCCCTCGTCGTCTGCGTCGCCCCAATCCTCGTCGCCTCCCTCGTCGTCTGCGTCGCCCCAATCCTCGTCGCCTCCCTCGTCGTCCCCGTCGCCTCCCTCGTCGTCCCCGTCGCCTCCCTCGTCGCCTCGACCGCCGAGGGCTGCGCGCTCGTGGTCGGTTCCCGCGCCCCCGACGGCCTCGGTCGACGGGGTCTGCGGGTCGATCTCGGTCTGATCCGGGGCCGACTCTCCCCGTGGCGCGGTCGAGCGGATCAGCCCGTGGTCGAGGAGGGCGTCCTCCACCGCCTCCTCGACCGCGGCGCGCACCGCCGGCTCCTCGTCGAACCTGACCTCCAGCTTTCGCGGGTGGACGTTCACGTCGACGTCGCCGGGCGGGACCTCGACGAAGAGCACCGCGAAGGGGTACCGATCGGGCGCGAGTTGGCCGCCGTAGGCGTCGAGGACGGCGTCGCGGAGGGCGCTCGCGGTGACGTACCGACCGTTGACGTAGGTCGCGAGGTACTCGCGGGTCGATCGGGTCGTCTCCGGGTGCGAGACGAGGCCGGTGACCGCGTTGACCGGCGGGCCGTCGGCGTCGGCATCGGAATCGGCGTCGGTCGAATCGGCGGGAGCGCCGTCCGTCTCGGGTTCCCACGCCACGTCCACCATCGCCTCCGCGACTTCGCGGCCGTAGACGGCCAAGACCGCCGACCGGAGGTCGCCGTTCCCCTCGGTCGCGAACGTCTCCCGACCGTCGTGTTCCAGCGAGACGGCGACGTCGGGGTTCGCGAGCGCGTAGCCGGTGACGACCGTGTTGACCCGGTCGAACTCGGTCGCGGTCCGCTTGAGGAACTTCTTGCGAGCGGGCGTGTTGTAGAAGAGGTCCTCGACCTCGACGGTCGTCCCCTCTGGACAGCCCGCGGGCCGGACGTCGCCGACGTCGCCGCCCTCGACGGTGATCTCCGCGCCTGCCTCGGCGCCCGGCGGGCGCGACCGGACGGTGAGGCGCGAGACCGCGCCGACGGTGTACAGCGCCTCGCCGCGGAAGCCGAGGGTGCCGACGCCGCGGTCGAGGTCCTCGATGTCGCCGATCTTCGAGGTGGCGTGCTCGGCGACCGCGGCCTCCAGTTGGTCGGGGGGGATTCCGACGCCGTCGTCGCGGACGCGGATCCCCTCGGTGCCGCCGGCCTCGACCGACACGGACACGCGCGTCGCGCCCGCGTCGAGGCTGTTCTCGATCAGCTCCTTGACGACGCTGGCCGGGCGCTCGACGACCTCGCCGGCCGCGATGCGCTGGACGGTCCGCTCGTCCAATCGCTCGATGTTCGGCGGCTCCATTGCTTACACCCGGTCGGACGAGCGCGCACTTGAAGCCGTTGTCGCCGACGGCGATGAAGGGACCGACGAGGTGGCTGGCGATCTGCTGTTTATAAGCAGACGGTGTCCAGTGATATGTTGTTTATAAGTCGGACTGCGGTGGATCTCCCTCTGAGTGGCCACCGATGGCGGCCACTCAAAGCGCGTGTGAGGCCCACTGACTCCCTCGAACGCGCCGCCGCATTCTCGGGGTTTCAAAAGTTGGTTTATAAACCGCCCCGTCTGCCGCGTCAGCCGATCAGTCCGCAGCGTCCGGCGTCGGCGCCTCGCCGCCGAGCCGGTCGCGGTCGTGGTCCGCCTCGAACTCTAGGTCGGGGCCGCGCGCGATGATCCCGGAGGGGGTCACGTCCGGGTGCGTCGTGTAGTAGTGCTCCTTGATGTGGCTCATGTTCACCGTCTCAGCGACGCCCGCGGTCTGGTAGAGGTCGCGGAGGTACGGCCAGAGGTGCTCGTACTGGTGAATGAACTGCTTGTTACACATGAAGTGCGTGTGATACACCTGGTCGAACCGGACCAGCGTCGTGAACATGCAGATGTCCGCCTCGGTGAGCGAGTCGCCGACGAGGTAGCGCCGGTCGGCGAGGTGCTCGTCCCAGTGGTCAAGCGCGTCGAACAGGTCGTCGATCGCGTCGTCGTACGCCCCCTGTGACTTCGCGAACCCGGCCCGGTAGACGCCATTGTTGACGGGTTCGTAGATGTCGGTTATCACCTCGTCGACCTCGGCGACGGTCGCCTCGTCGTCGGGACCGGGGAGCAGCGACGCGTCGTTGCCGAGGTCGTCGAACGCGGTCGAGAGCATGCGGAGGACTTCGCGGGACTCGTTGTTGACGATCGTCTCCTCCTCGGTGTCCCACAGCACGGGGACGGTCACCCGACAGGTGGCGTCGGGGTCGGCCTCGACGTACAGCTCCCGGAGGTAGTCGCTGCCGTGGAGCTTGTCGGGCGTACAGCCCTCCTTCTCGGGGGTGAACTGCCAGCCGTCCTCCCCCCGGTACGGGTCGACGACCGAGACGTCGATCGCGTCCTCCAAGCCGAGCAGCGACCGCGCGAGCAGCGTTCGGTGCGCCCACGGACAGGCGTACGAGACGTACAGGTGATACCGGCCCGCCTCGGGTTGGAACCGCTCGTCCGGCTCGGCGTCGACGTGGTCGGGCACGTCGCTGCCCGCGATCCAGTTCCGGAAGGTCGTGTCGCCGCGCTGGAACGACCCCTCATCGTCGGTCGCCTCGTACGCGTCGGTCCGCCACTCGCCGTCGACGAGTTGATTCATACCGGATCCTACGGGCGCGATCCCCATAACGTGGCCGGGGACGCGCGTGTCACCCGGGCTGCGTGCGAGACGGGGTCAGGCGTCGCCCGCGGTCGGATCGGTCTCTGCGTCGGGTTCCGCTTCGTCGTCTTCCTCGGTCACCGCCACGTCCCGGCCGTCGTCATTCTTGGGGATCTCGACCTGGAGGGTGCCGTTCCGCGTGAGCGTCGCGTTCGCGCCCTCCGGAGTCACGTCCGCGTCGCGAGGGAGATCGGCGCTTCCGGAGAGCGAGACGCCGCGACCGGGGAACAGCATCTCGTAGCCGTCGTAGAAGTCCCGGAAGCGGTCGAGTTCGACCTCGACGGTGTGATCGAGGAACGTCACGTTCAGGTCCTCGCCGCGGACGCCGGGGGCGTCGAAGACGACGAGGTAGGCGTCGTCGCTCTCGAGGAGGTCGTACGAGAGCGGTCGCCGCTCCTGCATCTTGCTCCACCCGCGACCGACGCGTTCGAGGGCGCGACGGACGATCGACCGGCCCGTCTCGACGAGTCCGCTCACGGGCTACACCTCGATCTCGGCGAGGTCGCTCCCGCCGCAGTACGGGCACGACAGGTCCTCGACCGCGTGGTCGTCGGGCACGTCGTACGTGTAGTGGTTCTCGAACATGTCGAGCTCGCAGTCGTCGCTCTCGCACTTGACCTCCATCGTCGATGGCATATACCGACACGTTGTGTCGGCGTGGGCTTAAACGGCGTGGCGGCGGTCCGTCTCCGCCTCAGGCGACCGGCTCGGTACGCACCTCGATCCGCGCGCCGTCGCTCCCCTCGACCGCGTCGACGGCCCACCCGTGCGCCTCGGCGATCCGCGAGACGATTCCCAGCCCGAATCCGGTCCCGTCCGCGGCGGTGGTAAAGCCCGCGTCGAACACCTGATCGCGCACGTCGTCCGGGATCCCCGGACCGTCGTCGGCGACGAAGAACCCCGCTCCGCCGTCGAGGTCGCCGACCCGCACGGAGACGGAGTCGCCGCCGTGGTCGATGGCGTTGCGGATGAGGTTCTCGAGCAGTTGGACGAGCCGGTCGCGGTCCGCCTCGACGGTCAGGTCCACGTCGACGTCGAGCGTCGCCCCGTCCGTGGCGATCACCGACCGGCAGCGGTCAACGGCGGCGGCGAGGTCGACCGGCTCGGTGTCGGTCACGCGCTCTCCGTTCCGCGCCAGGGTGAGGAGCTGTTCGATCCGCGCTTCCATCCGGTCGTGCGCGCGGGCCGCGTGATCGAGGTCGTCGTCGTCGTACCGTTCGCGCGCCAGCTCGACCCGCCCTTTGGCCACCGACAGGGGATTTCGGAGGTCGTGTGAGACGACGGTCGTGAACGCCTCAAGCTCCTCGTTTCGCCGTTCGAGTTCCGCCTCATACTCCTTCCGCTCCGTCACGTCCGTGATGAACCCCTCCAACACCGCGGTCCCGTCGACGGTCGACTCGACGAGACAGCCCCGCTCCCACACCCATCGGATTTCGCCGTCCCGAGTGCGGATCCGGTAGGTGATCTCGAACTCCTCTCCCGTGTCGATCGCCTCCTGAACGATCTCCCAGGCCCGTTCCTTGTCGTCGGGGTGGATAACTTCCTCGCCCCAGACGACCGCGTCGCTCGCGAGTTCCTCCGTGGTGTACCCGGTGATAGACTCGCTCTCGCCCCGGACGAGTTCCATCGGCCACTCCGGCGCGTTCCGACAGCGGTAGACGAATCCCGGGAGGTTGCCGATAAGGGTCTCCAACCGCCGCCGGTCGCGGTCCTCCCGGTCGTCGCGGTCCCGTCCGCGATCCACCGCCGCGCGGACGCGATCGCGGAGGGTCTCGCCGTCAGCGATCGGCTCCGCCTCGCTCTCACCGTCGCCGGTGTCGTCACCGCCCGTCTCCACCGTCGCGAGGGGGACGTAGTCGGTGACGCCCGCCGCGACGGCCTCGCTCGCGACGCGCTCGGACCCCGACGCGGTCGCGAGCACGAACGGCATCGCGGGATCGCGGTCGCGGACGTCCCTGAGCAGTTCGATTCCGTCCCTCTCCGGGAGGTCGTACCCGGCGACGACGCAGTCGACGGGATCCCGACGCAGCCGCTCGATCGCTCGATCCGCGGTCAGCTCGATCCCGACATCGAACCCGTCCCAGTCCTCGCCGAAGCGACCGCCGTCGCCTCTCTCCGGAACGACGAGGGCGGTGACGGCCTCTCCGGCGGGATCCGGCATAGCTGATCGTTATTGGTTGCCAATATAATGGTTTGGGCGTGCCGGATCACGCCCCCCGAGAGCGATACCGTTCGGGGAGGACCGTGCGCTCGATGATCCCCACGACGACGACCCCGAGCGCGGCTCCCGCCCAGACTCCGGGGCCGTACGGGAACAGGGCCGGGGCGAACGCGAGCGCGACGCCGAGCCAGACGGATCCGACGAGGATCGCGGCGCCCGCGACGACGTACGTCAGCGTCTCGCGACGTCCCTGTGGAACTCGATCTCGGGCCAGCCACGCGATCGGTCCGAAGGCGAGGGCGGTGCCGACCGCCCACCCGGCCGCGACTCCCCACGGTCGCGGCTCGGCGGCGTAGAACTGTCCCGCGGCGAAGAGGCAGACGCCGGCGATCACGACGTACTGCACGGCGCGCAGCCGGGTCGAAACCGTCTCGGAGGGCATGGATCCCGATCCCAGGCGGTCAGATATAAGCGATTCCCCGCCGCGTTCCGCGCTGTCCATTCCGTCACCCGCATGCCGCGCTTCCTCTCCCACCCCGCGCTTCCTGTTCCGCCACCCACATTCCGCACGCCCCGTCTCGCCCCCGTGTTCCGCACGCTTTTCCCGTCTCGACCGACTACGGTGGGCTAACATGACCGATTCGCCCGCGTCGGTCCGGGGATCGCTCCCGGCCGACCCGAACGACCTCTCCGTCACCATCGTCGACGGCTACGTCGACGAACCGGCGCACTTCGGCGTGCCGCCCTACATCTCGACGTACCCGCGGTACACGGCCGGCGCGCTCGTCGACGCGGGCGTCCCCGAGTCGCGGATCACCTACCACACCATCGACGAACTCCGCGACGACCGCTCGAAGCGCGCCGACGTCGCCGACGCCGATCTCATGGTGTACGTCGGCGGGATGACGGTCCCCGGCAAGTACGTCGGCGGGACGCCCGCCGAGCCGGACGAGGTGCGCGAGTTGGGCTGGACCGCGGACGGCGTCACCTTACTCGGCGGCCCCGTGCGGTTCGGCGTCGGCGAGGAGAACGCGGGCGCACAGGAGACCGAGCGCGACGACCTCGACTACGACTTCGTCGCCATGGGCGACGTGGAGGCGGCCGCGTACGACCTCGTCCGCGAGGGGTTAGAGGGGTACGGCAACCGAATGCGGACGAACGAGGAGGTCGACCGGTGGGCCGAGAAGGGAGCGTTCGTCGTCGAGCAGCACCCCAACCACCCGGACTACCTCATCTGCGAGATGGAGACCTCCCGCGGGTGCGCCTACCGCTGTTCGTTCTGCACGGAGCCGCTGTACGGCGACCCGGCGTTCCGCGCGGCGCGCTCCGTCGTCGACGAGGTCGACGCGCTCTCGGACCGCGGCGTGAGGCACTTCCGGCTCGGTCGGCAGGCCGACATCCTCGCGTTCGGCGGCGACGGCGAGGCGCCGAACCCCGACGCGCTCCGGGAGCTGTACGGCGGGATCCGCGAGGTCGCGCCCGATCTGCGGACGCTCCACCTCGACAACATGAACCCGGTTACGATCACCGACTACCCCGAGGCGTCCCGCGAGGCGATCCGGGTGATCGCCGAGCACAACACGCCCGGAGACACCGCCGCGTTCGGGTTGGAGTCGGCGGACCCGGTCGTCCAGGAAGAGAACAACCTGCTCGTCACCGCCGAGGAGTGTCTGGAGGCGGTCCGCGTCGTCAACGAGGAGGGCGGCTGGCGGCCGGGCGACACCGCGGAGACGACTCCCGGTGGCGACGACCGGGTGACCGGCCCCTCGACCGGCCCGGACGCCTCGCCGCGGCTGCCGAAGCTGCTCCCCGGGATCAACCTCGTCCACGGGCTCACCGGCGAGCGGCCGGAGACGTACGAACACAACAAGGAGTTCCTCCAGACGGTGTACGACGAGGGGCTCATGCTCCGCCGGATCAACATCCGGCAGGTGATGGCGTTTGCGGGCACGGAGATGGCCGAGACGGGCGCCGAGGTCGCCCAGGAGCACAAAGACCAGTTCCAGGCGTACAAAAAGGAGGTGCGCGAGACCGTCGACAACCCGATGCTCGACCGCGTCGTCCCGCCCGGGACGGTGCTCCCCGACGTCCACCTGGAGTACCACCAGGACGGGAAGACGTTCGGGCGTCAGCTGGGGACGTACGCGCTCCTCGTCGCCGTGCCGGGCGAACGCGAGCTCGGCACCGCCATCGACGTGGCGATCACGGACCACGGCTACCGCTCCGTCACCGGCGTCCCGTACCCCCTCGACGTCAACGCGGCGTCGATGGACGAACTGACCGCGATTCCCGGGATCAACCGGAGCAAGGCGGGCGACATCGTCGTCGGGCGCCCGTACGGCTCGGTCGGAGAAATCGACTCCGGGGTCGCCGACATCTCGCGGTTCGCCGTCGTCGACGACACGAGCGTCCCGATCCCGGGACGCGAGCGCGCGGGATCCGGTCCCGGCCCGGCCGCGAAGTCGCGACTGGAGCGCCGAGACTCCTCCTCGGTCGGCCGGGGCGACTGAGGAGATGGCTGGCTCCGTTTCCGGCGACCCGCCCCCGATCGAAAGCGTCGCGGTCCCCGCCGACACCCGCGCACCCGGCGGGACGACGAACGCCTACCTCGCCGGCGGTCTCCTCGTCGACCCCGCGGCTCGGACGCCCGCGCTCGACGCGGCGGTCGGCATCGACGGGGCGGGCGGGTCCGAATCGGAGACCGGTGCGGTCGACGCGATCGCCGTCACGCACGCCCACCCGGACCACGTCGGCGCGGTCGCCGAGTACGCCGATCTGACCGGCGCGCCCGTGTTCGCGCATGCGGGCCACGTCGACCGGTTCGCGTCGGTGACCGGCGTCGAGCCGGACGAGACGTTCCGCGACGGCGACCGCGTCGGCGACACTCCCGTTCGCGCGGTCGAGACGCTGGGTCACGCGCCGGATCACGTCGGGTTCGCGGTGGCGGGGGGGCGCGGAGACGGACCGTCCTCCCGCGAATCCCGCGAACTCCTCTGTGGCGACCTCGCGGTCGCCGAGGGGAGCGTCGTCGTCGGCGCGCCCGAGGGAGAGATCCGCCAGTACCTGGACAGTCTCGAACGCGTCCGAGACGCCGACTACGATCGGCTCCGTCCCGGTCACGGTCCCGCGGTCGACGACCCGGAGACCGCCTGTCAGCGCCTGATCGACCACCGGCTGGACCGCGAGCACGCGGTGGTCGACGCGGTCGAGGCCGGCGCGACCGACGTGGGAAGCGTGGTCGACGCCGCCTACGAGAAGGACCTGACCGGCGTCGGGGACCTCGCACTGGCGACAGTCGTCGCGCACCTCGAAAAACTGCTCGCGGAGGGTCGGATCGGGCGGAAGTGGGCGGATCGGATCGACGACGAGGCGCTCGGCGAGTAGGTTGACGACGAGGCGCTCGGCGAGTTCGCCGCGGTCAGGGTTCCGCTTCGAGGTGGGCCGCCAGTTCGCCCAGCGGCGTCTCCGTCACGTCGACGAACCGGCCGCCGACGTCTCCCACGCCGCCGTCGGTCTCGGGGTCGTCGCCGACGTGGACCAGCGACGCGGGCGCGGCGCCGAGGGACTCCGCCGCCGCCTCGAACGCCTTCGGGTGGGGCTTCCGCCAGCCGCAGCCGATGCTCGTCGTGACCGCGTCGAACTCCCCGCGGAGGCCGGCGCGGATCAGCGTCTTGGAGACCAGTTCCGGCACCGCACAGTTCGAGAGGAGGCCGACCGGGCCGCGGTCGCTCACGTCGCGGACGGCCGCTCTGGCGCCGTCGCACCGGGTCACGTCCGGATCGAACGCCGCGACGACGGCGTGCCGGACGACGTTGTCTGCGACCGCGACGCCGCGGGAGTCGAGCGCGTGCGCCACGTGCGGGGGGAGCGGGACCTCGGCGCCCGCCGGGGCGTCCACGTGTCGCTCGCCGTAGGCGACGTGCCAGTCGTCCGGCACTTCGACACCGCGCGACTCCAGTTCGCGCGCGACGATCTCCGCGGGGTCGGACGGGTACTCGACGTCGACGAGGGTCCCGAACAGATCGAAAGTGACTGCCACAGTGCCGGAGCTACGGCGAAAACGGGATTGAACCTGTCGGTCGGCGCGGTCGATGCCGGGTTTCGAAATCGGGCGGGCTCGGGCTGTCAGGCGGGCGCTCGGGCGCCGATCGGGAACGCCCGTCAGAGCATCGGCGCGACGTGAAGCACGTAGAGCCGGTAGAGCCCGGTCAGCCACGCGCACAGCCAGAGGAGCATGAACCCGGCCACGCCCGCCCGGAGGCGCGCGCGCCAGTGACCCATGTCCTCGTGGATCTCGTCGATGTCGACATCGGGGTCCTCGTAGGCGTCGGCGTTGCGTTTCGCCTGTAAGATCCGGACGATGCCGGTGAGCGCGAACGCCAACAGCGCGTACGCCTGGACCCCCAGGAACGCGTGGATCACGGCGATCCCGGAGAGGTGGAGGAAGAGCCGCGGGATCATCCACCCGACGATCGGGACGGTCGTGAGCACCAGCCCGACGGCGATATACCGAAGGTGACGCATGAGAACGGTCCACGTCACAGTTTCGGTGTCGATCATGATCCACGCCCCGTACAGCAGGAACGGGAGGCTCGCCGTCACCGACAGCCCGGCCGCCGCCGCGATAACCGACTCGTCGACCATTATCCGGGGTTGGGCCTCCGCCGCGTAAAGCCCCGCGATCCGCGGCTCTCCGGTCGCGTTACTCCGCCCGGATCGCCTCGCCCCGCAGCCCCCTGTCGAGAGACGAAAACAGTTAGCGTCCGGAGCACGTACCGTCGGCCGATGGAGGACACCTCGACGGAACCGGATCTGGAGCCGCGGTCGGACCGGGAACCGGCCGAGTCCGACGACGACGGGTCTCCCCGAGACGACGACGGGGCCCCCGGAGGCGACGCGTCTCCCCCAAGCGACCCGTCTCGCGGGAGTGACGGCGACGGTCCCGTCGGCGCGTCCGATCGCCCCGACGACGCGGACGACCTCGCCGCGCTCCGGGAGCGGGTCGACGAGGAGTACGACTTCGACGACTTCGGCCCCTCGGATATGGCTCGGATGAGCGCCGAGGAGTGGGACGCCGCGTTCGACCCGGACTCGTGGATCACCGGCGATCGGCTGCTCGCTCGCGCCGAGGCGGAGTTGCAGTCTCGGATCGCGCGCCGAGACGTGTTCGGCGTGCTGGAACGCGTCCGCGAAGACGGCGAAGAGCGGCTCCTCGTGTACTCCGACGAGGGGTACGCGATCGTCCGGCCGACCGGCGAGGTGACCGGACAGGGAACCGTGCTTCGGGACATCGAACCGGTCGTCGCGCTGGCGGCGATGGAGTCACACGACGTGCCGGAGCCGCCGGACGACTGGTCGCTCCCGCACCCGGACACCGTTCCGGAGGGGTCGGGCGAGTTCGGCAACCTGATGGTCCAGGTGATCGCGGTCGTGCAGGTGCTCGCCGGGGCGGCGCTGCTCGTCGCCTCGTTCGTCGCCGACCTGAACACGATCGTCGCGCCGGCGATGGGGATCGTGTTCCTGCTTATCGGCCTGCTGCTCTTCGTCATGGTCGCGAACGCGCGACTCTCCGACCGATTCCGCTCGGAAGAGTACCGCGAGCGGCTGCGAGCCCTCCGACAGGCCAAGGAGCGCCCCGACTTCGTCCCGGTCGAAGGTGGGGTCGTGAACGAGGACGGTCGCGACGAGTGAACCGTCGATATCGAGGGATACAGGGCTTGTAAGGCCTTCCGCGTCGACGGGTTCAGTCGGTGGGTTTAAGCGCACGCCGTCCCGAGTGAACCTGTATGAAAAGGCGGGAATTCGTGCGGACGGCCGGCGGTGCCAGCGCCGCCGTCGCGGCCTCCGCCGGGGCAACCGGAACGGTGGCTGCACAGGAGGTACAGCCGGAATGGCCGAGTGGGGCCGAGGGGAACGTCGGATCGTACCGAGACGCCCGCGGCGAGAGCGAGGTCACCGTCCAGGTCGGCGCCGGCGACGGACTCGCGTTCGATCCGACCCTGCTGTGGGTCGACCCGGGGACGACGATCACCTGGGAGTGGACCGGGAACGGCGGGTCTCACAACGTCCAGACGGTCGAGGGCGGCGGGCCGGCCAGCCTCGACAGCGGCGACCCGGTCGGCGAAGAGGGGTACACCTACGAGTACGAGGTGACCGAGGAGGACGCCGGCATTACCCACTACCACTGCGTGCCACACACGACGACGGGGATGCACGGCGGCCTCGCCGTCGGTGAGGACGTCCCTACCGTCGAGACCGGCGGTTCCAACACCGGGTGGCCGGAGAACATCGCCCACGTCGGCGTCCCGCTACACGCTCACTGGGTCGGTATCGCGGCGATACTCGGTATCGCGCTGACCTTCGTGTTCACCTTCTACCTGCTGAAGTAC